>ERZ773009.7-NODE-7-length-148131-cov-11.230780_pt1 | contig 148131 bp, 107 predicted proteins | sample MGYA00580663_ERZ773009 | MGnify/ENA primary metagenome ERZ773009 (study PRJEB29015, sample SAMEA2737969) | human oral metagenome | biome: human oral; feature: human-associated habitat; material: dental | place: China | collected 2026 ... | reverse complement strand
GGTAGGTCGCCGAAAAAACCTACTGTAGGTCGTGATGACGACCTACTGTGGGTCGTCGAAGCGACCTACCGTAGGTCGCAAAAAGGGGGGCTCAGAGTACCTCTTCTCCCCCTACCTAACTGAGGGGAGAAAAAGCAGGGTGGGGGAGGGGAAAAGAAATAGACTTCTTAAGGAATTTAAGATTAATTCGAGCCTTTTTGACCCTTCTGAGCAGGGCGAAATCCCCTTATGCGAAGCGGATTTCTTTGGGATAGGAGGAGTGCTTGAGAGCGCCTAGTCGCTTTGCTTCTGTTCGATCCTTATTCTATTTGTTTTTAGTTGATTAGATAGCTCTCGTTTGGCTTGGTAGAAGGGCCTTTTCTTGCTCAATGAAGGGGGAAATGCCTTTATGGAGCAGGGGCGTCTCTGTGTGGGTTTGTAAAACTTCGTCTAGAAACTTGCAAGAGAAGGAAAAATGCCTACATTTGACTAGAGCAATCTTTTGGAGGGGGGCTGCCAAGCGCACGCCTGTATGAAGAAACAAACGAGGGAACTGAAGCCCTGCTTCCGAGAGCCTGCAAGGTAGGATAGTAATAACACCCAAATAGTACGCAATATAAACACTAAAACTACTATTCTCATGCGAAGAACACTATTCTTCCTCCTCTCTCTATTCTTAGTAATAGGAGTGGGATGGTCGCAGAAGAATCAGATCTCGGTCTCCGGGGTCGTCATCTCTTCAGGCGACAAAGAGCCAGTCATCGCTGCTAGCGTATCGTGTGTAGAGTTCCCCACCACAGGGGTACTGACTGACGTGAAGGGGCACTTCTCCTTCAAGCTACCAGCAGAGGCTAAGACCCTCCTCATTAGCTGTATCGGCTACAAGACGCTCCGAGTCCCCATCAGCACTAAGCCTATGAATATTGTCCTCCCAGAAGAGGAGCGTATGGTGCAGGACGTCGTGGTCACGGGGTATGGTAATACCCGTAAGTCTGCCTTCGCAGGTTCGGCTACGACCATCTCTACCAAGGGTATGAAGGACGTCCCCACCGTCTCGCTCGAAGACAAGCTCTCCGGGGCGATTGCAGGGGTCACCGTCAACTCCATCTCTGGGCAGCCTGGTAGCTTCTCTACGGTGCGTATCCGTGGTCTAGGCTCGATCAACGCAGGTAATGACCCGCTCTACGTAGTCGACGGGGTGCCTATGAATACCGACAACGCTACGGTCTTCTCCTATGCTAAGGGGGGAGCTAACCCACTCTCTACGATCAACTCCAACGACATCGAGAATATCACCGTCATCAAGGACGCTGGTGCTGCCGCCCTCTACGGGTCTCGCGCTGCTAACGGGGTCGTCGTCATCACGACTAAGAGTGGGCGCAGTGGTGCTACTCGCTACAACTTCAAGGCGGACTTCGGCTCCTCGGACATAGCGATTGACTACCGTCCTACCCTCAGTGCAGAGAAGCGTAATGAGCTCATCCGTCATGGCTTCACCAACTACTACTCCCAGCTTCGTGACGAGAAGACCAAGCAGCTCCTCTACCCTACCCCTCAGGAGGTAGAAGAGCAGGTCAAGAAGGTCACTGGTCCAGCTACCGCTATGCCTTGGTCAGGCTACACTGACTGGCGCAAGATCCTCCTCCGTAGAGGTGCTTCTCAGACCTATGAGTTCAGCGCTTCGGGTGGTGGCGAGAAGACCAAGTTCTATACATCGCTCTCCTACGCTGACCAGCGTGGTATATCGCTAGCCTCTGGCTTCAAGCGTGTCACGGGCTCCTTCAATATCTCCCACACCGATCGTCGCCTGGAGCTCAAGGCCAAGATGCTCTTCGGTAAGACCAATCAGGATACCAGCAGTGAAGGCTCTGCCTACGCTAACCCTATCTACGGTGTATCGACCACGCTGAGTCCTTCGGACTATCCCTATGAGAAGGATGGCTCCTACCGCAGTCTCTTCCCAGGGAATAACAACCTGAACCCGCTCTTCGCTACGACGCAGAATTTCTCTAAGACGCAGCTCGTCCGTGCTAATCCCTCGCTCGAAGCTACCTTCACCATCTTCCCCTGGCTCAAGGCTAAGCAGACGGTCAGCTACGACTACCTGAACAACCAGGATGCCGTCTGGTGGGACCCTCGCCAAGGTGACGGTGAGGCTGCTAACGGGGTCTTCCAGCGCTCCAACATCGAACGCTCTACACTGACCACTCAGTCTCAGCTCTATGCTCAGCAGGAGTTCGGCAAGCACCACCTCTCAGGAGTAGCTAGCTTCGAAACCGAAAGCCGAGATCTGCTCAATATCTATATGTGGGGTACGGACTTCCCCTCCTACCTCAAGTATGAGCTGGAGAACTCCGGAACTCAGGGTGGCTCCAGCACGGTGGATAAGGACCGTATGGTCTCCTTCCTCCTCAAGGGTGACTATACCTATGATGACCGCTACATCCTTGGTGGTTCGGCTCGTTGGGACGGATCTTCCCGTCTAGCTCCAGACCATCGCTGGGGACTCTTCTGGTCGCTATCTGGCTCTTGGAACCTCGGTAAGGAAGCCTTCATGAAGCCCCTAGAGTCTGTCCTCTCCGACGCTCGTCTCCGTCTCTCCTACGGGGCTAATGGGACCCTCCCCTCTGGCTACTATTCGCACCTCTCCCTCTATAGCTTCGGCTACAACTACAATGGGGGTACGGGTACGGTAGAGAGCTCCCTCGGCGCTCCTCGCCTCTCTTGGGAAAAGAATAAAGCCTTCAACCTTGGGGTAGACTTCCGACTCTTCAAGCGCTTCGGAGTTACCTTCGACTACTATACTCGTAAGACCACAGACCTCCTCCTCTACAAGGATATCTCTGGGACGACGGGCTTCAGGAGCGAACTCCAGAACCTCGGTAGTATGCGCAATACCGGCTTTGAGCTGGAGCTACGCTCATCGAACCTCAACCTCAGCAACTTCTCTTGGAACACTACCATCTCCCTCGGGCATAACAAGAACACCCTACTACGCTATGACGGAGTACAGACTCAAGAGGTCAGCGATAACTGGATCCACCAGGTCGGCTATGCCTACAATATGTACTACATGGCCGAATATGCAGGGGTAGACCCCAAGACGGGTAAGGCTCAGTACTACACGAATGAGCGGGATGCTAAGGGCAACTACGATAGAAGTCTCACGACAGACCATACGAAGGCTAAGCCTCGCCGTATCGATGATAAGCCCTTCGACCCCGTAGTCACTGGGGGGATCATCAACAGCATCACTTGGGGTCCCGTCGACCTGAACTTCACGCTCAGCTACTCCCTCGGTGGGTACCTCTATGATGATGCCCCTGGTCTGCACAAGGACGGTAATACCGAAGTGCTCAGCCTCGCTATCCCCAAGATGTACGACATCAACAAGATGTGGAAGAAGGAAGGTGACCAAGCTGAACTTCCCGCCTTCAATCCTACCAATGAGTACATCACTTCTACACGCTTCCTCTTCCCTACGGACCACCTCCGTCTGAAGAACCTCACCATCGGGCTCACCGCTCCTAAGAACTGGACGAACAAGCTAGGGGTCAATACCCTGCGTGTCTACGCTTCGGGTGTCAACCTCCTGACATGGAAGGATAAGCGTCTCGTCGTCGACCCAGAGTCTCGCGGCTTCGTTGCCTACCAGACGCCAGCGCTCCGTACCATCACCTTCGGGGTACAAGTCGGGATCTAGAGCATGTCGAATCACATCAAAAGAATCTAAGTCTTATGAAAAGGAATTTTCTATGCCTTGCGGCAGCTCTGGGGCTCTTCGCTGGTCTCTCCTCTTGTAAGGACTTCCTCACTACCGAGCCTTCGGGATCTCTTCCTACAGAGAGGGTGCAGAAGGAATTTAGCCTACTCCAGCCTGCCCTTCGTGGGGTCTATGACGGTCTGCAGGGATCAAGTAGTAGTACCTCCTACTACGGAGGTCTCTTCCTGATCTCGGGCGATGTCCGAGGCGATGATATGCAGTGCCCTACCACGGGATCCCGTGGGAATGACTACTATCACATGTCCTTCGATCAGACCACGATGTATGGTCCTTGGTACAAAGCCTATGGGGTCATACGTAGAGCCAACCGTCTGATCTCCATGTGCCAAAACCTCCAGCCAAAGGCTACCACCGATGCCCAGAAGCAGGAGGTCGGCAATGCGCTGGCACAGGCTAAGGCCATCCGTGCGCTTGTGCACTTCGACCTAGTCCGTCTCTACGCTAAGCCCTATCCCTACTCAAACAATGGAGCTATGCTGGGGATACCAATCGTATTCTCTGTCCCTGAGAATAAGTCTATGCCAGGTCGCTCGACGGTCAAGGAAGTCTATGATCAGATCATCAAGGACTTCACCGAAGCCCTCTCCAGTGGCATGCTCGAGGAAACCAGCTATGGCTATCTGAGTAGCTCAGCTGTGAAGGCTCTGCTGGCCCGTGTCTACCTCTATATGGGTACGCCAGAGGGTAATACCGAGGCGCTACGCCTGAGCAAGGAAGTCATCGACGGGGGTAAGTATGCACTCGCCACCCAGCTAGCAGAGTACAAGCAGATATGGAGCGAAGCATCCTCGAAGGAGATGATCTTCTCGATCGTCAACTTCGACTCCAAGGACTGGTCTGACCGTGAAGGCTTTGCCTATATCCTGAGTGTCTATGGTTACTACAATGCACTCATCACGAAGAAGTTCTATGATGAGATGATGGAAGACCCCAATGATATCCGCTGGAATGTCCTGTGGGCCAGCAAGGGAACTAAGGCAGCAGGTGCTGTACAGAACCTCCCAGGTACCAATGAAGACATGAAGCTTTTCATCGGGAAGTATCCAGGTAAGGCAGCCTTCAAGGATATGCGTACCAACGATATCCCTGTGATCCGTCTAGCTGAAGTCTACCTCAACGCTGCAGAAGCTGCCTTCAAGCTCGGCAATACAGCGCAGGCACTCAGCTACCTTAATGTTATCGTCAAGCGTGCTAATCCAGCTAAGAGTGTTGCCTCCGGTGACCTGACGCTCAACCGCATCCTCCAGGAGCGTGCTAAGGAGCTCGTCGGCGAAGGGCATCGCTTCTACGACCTGATGCGTAATGGTCTGCGCTGTGAGCGCTTCTACGATGGTAAGCCAGGCTGGCATGTGCCTCTGACCGAAGCAAGCCGTTCGTTTGACCACACCTACTTCCGTACACTTCTGCCTATCCCTAAGTCTGAGCTCGATGCTAATGCTACGCTCGCAGGACAGCAGAACCCAGGCTACTAGGTCTACCCTTCACGGGGGGATAGCTTCTTAGGGCTATTCATCCCAATATCATCGAGGCATCCCTCGCTCCTTCTCGGGGTGGGGGATGCCTCTTCTTATGCGCCCATTCTAGGGGGCTCTGAGATGGTAAAAAAGGACCCTACGGTAGGTCGCCGAAAAAACCTACAGTAGGTCGTGATGACGACCTACCGTGGGTCGCTGAGGCGACCTACCGTAGGTTTTTTTTCCCCACCACAGCAGGTCGCTATCTTGTGCGTATCTTTGTACTAAGAAATATCAATAAGTGAAGCATCTATGAACAAGGTCGCACTCATCACCGGAGTCACCGGGCAGGACGGCTCCTATCTAGCAGAGTTCCTCATCGAGAAGGGCTACGAGGTCCATGGGATCATCCGTCGCTCTTCGTCCTTCAATACCGAGCGTATCGAGCACCTCTACTTCGAGGAGTGGGTGCGGGATATGAAGCGTGGTCGAGCCCTCAACCTCCACTATGGTGATATGACCGACTCCAGTTCGCTCATCCGCATCATCCAGCAGATCCAGCCCGATGAGATCTACAACCTCGCAGCACAGAGCCATGTGAAGGTCTCCTTCGATGTGCCCGAGTACACGGCAGAGACCGACGCTGTCGGGACACTGCGCCTGCTGGAGGCCGTGCGCATCCTTGGCCTAGAGCAGAAGACGAAGATCTATCAGGCTTCGACCTCGGAGCTCTTCGGGCTGGTGCAGGAGGTGCCTCAGCGTGAGACGACGCCCTTCTATCCCCGTTCGCCCTATGGTGTGGCTAAGCTCTACGGCTTCTGGATCACGAAGAACTACCGCGAGAGCTACGGGATGTTTGCCGTCAATGGTATCCTCTTCAATCACGAGAGTGAGCGCCGAGGGGAGACCTTCGTCACCCGCAAGATCACGCTGGCTGCTGCCCGTATCGCCGCTGGTGAGCAGGACAAGCTCTATCTGGGCAACCTCAGTGCCCTACGTGACTGGGGCTATGCTCGGGACTATGTCGAGTGCATGTGGCTCATGCTCCAGCACGAGACTCCCGAGGACTTTGTCATCGCCACAGGTGAGCAGCATTCGGTGCGGGAGTTCACCGAGCGAGCCTTCCAAGAGGTGGGCATCACCCTACGCTGGGAGGGCAAAGGTGTGGACGAGAAGGGGATCGACACTGCTACGGGGCGTGTGCTCGTAGAGGTCGATGCGAAGTATTTCCGTCCCGCCGAGGTAGAGACGCTTTTGGGTGATCCTACCAAGGCGAAGACCCTCCTGGGGTGGAATCCTCGTAAGACGAGCTTCGAAGAGCTGGTCCGCCTGATGGTCCGCCACGATGTAGCCTATGTCCAGTCCCACAAGCACTGATGCTATGAGAGCTCCCAAGCTATCCCCCTCGACCAAGATCTATGTCGCAGGCCACCGGGGTCTGGTAGGCTCAGCGATCTGGAAGAACCTTGAGGCCCGAGGCTATACTAACCTCGTCGGACGCACCCACAGCGAGCTGGATCTGACGGATCCCATAGCTGTCCGTACCTTCTTCGACGAGGAGCGTCCCGAGGCAGTCATCCTAGCGGCCGCCCATGTCGGTGGTATCCTAGCGAACAATACCTATCGTGCGGACTTCATCTACGATAACCTACAGATCCAGCAGCACGTCATAGGGGAGAGCTTCCGCCATGGGGTGAAGGATCTGCTCTTCCTAGGCAGTACCTGCATCTACCCCAGAGATGCGGAGCAACCTATCCGTGAGGAAGCACTCCTGACCGCCCCTCTGGAGTACACCAATGAGCCCTATGCCATCGCCAAGATCGCAGGCCTCAAGCTCTGTGAGAGCTTCAACCTCCAGTACGGCACCAACTATCTGGCGGTGATGCCGACGAACCTCTATGGGCCTAATGATAACTTCCACCTAGAGAATAGCCACGTCCTACCTGCGATGATCCGCAAGATCTACCTAGCGGATCGTCTGGGGGCAGGGGACTGGGAGGCCGTACGCCATGACCTCGAGAAGCGCCCCGTAGCAGGGGAGTCCGGCACGGGCTCAGAGCAGGCCATCCTTGAGCTCCTAGGTCGCTTCGGGATCAGCCCTTCGAAGGTGCGCCTCTGGGGCTCTGGTCGTCCGCTCCGGGAGTTCCTCTGGAGTGAGGATATGGCCGATGCGTCGGTACACGTGCTCCTCTATGTAGACTTCGAGGACCTGTGTCCCAAGGCGGGCGAGCCGATCCGTAACTGCCACATCAACATCGGTACAGGCAAGGAGCTCTCCATCGCTGAGCTAGCTGGACTCATCGCCGAGACGGTGGGCTTCACCGGTGAGATCCAGTGGGATAGCACCAAGCCCGACGGCACGATGCGCAAGCTGACCTCTGTGGAGAAGCTTCACGCTCTAGGCTGGCATCACGAGGTAGAGATCGAGGAAGGGGTACGCCGTCTCTTCGACTGGTACCGCACGCACTGATCACTCTCCCTCCCTCTTGCCTAGCATCTTAGCTCAGATGTCACGACGATCGAAGTATCTCAAGCGTATCCTGTGGGGACTCCTCCTCACACCCATTGTCTTAGTTCTCCTAGTCTCGCTCCTGCTGTACGTCCCCCCTGTACAGAACTTCGTCGTCCATCGCCTCGCCTCCTACCTCTCCGAGCAGACTGGGATGAAGATCACCCTAGATCGCATCCACCTCTCCTTCCCCTTAGATCTCTCCATCGAGGGGCTAGACGTCGTCCGTGCCCCTGGTGATACCCTGCTCTCGGTAGGAGAACTCAGTCTATCGCCTTCCCTTCGTCCGCTCCTAGACAAGCAGATAGAAGTCCCCCACATCACCCTCGATCGCTTCGCCCTCAACTATACCGATAGTACGGGGCTAAGCACTGTGAAAGCACGCCTTCCGAAGGCCTCAGTAGAGGAGCTCTATGTCGATCTGGAGAAGGAGCGGGTCGACCTAAGCCGTCTCGTGACTCGGGGTGGCTCAGTCTCCTACACCAGCACAGATACGACGAAGAAGGAGGACGACTCTGAGCCCCTCCGCTGGCTCATCCATGCGGGGGAGGTCGACCTACAGTCGACACGGATCGATGTGGCTATGCCTCTAGACTCGCTCTTCATCGGAGCGGATGTCACCCGCCTACGTTTGGACCGAGGAGAAGCGGATCTAGAGAAGATGCGCTTCCAGATAGCTCGTGCCCGTATCGAAGGGCGGGAGCTAAGCTATGCCGTCGATCGTGCACCTGCACGCACCCCTTACCTTGATCCTACACACGTTCACCTCACGAATATTTACTTCGAGGCTGAGAACATTGACTCCGAGGGGATGCGCCTGTCGCTCCTCCTCAGTCGTGCTCAGTTCAACGAACGCTCGGGACTGAAGCTTCACCACCTGTCGGGGCGCTACGAGATGGATAGTCTCGGGATGTGCCTCGATGACTTCATCCTCGATACTGACGGCTCGAGCATGCAGGGGGCGCTCACCATGCCATGGAGTGTACTTCGCTCAGACCCTAAGGCGGGGATCGAGCTCACGATGAAGGCCTCCCTCGGCACTAGGGACCTCCTACTCCTCTCCTACTCAGCCCTCGATGATCTCCCCGAGGGGAAGAAGCTTCTCACAGCGATCACCCGCCGTCAGCTCCTTGCTCCTATCCACCTCTCTCTCGAGACGCATGGTACGCTCAGTGCTCTGGAGCTGACCGAGGCCGACCTCCACTGGCCCGATGTCGTCCGCCTCTCCCTCAAGGGGCACCTGACGAGTCTTCTCGATGAGCACCGACGCTCGGGGAAGCTCCGTCTGACGGGGCAGGTAGGTGCCAAGGCACAGACCTTGCTTAGCCTCGTATCCCCTGAACTATCTCGTGACTATAGGATCCCTTCTCCGATGACGCTCTCAGGTGAGGTAGATATTCGTCGGGGCGTCTACAAGGGCGATCTGAAGGCTGTCGAAGGCTCCGGACAGGTAGCTCTCAAGGGGCACTTCACCGAGGCAACGAAGAGCTACGGGCTTAGCCTCAAGGCGGAGGGGCTAGACCTACGCCACTTCATGCCCCGAGACTCTATAGGACGGCTGAGCCTGGAGCTTGATGCCGAGGGTAGGGGCTTTGACCCACTCAGCCCTCGGACACGGCTGAGCCTCAGGGGGCGTGTCCATGAAGCCTCTTGGGGCAGTACTACCCTCCACGACGTGACGCTCGATGGGTCGCTCAAGGACGGCAACCTAGGCCTCTCCCTCAACAGCATGAACCCCGGGGCGAACTTCTCCCTGCAGCTCGATGGTATCTTCTCTCGCCAAGGCTTCACGACGGGGATTGGCTTAGATCTCGTGGAGCTGGATCTACAGCGCTTGGGCTTCTCCGATACACCCCTCTCGGCGAAGCTTCGCCTCGAGGGTGAGCTCCGGTCGGATATGAAGGAGACGCACAGCTTCACAGCAGCTGCCGATGGGATCAGCTTTGTCCTCGGTGGGGAGCGCCTCGCTCCGCCCCGTGCCGACCTACAGCTCTCCACCTCGCCCGAAGATATGCATGCAGAGCTCACTTCGGGCGATATGAAGGCTTCGCTCCATGTGGCGTCTGGGCCCACCTCCACACAGAAGCAGCTTACCCAGCTCCTAGATGAGACGTTCCAGCAGGTACGACTCATCACCTCGGGGAAGTCAGCTACGAAGTACCTAGAGGATCTCGTCGTACACCTCCCCACTTCGACGCTCAGCCTCACGATGGGCAAGGATAATCCCCTACGCTACTATCTGGCAGATCAGCACGTAGCCCTAGGGTCGCTCTCGATGAAGCTAGAGACTTCACCTAGGGAGGGACTCAGTGGTACGCTTGCCCTCTCTGACCTTCGTGTCGATACCCTGCGTATCAACTCTGCCCAGCTCAACCTCTCTACCGAGCGCCAGACGATCGCCCGTGGGGATAGCCTCTCGCTCGTGCTCTTCGGGTCGGTGATGAAGTCACGCTACCGCTCCCAGGAGGGCTTCACCATCAGCACCGACCTACGTACCAGCCTACAGAGCGGGCACCTAGACTTCTCCTGGCAGGACGAGCGAGGGGAGGTACGCCATACCGCCGAGGTAGAGGGCAGTTGGTCGGGAGAGGCCTACCAGCTCCACTTCATAGGTGACCGCCTACGCCTGGCCTACAACGACTACAAGATCAACCCAGAGAATAGCCTGAGCCTAAGGAAGAAGGATTACTTCCTCCTCGGATCACTCCAGCTCGCAGGGGAGAAGCGTGGCGAATTCTCCCTCCTAGCAGAGGAGTCTACCCCTGGGGTACAAGACATCACGTTGGGGATCCATAAGCTCTACCTCGAGGACTACCGTAGTCTGGGGCTACCCGATATCGGGGGGATCTTCTTCGGAGATGTACACTACCAGCGTAAGGGGGACCTCAGCCAACAGCCGACGATCTCCGGCGACCTCTCCATCGCCGACCTACGCTATGAGGACAAGAAGCTCGGACACTTCACCTCCTCGCTCTTCTATGAGCCTCGTAGTGGCGACTCGCACTACATCACGGCGGATATCGGCTACAACGGCCAGTCGGCGATGACCATCGACGGGATCTACCACCCACGGGAGAAGACTTCCCCGCTGAGTGGTACGCTGACGCTCAACGCCTTCCCTCTGGAGCTGGCGAACCCCTTCCTCGCTGCTAATGCCACCTCACTCAAGGGGACAGCCGAGGGCTCTATCCGCCTCTCGGGGAAGCTTACTGAGCCCCTTCTCTCGGGGAAGATGAATCTCTCGGATGCCATGGTGCATCTCGACTCCTACGGGATGCACCTCGTCCTCGACTCCATGCCCGTACGTATGGAGAACTCCGATATTTACTTCGATCACTACGCCATCCGCCCTTCGGTGGACACCAAGAAGGCGATCTACCTCGACGGCTCGATACGTAAGAGCACGACGCCTCAGGCTACTGCCTCGCTCCGCATCACCTCCGATGAGCTCACCCTGCTCGATGAGCCCCGTCCTCGTAGGGATGATCAGCTCCTCTATGGGCGCATCATCGCTTCGACAAACATGAACGTATCGGGCCCGATGACTGCGCTCCGTGTACGTGGGGGGATCAATGTCCTCAGCGGGACCAGCTGCACCTATATCCTACGTGAAGATCCGCTGAAGACAGGAGAGCAGAGCGATGAGCTGGTACAGTTCGTAGACTTCTCCGATACCCTCTTCACCAAGAGCCCCGAGGTCGTCTCACCTACCCTCGGAGGGCTGGATGTCAACCTCACCATCCATGTCGACCCCTCGGTGCGTATCGGTGCGGACCTCACGGCCGATGGTGCCGACTACCTCCATGCCCAGGGAGGGGGGACGCTCCACTTCACCTATCCACCCTACGGAGAGATGAGCATGACGGGACGCTACGAGATGAGTGGGGGAGGCGAACTGAGCTATACCCTGCCCGTCGTGGGGAACAAGCGCTTCACCATCTCCCCGACGAGCACCCTCTCCTGGTACGGCTCGATATCCAATCCTTATCTCGACTTCTCTGCTGTCAACAAGGTCAAGGCTACGGTCACCTCGTCCTCGGGATCTTCCGAGCGGGTGAACTTCAACGTCAGCATTGATATCAAGGACTACGTCAGTCGGATGAACCTCGGCTTCTCCCTCGCTGCGCCGGAGAACCTCTCCATGCAGAATACCCTCTCCACGATGACCAAGGAGGAGCAGAGTAAGCAGGCCATTGCCCTCATGGCCACGGGTATCTATCTCGGTAGTGGCACGGGGGCGGGCAACCTCAATCTCAACTCCGCCCTGACCTCCCTCCTGCAGTCCCAGATCAATAAGGCCGCAGGCAAGCTCCTGCAGGGTACCGACCTCAGCCTCGGGATGGACCACTACGACGGCTCCTCAGGTGAGGCCGCCCGCACCGACTATACCTACAGCTTCAGCCGTCGCTTCTACAATGACCGCATCCGCATCATCGTCGGGGGTAAGGTGCAGAGTGGGGCAGGAGCGCCGAACCAAGGACAGACCTTCCTCGACAATGTCTCCCTACAGTACCAGCTCGACAAGTCGGGAGAGCAGTACCTCAGCCTCTATCACAAGCGGGTCACGGACAATATCCTCGAGGGGGAATTCTCCGAGACGGGCGTCGGGTATGTCCTCCGACGCAAGCTCTCCAGCCTCCGTGACCTCTTCCGCTTCCGAGCGAAGAAGGTGAAGCGGGACACGCTCCCCAAGGCCTCCATACAGGAGTGGCGACTCGGTGGTGATACGACGACGGTACACTCTACGGATTCTACTCCGGTCGTTCGTCTCCAGAGTAAGTGATCCCCCTCCCTTAGCCTCCTACTAGTCTCTATGAACCGCCTCGATATATCCCCGCATCATAGCCCGATCATGGGTCGCATCAGCGACCCATACATGCCTCCCTCGAGCGACCCATACATGGGTCGCTCGGGTGACCCATGCATGGGGTCCTCTGCACCCCCATCTAGGGGGCAAAGCACGCACCATCATACTCCACTCCTTCGCTCGGCTTTTGCCCTCCTTGGGTTCTTCATACTCCTCTCCCTCGGAGGGTGCTCCCTGAGGCAGTATCAGACGGAAGATGATCAGCTCTACATCGGGATACGCAAGATCGAGGTCGTCGATCGTCCCAAGGGCTCCTATGCCGACCGAGTCATCGCTACCGCCGAAGAGCGCCTCGGCTATGCCCCCAATGGATCGGTCTTCGGCAGTAGCTCCCTTCGCTTCCCCTTCCCCCTCTTGGGTCCCTCGATCCACATGCGTTTCGCTGAGGACTCGACGTTCGTAGGTAATCTGATCCGACGCCTCACCCCTCGTCCTGTCTGGATGCGTGAGGTCAGTCCGAGTCTGCGCGCTAAGATCGCCCAGCAGACCCTGAGAGCCTTCGGCTACCTCTCGGCTGAGGTCCGTTCGGAGATCATCCCCGAGAAGGCAGACTCCCTACAGGCTCGGGTGGACTACAAGCTTGACCTAGGGCCCCTCTACCTGCTGGATAGTGTACGCTACTTCCCTCGGGTGTACATCCGCCCAGGGCGCTACTTCTACCACCATCGTCTGAGTGCTCTACAGCGGGGGCGCCCCTTCTCGCTAGAGGCTCTCGAGGATGACCGCACGATAGCACGAGCCTTCCTGAGAGAGCATGGCTACTACTACCTCAAGCCTGAGCACATCACCTACGAGGCCGATACGCTCATCTCTCCACGCAAGGTGTGGCTTCGCACCGTCCTCTCTCCTAGCACTCCTCCCGAGGCCCTTCGTCAGTGGAAGCTCGGTCGGGTCATGCTCCGTCAGCTCCCGGAGGATGCCGAGGCGCCTACGACCCTTGCTACGGATAGTGTCGCCCTCTCCGACAGCGTGATGCTCTACTATTCGGGGCGTCCGATCGTCCGCCCTGGTGTCCTCAAGACTCGGATCAGGATGAAGCAGGGACAGGTGTATCGCAGTACCGATGAGGAGCGTACCCTCTCGGCCTTGACCGGGCTGAGTGCCTTCTCCTCGGTAGAGATGTACTTCTCCCCCCGAGAGGATCTGTCGAAGAAGGCTGAGGTCGATACGCTCTCCTCGGCCGAGGCTACGGACTCGGTCGCTACTAAGCGCCCTACCTTCTCCGCTCAGCCCGATAGTATCGGGACGCTGGACCTGATGATTCTCCTGAGGAAGGATAAGCCCTGGAGTAGCTACCTCGGGGCTGCTTTCATGCGCAAGTCGACGAACTATATAGGCCCAGGGCTCTCAGCATCGCTCGAGCGTAACAATGTCTTTGGGGGAGGGGAGAAGCTCTCGGCGAGTCTCTCTGGCTCCTACGAATGGCAGACGGGGCGTAACCCGATTGACGGCTATTCGGTAGCGATCAATAGCTATCAGCTGGGAGCTGATGTGGCACTGACCTTCCCCTCGATTCTCTTCCCTGGTCTGATGGATGCCTACTACAAGTATCCGACCTCTACGAGCTTCAAGGTAGCCCTGCAGGGCATCAACCACGCCCGCTACTATACGCTCCGCTCCCTCTCCTTCACGATGGACTACAGCTTCCAGCCGTCGAGCCAGTGGAGCCACAGGATCACCCCACTGAGTCTGAACTATACCCAGCTACTGAGGACGACATCACGCTTCGACGAACTGATCAAGGCTAACCCTGCGCTGGGGCTTAGCCTCCGGGACCAGTTCATCCCCAAGTTCGGCTACTCCGTCACCTATACCCGCCGTGCCGACGACAGCCCCCACTACCTACAGGTCTCTGCTGAGGTCAGCGAGGCGGGCAATCTGTCGAATGCCGTGATGAAGCTCTCTGGGGAGTCCTACAATGAGACGAAGACGATGTTCGGCGTGCCCTTTGCACAGTTCGCCAAGGCCGCCCTTGATCTCCGCTACTCCTACCGCATTAGTCGCAAGTCGACGCTAGCGACACACTTCGCCACGGGGGCGATCTATCCCTATGGCAATGCTACGACGGCTCCGTACATCGAGCAGTTCTATGTCGGTGGGGCCAATAGCATACGTGCCTTCACGGTGCGCAGTATAGGCCCTGGGCGCTACAGGGCATCTGAGGAGAGCGCCTACTCCTTCATGGATCGGGTAGGGGAATTTAAGCTCGAGGCGAATGTCGAATATCGTAGTCGCCTCTTCGGCAACTGCTACGGTGCGCTCTTCGTCGATGCTGGTAATGTATGGCTCCTCAGGCCAGACAACGCTCGCCCTGGAGCATCCCTCCGTGAAGTGGGCTCTGTCGGAGGGCTCCTCGACGCCATAGCTGTCGGCACAGGGGCGGGTCTACGCTACGACCTCTCCTTCCTCGTCGTGCGCTTCGACGTAGGGGTAGGTCTACACCTGCCCTATGAGACGACCCGCAAGGGCTGGTACAATATCCCCCGCTTCCGAGATGCCTTGGGCTTCCATCTAGCCATCGGTTATCCCTTCTAGTCTGGGGGGCTTAGCGCTCCTTAGAAGGGAGCTCCTGTCGAGTCGGCGGGCAGAGAGGTGATACCTCCCTGCCCGCCGACGCTTTACTGCCTTGTTTATTCCCCTATTTCTCTGTAAGTTTGCTCTGTGTAACGCACCGAGCCAAGACCTGATACACCAGTCTCTATCTCGATCCATACCGATCAACTACTAACCACAACTGACGATGAGACGATTCTTATCATCCCTACTATGCCTACTCATCTGTGCGCTGAGCCTCTCGGCAGAGATCCTCATGCCTCGCACCAATGGCAAGCAGCAGTCTGTCCTCGTCCGCACCTCGGAGACCTTCTACGATGCGGGCGGAGCGAGCGCCAAAGCTCCCACTACAGGGACGACCGCTGTGGTCTTCACCCCTCGCTATGGGCAGGCGATCGAAGTCACTTTCTCTGAGCTCGACCTAGGCTCTGGCGTCCTCTATGTCTATGAGGGACGCCAGAAGCTCGTCGAGGAGTATGATGACGAGGCTGAGGAGACGACCTACTCCAAGCCTCGTGTCAAGGAGCTCTTTGCCCTTCGGGGGAGTGATCTCACGACGAAGACCTTCCATGCTACGACTCCCGAGGGAGCCTTGACCTTTGTCTTCGTGGGTGCTAGTCCCTCGGGTGCTGGGTGGAAGGCTGAGGTCAAGAGCGTCGACAAGCTCGCTACCGACCAGCCTGTACCTCAGGAGCCCGCTGGCTCGGTATATATGGTCGTCGGGCCTCGTGATGTCCAGGTCGGCTCCTCGCCCATTGCCTTCTATGATGATGGAGGACCAGATAAGAAGATCTCGGAGCAGTTCGAGGGCTCGGTGACCTTCATCCCTGAGCGTACGGGCCAGCGTATCCAGATTACCTTCGAGAAGCTAGACCTCTTCTCGACCAATCCCGCTAAGAATGACCAGCTCAACGTATATAATGGGCGGAGCGAAGACCCCGCTCAGCTCCTCAAGCGCCTTCTGACAGATCCCGTCCCTGTGACCCTCCTCTCGGGGGCGGCTGATGGCTCGCTCACCGTCTCACTCAAGAGTACTACGGGCGTCCCCAAGGATGGCTTCGTAGCTCGGGTGAAGGCGGTAGATCCTCAGCCGATGCACTTCGTGTCGGCTACCGCTACCTATCCTAAGGAGAAGGAGCCCGTCGCAGCTGGTGGTAAGGGCAAGGAGCTCTTAGCCTTCACCCTCAAGACCGAAGGGGTCAGTGATCCGCTCTCCCTCCAGTCGCTGGAGCTCAGTAGCGAGGCCTCAACGGTAGGTGTACTCAAGCACCTCACCCTCTACGCTGGTACTCGTGCTGAGCCCTCGGCCAAGATCGGCGAAGTAGAGATCACAGGGACGACCATCCAGCTTCAGCTAGCAGAGGCTAAGACGCTTTCCTTCGGAGAGAATAGCTTCCTCCTCACGGGTGATGTCTCGCCCGAGGCTAAGACAGGGGACAAGATCTCCCTAGCGCTCAAGGCCGTCACCCTCTCGGGTAAGAAGGAGAGCCTCAGTCTCACGCCACAGGGGCCGCCCTATCTAGTCAAGAACACCCACCGCAGTCATGAGGGGCAGCAGGAGATCCCAGTCTATTCGGACTGGACCTTCACGCCGACGATGACCTACGGGCACTATTCCCCAGGCAATACCGATCAGGTCACGATCTTCTCTCCCGGTAGGACGGGCGAAGTCATCCAGCTTGATTTCCACAGCTTCGAAGTCCTCTACGAGAAGTCCAGCCTTGGGACGAAGGCAACCTTCGAGATCTATGAGGGTAAGGGGCGCTCAGGTAAGCTCCTCTGGAAGCTTGATGAGAAGACCATCGGTGGGACTCCAGGCTTAATCCACTCCTCCAGTGCTGATGGTGCGCTGACCGTGGTCTTCAATCCTAAGGCTACGACCTCGGGTAGGCAGAGGAAGGGTTGGGAAGCTACCGTGCGTAGCCTCGTGCCTAGCCCTATGAAGCTCGTCTCGACACTCGTAGAGCAGGCCTCCACCGAAGTAGTCGCTGTCGGAGCCAAGGACCTAGAGTTCCTCGACCTCACGCTGGAGACTAAGGGCTATCTCGAGCCTAAGAAGCTCGAAGCAGTCGGTCTTCGTCTCAAGGGTGGTGCTAGCTCCTTCGCTCGTGTCGCCCTCTATTCCCTCCCTTCGCCTAAGGCGTATAAGGATCGGAAGCTCCTCGGGGAGATCACTTCGCCCGCAAGTGATGAGGTGACGCTGACGCTCACCGAGCCCCTCGAGCTGAAGGAAGGGAAGAGCTACTATTACCTCACCGCAGACCTCACGGAGACGGTCGAGGCTGGCGTCGCTCTTGATCTCGCCCTCCCCTCACTCACCCTCTCTGGGGAGCAGACGGCTGTCGCCTCTCCTGATCCCGACGGCTCACGTACAGCCCGTCGCTTCTATTCGATGAAGTCGGGCGAAGAGACGATCTCTGTCTCCGCTCCGATCACCTTCTACGATGACGGAGGTGCTGATGGTAAGTACACCAAGGGCTTCTCGGGGACGGTGCACTTCGTCCCTCGTAAGGGTGAAGTCATCCGCTGTCGTATCCATTCGCTACGTCTGCACCGCCTCGATGCCCTCTCCTTCTACCATGGGATGAAGGCCGAGGAGGATAAGCTCCTGCAGAAGCTCTCGGGCTACAAGAAGGTGGCTGACGAACTGGTATCTACCGCCGCTGATGGCTCTATGACCGTCACCTTCTCCAGCAAGTTCTCCGACTTCGGCTGGGAGATAGAGGTACGCTCCGAGCGCCCTGTCCCTGTACACGTCGAGTCAGTCAAGGTAGAGCCCATCCCAGGCGCTCGCCTGATGAAGGGCGCTAGCGATGTGCCCCTCCTCAAGATCGCTGTCAAGCTCGTCGGCGAACAAGGAGCTGTCGATCTGGAGCGCTTTGACTTCGCTCCCTTCCAGAGTGCTGGTTCGGAATCTATCGGCACACTTCGCCTCTACAAGACGGGTACTTCGGAGACCTTCTCCACGAAGGAGCACTATGCGAGCATCAATCCCGCTGAGGGGAGTAGCTTCGCTGGCTCAGTCCGCTACAGTGCTCCTGGTACTTATTACTTCTTCCTCGCTGCCAGTGTTAGTACTAAGGCTCCTGCGGGAGGGAAGATCACCGTCAGCCCTCGTAGTGTCACGGTCTCTGGCGAAGAGGTGAAGCTCACCGAACCTCCTACCACGGACTACGAACTACAGGCAGGACTCCACGGCGACTTCACGATTGGCACCGAGGCAGGAGCTCACTTCAAGACGATCACCGAAGCTATCGAGGCCCTCAAGACGCGTGGTGTCGATGGTCCTGTCCGTCTACGCCTCAGCCCTGGGCACTACACCGAGCCCCTTGTGCTACCAGCTATCCCAGGCTTATCCCTAACTAATCCCCTCGTCATCGAGCCCACGACGGGTCGCCTCGGTGATGTCACACTAGAGAACAAGCAGTACAAGAAGGCTCTCTATGGAGATGATAAGCCGGGCTACTTCACTCTGGATGGAGCAGACTATGTGACGCTCCGTGCACTTAGCTTCCTCACGACCAAGAGTGAAGCTCCAGCCCTCCTACTTATCCGCAATGCGAGCCAGCGTATCACCATCGACGGCTGTAGCTTCACAGCGCCTAAGACTACTCAGTATAATGAAGGCGATCTGGCGCTCATCAAGACCAATCGTGGAGAGGAAGCTTATCCCAACAATGATCACCTGACGCTCACCCGATCCAAGCTCACGGGTGGCTACGTAGGTGTCCATATGGACGGCCTCTCCAATGTAGCCCTTCCCAACCAGCAGGGCCTCACGATCGAGGGGAATACCTTCTCTTCGCAGGGGTCTAAGGGGATCTATGTCCGCTGTGTCTCGGATGTCGTGATCCGATCCAATGAGATCCAAGCCGAGGGTACAGCTTCCTATGACTATCATGCCCTAGACTTGACCCTCGGTGATGGGATCACCGCTCAGGCTAACCGCATCCATCTAGGTGCTTTTACGGGGACGAAGACCTCCGTGCAGGCCGTCTATCTCCGCCAGACTACAGAGCGAGCCCAGCAGGAGAAGAAGGCGAGTAGCTTGATCAACAATGAGCTCATTCTCATCGCACCCGCCCAGATCCGAGAGGTCTATGGCTTCTACTTCAGCGAGGCCAATATGACCGACGTCTATCTCCTGCACAACTCCGTCCTCATCTCGGGCGATTACGCCGGCAAGGCCACTGCTCCAGTCGCCGTCCTCACACGAGGAGGGGGAGCGCTGTCGGGGCTCGTAGTGAAGAACAACCTCTGGCAGAATGCGACTAAGGGGCTTATCTATTCCTTCGCTAAGGCGGTTACCCTGGAGGGACACGTCTTCGCAAGCAACCTCAGCTATACGGCTGGTAGTGCCTTCGCTGAGCTGGGTGGGGAGACTCTGGATCTTGGCTCTTGGACGGACAGGGGATTTGACACATCCAGCCAAGTAGCTAAGGTCGACTTTGTAGATCCTGCACGGGCACTTCTGCCACAGGACTTCTCCGTACTACGCTTTGCGCCTGCACTGGCTGAAGTACCTCGAGACATCCTCGGCGTGGCACGCCCCAAGACGGAGGTATCTGTCGGGGCGTACGAAGAGGCTAAGCACGGCCTGCCAGCCTTAGTCCCGGGCTACCCCAAGCCACGATCTCTGCGTGCCGGAGGGGTAGAGCTGGAGGTGAAGGCGACCGACTTCGGAGCCTTCTACTGCATCGCCCGACCCAAGGGTGAGGCTGCACCCTCGGTGGCTGACCTCAAGGCATCGGAGCTCAAACTGACACTCTACCCTCAGCGCTCTGAGATGCTCACCCTTCCTCCGCTGAAGGAGCAGACGGCTTACCGCCTCTACCTCCTACCTCAGGGGCTAGACGGGGCGTATGCTACAGGAGCGCTGACCTATGACTTCGCTACGGATGGCCTACCATCAGAGCCCGCGGACTTCGAAGCTCTTGCAGAAGGAGAGACCGATTTCACGAGTGGTACCTACCACTTCACTGGAGCGACGGTCTACTCCCCTAATGCTCCCTACAAGCGGACCAGCCAGCGTGCCGTCAAGCTCTCTGCTGGGGCTACCGTCCGCCCGACCAATACCGTGGCGCCTGTCACGCTATCGGGCTTCTACCTGAAGAGTACTGCGCCGGTGAAGCTGACTGCTTTGGGTGGTGCTACTCTGGAGCAATCCAAGACGCTTCCCTCTACCGAAGGCCTCTGGCGCTATGTTAGCCTCAGGGATCTCGGTGCACTGACTTCACTACAGATCGATCCCGAGGGCGAAGCTTCGATGGATGACTTCACGGCTGACCCGCTACCTCTACAGTTACTTTCGTGGTCTCGAGGTGCTAAGTACGGCGAGGAAGTCACGCTCGTACGTATCCCCGAGGGTGGCGTCTGGCCCTATACCTTCCTATGGCGTGATGCATCGGGCAAGCAAGTATCTGATAAGGAGGCTTACACACTGAAGGCTGAGCGCACGGCTTACGTGACACTCGAGGTCACTGATGCTTGGGATCAGAAGCTCTCACGTGAGGTCTTGCTCAAGGTGACAGGTGGTCCCTCCGCAGTTGCTACCTTCGAAGACCTCGCTCTAGCACCAGAGAGTGCTTGGTATGGCCGAGATGGAGAGGATCCCGACGACTTCGTGGAGTCTACCTTCTACAGTGGTACCTACGCCTTCTCGAATAGCTCAGCTAAGAGCCTCAGGACATGGATGGGCTTCGCCTATAGCAATCAGACGAAGACGGACTTCAGTCAGCTCTTCCCTGACCAGTTCAATAGTAGCGTCGGGCATGGAGTCGCTGACTCGAAGACCTACGGTGTGGCCTATGCCTACGGTAAGCCTATCGAGGTGAAGCCCACGAATGCTCCCCGAGTGACCTTCCCCGGCTTCTACGTCACCAATACCGCTTGGGTGAAGAAGGTCACACAGGAGGGCACGAAGATGGGTAATGAGCCCGACAAGCCCTTCCACAAGGGAGACTACTTACTACTAGTTGCTAGCACGAAGGATGGTAAGAAGAGCCTGGAATTCCCACTCATCGACTACCGAGCTGACGATGCACGTGAGCACTATGTCATCGATAGCTGGCAGTGGTTCGACTTGACGGCTCTTGGCGAAGTAGAGGAAGTTCGCTTCTCGATGAAGGGTAGTCGCCAGGCTAATGGCGGGACGACGATCCCTGCTTACTTCTGTCTAGACAACTTCGGTGGCGAAGTCATTGCTACCGAATCAGCGCCACTCACGCTCGCCGTGAAGGGACAATCGACTCAGGATGTATCGAAGCTCTTCACCGACGCTGGCCTATTGAAGCAGACGACTCCCAGTCCCGAATATAGCCTCGTGCGTGATGGCGGTGATATCGTCACGGCTCGTCTGGAGGCAGGTCGCCTGGAGCTCACAGGGGCATCGGCTGGAGAGAAGCACCTGCTTCTTCGTCTTCGTCAGGGCGGTCGCTCCGAATATCTCCGTCTACCCATCGTAGTCACGGGGGCAGTTACTCCTAAGCCACCCGTGGTAGATCCGAAGGAGCCGGGCGAACATCCTAAGGAGCAGAGCGAACTGAAGGTCTATCCTAATCCTGCTACGACAGAGATCTACGTCTCTGTCAGTGGAGATCTGGAGATCTACAACCTCTCGGGTCAGCGTGTCCTACGTGTCCAAGGCTACAGAGCAGGACAAGCGCTCTCCGTCTCAGGCTTACCTAGTGGCGTCTATCTAGCACGCACTGCTCAGGGTGTGGTACGCTTCATCAAGCGTTAGCACTAGGTAGCATCCCTTGATATAGCGAGCGAGGCTATACCCCCAGTGGGTGTAGCCTCGCTTCTTTTGTATGCTCCAAGCGCTTAGCCTTAGAACCCTGTCTATGGAGAAGGCTCTGCGGTTAGCTTTGTCCCGTAATTGCTCCTCTCATTACCGCTGAGGACGCCCCTCACTACAGGCAATGCGCTTCGTCTTTACGGGAAGTCTCCGCCTCCCTTTATGCTACTTCGCTCCTTGCTATAGCTATTCTCCACCCAGCTGTCCTGAAGACGGGGAAAGAATAAAACGAAGGTCTCCTGTCCGTATTATGATAGAAGTCGAGCGATTGCTTATTAAATCTTTTTGGTAAATCTATGAATGGGTATATTTATTTTAAGATATGTATCCTGTTTGTTTTGATAAATGAAAAGTTTAACTACTTTTGTCTCAGTCGAGTTAAAAGAACTGCATCTTCTGGTTTACTTCGATTGCGCTATCACGGACGGATAGCCATGACTGATGAATTAGGTAACGTCCTCACAAAGGGGACCTATTTCTATAAGCATATGAGACAGTTTAGACACTACGTGGCGCTACTTTTGCTACTCGCGGTATCGCCATCGCTCTTGGCACAGAAGCAAAGAAGCCAAGCATTCAAGGACAAGTACACGCTCTCTGAAGCGGTCATTCTTAGCCGACACAATATCAGAGCGCCTCTCTCTACCAAGGGGAGTCTCCTGGAGAGAGTCACTACTCACCCTTGGTTTGAATGGACCGCCGGGGCCAGCGAACTGACCTCCCGAGGCGGAGCACTAGAGAATCAGTTCGGACTTTACTTCCGCAAGTGGGCCGTCGACGCAGGTCTCTTCAAGGAAAACGCTAATCCCACGAAAGACGAAGTCAATATCTACGCCAATAGCATGCAGCGATGCATCGCCACGGCACGATATTTCACCACCGCTTTCCTCCCTGTCGCAGACATCTCTGTCAATCACCGCTTCGTGCCGAGTAAGATGGATCCTGTCTTCTTCCCTCGTCTGACGAAGGTCAGCGAATCGTTCAAGAAGGAAGCGCTGAAGCAAATCGCTGCCATGGGTGGTAAGCGGGGCATCCGTGGGATCAACGAAGATCTGAAGAAAGCCTACGAGATCACCGCCTCCACACTGGATCTCAAGGACTCGCCTGCCTGTAAGTCGGGTCAGCTTTGTGCCTTTGACAACTACGATACAGAGATACTTCTCGAGCGAGGTGAAGAGCCACGCATGAAGGGATCGCTAAAGGATGCGAACACTTGTTCGGATGCTTTCATCCTCCAGTTCTATGAAGAGCCCGACGCTAAGAAGGCAGCTTTCGGTCATAATCTTACTATCGAGGACTGGACACAGATAGCACGCATCAAGGATGTCTATGGAGATGTGCTCTTCTCAGCGCCTATCGTGGCGGTCAATGTAGCTCATCCGCTCCTGACTTATATTTATGACGAGCTGAATGCTAAGGGACGTAAGTTCTCCTTCCTCTGCGGTCACGACTCGAATATCGCTTCGGTCACGGCGGCGCTGGGCGTAGAATCCTACGAACTACCTAATTCCATCGAGAAGAAGACTCCGATCGGCAGTAAGGTAGTCTTCGAGAAGTACGAAGGCAAGGACGGTAAGCTCTACTGCGACATCAATATCGTCTACCAGACGACTGAGCAACTTCGGGAGATCCAACAGCTCAATCTGAAGAATCCTCCGATGATCTACCCGCTCTCCTTCAAGGGTCTCAAGCGCAATGCTGACGGACTCTTCCTGCTGAGTGACGTCAATACCCGTCTGATGGAAGCGATCCGTGCCTACGACAAGATCGAAGACACCTTCTAGTCACCAATCACTTTCCCCACCCCCAAGAAGTACATGTATTATGAATATCAGACATAGTCTTCTCCTAGCAGTCACTTCGCTCGGTGCGATGACTGCCATCCAGGCTCAGGAAAAGCTGGATATCAAGCTCACGGGTCGTGCACTCTTCGACCTAGCTGCCTATTCGCAGAACGACGCTGCCAAGACGCAGGACGGCGAGATGATCGGTGGTGCCGGCATTCGTGATATGCGTATCGGCTTCAAGGTCAATTACGGGCCGAGCTGGTTCTTCCGTGGCGACGTCACGTTTGCTAATAATAAGGTCTCGCTCAAGGATATCTACGTCCAGTACAATTTCAGTAAGGACAACTTCCTTCGTGCTGGTCACTACACCGTTCCCTTTGGATTGTCGTCGGCTTACGGGTCTGCGAAGAAGGAATACCTCGAAGAGCCCGAGGGGAATGTCTATCAGCCCGGCCGTCGCATAGGGCTGATGCACACGATCTCCAATCACCATCTCTGGTGGCAATACGGGATCTTCGCCGACAATTCTGCTCTGACCACCAGCACGGATAAGTCCGGTCCGCAGGGCTTCACCGTGGCGGGGCGTCTGATCTGGCGTCCAGTGATGGGCGAAGGCGCAGGCTTCCACGTCGGGCTCAGCGGGATGCACGTCAAGGCCGAATCGGATCTGAAGAAGGGTTCACACATCGCTTACGCGTCGAAGTACCTGACGGCCGTCGACAAGCGCAATGCTATTGCGGTCGATCTGACGGATGCTCGCTGGGAAAACAAGTTCACGGCGGAGTTCCAAGGTATTTATCGCAACTTCCAGCTCAGTAGTCAGTACTACTGGTCGCACGTCAATCGTCTCGGCGGCAATGCTTACGACACCAAGGGATTCTACGTCTCGGCGCGTGGCGTCATCGTCAATCCCGTCGACTACAAGTACAACTACGTGACCTCGGGTGTTGATTCTCCGGGCTCGAATAACCTCGAACTGATGCTCGGCTACGGCTTCCTCGACCTCGGGGATGCGCATGCGCTGGCCCATTCTAATATCCCGGGCATGGCGGGCGCCGGCAAGATGACCGACTACAGTGCTGGGCTTTCGTACTTCTTCAATAAGTACGTCACCGTGCGTCTCAATTACCACCACATGGATGTCAAGCAGTGGAGCCAGACCGAGACGAAGAAGGTCGACGCACTTCAGTTCCGAGTGCAGTACATCTTCTAGTAAGGTCGGATCGGAATCATCCTTATTCGTGGGGCGGAGTGGCTGAAGGTAGCTACTCCGCCCTTCGTGTTTTCGGTCGAAGGTACTTGCTCTCTCAAGGCGAAGTCGTTGCACTTTCAGGGGAAAGTACCTGTACTTCACGAGGGAAGTTCAGGTACTTCCCAGAGCATTTTCAGCGAGTTTTGGGGCAAGGTCTTATTATCTCGTAATGAAAGTATTATCAGTTCGTGAGAAAAGTAATATAACATTCCGAGAGAAGTAATATTACTTTTCGGGGAATGTTATATTACTTTGGAAAGGAAGTCTTATTACCTTCGATCGAAGGTAATCGAACTTCGCTTCGGGAACCAAGGAATTTGCTCTGGGAAGTTCAGATACTTTCCGCCGAAAGTCAAGGAACTTCCCCCGTCGTCTTCAGCTTCTTCGCTTCGGAAATGGAGGAACGTCTCCCGCCGCCTTCAGCTTCTTTGCCTCGGAAGTAGAGGAGGTGGGGGGATTTACTGCGGATAGTCAAATGTTAAAACGCAAAGAGAAATGCTTATCTTTGCGCATATTAATAGACGAGGGAGCCTTCAGAAGGCCTGCCTTCTATAAGGATTAATCATGAGAAAACGAGTCATCTGGATCATCATCACGGCCTTGATCTCGGCCTATGGACTCCTCTCATGGGTGCAGTATGAGTACTACGGACGAGTGCTCTCCCTCAGAAAGGAGACCATGCGCTCGCAGATGAAGGACGCCATGAGTAGTGTAGCGCAAGAGCTTCAAGTACGCGAACTCATCCGCTACCTCAATCACGGACTCCAGCGAGAGAATGATCGCTTCGTCGATAGCGAATTCCTCCCCACCTCCGTCGCTGACTTCGACATCTGGACACGAACAAAGCTCGACACGCTGGCGGTCGAAAAGACCATCGAGAGCAATCCGATCTACACGAAGATACCTCAGACGGGTGATGCTTGTCGCTTTGATTACCGCCCGTCGGACTGGTTGGTGCACGCCTATTTCGCCAATCTTCACTCCCTCGATCGCTATATCCTCAAGTTCGTCTACGACAGCTACACCCGGGATAGTATCCCACAGATGGTGAACATCCGCTTGCTCAAGAGCCTCATCCGTGAGAAGCTCGACAGCAAGAATCTCTGTGGTCCGTACCAGATGTCCCTCTACGACTCCGAGGGTAACCTGCTCTACGAGTACCGACCTCCTATGGCGGATCCAGGGAAAAGCTGGGAGGACAAGAATACGATCACGCAGTACCTCTTCGTCCCTACCGATGGGTCGAACGAAGATCGCCCCTACATGAAGCTCTCCATGGATATAGCTCCGACGAAAGCAGAGGTGATGCGTCTGGCTTTCCCGAGCTTAGTCTCCACGGTCATTGTGCTGATCCTCGGCTTCTCTGCCCTTGGCGTCCTGCTCAAGCATATGAGTTTCGCCTCGCAGCGCACGAGCTTCATCAACAATATGACGCACGAGCTGAAGACGCCTGTCAGTACGATCCTGCTCTCTACACGTTCGCTCGGGCAGAATCTCTCGGAGAGCGGAGGGGCAAATCCTAAAGTGCAGGCGGCACTCTCGATCATCGGGCTGGAGACCCAGCGGATGAAGTTCCTCATTGACAAGGTACTTCAGTTCTCTCTGCTGGATGGTCAGTCGGGGAAGTTCCCACTGGAGCAACTCGATGTCAACGAACTTCTCCTGCCCGTAGCGGAGATCTACACCTTCCACGCCCAGCAGCGGGGAGGCGATCTTCTTCTAGATCTCGATGCGATCAATACCTGGGTGCGGGGGAATTCCATCCACCTCTCCAACGTCTTCTTCAATCTGCTGGACAATGCCGTCAAGTACAGCAAGCCTTCAGAGCCACTTCAGCTGGCGATCCGTACTAAAGACGAAGAGGGCATGATATGCATCATCGTCGAAGATAATGGTATCGGGATGGAGAAGAAAGAACTTAAGCGGGTCTTCGACCGCTTCTACCGAGTCTCGTCGGGGAATAAATACGAGGTGAGAGGCTTTGGTCTCGGCCTGGCCTACGTCACCTCCGTCATCCGTCAGTGTGGTGGCACCATCACCGCTGAGAGTACGCTCGGCGTCGGCACCAGGATGATCATCCGCCTACCAGCTTCAGCGATGGAGTAGATAGTGGAATAAGATGTAAGAACTTAGCATAGATATTAGCACAGCTTAATAAGATATATTTCCAGCGTAATATTCACTAACGAACGTTAATACTGCTACTATGGACGAACCTATAAGGATCCTCCTCTGCGAGGATGAAGAGAACCTAGGGACAATCCTTCAGGAACTCCTTCAGAGTAAGAAGTTCACCGTCACCCTTTGTACCGATGGTGACCAAGGGTGGGAAGCCTTCAAGAGCGCCAAGTACGATCTCTGTCTCCTGGATATCATGATGCCCAAGCGAGATGGACTCACACTGGCTAAGGACATTCGTAGTCTTTCGGCCGACGTGCCCATTATCTTCCTCACCGCTCTGGGTATGAGGGAGAACGTACTTGAGGGATTCCGCTCCGGCGCTGACGACTACATCACGAAGCCGTTTAGTATGGAGGAGCTCCTCCTTCGTATCGAAGCGATCCTCAGACGTACCGTCAAGCACGATGGAGACAAGGAACCTCAGCGTGTCTATCAAATAGGACGCTACGTCTTCAACACGACGACGCAGACGCTCTCGCTCGGTGAGCAGTCCCGTCGTCTTACTACTAAGGAGTGCGAACTGCTGTCGCTCCTCTGCCTTTTCGCCAATCAGACGCTCGAGCGTGGCCATGCGCTCAACGTCATCTGGGGAATCACAGAGCCAGCTGGCGGGCATGATAGCTCGTTCAGTCAGCGAAGTATGGATGTCTATGTGACGAAGCTCCGCCGTATGCTCGATGCCGATGAGCGTGTCGAGATAAAGAATGTCCACGGCAAGGGCTATAAGTTGGTCGTCCCTGTCGAAGATTAGCCTCGACTCCGACGACAGACTTCTCTACTCATCAGACATCTACACATCCTCCCTTAGAGCCTATTCCCTGGCGAAGTGCCTCCACCTGAGGAGCGCACTACGCTAGAGGGATGGCTCATTTGTACCCTGTCGGGGTACGACCTTTATTACAATAGAATGATGAGTAAGAAAAATAAGACCGTCACTTCGCCGAAGAAACCCAAGAAGGGTAAGACACCTTCGGGCGAAGGTCGCCAAATCAATCGAAGGGATATCCTTCGAGTTGCTCGCCTTGTGTTCGAGGAGAATGAAGGGCGAGTCTTAAACTACAAGCAGGTTTGCTATGCCTTCGGCAAGACAAACATGGGACAGAAGCGTGCGATCTATCAGGCTTTGGTCGAGATGGCCGAGACAGGCGAGATCGAGCAAGTAGAGCCCGGGCGCTTCATCCGTGGTGGTGCACGCACCGCCCGCCTAGAGGGACGCTTCGACTATCGTGGTGGTCGCCCCACCTTTATCCCCGATGATCCCGAGCTAGAGCCGATGCCCCTCTCCGAACGTGCGCTATCGACCGCCCTACATGGCGATCGTATCGCCGTCTCCTTCGTCAAGAATCGCCGAGGTGAATACAAACGCCTTCAGATTACTGATATTCTCGAGCGTCGCCCAGCGACTTATGTCGGGAGTCTTCAGCTGGCACGTGGCTACGCTTTCTTTGTCACCCTGAACAAGGAGCTTCGTCAAGACGTCTTCATTCCTGAGGATAAGACCCTCGGAGCTACGAGTAGGGACAAGGTCCTCATCCGTATCACGGGCTGGGATCCTAAGAGTAAAAATCCCCGAGGTGAAGTCATCGACGTCCTCGGTCAGTCGGGAGACAACACGACGGAGATGCATGCGATCCTCGCAGAATTCGGATTACCCTACAGCTATCCCGAAGAAGTCGAGCGTGCTGCAGAGGCTCTCTCCGAAGCCATCACAGAAGAGGAGCTCCAGCATCGTGAGGACTTCCGAGGTGTACTGACCTGTACGATCGACCCGAAGGACGCTAAGGACTTCGACGATGCACTGTCCTTCCGCCAGCTTCCTGATGGACTCTACGAGGTGGGTGTACATATCGCCGACGTGAGTCACTATGTACAGCCCGGCAGTATCATCGATGACGAGGCCTACAAGCGTGCTACCAGCGTCTATCTCGTCGACCGAACCATCCCGATGCTACCTGAGCGACTGAGCAATTTCCTCTGTTCGCTCCGCCCCGATGAAGATAAGTATGCCTACAGCTGTATATTCCAGCTGGACGAAGCAGCGAATCTTCGCTCGGCTCGTATCACCCGAACGGTGATCCGCAGTCAGCGACGCTTCACCTACGAAGAAGCTCAGGAGATCATCGATACCGGCCACGGCGACCACGCAGAGGCTATACTTAGCCTGCATCGACTGGCACAGCAGCTCCGTGCTCGGCGCTTCGAGCGGGGGAGTATTGCCTTTGATCGTCCCGAAGTTCGCTTCGAACTCGACGAGACTGGTAAGCCGATTGCCGTCCAGATCAAGGAGAGTAGGCCCGCCCATCAGCTGATCGAGGAGTTCATGCTCCTGGCTAATCGCACCGTAGCTGAGCGTATCGCCGAGCCCGGACGACGGGACATTACCCCAGCGATTACCCTCAAGGGCAAGCCCGCCTTCGTCTATCGTATCCACGAAGCTCCTGATGAAGAGAAGCTCCGCTCCTTAGCAGACTTCGTCCGTCGGTTTGGATACCGCCTGAAGACAGAGGGTGGGGGAGAGGCCATTGCCAAGAGTCTCAATCAGCTTCTCACTGATATCAAGGGCCGACCAGAGGAAGATATGCTCACTATGCTAGCCATCCGCTCGATGGCAAAAGCTCGCTATACGACGGCGCATATCGGCCACTACGGGCTGGGATTTGCTAGCTACACGCACTTCACTTCGCCCATTCGCCGCTATCCTGACCTGATGGTGCACCGCCTGCTCACTCGCTATCTCATCGAGGGTAAGCCTTCGGTCGACGCTTCTTCTCTAGAGGATCAGTGCGATCATGCCTCAGATATGGAGTCTCTGGCAGCGACAGCCGAGCGTGCATCGATTAAGTACAAGCAGGTCGAGTACATGATACCACGGCTCGGGGAGAAGTTCTCTGGGGTCATCACTGGCCTTGCCGACTGGGGGATCTACGTCGAGCTGGAGGAGAATAAGTGTGAAGGTCTCGTGCCCGCTCGTGATCTCTCGGACGACTATTACGTCTATGATGAGACGAACTTCCGACTTGTCGGGCGTCATACAGGCCGTACCTTCTCCCTGGGAGATAAGGTAGAGATCGTCGTGGCTCAGGCTGATCTTGCCCGCAAGCAGCTGGACTTTGCTCTCGCTGAAGAGCTCGAGGACAAGCGCTCTACGGCACGTCGTCCCGCGCGTCGCTACTAGAGCGTCGGGCGAATTATAAATAGTAAAGCAAAAGGCTTGGCTCCACACGGTGGAGCCAAGCCTTTTTCGTTTGCCTGCCATCAGGCAGGCAGGCTGTAGAATGGTCGAAGACTACATGTTCATCCCACCACAGACGTGGATGGTCTGACCAGAGACGTAGCTGGAGAGATCGCTAGCGAGGAAGGTAGCTACGTTAGCTACATCCTCAGGTGTACCGCCACGACGGAGGGGGATCTGAGCTTCCCACTGCTTACGTACGTCTTCCGAGAGCGCACCTGTCATATCGGTGACGATGAAGCCTGGTGCGATCGCATTGGCACGTACGCCACGAGCGCCGAGTTCCTTCGCGATACTCTTGGCCAGACCGATCATACCAGCCTTCGAAGCAGAATAGTTCGTCTGACCCGCATTACCAGAGACACCGACGACGGAGGCCATATTGATGATGCTACCGCTACGCTGCTTGACCATGACGGGCGTGACAGCATGGATGAGGTTGAAGGCACTCTTGAGGTTGACATTGATGACGAGGTCCCACTGCTCTTCGCTCATGCGCATCATCAGACCGTCACGGGTGATCCCGGCGTTATTGACGAGCACGTCGATACGGCCGAAGTCAGCGACGACTTCATCGACGAGCTTGTGGGCATCATCGAAGTTCGCAGCGTTGGATGCATAAGCCTTAGCCTTGACACCGAGGGCTTCGAGCTCCTTGATGAAGGCTTCTACAGACTCGTCTATCTTGAGATCGGTGATAGCTACAGAGGCTCCTTCCTGAGCGTACTTCAGAGCGATAGCTCGACCGATACCACGACCAGCACCTGTGATGATGGCCACCTTGTTAGCAAGTAGATTCATTAGTTTATCGTATTAAGTATGAATTCGGATGTCGTTTATTATACCTTCCTCGGCTCTACTCAGGACTCTCGAGCCCGTGTAGTATGAGATGACGCACGGTGGCACGGATCTCTTCGATGGTTCCCTTAGCTCGGTAGGACCCGCTGATGAAGGGGACTTCCATGCCTTTGATGATATTCTGTAGGAGATAAGCCATGAGTCGAGGGTTGGGGATCGAGAAGTGCCCGAGGCGTTTACCTTCTTCGAGCAAGTCCTGGAGCTGATGGATCTCCTTCTCATCGAAGGAAGAGCGGGCCCGCTCGACGAGCCAAGCATCTCGGAAGAACTCAGCACGAAGTGAGCCATTGCGAAGGACCAGGTCCTTGATCTTGTCCAGATGCGTGAGCATCATCGTGAGGATCTTCTCCTCGGGAGTCGCAGGGAGTCGACGGATGAGCTCCATATCGTGCCAGAGTCTCTCGAGCTCTCGCTCGATGACGGCTTGGAAGATCTCATCTTTGTTTCGGAAGTATGTGTAGAGCGTACGGCGACCCTTCTTCGAGGCATCAGCAATGTCGTTCATCGTCGTATTGGTAAACCCAACCCGAGCGAAGAGCTGTCGTGCGACCTCGATCATCAGATCCTTTGTTTTGACGATGGTAGCCATGCGTAGTGTACCGTATTTCCTTTCGTTGTGCTATGGTAAGGGGGAGGTAAGCCCCGCCCCAAACTCTTACAAAGCTACGAAAAATTGCGCAAAAGTGCCCGATGCGTGCAATTTGCTTGCCCTGCTTCTTCCCCATGCCTTCTCGTGCAAGCGCCCCCGCTTCCCTGATCATCGACGAGCTATTGGCCGATAGTGGCGAAGCGTTTTCAGAAGATTCATTCGGCTCTTTCAGCTAGTTTAGACCCGCCTTACCTGATCCTGCCTCCTAGACACTGGAGCTCTGGAGCCGATTCTTGGCGAGAAAGAGGGGGATATGCCGTAGAAAGGTGTCGATCTAAGGGCTAAAGTTCTTAAAAATAGTGTACCTTTGTAAGCCTTTGGCCTACCGAACATCAGACCAAGTCTTCGGTATCTGCCGGTGAACAAGCGTGAGTATAAACATTAATCATATAGCATATTTCGAACTAAATGAGTAAGTACGTAGGGAATCTTATCCCCCACACCTTCTTCGTGACGAAGGGTAGCGGTGAGTCGGATCTGGAGCTGCACGCTGGGTCATATCATATGGCTCTGTATGATGCAGGGATCTCTGACTTCAACATCATGGTCTATTCGTCCGTCCTGCCCGCTACGGCACACATCGCTTCGATGGATGAGATCGACCTGCCCCCGTTCGGTTCAGAGATGAAGACCATCCTGGCGGTCTCACATGGCCAGCAGGACGAATTCGTTTCGGCTGGTATCGTCTACGCTTGGATGTATGCTGATGAGAACTTCGACAATAAGGTCGGCGGACTCGTCTGCGAAGTCAGCGGTCGCTATCGTATCGAGGAGCTCGAAGCCCGTCTGATCCGTGTGATCAATGACCTGCATCAGAAGACCTACTCGCAGTACTACCTCGGCGAACTGAACTTCGTGACCGAAGGGATCACGATCGAGAAGCGCTATGGTACGGCTCTGGCTGGTCTGTGCTTCGTTGATTTCCAGCTCCCCGAAGTAGAGCCCGTAGAGCGTCACTTCTAGTAGACAGCGCTTCGCCTCTATAGAGCGGAGCCTCGAATATCCTGATAAGCCACGAGCTTCAGCACCTCAGTGTGAGGGCTGAAGCTCGTGGCTTATTCGTTGGTGGGCTGTAGGGAGCGGGGCGGTGACTAGAGGATGTTGAGCACCTGCTCCTTGATCTGCTCCAGTTCGTCCTTCATCTTGACGACGATCTGCTGCATCTCGGCCTGGTTGCTCTTCGATCCCATGGTGTTGATCTCACGTCCGATCTCCTGAGCTATGAAGCCCAGCGTCTTGCCTTGACCTGGAGCATCGGCATCAAGTACCTCGAGGAAGTAGCTGAGGTGATGGGCCAGGCGGGACTTCTCTTCGTTGATGTCGAGCTTCTCGATATAGTAGATCATCTCCTGTTCGAGGCGTGAGCTGTCGTAGCCACCAGCTGGTGCGATCTTGGCTAGCCCTTCCTCGAGGCGCTGACGAATCGCAGTGATGCGCTCAGCTTCAGGGAAGGTGATGTCTTGTAGCAGTGCAGAGATCTTCTCGATACGTAGTGCACAGACCTCACGTAGCATCTTACCCTCCTGCAGACGGAAGGCTTGTAGCTCCTCGATCGCCTGTAAAGTGGTAGTGCGAACGACTTCCCATTCCTCCTTACTTACCTCTGAGGGACGGCCGGACTCACTGTCCATCACCCCGGGGAGACGTAGTAGTGCGACGGGATCGATCGGGAAGTCAAGCCCTGACTCCGTACGTATGCTCTGTAGCTGGTGGATGTAGCCGAGGAGGGATTCCTTATTGATCGGGGTCGCATTTCCCTCAAGCATATCGTCCTCCATCGTCACAGTGAGATCGATCTTACCTCGCTGTAGACGGTCAGCGATGAGGGAGCGAAGTTCGAGTTCTCCTTCACGGTAGGCGGAGGCAATACGTGCCGAGATGTCGGCTTGCTTGCTATTGAGCGACTTGATGGCTACAGTGACGGTCCGGCTACCGAAGCGTGCCGAGGCCTTCCCAAAGCCGGTCATGGAGTGTATCATATAGGATGTTTGCTTTATTGTCGGGCAAACATACGAAATATTCACGAGTCGGCACACGCCGATAGCTGTCACACGGCTCTAGAGGAGTACACCGAACTTCAGGGACAGCCCGCCCGAGCTCCCCCAGTACTTATCATAGTACTTGCTCGAATTGAATTCCTGATAGCCGTAGCCTAGGCTCATCGTGAAGCGATTGATCGCTATCCCACCCGAGATAGAGAGATAGAGCCCGTGGAGTCCCGAGTGAGTCAGCCCGAGCGAATAGCCAGGCTTGATGTCGAAGAAGGGCTTTACGACCGAACTTGTAGGCAGTGTCGCACGTAGATTCACGAAGAGGGGGAGCATCCAGAAGGCATCCCGATGGGGACGAGAGAAATAACCATCGAAGCCCAAGCCACCACCGAGGTAGATCGTGGGGCTAACGAGCGTGCCGAAAGAACCGAGGAACTCGATACGTCCATTGCGATCGGCCGAGACAAAGCCCAGCTCCAGTGTCCCCGCATAGGCCGATGCCGAGGTGCTTCTATACTGATAGTGACGGCGTGGTGCCGCTTCGCTGAAGCTGAGTGCATAGTCCCTCGGTTCGCTGGTCGAAGTCTCGGAGGGGAGAAGAGCTGACACTCCTTGGGGAGAAGCAGTAGTCTGAAGGGCTTGGCCCTCGAAGCTTTGAGCTTGGGCGCCCACAGTGATCGAGCCGATCGTAAGCAGGGCGGAGAAGATCTTCTTCATCATGGGTCTAGTCTTATTAGTGGTGAAGTAACTTGTTCGGGTAGAGAAGCTACTAAGAGGTCCGTGACGGAGTGCCTTATCGCTTGAGAATGGTGGAGCACCTGCTCGGGAAGAAGCCTCTTACGTTGAGTGGATGCGCTTCATTCTGGGGGAAGTGAAGTGCCTCGCTATTTGAGTTCGTATATCATCCATAGGGAAGGAGCGATTCATCTCATCGATAGTGGTACTCCTTCTCTCGAGGAGAGGCTTTTCATCCCATTAGTAGCCGTGCTCTTACCCTCAAGGAGAGACGTTCGTTTTTGTTAGTAGTGGCACACCTAGTTATTGTTAGTCGTGCACCTTTTATCTAGTAATAAAGTTTCTTTTCGTAGTAATGACGCACCTTCTTCCTTTATACTGTCAAGTATCGCTAGGGGAAGAGCGGACGAAGATGCATGCACTGCTCTAACGGCTCTTCGGCTCAGCTCGGTATGTTTTGCACCTCATTCGGGTCTTTCTTCATGACAGAAGAGGGGTGGCTATCAGCCCCACCGACAGGACATAAAAGGACCAGCCCGCATCCCCCGTGGAGGGAATGCGGGCTGGTCTCGTATAATGCTAGGTGAATGGAGTCGTCTCCTTAGATGACGCCCTGTTCGAGCATCGCCTCAGCTACCTTGAGGAAGCCAGCGACATTAGCACCCTTGACGTAGTTGATGTAGTCACCTTCGCGACCATTCTTGACACACTGCTCGTGGATGTCACTCATGATCTGATGGAGCTTAGCATCGACTTCTTCGTTGGTCCAAGAGAGGTGCATGGCGTTCTGCGTCATTTCCAGACCCGAAGTAGCTACACCACCAGCGTTGACAGCCTTACCAGGAGCGAAGAGCATCTTCTTTTCTACGAAGTATTCTGCTGCTTCTGCGGTGCAACCCATGTTAGAAGTTTCAGCTACGATCGTGACACCATTAGCGTGAAGTAGCTTAGCATCCTCTTCGTTCATTTCGTTCTGAGTAGCGCAAGGCATTGCGATGTCTACCTTCTGTTCCCATGGCTTCTTACCTGCGAAGAACTGAGCGTTGGGGAACTTCTTAGCGTAGTCAGAGACGACATCGTTACCGCTGGAGCGGAGATCAAGCATAGCCTGGAACTTTTCAGGCGTGTTGATACCATCTGGGTCGTAGACGTAGCCGTCAGGACCGGAGATCGTGACGACCTTTGCACCGAGTTCGGTAGCCTTCTGAGCCACACCCCAAGCTACGTTACCGAAGCCAGAGATAGCGACTGTCTTGCCCTTGAGGTCGATGCCGTGCTGCTTGCAGATGTGCTGTACGAAGTATACAGCGCCGAAGCCCGTAGACTCGGGGCGCAGACGAGAGCCACCGAAGGTGAAGCCCTTACCCGTCATCGTACCGGTATGCTCGTTAGCCAGGCGCTTGTACTGGCCATACATGTAGGCTACTTCACGACCACCTACGCCGATGTCACCAGCAGGTACGTCGGTATCTGGGCCGATGTGGCGCCACAGCTCACGCATGAAGCTCTGACAGAACGTCATGATTTCGCGGTCACTGCGACCCTTAGGAGAGAAGTCTGCACCTCCCTTGCCACCACCCATTGGGAGCGTGGTGAGTGCATTCTTGAAGGTCTGCTCGAAACCGAGGAACTTGAGGATGGAGAGATTGACAGAAGGATGGAAGCGGATACCGCCCTTGTATGGGCCGATAGCGTTGTTGAACTGTACGCGGTAGCCGATGTTTACATGGACTTTACCGGCATCGTCGATCCAAGGTACACGGAAGGTAATGATACGGTCTGGCTCTACAAGGCGTTCGATGATGGCTGCCTTTTCGAACTCGGGGTGCTGGTTGTAGACTTCTTCGACAGAGAGAAGTACTTCCTTGACAGCCTGGAGGAATTCCTTTTCACCAGGGTGCTTTGCCTCGAGAGAGGCTAGAATCTCAGCTGATTTCATAACTGATCGATCTAATAGTTTTGCGTGTACGGCTCTTATGGTTGAGAGCCATGATTTCATAGGCAAATGTATGCAATGATTTTTGCCTTGGCAAATCATTCCCTTTCTTTTAATTTCTTAGGAAATAGGCTGTAACTACCGCTGTTTTCCCTATGAAGAGAAATGCCTGCTCTTTGTCTCCAAGGCGTGTGAAAATCATGGATTATCCCTCGGATTTATGAAAATATTCCGTGGTATAGTGCTGGAGTCAGGACGAGGAATTTTAGATCTTCTCTATAATTATGGGGTGTCGAGGGAAATTATTCTATCCATACGAGCTCCGTCTTCGTGTGGGGAATGGCTCGCTTGCGTTGGGCCAGAGGAGAAATTAGCGAGCTAAGCAGAGGTAGGTCTGCTGTAATTCTAGAGCGCATTGCCTATAGCTCGCCCCTCTATCAATTGTAATGATGTGCATCATTACAGGAGATCGTCGAGGGAGCTTGTGGGGAAGCTCTATGGATACGAAGGTAAGGGGGAAGGTAGAGATCCCTTGATTGGGAGGTGTCTTTCGGCTGATTTGGAGCCGAAGGTATTGCTCCTATCGCTCACTACGCCCGAGGAAGCGGGTTGGGTAGAGGGAGATGAGGTAGGAGAGTAGGGTCACGGAGGCAAAGATGATCAGGAGATCCAGCGGACGTACATCCACGGGGAGAGCCATCGCTTCAATGCCACTGCCCGAACGTATCAGCCCGAAGCGCTGCTGCACCAGGCAGATCCCCCAGCCCATGAGCATACCCACCGACGTGCCTGCTAGGGCAATGAGTAGCCCGACACGACGGAAGACTGCCTGAGTGAAGCTTGGTGGAGCTCCGAGTGCAGAGAAGATGCGGGTGTCTGCCTGCTTCTCGATGAGGAGCATAGCGAGCGAACTGGCGACATTGAAGGCTGCCAGCAGGAGGATGAAGAGCATGATGAGGTAGGTCATCAGCTTCTCCATGCGGATGAGATAGGAGAGATCGGGGTGTTGCTCCTCACGGTCGAGCGCTACTAAGCGTCCACCGTAGAGCTTACTGACGTCAGCCTTGAAGTGCTCTATAGATACTTCTGGTCTAAGGCGAATGGCGATGGCGGATACTTCTCCCGCATCGTAGTCGAGTACCTCTTGGAGAGCTTCGAGGGGAAGATAGATCGCCCCGTCGGTCTCTTGGCTTGTCGGCGGGTATTGACCGATGACTTGCCCCTCAAGACTCTGGAAGGCCGAGGCGGGACTCAGTGGATTGGTGAAGCCGAGACGCTTGGGGAAGAGTACTTCTGCTGGGACTATTCCTCCACCATTAAGCGCACTATCTAACGGGAAGAGAATAGCCGAGCCAAGGAGGATCGGTGTGACGGGCTCCCCTTCACCATCGATCAGTGCCGTAGGGGCGTGTAGCTTGGAGGCTTCGGGATAGGTGTGGGCAAGGGGATAAACGGAAGAGAAGGCCGAGTCAATACCAACAGCATCGACGACCCATTGCTGCTGCCCCGAGCGGAGCAGTGCTTTGCTCTCGAGCCTGAGGGCAATGGCCTTCGCTCCGAGCTGGGAGAGCTGCTTGCGGTAGTCGGGATAGTCGGCTAGACGAAAGGTCTTCCCCTCCTGAGTGCGTAGTAGGATGTCGGCATCTATCTGCTCCGTCCCCGCCAGGATCATCGTGACATAGCCATTGTAGACGGAGAGCACACAGACCAGCGCCATAGCCACGACGGCGATGGCGACAGCAGAGATCGCCGTCACATAGTTCACCGCATGCAGTCGGGTGCGACTGATGAGGTAGCGAAGAGCTATACGGAAGCTAAGCACGAGCCGTGGGGCGGGGGCTACTTGTCGTGTAGTCCTAGGAGGGTATCGATACGCTCGAGGTAATCGAGCGAGTCATCGATGAAGAAGGTGAGTTCAGGGAGCTTGCGTAGTTGCTTACCGACACGTAGGCCTAGGTCGTAGCGAATGGCCTTAGCATTGGCACGGATGGACTCGAGTAGCTCTTCTCCACGCTCTGAGGGGAAGATACTTAGTCGTACACGTGCGATACTGAGGTCGGGGCTGACCGTCACCGAGGTCACGGAGATCAGCGTACCTGGGAGGCTCTGTGTCTGTATGCGGAAGAGGTCACTGACCTCCTTCTGGATAAGCCGATTGATACGGCTCATTCTTGTATTATCCATCTTGGGTCTTTACTATTCTATTTCTTACAAAGTTAGTCAAAGAAAGGGGAGGCCCTTTCCTTCGGTTACCTTAGAAGAGTAGGGAGGGCTCCTCTACAGGCTCTTGTTGCGATTGCTTGATGTAGCTCTGAAGAGCCTCGACGCTACTGGTCTCGGCGCAGATATCGAAGGGTATTCGGTAGTCGCATCCTTCGTGATAAGCTGAGCAACCAAAGGCTGTCCGCCCTCGTAGTAGTACGCCACGACCGCACCGAGGACAAGGGATCTCCGTGCTCCGTACCTCCTCAGACTTCGGGGGGGACGGCTGGGGAGCAAGGACGGATTGGGTCAGCTGGTAGAGCATCGCCTTCAGCTCGTCGATGAAGCTCTTGGTCTCGAGCTCTCGTCGCTCGATCTGGCGAAGCTTATATTCCCATTGTCCGGTGAGGGCAGCGCTCTTGAGCAGTTCGTAGTTGATGAGACCGATGAGCTGACGGCCTGTGTCGGTGGCGTGGATCTGATTCTTCTTGACCTTGACGATGTAGCCACGCTTGAAGAGGGTCTCGATGATGTTCGCCCGAGTAGAAGGGCGTCCGATGCCGTTCTCCTTCATCGCTTCCCGTAGTTCTTCATCTTCGACTAGCTTACCGGCTGTCTCCATCGCACGGAGTAGCGTCGCCTCGGTGTAGTACTTGGGGGGCTGAGTCTGGCGCTCCTTGAGTTCGGGCAGATGCTCTCCTTGCTCTCCGACGACGAAGTTAGGGAGAAGCGCTTCTTGGGGCTCTTCTGTGTCGGAGGACTTCCCCGTGGAGTTGCTCTCGTTCGTTGGCTCAGGTGCATTCCCTTCGAATACCACTCGCCATCCAGGCTCAAGGATCTCCTTGCCCGAGGTCTTGAACTTTACCCGCTCGACAGCACCCTCGACCGTGGTCGTACTGACCTTGCAGTCAGGGTAGAAGACTGCTATGAAGTGCCGAGCTACGAGGTCGTACACCTGTTGCTCCCGCTCAGAGAGCCCTCCGGTGCGCTGACCCGTCGGGATGATGGCGTGGTGGTCGGTGACCTTCTTATTATCGAATACCTTCTTGTCCTTGCGTATCGGCGCTCCGCTCAGTAGGGGAGCTACGAGGGCGGGATAGGGAGTGACTAGTCCTCTGAGTATACCCGCTACCTTGGGATAAAGGTCTTCGCTCAGGTAAGTCGTATCGACACGGGGGTAAGTCGTGAGCTTCTTCTCATAGAGACTCTGGATCGTCGCTAGGGTCTCTTCGGCACTCATGTTGAACTTCTTATTACACGCCACCTGTAGGCTCGTCAGGTCGAAGAGCTTCGGTGCGCTCTCCTTGCCGTCCTTCTTCTTCACGCTCGTGATGGAGAAGGGTTTGCCGATGATACTCGAGAGGGCCGCCTCAGCCTTAGCCTTATCGGTGTACTTCCCCTTATCGGCTGAGAAGAGGACTTCTCTGTAGCGGGTCTTCAGCTCCCAATAGGTCTCACTCTGGAAGTGCTCAATAGCCTCTTGGCGCTCGACGATCAGTGCCAAGGTCGGTGTCTGCACCCGTCCGATGGAGAGGGGTTGCTTGCGGTCGCTCCCTCCGTAGCGCAGGGTGTAGAGGCGGGTAGCATTCATCCCGAGGAGCCAGTCTCCGATGGCACGGGCGAGCCCTGCCTCATAGAGCGACTGATAGTCTGCCTCGTCTCTCAGGTGCTCGAAGCCTTCACGTATCGCCTCATCGGTGAGTGACGAGATCCAGAGACGGCGTACGGGCACACGGCATCCAGCCTTCTGGAGCACCCAGCGCTGGATGAGTTCGCCCTCCTGACCAGCATCACCGCAGTTGATGACTTCGGTAGCCTGGCTGACGAGGCGCTCGATGACCTCTAGCTGTCGCTGATAGTGCTCTATGGGGATGGGTTTGATCCCAAAGCGCTCGGGGATCATCGGTAGCGAAGAGAGGCTCCAAGACTTCCAGGAGGGTGTGTAGTCGTGGGGCTCCTTCAGCGTGCACAGATGTCCGAAGGTCCAAGTGACTGCATAGCCATTCCCCTCCATGTATCCCACGCCGTGGTCTACCTGTCGGTGATTAGCTCCAAGGATGGAAGCGATGTCGCGAGCCACGCTGGGCTTCTCTGCTATACAGACGATCAAGATCTAGAGGACGAAGAGCTATTAGGATGGGTGAATCTTACTCATGCTCCTTCGAGGGGCGAAGGCGAACCGATCACCGAGGAGTTTAGTGGTGCAAAGATACGCTAAATAGCCGAGCCTCGGCCCTTCTTCGTGCGGGGCTGTGCGGGGATCTAGAGCCTGGGAGGAGAAGGGCGTCTGCCCTTGGCTTGTGGGGGCAAAAAAGCGACCTACGGTAGGTCGCCGAAAAAACCTACTGTGGGTCGTCAATGCGACCTACCGTAGGTCGTCGAGACGACCCACAGTAGGTCGCATTTTGGGGGTGCAGAAAGACTGTCCTTCTCTCCTCTCTCTAGGGGCGAGTGTTGGAACTGAAGGAGGGTGAATCGATCAGAGCTTGACAATCAGGCCGAGGGTCGGGAGAATGACCTTGCTGTAGTAGTCGAGCTGACGAATCTGCTGACGCTCTGGATCAGTGGGGTGATCCATTACTCGCCCTGAGGTATCTCGGTTGGTGTAGACGGGGGCGCTGACGTAGCTACTCAGGTAGGCATTCTGTACGTCTAGGTAGAGGTTGAGCATCCAGCGCTTGAAGTAGAACTCCTTGTCCAGACGCAGGTCGAGCTGATGCTTGGCGGGCAGGCGTAGCGTATTGAACTGCGAGTAGTCGGGGTAGGCTCGATTGGTGACCGCCCAGGCTGCCTTGTTCGTCGAGAGCTCCATATCGATCGGGGTGTAGGGTGCTCCACCGCTGTAGCGCCAGGAGGCGGAGAGATACCAGCTCTTGCCCATACGGTAGCTGATCAGCAGGTTGAGCATCTGTCTCGTATCCCAGGAGGAAGGGCGGTAGATACCGGTCTTGTCGGTGAATTCGCTTCGGAATAGCGTGTAGGTAGCCGTCGCTGAGAACTGATGCCAAGGCATGAGGCGAGCCACGACTTCGACCCCATAGGCACGCCCCTGACCTGTAGATAGTACAGCCTCAGCGCCTACCTGCCCGTACTCCGTCCCCTTGCTCGCTAGACTGATACCCTCTGCCTCGGAGATTGGGTAAGCGCTATAGGACTTGTAGAATCCTTCAGCCGAGAAGCGCAGATACTCCCCTGGGTGATACTCGGCGCCGAGCACGGCTTGGTTCGACATGATGTACCGTAGGCGTGGCTTGTTGAGATAGCTCCCGTCGGGGGCACGATAGCCCATGCTCGTGTAGGAAGGCTGCATGGCATAGCGTCCGAAGTTAGCATTCAGGTCGATGTCGTCGGTGAGGGCGAACGAAGCTGAAAACCTAGGAGAGAGCTGAGGCAAAGGATTGCTCATAGCGGAGTTGAGCGTATTACCTACAAGGTTGACTCCGAGGGCCAGCTTGAGCCGCTTGTCTAGGTATTCGTCGGAGGCTTGAGCGAAGGCCGAGTAGGCTAGTAGCTTGATATGTGCGTCGTAGGAGAGCGGTACTACCTGCCCCGACCGATAGGTGAGCCGCTCGTCTCGATTGCGGTAGTCTGCGTAGCGTAGCCCTGCACCGAAGCTGAGCTTGAAGGGTAGGGTGGTGTACACACGCTCATAGCGTAGTTTGCTCTCCGTCTCATCGGACTGATATTCGGAGAGCTTGGGGAGGGCGGTATCGTTGCTCTGGTGCTTCACGCTGCTATTGCGTAGCATGTTGCGACTGAGCACCCAGCTGTCCACGTGCCCCGACCCGAAGTGCTTGTACACGGCGCCCACGGTGTAGTTCCACTGCTTGTACTGGGGGAGGTAGCTCAAGATGTAGCGCTGGACTTCGGTGCCGGTGGTCTGTAGCTGGGTGTTCAGACTCATGTTGTCGATGGCGCCGATGCCCAGGATTGTGAGCTCATTGTGTGCATTGAATCGGTGCTTGTACTTGAGCTGGAAGTCGTTGTAGGTGGGTAGGAAGGGGAGCTTGATAGCCTTGAAGAGCCACTGAAGATAGGACTGGCGAGCCGAAGCGATGAAGGAGGACTTCTTCCCCAGAGGCCCCTCTATGGTGATAGCGGCGTCAGAGGCGCCCACCGAAGCCTTGAGGTGCATGTGGTCGGCATCGCCATCCCGCTGCTTGATCTCCATCACCGAGCTAAGGGCGTTGGTCCGACTTGCTGGGAAAGCACCCGTGTAGAAGCTGATCTCTCGGACGAAGTCGGGGTTAATCATCCCGACGACACCTCCGGAAGCTCCCTGAGTAGAGAAGTGGTTGATCACGGGGATCTCTATCCCATCTAGGTAGAAGACATTCTCCGAAGGTCCCCCGCCTCGCACGATGAGGTCATTGCGATTCGGGTCGGTAGCTCCGACGCCAGGTAGCGTTTGTACGAGCTTGGAGATATCTCTATTGGCGCCAGCGCTCTTCTCGATCTGCTTGATACCAAGGGTCTGTAGCGAGAGGGGGCTTTCTGCCCGCTTGAGTCGCATCTTGGGGCGGACGACGACCTCTGCTATGTTGGTGGATTCCTCCTCGATACCGATGTCGATGAAGCTGGTCTGATTGCCCACCACTTGCACTTCGGCCGAAGTAGTCGTCTCGTAGCCGAGCATCGTGACGATGAGGCGAACGAAGCCAGGCTTCACGCCCGAGATGACAAAGCGTCCTTCGACGTCTGTCCTGGCGCCCAGGCTGGTCCCTTGTACTCGTACGGTAGCTAATGCTAGTGGGTCATTGCTCTTCGTACTATAGACTTGACCCTTGACTGTCCCTTGTTGGGCGAAGAGCGTGGTCACAGAGAGTAGGAGTACCAGCAGGCTGTAATAAAGCTTTGTCATTTAAATGAATTGAGGTGTAAAACCTTCAGTGAATCAATCGGAATGTAAAAAATATCACAGGCTCAAAGGTAGTCAAGTTTTCGGCAACACCACCGCTGGGAAAAGCTCGAACCTGCTGAGCCCTAAGCGCTTCTACCTACACTGCCCTTTTGTGAACTTGAGTCGCTGAGCGGGGAGGAAGAGTGCAAGGGGGTTCGATGCTCATCTACGGACAAAGTAGACCTTCCTCTGAGGCTGAAAAATTCGCCTCACTGGGGCTCTTCCAAAAGGAGTCGTATGGCCTCCAAAGAAGGATAGGATCTATGTGTGGAAAGGGGGAAGAATAATCGGCTCAAAAGGAGACCCTCGCAAGGGGACAAAAAGGGATCTACGGTAGGTCGTCGAAAAAACCTACTGTAGGTCGTCATCACGACCTACCGTGGGTCGCATCGACGACCTACAGTAGGTTTTATTTTGGGGGTATTGGGAGGCCCCTCGAAAGGGTAGCTTAGAGAACGAAAATTAGCGTAGAGAGGATATGGGGCAGATGTGCTACCTTTGATGCGGATAACTCTTACTGATAACCCCCTTTGTAGACACATGACGAACATGAAGAATTACTCTAGAATTGGCTACTTCCTCTCTCTGGGGGTAGTAGCCCTCCTCCTGCTGTCCTCCTGCCGACGGAGTGCCCGTGTGGGCTTTGCCGAAGCAGATGCGAAGCAGCTCCCTACCTGCGACCAGATCATCATAGACTATCCCCTGGATGTCACCATACACCTGGGTCAGCCTACGGCGGTCGTCTTCGGAGACAAGATGCCCAAGAAAGTCCTTGAAGAACTTGAATTCAAGACGAAGGGGACGACGCTACTCATCGCTTCGAAGCGAGAGCTCGGAGAGAACTGGACCGATGGTCGCCATCGGGAGAATCGTGCGCATATCGACGTCTATCTCCCCGAACTCAAGGAGGTAGAAGCGACCTCCGCAGCTCAGGTGCACCTCGCCGATAGCCTCCGTCAGCCCCACTTCGCCATTAATCTCTCGGGCGCCTCGCAGCTCACAGGCCTTCGACTCAGTACCGACGATCTGCGCCTCTTCACTTCAGGGGCAAGTAGCCTCGAAGGCTCCATCCAGGTGACGAATGGAATGGAGGTGGTCGGAGCGGGGGCATCCTCCTGTCATCTCTCTGGGATGGTAGGTGCGCTTCGCTTGATCCTCTCGGGAGCGAGCGAATTTGATGCTTCGGGCCTCCGAGTACGTCAGGCAGAGGCTAGGACTTCCGGAGCTTCGAGCGTAGACCTAGGTGCTATCGATACCTTGGGCTACCAAGTCTCGGGCGCTTCGAGCCTGCTTTATCGGGGAAAGCCCGTCATCACCGAGCAGTCTTCGACGGGTGCAAGCTCGGTGAAGCAACAGGCGAACTGATGCCCCTTCCCTCCAGTAGAGGGGGGTAGAAAAAGTCAAGGGCCACAGACAATCGTGTCTGTGGCCCTTGACTTCGTTTATAGCCGAATGACGGGGCTAGAAGTTGATCTTGATCGATGCTGGACGGCTCTCCTGCCAGAAGCGATTGATCGCCGTGACGAGGAACTGGTAGGTCGAGCCCTGGGGCATGCTGGGGAGGATGTAATAGGGGTTGGCCGAGATGCTCACCAGATAACTGGGGTTGGAGATATCTGGACGTACCCCCTCAGGGAAAGCATAGACTGCATAGTAGAAGGCCGATGCTGGCTCGTTGGGCTCTCTGTAGTCGTCCCAGAGGAGCATGTGCCCGTCTTCGTTCGTATCCTCTAGGATGAGGCTGATGGCAGCTGGGGCCTTAGTCTTGCCAAGGGCACCACGATATTCGGGCAGGAGGGCTCGATAGCTCTGGTAGCGAGCGATGAGGCTGTCCCCTACGCCCTTGTAGTTGCGCACGAGGTCTTCCCCTGACCACCAGGAGTTACCTTGGCCGTGCTGTCGGCTCAGAGCGAGCTTACTCGCCAACTGATCTCCATCCATGGTGCGAGTGACATGCTGACCGATGTAGAGCTGGGTCTTCTTGTGGGGGATGTGTCGATCCCACCAGTGGGTGAGCTCTTCATAGTCCGCTACCTGATGACCGATATTCCAGTAGACTTGTGGGATGACGTAGTCGATCCATCCTTCCTTAGCCCAGTGTAGGATGTCAGCACTCAGATCGTCATAGGCCTGAAGACCATTAGTTCTGCTCCCTAGGCGAGAGGACGACTCATTGCGGTAGATCCCGAAGGGGCTGATCCCGAAGCGCACCCATGGCTTGGTCTCGAGGATCGTCTGACGGACCGTGTAGATGAGGCGGTTGACATTCTCTCTGCGCCACTCTGCCTTCTGATCGGGACGATAGCCCGTGGGGAGGCCATAGCGACTGAAGCTCTCTTCGTCGTCGAACTCCAGTCCGTCCTTAGGATATGGGTAGAAGTAGTCATCGAAGTGCAGGGCATCCACGTCGTAGCGCTCCACGATATCCTTCACGATAGAATTGATGTAGCGGACGCTTTGGGGATTACCTGGATCCATGTAGAGTAGCTTGCCGTAGCGGACGAAGAGCTCAGGGTAGCGACGTGCAGGGTGCGTGGGAGCTAGGTAGGCATCAGCGTTGCCAGCCCCACGGTAGGGATTGACCCAAGCATGCACTTCCATCCCTCGAGCATGACACTCGTCGATGACGAAGCCGAGCGGATCCCAAGGGCTATCGGGAGCAACACCCTGCTTCCCCGTGAGGTACTTGCTCCAGGGCTCAAGGCTACTTTGGTAGAAGGCATCCCCTTCAGCTCGCACCTGGAAGATGACGGCATTGCACCCTAGACGCTGAAGCAAGGCGATACGATTCGATAGGAGCTGGCGTGCCTCTTCTCTTGATAGCTGGGCGTAGTCGCTACGATAGATCGTAGGTAGCCAAGCTCCTCTGAATTCTCGCTTCAGCGGGTGAGTAGGATCCGACGAAGCATCCCGACGTGTGTGTATAGCACACGAAGAGAATAGCCAGAGGCAAGCAAAGAAAACAAAGAGGGGGGAGGTGCGTAGAGCTCCAAGACCTAGTCGAGTATTCATCGAGGAGGATAGAGGAATGGTGTATGGAATTCTAGGAGAGATGTAGGTGCTGGTAGGTCTGGAGCACCCAGAGGAAGAAGGCCATGAAGGGCAGGACGAAGAGCAGGCTGTCGATACGGTCGAGGATACCACCATGTCCAGGGATAATATTCCCGGAGTCCTTGACACCGACGCTACGCTTGATCATAGACTCGAAGAGGTCTCCCCACGTAGCGACGATAGAGATGATGACCCCATAGTAGGAGAGTTCCCACCCGAGGATCAGCCCGGCTGCTACCGTTGAGGCGATGAGTCCGCCGATGAAGCCTTCCCAGCTCTTCTTAGGAGAGACGGAGGGGAAGAGCTTGTGCTTGCCCAGCGTAGAGCCAGCTAGGTAAGCACCCGTATCATTGACCCAGATGCAGACGAAGATAGCTAGGAGGATCATCGAGGTCTGCTCGTCGCTGTAGAAGATATTGGCGATGCTGAGGAAGCCCCCGACATAGACCTGTCCGAAGAGGATCTTTGCTAGATCGGTAGGCATAGCTGAACGCTCGCTGTAGATACTACGTACGAGGATGTAGAGCAGGTAGCCTGCGTAGGGGATGAGGAAGGCTGCATGCTCTATCCCCATATCGGCGATCTCATGAGTTGCCCAGAAGAGGTACACGGCTGCGACGGCATCGGTGATACGTCTCAAGGGGAAGATACGGTGGGTGGAGACTAGATTGGACCATTCCCAGGTGCCGAGGAAGACGAGGAGACCAAAGACGGTCATATAGACGAGGTGCTCTCTCAGCAGGAGTGCTGCGAGGATCAGACCTACGTAGATGGCGCCAAAGATGGCTCGCTTGAGGAGGTTACTCATTACTATTGTTATTGGGTATTTACTTCTGCTTCTGTTGTCGGAGTAGAGGGGGAGGGGGCTTCGTCAGGGCTCTGCTCCGTGCTGGGGCTCTTAGCCTCTTCGTTGGCAAGGATCAGCTCTTCGGTTCGGCTCACCCAAGCACGCTTACCGAAGATATGCTCTACGTCCTCGGTGTAGATGACTTCACGATCGAGGAGAAGCTGAGTCAGCGCCTTGAGTCCCTCGGCATGCTCACGAAGGAGCTCCTTGGCTCGCTCGTACTCGAGGCGAACGATCTCTCGAGCCTCTTGGTCGATGAGCTCTGCCGTACGATCGCTATAGGGCTTGGTGATGCCGTAGCCGTCGCCCTGCATGTCGTAGTAGTTGACGTTGGGGAGCTTGTCACTCATCCCATAGTAGGCGACCATGGCATAGGCCGTCTTCGTCGTATGCTCTAGGTCGTTGGCTGCACCCGTGGAGATACGTCCGAGGAATACCTCTTCGGCAGCACGACCAGCTAGGGTAGCACACATCTGATCACGGAGGGCTTGTGTCGTGGTGATCTGACGCTCTTCGGGGAGGTACCATGCTGCGCCAAGAGCCTTACCACGTGGGACGATGGTGACCTTGACAAGGGGATTGGCATACTTGAGGAACCAGCTGACCGTCGCATGACCTGCTTCGTGTAGGGCGATGCTGTGGCGCTCTTCTTCGGTCGTCATCTTGTTCTTCTTCTCCAGCCCACCGACGACTCGGTCAATGGCGTTCATGAAGTCCTCTCTAGAGACGAAGTCCTTACCTGCACGAGCAGCTATGAGGGCAGCCTCGTTACATATATTGGCAATGTCTGCTCCCGAAAAGCCTGGGGTGCGCCGTGCAAGCAGGTCCACGTCTACCGTATCGTCGATCTTGAGCGGACGAAGGTGGACGAGGAAGATCTCCTTGCGGTCGTGTACATCGGGTAGGTCAACGTAGATCTGACGATCGAAGCGTCCTGCACGAAGGAGGGCGGAGTCAAGGATGTCGGCACGGTTCGTCGCCGCAAGGACGATGATCCCGCTGTTGGTACCGAAGCCATCCATCTCGGTGAGTAGCTGGTTGAGGGTATTCTCCCGTTCGTCGTTGCCACCGAGGTTGTTGTTCTTACCACGGGCACGACCGACGGCATCGATTTCGTCGATGAAGATAATACAGGGCGCCTTCTCCTTGGCCTTCTGGAAGAGGTCACGCACACGGGACGCACCTACCCCGACGAACATCTCGACGAAGTCCGAGCCCGCCAGCGAGAAGAAGGGCACATGCGCTTCGCCTGCCACGGCCTTAGCCAGCAAGGTCTTCCCCGTCCCTGGAGGGCCAACGAGGAGTGCACCCTTGGGGATCTTCCCCCCGAGCTGGGTGTACTTGGCTGGGTTCTTGAGGAAGTGGACGATCTCTTCTACTTCGACCTTGGCTTCGTGAAGCCCGGCGACGTCCTTGAAGGTGACCACATTGCCTTCCTTCTCGTAGAGCTGAGCCTTGCTCTTGCCGATGCTGAAGAGCCCGCCTCCGGTCATACCGCCCCCGCCACCACCAGCGCTACGACGGAGCATGAAGTTCCAGAAGATGATAATGATGATGAAGGGCGCTATATTAATAAGGAGTGTGAGCAAGCCCGAGCGGGATTCCTTGTACGTGACCTTGGCAGTGATCCCGCTCTGGTCGTAGAAGTCCGAGAAGCGGTCCACCGAAGGAATCTCTGTGGTGAGGGTGTATTCGATGCGTTGCTGCTGTCGTCCGAGCACGGGCGACTTCTGTGCGAAGATGCTATCGGCAGCCTGCTTCGTCAGTTGGCCTGTGGCTGTCTTGTCCCCGCGGTCGACGGTGATCTGGGAGAATGCGCCGTTGCGAGCCACTCGCTGGAATTCATCCCAGCTCAGGGTCTTGCTTTCGCCGAAGCCACTATCCCAGAGGAAGAGCCCTCCGAGGATGGCGAGGATGATCGCATAGATCCAGAGCTCGTTGAAGCGGAAGGGCTTTCCAGACTTACCTGTCCTTTTGTTTTGTATCATTCGTTGTTCTATTTGTCTTGTTTAAGTGTTGGCTGAAGGTCGAGATCCCTCTCGCCTTCGGCTGTACTACTAACAAAGACCATGCCTGCTAAGTTTGTTGGTGGCCTCTAGCGACCCATTGCTCCCCCTTCTCTTGTCACGTCGGGTCGGGAGGTGGGGGGAAAGTAAAGAGAGCGATGAAGCGAGGTTCACTCTACTTGATCGCTCTTGATAATAGAGGGGAGGATGCTGGGGGCACCTCCTCGTTGCCCTGTAGGAGGGCGGACTTCAAGACCAGCCTCTCATCCCCCGAGCGTTTCCTGCTTCCTGGAGGGGCTAAGGCTAGGGAGAGAGACCCTCCGCTTTTTGCTGTGTAAAGGTACAACATTGCCCGTACCCGCCCAAACCCACTGCTATGTACCCCGCCCACCATCCGTAGCTAGAACGTGGTGTACTGAAGATAGTTGAAGGTGGGACGGAGTGTAAATCTTCAAACAGCTATCTCCAAGTATTCCCATAATCTCGGGCGTCTTTGCTCGCTTGAAGAGTATCGATAGCTTTTCTATATATAATCCCTGATATATCGTACTTTTGTCAGGAAGAAAATCAAGAGCTTATGACGCACAGATACACTACTATCATTATCGGGATAATCGTACTCGTCACGGTGGGGGTACTCACGGGATGCGTAACATTACGCCCAGCGACCATCCAGATGAATAAAGACATTCGAGCTTATACTCATGTCTACATTCCTGCAACTCAGACGAAGGAGAGCGCCATAGGAGTGCCAGTGGTAGGAGTGATCCTTCCCTATGCTCAGTCTGTCAACCCCAGGGATGTGATCGCAGGAGGATTCTCTAAAAGAGGCTTCATCGTCTTGCATGATATAGAAGAGAGAGTTCGACCGAAGACCCTTATCGTAAGCTATGGGGAAAGTGGAAGACGAAGGGTAGCTTTGGGTATGGGCTCGACAACAGAAGTAATCTTACAGTTGGTGTCTGCCGAAACGGGGGAACTTGTCGGTACAGCGACGGCTGAAGGCTGTGGCGATACAGAGTCTGATGATATCAAGCAAGCTATAGCAAGAGCACTAGCTGCTCTATTCAAATAGCCCTTTTGTGTAGCAGTTTCTGCTACAGGAACTGCTACATTGGGGAGGAATATGCTCCAGGATTAGGTCAGTCTCCACAGATCGGATACAAGCGAAAACCCGCTGTAGAAGCAGAACTTCTACAGCGGGTTTCTTTCTGTTTTGCGGAGAGGGCGGGAAATGTACCATTGCCCTTTATCTCGTTGTATCACAGATGTCTATATAATCCAGTCAATCGGTAGTGTAGCAAAAATGTAGCAGTTTTTTGACCGACTCTTGACTACCATTCTGACGGACTATTGAAAGCACAACAGCTCTCTTTTCCTAGTTACAAAGGTACAGAAAAACGAACGATAAGCAAAGCTCCTCTATAATAAGCATTTACTCAGATTCCTGCTACACAGTCTGGTGCACGGTGCAAGCCCTATATATAGGGGGCTTGCACCGTGCACCAGAGTCTCCTGGGTAACTAGGGAAAATTCACGTGCACTTATGATGAAAAGACCTGCTCAGTCCCTATCTTATGTTGGTCCCATTGCAGCCCGACATAGCATCACGTTGCATCTGAAGCAAGACCTCTTGCACATTGGGCGCACAAACTTGCACGAAACGGGTTGGTTGAGCTCGGATGCGTTTATAACTTTGAGTATATGAAAAAGTTACTCGAGCACCTAAGATCCACTCGCCAGGATAAAGGGATTTCGCAAGACTATCTTGCAATCAAACTGGACGTTTCCTCCAGCACCATTTCACGCTGGGAGTCTAAGGGAAAGTTCCCCAGTATAGACAAGCTCTTCGAGTATGCCTCACTCTTGGACATCACTGTCCAGGATGTTCTTGCATTCAGCGCAAATGAGCCAGCTGAAGTTTCCAAGCCAGTGGGCAAGATTGAGATCTCAGCCTACGATAAAGCGAGCTTCAAGCGTCTTGTTGAACAACTGCTTGAAGAGGAGGATGGCCACATTAAATTTGTCACAACGCAACTGCAGCAATGGAAGTAATCTCTATGGAGAGCAGTGCCTATCAGGACTTGATAGACCGGCTTAATCGAATTGAGCAGTATGTAGAGCGTACTACACACCTCCTGCAAGACATCGATGATGAGCTCGAGATGTCTACGAAGGATCTCATAGAGACTTTGAATGTCTCTGAGTCGACCCTGTATCGTTGGCGTAAGAAGAACCTGGTTCGCTTCCGCTATACGGAGAGCGGGGATGTACGCTACTTCTATAAATCTCTGCTTATCTGCGCTCGCTGTAACCGCTTGCGTATCTCGGGTATGCGTAATGACGAGCTTCTGGATCGTCTTTTGCGCTATAAGGATAAGCTTATCCTCTCGAGCTGTCTCACTTCAGAACTATGATCCCCATCATGATAGAGAAAGAGCAGGTACTAGCCTTGACGGATCAAGGCCTCACTATCTTCAGTCACTATCTGGGGTTTGAGGTCAATCTACATCGTAATTTCCGGAGTCCGTTCTATGATGATAGGCGAGCTTCTTGTCATATCTACTACGACAAGAAATCGTCAACCTATAAGTACTACGACCATGGCGATCCCTCCTATGCGGGGGATTGCTTTTGGTTTGTAGCACAGTTACGAGGTATCGATCTGAGAACGGGCTTTCGTGATCTCCTAGAGCTGATTGTTGGGGAGCTGGGGCTTCGTATCCTTGCGGGAGAGCAGATTAAGAAACCTATTGTTCCCGAGGGACAGCGTGCTTCTACGCTGAGTGAGCCAGTCCAGGATGAGCTCCCTTATAGCTTCGAGATTCAGCCTTTTGATGATGGGCTCTTAGCTTATTGGGCGCATTATGGTATCTATGAAGATACCCTTAGACGCTTTCGAGTGCGCTCGCTGAAGAGCTATAGAAGTCAGACGAAGGAGGGTAAGCCTTTTGAGTTGAAAGCTAGTCCTACGGAGCCTATCTATGCTTATATCGGTAATGGCTACATTAAGATTTATCGCCCCAATAGCTCGAAGATGCGCTTTCTCTATGGAGGGCGAATGCCCAGTCCCTATTGTTTTGGGATGGAGCAACTTCCCAGTAAAGGCGATATGCTCTTCATTACGGGAGGAGAGAAAGACGTTCTCTCGCTTTCTGCTCGGCATTTCCATGCGATTTGCTTCAATAGCGAAACTGCGCAGATTCCCGAGCGTATCATTGAGAGTTTACAGCTACGTTTCCGGCATATTATCCTCCTCTATGATTCGGATGCTACCGGGCTTCGTGAGGCTCAGCGGCAGGTAGGTCGCTTGTCGGCTTATCATGTGAAGCAGCTCCAGCTTCCACTCAAAGGGACGAAGGCTGAGAAGGATATTTCAGACTACTTTGCTCTGGGGAATGAGGAAGCCGACTTCCGAGGGCTACTGAATACGCTCCTCTCTCAGATGTACACGCAAACGATGATGCTCCTACGCTCGTGCGAAATCGACTATGATAATCCTCCTGATGCCTCTAAATCGCTCGTAGCAGTCAATGGGGTACCTCTTGGGACGCAGGACAACCTCTTCTGCATCACGGGAGGAGAGGGTACGGGTAAGAGTAACTATGTCTCAGCGATTCTTGCTGGAGCCCTTGCTCAGCAACGCCTGGATGCCGAGCTGACCCTAGGGCTTGAAGTTACACCGAATCCAAGGGGGCTGGCGGTTCTACACTACGATACGGAGCAGTCAGAGGCTCAGCTACACAAGAACCTGGGTAAGACGCTCCGCCGGGCATCACTCACGGCTGTCCCAGATTTTTACCATTCGCTCTATCTAGCTTCGCTCTCGCGTAAAGATCGCTTGAAGCTTATCCAAGAGAGTATGGACATCTTTCATCATAAGCATGGGGGTATTCACCTCGTGGTTATTGATGGTATTGCCGACCTCATTCGCTCAGCTAATGATGAGACGGAGAGCATTGCTATCGTCGATGAGCTCTATCGCTTGGCCGGTATCTATAACACCTGCCTTATCTGCGTCCTTCACTTTGTGCCTAGTGGGATAAAGCTCAGAGGGCATATTGGCTCCGAGCTACAGCGTAAGGCGGCAGGCATCCTCTCCATTGAGAAAGATGATCACGCTGAATACTCGGTCGTCAAGGCTTTAAAAGTCAGAGATGGTAGTCCTTTGGATGTGCCGATGATGCTCTTCGGTTGGGATAAGGCTCTTGATATGCACGTCTACCGCGGGGAGAAGTCTAAGGAGGACAAAGACCGGCGTAAGAGTAGTGAGCTACTTGCTGTTGTTCGGGAGCTTTTCCGTACGACGAATCGCCTCTCCTACCAGGAGCTCTGCGAGGTGTTGATGCGTGAGCTCGAGATCAAAGATCGTACCGCAAAGAAGTACATTGCCTACATGAAAGAGCAAGGCATCCTTAGGCAGGATGCCCAAGGAAACTATCAAGAGAATAAGTCATGCCCCATCTAGAATCACCTCAGAGTGAGGCTCGCTTCCAGAGCCTTTTCAAGAAGCTTATGCTGATGGAAGCTAAGCTTGATGAACTACTCTGCCTGCAAAGGCAAGAGCAAGAGCCCAGGGTTCATCCTCCCCTTCGGGCAGAGTACCTCGACATTATTGACGTGTCTAAGCTCCTCAAGGTGGAGCAGAAGACCATCTACAACTGGGTCTCCTTAGGGAAGATCCCCTACCTCAAGGCTAATGGTCGTTTGCTCTTTTTGAGAGCAGAGGTCGATGAGATGCTTAGGCGACGTGAGGAGTGGTAGCGATGAGGTGTTCGGTGAATGGGAATCTCCTTCGAGGGCTATTTTGTCGTAAAAAACGTGTAGTTTTGCGACAGAATAAAGCTTATATATGCATGGAGAGTATTGATGACAAGATCGTTAAGAGTGTATCAAAGCGCGGAAGGGGTGCAATCGTCTTTCCTGTGAACTTTGTCTCCCTCGGGGAAAGTACCAGTGTCTTAAAAGCCTTGGAGCGGTTGGCCAGCAAAGGCACGCTCATTCGTCTTGCTCGAGGGATCTATTGTTACCCAAAGGAGGACAAGGTCTTAGGTCTTGGGGTTGTTTATCCTTCCTATGAAGAGATTGCCCAGAGTATTGCTCAAAGAGACAAAGCTCGTATTGCTCCAGCAGGAGCCTATGCTATGAACGTGCTTGGCTTCACAACACAGGTTCCTATGAACCTCGTGTTCTTAACCGATGGGAGTCCTCGGAGCGTACAACTCTTTAATGGTCATAGAATCACATTCAAGCAGACTGTTCCGAAGAAACTATCCTTCCAGAATAAGATAGCCCAGTTGATTACTGTTGCTCTTCAAGAGATTGGCCAAGACCATATAACTGACGCTCATAAGCAACATCTGAAGAAGATACTCTCCCCTCTTAGAGAAGAGCAAATCTCGGGAGATTATCCACTGATGCCAGCTTGGATAAGGACACTCGTCAAAGGCTCCTATGAATAGTTACTTTTCTCTTAGCCCTTCACAGCAACGTACTCTTATCACACAGACGGCCGTTCGCCTAGGTCTTCCTGAGCAAGCGGTAGAAAAGGATTTGTGGGTATCCATCATCCTACAACTTGTTTTCACACTTCCTTTTTCTGATAAGCTTGTGTTTAAGGGAGGAACCTCTCTAAGCAAGTCTTTTGGGCTGATCGAGCGGTTTTCGGAAGATATTGATCTTGTCGTTGATCGGAGTTTTTTTGATCTTCATGGCGATTTAACAAAGAAGCAGATCAAGGGCTTACGCAAGAAGTCTTCTCTTTTCGTTCGCGATGACTTGACAAGTCTTCTGAAGGCAGCAATGGTGTCGTATGGCTTAGATGAGTACTGCTCTGTTGTTCCCGAGGATGATGGAGAAGGCGATCATACCTATCCGGAGCCTAGAAAGATCGACGTATACTATCGAACTCTCTTCCCTCTCAATGAGTATCTCCAACCTAGAGTGATGCTGGAGATCGGAGCCCGGTCTTTGTTTGAGCCAACGGTGAATACCTCGATTCAGAGTCTTGTCACTACTCAATTCCCTCAGATTGATACTGGGCTCGCTTCTGCGCATAGTATAGCCACGGCAGCTCCGCAGAAAACCTTCTTGGAAAAGGCTTTTCTTCTCCATGAGCTATTCACGAGCCAAAGAGGGGGAAGTGCCGAGCGTAAGTCCCGTCATCTATATGACCTGGAGAAGATGATGGATGCTTCTTTTGCTATCCAAGCCATAGAGGACGATCATTTATGGGGTACCATTGCCCACCATCGTGAAGTGTTTACTAGCCTTTCGGGAGTAGACTATACTCCTGACATTCGAGATCGTATCGTTTTATCTCCACCCGAAGAGGTTCGGTCGCTTTGGGAACGGGATTATTCGGATATGCAGCAGTCTATGATCTATGGAGCATCCTTGCCCTTTGATGCTTTGCTAGAACGAATAAGTTTACTGGAAAAGAAGTTCCATGATCGATAGAAAGCAAGCGCCCTCCTTTATCAGTATGAAGGAGGGCGCTTACTTTCTATCTTATCTTCGGTTTAGCGAAGACGCCTTTACTCACAGCTTCTTCCTTCTCATCGGGGCGGGAAGCCGTGGGTTGAGTCAAGGAGGATGAGCCTTCTGGTGTAGCTAAGCGCTCCGTAGATATCGGGTGTGTGTTGTCTCTTCCATTGGGCTGCTGTCCGTTCTCTTTCTGCTTCATTTCTTCTCCCGCTGCCTCGGCTTCCTCCACGGGAGCGAGTGTTAAGGCTATCTTTCTGTCAAGCTCTGCCGCTTGGGCTTTGAGCGATCGAAGCTCGTCTTCTTTGTTCCACTGACCGCTAGCCATCGCCTTGTAGATCTCGATGTCTTGTGCGGCTCTGGCGCGTTCTTTCTCGTGGGTCGCCATCACCTTGGGAATGCGCTCGAGGGCAGAGAGGAAGTTTTGGCAGGCGAGCTTGGGGTCGCTGGCGAGCTTGCCATTGTTGTGCGTGTAGTAGATGCTTCCCTCTCCCTTGACGAAGAATCGATTGACGGAGCTTTGGAAGAGATCTTTTGCGGAGCTCTCCGTTTTGACGAAGATGTTGAAGCCGTAGATTGATCCAATTCTGTGGTATTCTCCTTGGGTTCGAGCTTTCTCGGCTATTTCTTGTAGACGAGATGCTACGACCTTCATATCACTATCGTTGGGAATCCCTGTCAGCTCCAGCTTATTGATGGCATTGCCTTCTGCGTCACGCTGCACGTTGGCTTCAAATAAGGCCTGGTCTTCTTTAGCTTCAGCCATACGCCTTGTGTGGAACTCTACGGAGTGTTCCAGCTCTTGGAGCTTCCCTGAGGCTGCGTCTCGCTCCTTCATGAAATTCTTACGTTCTGACTCCAGGGCTGTGATCTTCTTGTCGAGTTTTGCCTTCTCCAAGAGGTCGGTATTACCTGAGAGTACGGCCACGTATTCGGAGAAGTTCATTCCACTTTCCTCGTCCATAGCGCCCTCATCGATGGTGCGTGCGCCGAGGGTATTGCTCTTGAGCTGGTTGATGAAGAGTTGCTTGTTGTGTAGGAGGTTGAACTTATAGCTGTCGAGCGATCGCTCTACGGCATAGATGATGACATCGACCGTGTTATTCGCGCACTCCTTGGCTACTTGATTGCCCTTGCGTACGGCTCTCCCATTGCGCTGTTCGAGGTCCGATGGTCTCCAGGGAGTGTCGAGATGATGAATGGCTACGGCTCGTTGCTGCGCATTCACTCCAGTGCCGAGCATAGATGTTGAGCCGAAGATGATGCGGATCTCTCCTCGGTTCATGGCCTCTACCATCGCTTTCTTGGCACGCTCGTTTTTGCACTCTTGAATAAAGCGGATTTCGTGGGAGGGAATGTGGTAATCCTCCACGAGTTTGCGCTTAATCTCTGAATACACATTCCACTCCCCAGCTTTATACGTCCCGAGGTCAGAGAATACAAACTGCGTCCCTTTCTGCTCGTCAAACTTCTGATAGTAGTTCGCCAGCATCTTAGCGCAGTGTGAAGCCTTGTTGTCGACGTGGTCTTCGTAGGCTGGGTCAATCATTCGTAGATCTAAGCTCATCTTGCGGGCGTAGTCTGTTGCGATAAGCATCTTGGCCTTTTCCTCACGTTCGCTAAGCGGTTCACGCCCTAAGACTGTGGCGTTGCCCGTCTTGGCAAACTCCATCAATCGTTTGATAAAATCCTCCTGATCCGGCGTTGGTGGGATGTTGTGCAGGATTTCATTCTTGTCGGGGCGGTCAATGCCGATATCCTTTGCTGTGCGGAAGTCACAAATCTCCGCATAGAAGGCAGCAAGCTCAGGGACCTTGATGAAGGTGCGGAAGCGCTCCTTCTGAATGATCTCGTTGGTGATGGAGAACTCGTAGTCTGTACTTTTCTTGGCAAAGACGGCAGCCCAGGCATCAAAGCTGTTGATGCCTTGCTTCTCGAGGGCCTGTGGGCGGAGATACTTGAAGAGTAGATAGAGCTCGGTCAAGCTATTGGAGATCGTCGTACCGCTGAGGAAGGTTGCTCCTAGGTCTTTGCCCGAACGCTCTTGGATGGTGCGAATGGCAAAGAGCAAGTTGAGCGCTCGCTGTGAGCCATCAGGGTTCCCTAGGCCCGATACACGGTCGTGGCGGGTGTTGAACATGAGGTTCTTGAATTGGTGTGACTCATCGACGAAGAGGTGATCTATGCCCATCATCTTGAAGTCCACGGCGTCGTCCTTACGCTCGGAGATGCTGTCCTGGATGTCTCGGAGCTTGACCTCGAGTGTTTGCTTTCGCTTCTCGAGTCCTTTGAGCATTCCTCGGGAGATGTCTTTGCCTTCTCTTCGGAGGACATCAAGGTTCTCTTCTACGGAGTCCATCTCCTTTTGTAGGATGGCTTGTTGTATCTCTAGGGCCTGAGGGATCATCCCGAACTGCTCGTGCGTCAGGATGATGCAATCCCAGTCGTTGTTCTTAATGTCGGCAAAGATGCGCTGGCGGTTCTGCTTGGTGAAATCATCCTTGCCGGGGTAGAGTATCCGTGCATTAGGATAGGCTTTTCGGAAGGTGTCGGCAATGTCAAAGACGTTGGCCTTGAGCCCTATGATCATGGGCTTATTTACCAGTCCGAGTCGCTTCATCTCATAGGCTGCGGTACACATGATGAGCGTCTTCCCGGCCCCTACTTCATGGTCGCATATCCCCCCGCCATTGGTTTTCAGCATCCATACGGCATCTTTCTGACTCTTGTATAGGTCCGGGATGCCGAGACGCTTGAGGTCTAGGTTGGGGAAGCTCTGATGCGCTCCGTCGAAGCTCGGGCGCACGAAGCAATTGAAGAGTTCGTTGTAGCGATCGGTGAGCTGCTCTTTGAAGGTCTCGGGACGTCTTGTGAGCCAATCGACAAAGGCTTGTCTAATCTCCTCGATCTTGCTGTTGGCTTGCTGGATTTTCTCGCCATCACGCACCTTGATGGACTTCGTTTCTCCCGAGGAGGGATCGATGACCTCCTTGCTCTTGTTGATGTCGGGAATGGTGTTGTGTAGGGCATGCTTCAGTAGGTGTAGCCCGTCGTATCGACGGAATTCCCCTTGTACGGCGTATTTATGCCAGATGTTACCATTCTTCCGACCACAAGTGATGGTATACTCATCCATGTTGGCGTGATACGCCACACGGATCTCTGTGCCGAAGAAGTCGGAAGCAAACTCGCCATACACAGCTGCTGGTATCCAGCGCTCCCCGAGGTTGAAGTCCAGATCGGCAAAGGGGATAGGCCTTGGGCGTGCTGCCATAAGAGCCGCCAAGCTCTGTTTCCCTTCCTCATGGTCGGGATGGTCAAGGAGCCAAGAGGCCAGCCTGTCAGCTTTCTCGATCACGTTGCCCGAGATGAACTTATCGACTACCTCATAGCCACCTGCCTCAGGATTGTAGTAGATACGTCCCTCGAGGGCAGAGATGATGTCACTCTCCTCCATCTCGGGAAGTAACGAAGCCATGTAGGAGAGTTCCACACTTCCGTACTTGTTGAGCGAGGCTCCTAGAGCTTCGATCGGGTCGGAAGCTATCGAAAGTTCGGCGGAGGAGAAGGCTGTGGGATGATCGAAGATATCCGCTTTGATGAAGTGTCCATCGATAGAGCGCTCAAGAAAGAGCATCTCTAGCCCCGTGGCATCCATCTTGATGACGTCCGTATTGGCTTTCTTGTTCAGCTCTCCCCAGCGAGCGACATAAGCATCGTAGAGTCGGTTGAGCTTCTCCCGTTCCTCTTTGTCCTCGGCATGGTTGGTGGCCTCATAGTCATAGAGCCGGTGGTAGCTCTCGCGGATCTCTATGTAGGCTCTTAGGCGAGTAAGTTGAGCGAGAGGGAGATCCATGGGGTGAAAGGTTGGTCGCCTCTTGAGGTCAGAGAGGTAGCCTACCTGTCCTTTCTGCGCGACGATCGAGCCATCGCGAAGGTGGCTGTCGGGGGCGGAGAGGAAGGGGCGAGGAGATGTGTCAAAGACCTCCCGATACTCGGTTGTGGGGACCACCTGGCCTTGTCCCGCTTCATCTGTGAAGTCGAAGAGAGAAGCCTCTCGGAGCGTATCGCGAGCAGGCTGCTTACGCCTGCGGGATGTTTGGGTCTTAGTTTCCGTATGAGCCTTCTGTGAGGAGGAGCTATGCTTTGGGGTATTAGTCTTGAGTTCGGCACTCACCCGCTCTACTTCCAGAGTCCAGAGGGTGTATTCTTCTGGAGCAAAGAGTAGCTCCTCCTGCTCGTGGCTTGCCTGCATGATGGGGTGATGATCGTCATCAAAGTACACGGTCTGCCCATTCATCTCTCGGGGAGCTTCCATGTCGGGTCGTCGCTCAGGCGCTTCATACTGACGAAACAGAGTGAGTGCTGGGACTCCCTCAGGAGCAGCTTCTTCCTCAAGGAGCGTCCTTTGTCCCTTGTCTAGCTCCTCTGTCGGGCGCTCTTCCGCCTGGAGAGCTTCCTTAGTGAAGTGCCCTTGTACGAGCTCTTCCAGCTCTTCTATCTGGTGGAGCTTAGTGGGAGAGAAGTGGAGATCTCGCTCGATGCGTAGCCCTCTTACCTGGACCTCTTCCATCTCATCGATCGAGATGTTCCCGAGCTCCCATCCATAGCCCATGGTAACTGCCCCAAAGCCGATACGCTCCTTGGGGTCGTACTCCAGGAGGTAGGCGGTGTAAGCTCCAGCGGGGAAGAAGTAGCGAGCATAGGCGGTGCGATCACCGAGGAGTTCTTTCTCTGTCGTGTAGAGCCGGGGGAGGCTCTTCTCGATAAATTTAGGCATCAGCTTAAAGGCATCGTCTCTTTCTTTATCTTTCTTCTGAGCCTCCTTTTGCGGGGATCCTACGGTCACTCCGAGAGCAAGGAGCTTCTTCTCGGCTTCAGCTTGGCGTTCTTCTTCTGTCGTTGCGACTCCTGTGTTGTAGAGCTTTCGGTCAAAGTGATGCACTACATCTTGAGTAAGCTGTATCCGCAGGCTGTCAGCCATCTCGTCCATACCTCCATCGAATTGGTATACCCAGTCTGCTTTCCCGTAGGGATTGGTTCCTATGGTTCGCTCGGTCGCGATCGTATGCGATCGGACCTCGTCCCATGGGCCCTCAAAAAGCGAGTTGTGGGTAAAGGCTATGGAGAAGCCATCGCCACTGGGCACGGCTGCGGTGCGTACGAAGCGCTCTTCTTCGCCAGGCGTTATCCCCTTGGCCGTTTGCTTTTGCAGGACGATGAGGTCGCTACCGACCTCGGTCCCCGCGCGCTCTGAGAACATACCCGAGGGTAGGCGAATGGCCGAGATGAGTCGGCTCTGCTCCATCAGATAGCGTCGGAAGATCTCGTTGTAGGGGGAGTCAAGCAATCCCTGCGACGTGATGAACGCCAGGACGCCACCCTCTCGTAGGCTCTCCAGCCCCTTGATAAAGAAGTAATTGTGGATGGTGCGTGTTGCTTCCCGCTTGATGCTATCCTTCCCTTTGGAGTAGGCTCGATCATAGACCATGAAGTCACCGAAGGGGATATTACTTGTGATGAGGTCATACCGGTCGGCCTCAGCGAGCTCGCCGAGGGATTCGAAGGGGGCTTGGCGAACCGTGACTTTGCTCTCTCCAAGGGGATGGAGTGCTTGAGCTATCCGAGCCGTGAGTAAGTCCTTCTCGAGTGCGTCGACACGGCGAGCATAAGGGGCAAAGGTATCGGCAAAGGCTCCTATCCCAGATGATGGATCCAGACAAGAGCGAAACTCTACTCCGGTCTCAGCTAAGGCTGTGGCGATGGCAGAGACTATGCGCGTGTCGGTATAGAAGGAGGTCAAGACACTAGCCTTGATACTCTCCCAGTAGCGCTTGGCGATCAGAGCATCGGGAGCTTCTCGGTAGATGAGCTGCTTCAAGGCGCAGGTGGGCTTGAAGAGCTCTTGCTCAGACTTTGCCCAGTAGCGAATATCCTCGGGCTGGTCGGTGCGATTCAGTACGCATTTGAGCCCTCCGAAGCCTTGGTAAGCGCCAAGGATGATCCGCTCTTCTTCGGTGGCTAGTCTTTGTTCTTTCTCGAGGCGAAGGACGATACGGATCGCTTGGGTATTGGCCGCAAGTACGGCTTTCTTGTTGTAAGGCATAGCTGAGTTTGTGCTTCTGGGGGGGGGGATTCTAGAGGTCGTCCGAAAAGTCACTAATGTTCCGTCGAAAAGTGGCTAATCTTTTGCCCAAAAGATTAGCCACTTTTTCTCGATTGATAAGGTACTTTCCTGAGGAAGATTAGCGACTTCTTTGAGGGCTACCCTTGGAGGCGAATTCAAAGGCCGTTGAGCCATCTTCCCGGAGGGTGATATGGGCATTGAACTTCTTGCCTGCCTTGTTCTGAAAGCCTTTGACAAGGCTGGTCCGTCTACTGGTAAGGAGCTCCTTGATGTGTGCTTCTGTGAGCTTTACCCCGCAGATCTCTCGGAAGATATGGAAGCCACACGCCTCGTTGCGGCACTTGATGATCTTGGCAAAGATGCCCACAGAGTCCTGGGTGCAGAGCGGGCAGCGGTAGGAGGGATAGGCTGGAGCATCAGCCTGTAGGGCAAGGAGCTTGTGACAGATGTCTGTGGTGTAGCTTCTGATGCGGAGAGCGAAGTCCTCGGCAGAAGCCTTCCCCGCTTCGATGGCTGAGAGGGAGAGCTCCCAGTTAGCCGTGAGTTCGGCATTGGCTAGTTCCTGGTCCTTGACGAGCTGATAGATGGACAGCCCTTTCTCTGTGGGGATGAGCGTCTTCTTTTCCCGACGGATGAGTTCGCGTAGGATGAGTGTCTCGATGATACTTGCGCGGGTAGCGGGTGTCCCGAGTCCGCACTCGGCAATCGCCTTGCGACTCTCGGCATCGGTCAGCTCCCGCCCAGCATGCTCCATGGCAGAGAGCAGGGAGGCTTCGGTAAACAAAGGCTTGGGCTTGGTCTGATGCTCCGTAATCTCAGTGTAACGAAGGGGTAAGTGCTCCCCTTCGGCGAGCGTGGGGAGTCGTTCGAGGAGCTCGTCCTCATCGTCTGTCGCCTCCGCTTTGTCCTTTCCTCCGTCTTGCGAATAAGCTCTCCAGCCCAGCGACAGTCTATGGGTAGCCTGCCAGCTGTAGCGGTAGGTCCCGTCGCTCAGCTCCGCCTGCATGCGCTCTTCTTCGCTGTTGGGAGCGAAGGCTTCGATGAAGCGGCTGCGAATCATCTGATAGATCGTCGCCTCCTCTGGGGATAGTCCCTCGGGGGACTCACCTGTAGGGAGGAGGGCATGATGGTCAGTCACCTGATGATCATCGACAGCATGTCGATTAAGCGCTTGGCTAAGCGTGACACCAAGCTGATGGAGTAGAGAGGGAATGGTCTCGAAGACATCTTCGCTGATGTAGCGACTCCCGGTGCGGGGGTAGCTTATGATCTTCTTCTCATAGAGCGCTTGGGCTAGTGACAGGGTCTTGTCGGCCGAAAAGCCGTGCTTGCGGTTGGCCTCTTTCTGAAGCGTGGTGAGGTCAAAGAGGAGCGGAGGTGGGGTCTCGGTGCACTTCCGCTCGACCGATAGGACCTTCAGATGGGACTGACCACTTAGCTCGCTTAGGGCGCTTTGTGCTGCATCCTTCTCCTCGAAGCGCTCTTGACAAAGCGCCTTGAGGAGGATGCCGTCTTGCTCAATCGTGGCATGGAGCCTCCAGTAGAGGCGGGATGAGAAGCCTTGGTGCTCTAAGAAGCGATGACATACCAGGGCCAGTGTTGGGGTCTGTACACGCCCCAGAGAATAGGCTCCATGGCGAGCTATCGAGAGCGCTCGGCTGGCATTGATACCGACGAGCCAGTCGGCCTCACTACGCGCTTTGCCTGCTTGGTAGAGTGCATTATACTGCTCCCCGGGTTTGAGCTTGGCGAGCCCCTCCTGAATCGCCTTGTCGGTGAGGGAGGAGATCCATAGCCGCTGGAAGGGCTTTCGGCAGGCGAGGTAGCTGTAGATGTAGCGGAAGATAAGCTCTCCTTCTCTTCCTGCGTCGGTAGCGACGATGATCTGCTTGGCGCGCTCGAAGCAGGAGCGGATCACCTTCAGCTGTTTGAGAGCTGTTGGGTCGTCTTCGAAGGCTTTCCCCTTGCGGATTTGTCGAACGATGAGCTGAAAAGGCTGCGGGAGTATGGGGAGCTCTTCGGCCTTGTATGTCCCGAGTCCGTAGTGTTCGGGTAGAGCTAGGGTGATGAGGTGGCCGAATGCCCAAGTGACGAGGTAGCCCTTGCCCTCGATGAAGCCGTCTTGTGGGTGTGTAGCCCCGACGATGCGGGCAATATCACGAGCTACAGAGGGCTTTTCTGCGATGATACAGGTCGTCATGGTCTTGTGTCTTTGCTGTCATCCTTAGAGCTTACGTCCACGACGAGCCTTACGCTCTTGCTTCTGCTTCTGATCGGCTGTGGGTTCTGTTTGCTCAGACTTGAGGGGCTCTTTGAGGTGCTTGGTCGCTTCGTTGGTTTTGCCTTCGTTGTTCACTGCTACCTGGGTCTTGTGTCCTTCGGCTACGGCTTCGACTTCCTGCTTCCCTTGCTTCTTCTCGGGGTTGTACTTGAAGAAGCGGGGGCGGCTCTGTTCCTTATCCATACGGACGTAGGCGTTGAAGTGCTTGCCTTCCTTGTCGACCATGTTCTTGAGGTAGAGGGTGCGTCCCGAGTCAAGAGCCTCTCGCTGCTTCTCGGTCAGCTCAAGTCCACAGAGCTTATGGGGAGCGCCCTGGCTTTGCCCTGGGGAGAGAGACTGCTCCTGACGCTCCCGGAGACTCTTGCTGTCGCCGAAGATGAACTCGATGCCCTTCTTATCGGCATTGACTTGAAGCGTAGCGTCGAAGGGCTTGCCATTCTTGGAGGTCATACCCTCTACTTTGACCGCCTTACCCTCGACGAGGTCCTTGTACTGCTGGTCAGAGAGCGTCACCCCTTTAATCTGCTTGGGGATGGACACTCGGTCAGCACGTAGGGCGAGGAGTTCGTTGGTCTGTGGGTCGATGGATACGTAGGCGTCGAAGAGCTCTCCCTGCTTGGTGACGACTTCGATGGTCTTGCCTAGGTTGCCCGTCTTGAGGAGCTGTGCCTTATCCTCGGGGCTGAACTTGTAGCCCATGTAGGGGAAGTCAAGCTGAGGCTCCTTGCGCATGGCATGAACGGCAAGACCGATGTTGCCATCATCGTCGGTGCGGAACGCTAGGCGTGCCTCGGTGTAGATCGAGCTATTGCCGTAGGGTACAGCGATGGGTAGGAGGTCACTCTTCTGCCAGGAGAGCATCTTCTCTAGCGCTCCACTGGCTTTGAGCTTCTCGCGACTGAGGCCGAGGTCTTCAAGCATACGCCAGTCGATCTGTTCGGGGTCGATAGTAGTAGTGCGCTTCTGCATGGGAAGGAAGTCCTCAAAGGATACTTGCTGTGATTTGATAAGCTCTTCGGAGGCAGGATGGTGCCGATTCTGCAAGGAGGAGCGAAGGCTCTCTACGCCTTGCTCGACATTGCTTGCAAGGACCTTGTACAGGCCGAAGCGAGTCGGGTCGTTGAACTGCTTGAGGAAGTTCTTCATGAAGTTCTTCAGCAGCCCGCCTTGGTTATTGAACTTGAGGAAGCTACTCTGATTGGTGGCCTCGGCGGAGGTCGTCTTGAGCTCTCCCTCATCGTTGATGTCCGAGATGATGGAGAGTTTGCCTACCTCGGATGCATTCTGGACCTCTGTGCGGTCCTCTAGGACCAGTACGTAGTCCTCCATGTGATTGTTGTCCATAATGATGCCAAATGTCTGATATAAAGTATTCTGTAGGGCAAATATAGGGGTAGTGATAATGTCTCCGAGAAGGTCGGGATGAAGGAGGAAAAGCGAGGGGAAAACGGGAAAGTGTAGAATCCTGAGGAGAAATGCTTATCTACTTGGATGGCAATCGCTATATTTGCACATACGCGCTATGTATAAGCGATTTGCAGATGCACTAATAAGTTAGGAATGAGTTGTTTGGCCCCCCCCCCCCCTAGATTAGATCTCTCTTCAGCCCTCGTTGGTACGCTCCAACGTTGTTCCTTGGCAGAGTCTGTTGCTCAGCAGCTGATGCTTCTAATCGTCTCTCATCCTGGGGAGGTGCTTGGACACGGAAGCTCGTCGGGTGCGCAAAGGCAGGCACTATCGCTACGGGTACAAAAAGCACATGTTGACCGATGGGCAAGGGTTGGTGGAGAGCGTAATTACCACGCCTGCCAATTCAAAGCATGGTTGTGGTTCCTATGTTATTGATTACTAGCGACTCTTGTTTTTTTTAGTGGCTGTGATTAGTTGTGCATATTTCTTACTTAGAAATATTGCTATATTTGTAGTGAGTTTGGGCTGTGTCCTTGAGTTATATGCTCCTTTGGTTTAGAGATCTCTGTGAACTCTACGTTAAGTGGCTTATATGGGTTTGAGGCAGTACCCGACTTAAGGTAATATTGCCGAACGACCTGTAACAAGAGAGGCATTAACAATAATTGGTTAGTCTTATGAAGATTGAGAAGTTAACTAAGCGAGTCATCTTAGATCTATCTAAGAGTGACATTCAACAGCTCAGAGGTGGGCAGGCTGAGCAGTCAGAAGCTAGATTTAGAACCATTGCCCATGACACCCATGTGAACACTTGCTTCACAAGGAATTGCTGTAGGGGAAGAATCGAACAAGAGATGGAGTAGGTGTTAGACTGAAAACTCTTGAGAGGGATAATGTTTCCTCTTAATTTACTCGGGGGGGAGAACTACTTGCTGTGTCTTACTTTGGAGTTGATAATTAATCAGATAAGCTTAGCTCCGTTAGTATAACTCATAAAATAGTTCTCCCTAACCCTTGTAATGTTTAAGTGGAGATTTAGATAAATAAGTTTTTTATGTGTGTCTCGTGTTTTGGTCTTAGTAAAGAAGAGGCATCTTGATGTAGATTTTGTAATTGGAAATAAATTAGTTAGATTCATCGTATGAGACTGCAACTGGCGTTTTTCTTGGGAGGACTCCTCTCGTTATATACATCTTCTCCTTCGCTCTTAGCTCAGACTAAAGAGATCGTGTCACAATCCCAATTGCTAATGGTTTCGGGGAAAGTTCAAGATATTAGTGGACAGGGAATCCCAAACTGTGGAGTTGCTCTTTGGAGGCGTGTTGATTCAACTCTTGTATCTGCTTGTTTGTCAGATGTTGATGGGGCGTTTTCCTTCCTAAATCTTCCTGCGGCAGACTATATCCTTCGGATTGGGAATATGCTTTATGAAAATAAGGTGATTGATATAAGTCTTTCCAGTCAAAATCTGGCTCTTTCTCCAATTGTATTGCAAGAGCATGCGCAGGAACTGCATGGGGTGACTGTTTTAGCTAAACGCCCCTTAATTAAGCTTCAGCCAGGTCAAGTTAGTTATGCCGTCTCATCTGATCCTTGGGCTAAAAACTTATCATTATATCAAGTGCTTCAGAGAATTCCGATGGTAACTCTCTCTAATGGAGGTGTTTTGATTAAAGGGAGTATAGCACCAACTTACTTTATTAATAATGTGCCAGCTCCGCTTTTGAATAATAATACTCTGGAAGGACTTAAGTCTATAAAAGCAGATCAAGTTCAAGAAATACAGATTATTACAGAACCAGGGGTTCAATACGATGGGACATTCTCAGGAGGAGTTATTAATATTGTAATGAAGCGGCAGTTCAAGTCGCAACTAACGGGAAGTTTAGGTACTACAATTAATACCCGAAATCAATATGGTGGTGTCGGCTCTGTAGCTTTTCAACTCGGAAATGTTTCTTTCCAGGGTAGCCTGACTTATTCAAATCAAATCGGATATACAGAGCGATGGGAGGTGAATCGTGTTGCGCCTCAGAATATTCAATATCATTCTTTCTTACAAGAGAAGGAAAGAGAGTATTATAAAAATCAAAATATAGTTTCCTCATTATTGTTGTCTTGGAGTTCAGGATCGAGTGACCTGCTGAATATGGGCTTGAACTATTTGGAGGTAGACACTCGTGGGACAGGTAGACAGACCCATTCTATGTATGCTCAAACTGGTGCACTCAATTATAAGTTTAGTGTAGCAGAGTTAAGTAAGACAATATATAGAAATCTTAATTTTACTTCAAGTTATCAGCATAAGTGGGATAAGCGAGCCATTTTGCTTCTTATGTATCAGTATACTGATCTGCCCAAGATCCTAGATGATAGCTATTTGATTGGGCAGGCTATTAATTATTCGGGGAGGAGCCAAAGAATGAGGCAGACGACTCACAATGGGGAGCATACTTTGCAGGTGGATTTCAGTTATGCTCTGAAAACTGTGCATAAGTTTAATGGAGGAATTAAAGGTGTCTTCCGAGTAAATAGTAACGAGTCGGAGCTTAGAATTCAGGATGTTAATGCCTCTTGGGTAAAGCAGCTGAATTTAGACGATCTTTTTTCCCACAACCAGTATGTGTTTGGTTTATATGGTGAATATCAGTTAAATACAGAACGATGGGAAGCCAAAGTTGGCGCTCGTAATGAATTGACGCAAGAGAGAATCTCTTATGAGCTACAGCCTCAAGGAAACTTTAAAACAAATTTTGATGACTGGCTTTTCTCGACCAAAATCACCTGTAAATTGCCTCCGCATAGTCATCTGAGTTTGCACTATCGGAGTAGTATTACACGACCTAGTATCCGTCATCTCAATCCGAGGATAAGCTTGCAAGATCCATCTTATGTGTATTATGGTAACCCTTCTCTTCGATCCGAGAAGCATCATACTTGGAATGCAGAATGGTCATACTCAAAGGGGATGGCTTTCCTCAATCTGACAGCAACATGTCGCTATAGCTCTAATGCTATTCAAATGGACTATGGTGTGCGCCCAGATGGCGTCCTATATCACAGTTTTAATAATGATGGGAAATACCGGGAATTGGGCATTTCAAGCTCTTTTTCCTATCCGTTTACCCAGTTTGTAACAGGCTCGTTTGATGCGTATGTGCGTAATGATTTTATTGGGGGGACACTTAATGGAAAGACTACTTCTTCCCGTGGTTGGACAGGGGGGGGCTCCTTGTCTATCAATTTAACTCTGCCCAAGGATTATTTTGTTACCCTTTATGGGGGCTATAGTTTCCCAAATATTACTTTAGGTGGCACAGGATATAATTTTTACCATTGCGGTGGTACAATATCCAAGAGCTTCTTAGGTGACCATCTTGATATATCCTTGACTGCTCTAGATTTCCTGTGGAACTCAAAAAATTATAGACGTACACATAAAACATTAGATTTCTATGGAGCATCCTCATATAGAAACTATGGCTTTTTGCTGGAACTAGGTGCTACCTATCGTTTTAGTCTTCAAGAAATCAAGATAAAGAAGGCTGCGAAAAAGATCCAAAATAGTGATGTGGCCGTATTTAGTAACTAGTAGTGTGTTTTTTATTTCTTGATAAGTGTTATCTCAAAAAGCTAGTATGTGGTCACCAATTGTAAGCTCGGAATTGTATTATAATCGGGTTAAACATTTAGTAGATGACTTATATAAAAAAGTTAAAGAGCAAGTTCTCCTTCGTGATGACTTTTCGTTATATTTCGGGGCTGGGGGCTTGTGCCTTTTTCTTGCACACTATCGAAAGGTCTACAAGAGTAACAGCCAATTATTTAAGGAGGATCCTTCTACACATAGAATTCTTGAGCACTTACTGGAGAGCTCATTCGAGTTTTCTATAGATCATGCAACTGACCTGACACGTTATGCCGAGTTGGGGGCCTTAATTGTTTACCTAGATAAGCATGAATTATTTGAAGTAGATATAGAAAATGTTTGTAGTGATCTTGATAGGACTCTTATCAAGCTAGTTCCGGCCTTGTCTGAGGGTTACTCCTTTGATCTGTTGGGGGGCGTGGTTTCGATAGGGCTGTACTATCATTTGAGGTTGCCCTCAAATATAGACCACTTTCATAACATCCTATCGAGCATTGTCGATAGACTATATTCTGCAGCAATCAGACGGGATGGAATGATTATGTGGCCCTCTATTATAGAGATTGGTTCAAACTCCATTGGGTTTAATTTGGGGCTAGCACATGGTATTCCTGGAATTGTACTCTTTTTGAGGAAGATGTTCATCGACAATATTTCTGTAGAGAAAACGAGAGAACTCATTAAAGGAGCGGTACGTTTTTTACTTTCTCAAATGCATTTCCCCTCCCCCCAGGGTGGGGCCGTCTTTTATGATGTGTGTGATTTAGAATATAATGGTGAAGATTCGAGGCTATCATGGTGTTACGGAGATTTAGGTATTGCGTATGCCTTTGTATTACTTTCTCAAACTGAAGGTCTAGATTGTTGCGAGTTGAAAGATGTCGGCTTGAGAATTTTTAGGTCTACGACTCATAGGGTGACTCTTCGGGATGCAAGGGTGTGCGATGCTGGGTTATGCCATGGGTGTTTTGGTATTTCGCATATATATAATCGAGCATTCCATTTAGTTGGAGAGCCGTTCTTGCTCGATATGGCTGTATATTGGTTTCAAGAGGGACTCAAAATGTCAAATAATACTCGTCAAGACTATGGCGGTTTTTTGCTAACATGTTTTAGTGATGATGATGACCCTAAGTCTGTAGACGGTTATAATTTGTCATTCCAGACTGGAATTGCAGGGATTGGCCTTGCGTTATTGGCTGGTATTGAGCCTGAGATTCCTAGTTGGGATTATTTTTTATTGCTAAGCTAGCTATATGGAAGGGTATTATTTTCTTGATGATCTCATTGTGCGTTGTCCTGCTAAACCCGTAGGTCTATATATAGATTGTTGCTCTGATCCAATCAATGCTGTGTTTCAGGATCCCAATCTTGAACAAGCCATTTTGCTGGCATCTCCATCGTTGCATTACGATCTTTGTCGGTATTCCTTGCTGGACTCTAAACGGCAAGTGAAATGTAGAAATGCTGTTATGCGATATTTGGCTAGATTGTCTCACCGTTGCACTCCTTTTGGTCTATTTTCAGGTGTGACATCCGTAAAGCAGGGCAGGAACTCTACTATTACATTACTCCCCCAGGTGGTAGCTGGTGCCTACCTTCAGATCCCCCATATACTGAAGATCGCTGACCACTTTATGAGAGATGATGTAGTTAAAAGATTGGTTCGTTACTATCCCAATCCCATGATGTACCACCTCTCTAATGAGTATAAGTTTGTAGAACTTCTTCCCAATGGTTTTGATATTAAATATCGGTTTTCGTCTGTTGAGAGAAGTCCACTGATTGACTTGCTTCTATCTACTTCTACAGAAGGAGCCTCTTGGGATGAATTGATTTCGAAACTTTATATTTTGGGTTACTCTTATGATGAGGCAGAGGCACTAGTTTCTGAGCTTGTGGATAATCAGATGCTACTTTCTGAGCTATCTGTCAATCTTACAGGCGAGATGTATCTTGATAGATTATCTAATTTTTTGATCAGTAATGGGATAATGTCAAATTCATCTGAGGTGCTTCAATATATAGTATTACAGTTAGATCAGATCTCTTGCAAAGGCAAGATCACAAGGCCACTATTAAAACATGTTGAAGATGCACTTTCTTTACTCGTTGGACCTATAGGTGATTCTTCTATTTCACCTGTATGTATTGACCTCAGTCTCATTGTGTCTAGTGCTTCTACGATTAGTCGTAGAGTTCTAAAAGAGCTTGAAAGAACCCTGTCATTCTTGACCCGAGCAATACACTCATCTGAAAACCAGAGTTTAGAAAAATTTAAGGAGGTCTTTATGGAAGTCTATGGAGATAATGAGGTTGCTCTTTGCCGAGTGTTGGATCCAGAGACGGGAATTGGCTATCCTGTGTTCACAAATTTGTTACTTAATACAACAGATTTCTTATCGGGATTTGCTCTTCCTAGAAGAGCTTCCAAGGAAATAGAGTTGGATCCAATTGAAGAGGTTATTCTTGAAAAAATTTTGTCTTCTGTTGGTAATACTACGGAAATTGAGCTTGCTGAGGCTGATTTCCCGAATTTGAGAGGTGAAGACACGAACGCTTTGCCTGCATCAATCTTTGTTCTCTTTGAGGTGATTTCAGACGAAGCTACTACTCCACCAGTAGTTCGACTAATATCTGCAGGGGATAACTATTCTTGTAATCTTTTAGCTCGATTTACAGCTAGAAATGAGGAACTTTCAGATATCTGTAGGTTAACACTATCTAGTGATTTACAGGGTGCATCACCCTGCTCTCAAATAGTTGCTCAAATTACACATTTACCCAAGTCTAGAGCTGGAAATGTTATGCAGCATCCGCATCTTTTTGAATACGAGATTCCTATTGGCTCCCTTTCGACATTACCTAGAGACAAAGTCCTAAACTACGAGGATTTACTAGTCTCGGTTCGAAATGGGGATATTGTTCTTCGATCTTTATCTTTGGATAAAGAAATACTCCCTTCATTAGCCAATGCATATGATTATTCGACTTCTTCTATGCCTGTTTATAGATTTTTGTGTGACCTGCAAAGTCAAAGCTATCATGGTGCGCTACATTTATCGCTCCATGGGCTCCGTGGTGTACTTAGGTATATACCCCGAATTCGCTATCGTAATACGATACTATCTCCATCTACATGGAGAGTTGCTTCTTCGAAGTTTTCAGTAGTAAATCTTGATGATGATGATAATGAATTGGTCGGGCGTATGCATACTATATTTAGCTGTTTAGGTATTCCGCCTAAAGTTTATATTGAAGATGGTGATAATCGTCTATATGTTGATATTACGTCGCCCAGCTCAATAAGAGCATCGCTCTCTATTATTACAGGTGATAAAGATGTGTTCTTTACAGAAGTTTTATATTCAGAGGAGACTGCTGTGGTTCGAGACCAGTATGGGAATGGATATGCCAATGAGTGTGTTGCATTCTTCTTAAAAAAGGCATCTAATGAATAATATGAGAATAACCCATTTTTTCCCAGGCGGAGAATGGCTTTACCTTGAGGTGTCGGCAAATTGGCATATCTTGGACATTATCATATCAAATTTTTGGTCAGACTATGTTGATGATATGCTTGTGAAGCATCTTATAAAAGAAGCCTATTTCATTCGATATTTTGATAAGCTTCCTCATCTGAGATTGAGGTTTCTATTAGTAGATCCAGCAGATGTCTTTATATTGTTTGACTCCTTCAAGGAGAGAATCTCATCCCTCATGGAAATGTCATATATCTGGGATATACGGATTGCAACATATAAGAGGGAGCATATGCGCTATCATATTGACCTTATAGAGCGAACAGAGCATTTCTTCTCCTTAGATAGTAAGATTATTGCCAAGGTTATATCAGAATCAAGGAGGTATGCTGGTGATAAAGCAAGAGTATTAGCGTCAATGTTATTGGTCGACTCTTACCTTAATCTCTTTGGTTATAATCTTTCTCAGAAGCGGACTCTTTTGAGTGAAATGGCTTTGTCTTGTAAGCATGCTTATAAGTTTACAGAGAAAAATTCGAAGCAGTTTAATTGGAAATTTCGGGAATATAAATTTTTTATCTCTGATTTGCTTAATCGCTCATCTAAAGATCCACTTGTATTACATCTCAGAGATATTTTGGCTGGATTTGGGGAGGAACTGAAAGCTGTCATAGATCCACTTTTGGATGGTATAGCGGAAAACAGCCTAGATAAAAATGACCTGTTGAAAAGTTATATCCATATGTCATTTAACAGACTCTTTATTGCACGCAATCAAATTTATGAACTGCTTATTTATGATTTTCTCTTGAGATATTACTTAGGACAAATTGCACAGATTACACAGATGGAACCCAATGTATGATCGCCTTGATTTGACCAATCTAGAATAATGAGATTCAAATTTTCACATCAAAGAGATAGTATGGACTGTGGCCCATCTTGTTTGGCGATGGTTGCTGAATACTATGGACGCCATTTAGATCGAGCGCAATTGAGGAGCCTTTGTTCTCTTGGGAAAGAGGGAGTGTCTCTTCTAGGAATGAGCGAGGCTGCCGAGACAGTTGGTTTTAGAACGGCTTGTAGTAGATTCTCATTTGAGATGTTGATGGGTGACATCCCTCTTCCTTGTATTCTGCATTGGGATCAGAATCACTTTGTTGTTCTTTATAAGATTCGAAAGTCTCAGAGTAATAGGTATTCAATTTATGTAGCAGATCCAGGGAAAGGACTACTTATTTATACTCAGGAGGATTTCTGTGAGCATTGGCTAAGTACTCAGGTCTCAGGAGAGGAGAAAGGTGTAGCTCTCCTCCTGGAACCTTGTGAAGCCTTCTATAGCCAGGCTAATGCTACGCCTAGATTGAATCATGGTTCTCGACTATCTTTTCTATGGAGATACTTAATACGGTATAAATCTTTTCTTGTCCAGTTAGTGCTTGGCCTTCTAATTGGATCCTTACTCCAACTGGTTTTACCTTTTCTTACGCAATCTATTGTAGATACAGGTGTTGGGGGGCAAGATATTGGCTTTGTTTGGCTCGTGTTACTAGCTCAATCAACACTGATATTTAGCCGTACAGCTATTGAATTCATTCGTACTAAGATTCTCCTTCATATTTCAGCTCGAGTGAATGTTGCTTTGGTATCAGACTTCTTTATTAAGCTGATGAAGCTTCCAATGTTTTTCTTCGACACACAACTGATGGGAGATCTCTTACAGCGCGTAGAAGATCATAAGCGAGTTGAGCAGTTTCTGACCTCAAGTAGTTTAAATTTATTATTCTCTTTCTTTACTTTTCTTGTATTTGGAGTAGTGCTTGCTTGTTATAGTACTGGTATCTTTACAGTCTTCCTAGTAGGGACAATCTTCTATGCTATTTGGACTATTTCTTTTTTGCATAAGCGGCGGCAGTTAGACTATATGTACTTTGAACAGGCCGCTAGAAATCAGAATATTACCTACCAGCTTATCAATGGCATGCAGGAGATCAAACTGCAGGGGTGTGAGCGACGTATGCGTTTTGAGTGGGAGGATGGCCAGGCTGATTTGTTTAAAGTTAACTTGAGGGTTTTAAATTTGCAGCAAGTACAGCAGTTCGGGAGCATTGCGATTAACGAGCTTAAGAATATTCTCATCACTGTGATCGCTGCATCATCTGTTATTCAAGGCAATATTACGCTTGGTATGATGCTCTCTGTGCAGTATATTATTGGACAGCTTAATGGGCCTGTCGAGCAGCTCGTTCGATTAATCTACTCTTGGCAAGATGTAAGTATAAGTCTTGAACGGATTAATGAGATTCACTTAGAAATTAAGGAGGAGAATGTAGGACGGACACAGAGGGCTTATGGAAAAGAGCCAGATGCGACAAGTCTATCTCTCTTTAATCTTTCATTCAAGTATGATGTGTATGGCTCTGAAGATATTTTGTCAGATATAAATCTCTTTATTCCCAATGGTAAGGTAACGGCAATAGTTGGTGCAAGCGGAAGTGGTAAGACTACATTAATCAAACTTCTTTTGGGGTTTTACGAGCCTCTTAGTGGCAGTATCCAGGTGGGAAATATACCATTAAAAGAGTATGATTTATGCTGGTGGCGTAGTCAATGTGGAGCTGTGATGCAAGAGGGGTATCTTTTTTCTGGTACTATCGCTCAAAATATTGCAATTTCAGCAGATGAGCCCGACATTGCTCGTATACGATATGCGGCTCGTATGGCCAATATAGCTGAATATATAGAAGCCCTTCCTCTTGGATATGATACTGTGATTGGACAAGATGGACAAGGAATTAGCCAGGGGCAACGTCAGCGTATCCTTATAGCCAGGGTCATATATAAAAATCCGTTGTTTGTCTTTTTAGATGAAGCGACGAATGCCCTTGATTCGAGCAATGAACGGATAATAACAGAGCAACTGTCAACCTTCTATAAGGGGAAGACTGTTGTTATTGTTGCTCACCGCCTTTCTACGGTTCGTAATGCTGATCAGATCGTAGTTTTAGATGCAGGGAGAATTGTGGAGGTTGGTACGCATGAAGAGCTAATAGTTCTCGGCGGTAAGTATTTTCATTTAGTGAAAAATCAGTTAGAACTAGGCAATTAATATGGAGGATGGTAAGATAGGCCAAATCGCTTTAGAGCTCCGTAGCGAAAAGGTGCAACGTATTATTGGATACATTCCCTCATCACTCCTCCGCTATGGTATGTTTACTATTGCCCTGGCTCTCGCTTGTTTGATTACTATGGCATGTTACTTTCCATATAGAGAGGTGTATGCTGGAACAGCTATTGTGCGAGAATATAAGGGATTAATCATGCAGGATAGTATTGATGTTCCAATACTTCTACACTTCCATAATAAACGACTTAATCAAGCTTCTCACCAACCTCTTTCTCTTGTGACAGAAAGAGGAGAAATTACGGGTAGGCTTATTCAACTATCTTCCACTCGAGATACAATGGAAAGACAGATAGCAATTTGTCGTCTTGCATTATCTGATTCTCAGGAGTTTGAGAATCATGCATTAGATTTTCGTATAACGCTCTCTTCTGGTAGCATTCTATCATATATGCTTGGGACTTTCTCTACTCCTTAGTTGATGCGTTATGTTCTGAATTGCGTTGCACGCGTGTTATTTCAGCGTTGACTAAAGTTAAAATCTCTAGCTTGATACGCTTATAGTTGGCTTCGATGGTCTCGCTGAGACTATCGGAGCCATCTTCGTTAAGGAACTCCGCGATGATGGGGATGGGCTGATAAGCCTTGGTTTCGGCTGTAATCTTAGCGACATCGACGATAATCTCAGCGTGGAAGATCTTCTGCTCGATACGCTCATCGAAGTTGTCAGATACGGCACCGACGAACATCCCCTGCGTAAGGTTACTAATCTTGCTGGCTGGTATCAGGCTATCGAGCTGTGTGGAGATAGAGGTAGACTTGTCGTTTCGGTTGATTGTCATAGACTGCCGTTGCTGGAGGACTTTCCCGAAACGCTCACTTAATGTTTTGGCAGTTTCACCTACGACTTGACCGCTAAAGACATTCCCCACGGTGTTTTGAATAACCTTGCTTTCCTTATCGCCATAATCACGTGTGAGCTGTGAAAAGTCCTGAAAGCCTAAACATACAGCAACCTTGTTGGAGCGAGCTGTTGCGATGAGGTTGTCGAGCCCGCGGAAGTAGATGGTTGGTAGCTCATCGATGATGACGGAGGACTTGAGCTGTTTTTTCTTATTGATGAGCTTGACGATGCGAGAATTATATAAGCCAAGAGCTGCAGAGTAGATGTTCTGTCGGTCGGGGTTGTTGCCCACGACGAGGACCTTGGGCTCACGTGGGTTATTGATGTCGAGGGAGAAATCATCTCCCGTCATCACCCAGTAGAGTGCTGGGGAGATCATACGAGAGAGTGGAATCTTTGCCGAGGCGATCTGTCCTTGTAGCTGGTCTTGTGCTCCGCCCTCCCAGGCATCCATAAAGGGGGATAGGTAGTTAGCGAGCTCATCATAGGCGGTGAGGATGGGGAAGATTTGGGCGTAGGGGCGGTTGAGGAACTCGATGGCATGGGGGAAGGTGCAGTACTTACCTCTCTGGTAGATCTTGAGGAACCAGATGATGGCCGCCAGCAAGATGATGGGTGACTCGACGAAGAAGTCTCCCTGCTTCTGTATCCATGTCCGGTTCAGGTTGAGCATGATGGTGTAGGCGGACTCATAAGCATCGGAGATGTCCGTCATAAAGGCGGGATTGATGGGATTACAGCGATGCGACTTGCGCGGGTCGTCGAAGTTGATGACAAAGAACTGGGGCTTCACCTCATAGGCATCGAGGTGTGTCAAGAGATGGTTGTAGGCGATCTCCGAGAGGTCTGGGAACTTGTAATCGTAGATGTACATGGCGAATCCCTTCTCGATCTGCTGTTTGATGTAGTTGTTGACTATAGCGAAGGACTTCCCTGAGCCAGGGGTTCCGAGTACCATGGATGCACGGAAGGGATTGACAATGTTGATCCATCCCTTGTGCCATCGTTTCTTGTAGTAGAATCGGGTGGGTAGGTTCACGGAGTATTCGTTCTCCAAGAGGCGTGTCTCCTGCATGAAGCTCTCATTCTCGAGGTTGAAGACGTCGTCCATGAGGTTGTTCTTGAGCAGGCGACTCATCCACACACCTGCCATGAGGAGACAGATATATCCCACCGAAAGCGTGAAGATGTAGAGTGATGCAGCTCCAACCTTGCCGATGGGCAAAGCTAGTAGCCACCAGTTGAGAAAGAAGAGAACAAAGCCTACAGCGAGTACTGCCCAAATCTTTGGCCAAGTAATGCTCTCCTCTTTGACACCCTTGGTTCCGAGACAGGATAGCGCAAGGAAGACGAGGCAGAAGAGTTTCGTCCAAAGGATGGATGAGAAGAGGCTGGTTGTTCGCTGGAAGTTCATAAGGATCTTGTCCACGATACCGAGAGTGAAGCCCCAGGTGAGGAAGGCTTCATAGCAGAACCAATACGCATTGATAAGGAGGAATATCACGGAGAGCGCTCTCATGAAGTCCATGATCTTCCCGAGAGCTCTGAGGTCGTCTTCTTGTGCCATAGCTGTAATCTTGTTAAAGTTAGAATAGGGAGGTTGGTTTGTTCAGCCTTTTCTTCTCTTGAGCCTAAGCCGATGTCGTCTACGGAGCTTGCGCTGCCAGCTTGCTTCCTTCCAATCGTCGTTACCGGTTGTAAGGGGAAGATCTCCGATAAGTTCATCTAATATCGACTCCATGGGGTTATCACTTCCTTCCGCGAGGAGGGGAATACTGTGGGCGAGGCCCTTCGGTGCCTCCCAGGGGGATGATAAGAGGCCATAGAGCTTTTCGTCTAGGAAGCGATTAGACTCAGGGGCTGAGAAGTAGGCTTCAAACTGCTTGGCGGCATAGCCCTTTCCCAGGCGCGAGCCATTGAGTGCTATACCAAGGTTGTCATCGATGAAGGTGATGCCATAGATACGCCCACTGTCGTTCTTGCGAATCATACAACGTAGCCCTTGCTCCTGTAAACGAGTTAAGAGATCCTCCTCACTATAGGGAGGAGTCCGCATCACAGCCAATACTCTTTGTCGTATACCAGCGATGAAGGGTTTAATGCTTTGTTTGGACTGCTTCATCTTATGCTGAACGGCAGCGTAACCCACTCCTCGCCCAATCTTGGAGGCGTGTATGGGGATACCCACTTTGTTGCCCTTATCATCGGTCGATACATAGACCAAGCCATCGTATTGTTTGCCCAGGTAAGTGGTTTTGACCTCCTCGACAGCGAGGTTATACCTCCTCAAAACGGCATTAAACTCACCCAAGGAGCAGAAGTGGTAGTGCATTAATACCCCACGCAAAGTTTGGGCGATCTCGCTTCGGATATTATCCGAGGGTAAGTGCTCTTGGGTGGCGGGGGCATTTGTCCTCTGCACCTTGCTGGGTGTACTGGGGATGAGTCCATACTTACGCTCCAAGAGGTCGGTGATTCGTTTGCTGCGTCTGTTCTCAAACTTGTCGTTAATCTTCTCTCCAGCGCTATTGACACGGAGTGATACGATGTGGATGTGCTCTCGCTCGATGTCGTTATGCTTAAAGACGATGTAGGGCTGCTCGCCATAGCCGAGTGCCTGCATATACTCCTGGGCGATTTGTGTAAGCTGTTCATCGGATAGCTTTTCATCTGGGTGCGGATTAAGCGAGCAATGAAAGACCACATTCTTCGTGCGACACTTCTTAGGAATAGCTGCCTGCATATCGCTAAGCACTTCTTCCATGGTATAGTCACCTTCAGGATTGGCATACAAGCCCTCAGCCAGGAGAACACCCGCGTCCCCAGATACTACCTTTTTGAAGTTGTAGCCGAGGGCTCCAGCTAGATTTGCCGAGCTCGAGATCTTGGCAATCATCGCTTCCGGTAGTCTAGGGTTAGGCTGATAGCTTGCTGCTCTAGGGTGATTATTTGCTGGGAGTACTGCTCTAATCGTTGAAGCATTACCTGTGCTGCCTTGACCGAGTGATAGCTGTTGATCGCCTTCACTGTTTGGTTGTAGAGGATGCCGATCTTGTGTATTTGGGCCGTCAGCTGGGAGAGTTTCCGGTAGTATTCGACGGCGGATTTATCTACGGTGATGATCTTAAAGCTCTCGTCTAGGAGTCGAGCACGTACGAAGTCTGACTTTGTTTTGGCTCCTGATTTATGGAAGAGGGCGATCACTTTCTCTTGGTCTTTGGTGCTGGGCAGTCGGGTATCCCATCGGTCCCAGCGTTCAATCCTTTCGCTCATAACTCTTGGTGTGGTAATTACGACTTCGGAGTGATTCTCCCCCCTCTTGGGGCAAGGGTCTTTGTCGGCAAAACGATAGTTTGTCGGACAAAGACACACCTTGCCAGTAGAAAGAGTTGATTGCGATGAAGCATCCAGCCCTTTAGGGGGCTGTCTCCTTCGGTCGTGTTAGACGATGTTTCTATTCTACTGCAAAGTTACTTCCTCGTTGTAAGTGGCTTGCTATAAGCATGGTGCCCACTTTATCCTTGTCTTTCCTGCCTCTTCCTTGACTCCCAGAAGAGGGAAAATTAAGCTCTTACTTTGCAGTCAGAGCGAGCGATAGAGCACTCGAGATGTCGATTAATTAATTTCTCGAGACCTCGAGATCTCGACATCTCGAGCTGCAGTCCTTGCGATTGCTTAAGTGATCTCCCGCTTATTGTCTCGCTCGTCATGGTAATTAATTCAGTTCTCAATTGCTTGCTATGCAAAGCTCTCGACCTCGACCTTTATATCTCGGTTTCTCCTCACAGAAGGGCGGTGTGGGTAAGAGTACCCTAGCCGAGATCCTCAGTAGTATGCTCTACTATGAGGAGGGTATCTCGCTCTTTGTTGTGGACTGTGATCTGACTCAGGACTCCTTCTTCAAGCTCCGTGAGCGAGAGAAGGGGACGATAGGAGAGGATCCAGCTCTTGCGGCGTATATGCAGACTTACTTCCATCAGCTCCAGCGTCGCTCCTACCGCATCATCAAAGCACGACCTCAGGAGGCACTTGCTCGCGCAGAAGCGCTTGCGATGCAGTATCCCGAGGAAGGCTACCAGTTGGTCGTCTTTGACTTCCCTGGTCATGCGGGGACGAGGGAGCTTCTTGAGCTCTCGCTGGAGATGGATTATATCCTCTCTCCCTTGGAGCCTGATATCCAGTCGCTGGTTGCTTGCCTGAGCTATGCTAAGAGCATCCAGGACTTGGGCGTCTCGATGCAGACGGCTCGGATCAAGGATATCTGGCTTCTGTGGAATAAGGTGGATCGTCGGGTGCGCAATACGCTGGTCACGCATTACACGCAGCATATCCAGGAGGAGGGGCTTACGCTTGTCCCCTTCCCGATTTATAGGACGCATCGCTTCTCGCATGAGCTGTCGATGTACGGGGCACGTGGGGTCTTTCGCTCGACTTACCTCCCGCCGAGCAAAGCCCTCCGAGCAGGGACGAACATCGATGAACTAGCTGGATGGGTTCTCAGTGCCCTCCAGCTCCCCACACTGACTACTGATGGCCACGATTGAAGAGAAGCGCCGGCGCCTGGATGCTAAGCTCCAAGAGATGGCAGAGGATGGGGTGCTCCCAGGTCCTTCGTCTGCTACGGCGAACTTTGATCCCATCGATGAGGAGCGGAGTGTGCCGGAGAAGACGGTGCTATCACCGTCCTCGGTGCAAGTAGCGGCATTAAGCCCCTCAGGGGAGGTCTTTACGATTGAGGAATACCGTGCGAGCTACTTTGTCCCCTTGCGTATCCGCGAGAAGACCTCCTTTACGATGAATGCCGAGACCTTGGAGATTCTCCGCAGTGTCTTGCAAGACCTCCATGAGCGTGTGTCTATGGTGAGCTATATCGACAACATCATCCGTGAGCACCTCAGGGCCCACCGCGAACTCCTCAACCAAGCCAGTGCTAAGCAGCGGCGTAAAACGACGATCCCTTTATGATGACGACGATATTACTCTGTGTACTCCTATTGCTGGGCATCGTGTGGCTTGCCCTTGGTATCGCCTATAGCTACGAGCGCTGGAGGAGCTTATCCCGCCAAAGGATAGGCCAGCGACAAGAGCCCCAGCAGCGTGTGGAAGAAGCACACGAGCTGGTTGCTAGGAGTAAGGGCTTGACTACCCATGTTATCCCTCCTTTTCCCGTGTCTTCTGAGGCCGAAGAATCGAATGTGAATGCGCCTACTTTTGCGGAGAAAAGCGCTGAGGAGGAAGGCGAAGAACCGGTCACGATGTCGAACGTCGAAGCTGAGCACCTAGAAGATGAAGAGCTGGATGTGGACTACACAATGGAGGTGATCGATGAGGAGGAAGTCCTTCGAGAGGAGCTGGAGTGGGAAGCTGATAGCAGCGCTGAGCTCACTTCTACGAGCGTTCTTTCCCGTGACCTCCTTCGCCTAAGTCAGTGGAGCCAGAAGGATGATCTTCTTGATGAAGAAGCACCCGATACGGTCTCCTCGTCGCTCCAAAGTCTTCGGGGGACTGACCTCCTAGCGCAGTATCAAGCGGAGCTCCTAAGGCAGGAAGCTGTACACAAGAAGCTCCTTCATGCTATCCGAGAGGCGGAGTCTGAGACGGAAGAGGTGGCGCCTCTTCCTCCAGGTCAAGACGCCAGAGCCGACATACAAGGGCTCGACTATTACCTATGATTCCCGTATAGTAATCATTCATGATCCTAGAATATGAACACTAAGAAACTTGCTTTCCTGCTACTAGCCCTCTTCCTTGCACCCGTCGTAGCGGATGCCCAAGGCAATGGTATGGCAGGTATCAACGAAGCGACCAAGATGGTGACGAGCTACTTTGATCCAGGCACGAAACTGATCTATGCCATCGGAGCTGTGGTAGGGCTCATCGGGGGCATCAAGGTCTACAACAAGTTCTCCTCGGGTGACCCAGATACGAGTAAGACGGCAGCCTCTTGGTTTGGTGCCTGTATCTTCCTCATCGTGGCGGCTACGATCCTGCGTTCCTTCTTCCTGTAGGTAATGGCCAGCTGGGAAATCAATAAAGGCGTAGGACGCACGGTGGAGTTTAAGGGGCTGAAAGCGCAGTACCTCTTCCTCTTTGCAGGAGGCTTGCTGGCGACCTTCATCGTAGTGGTCGTGCTCTACCTCCTTGGCGTCAGCCAGCTGCTCTGCCTCGGCATAGGCGTATTGGGTGCCTCTCTTCTGGTGTGGCAAACCTTCGCTATGAACCGAAAGTATGGCGAGCATGGACTGATGAAGCGGGGGGCACTACGCTCTCATCCCCCTTACCTAGCTCATCGCCGTAGCGTCCTACACTTATTCCACCAGCTCAAATCGTCCAGAAGATGAGACACAAGAGCAAGACCTGTAGCTTGGAGGCCAAGTTCCCTCTGCTTGCTGTTGAGCAAGGTTGCTTGATCAGTAAGGATGCCGACATCACGGTCGCCTTTCGAGTGGAGCTACCCGAGCTCTTCACCGTGACCTCGGCAGAGTATGAAGCGATGCACTCGGCATGGCATAAGGCGATCAAGGTGCTTCCTAACTTCAGCATCGTACATAAGCAAGACTGGTTCATCAGCGAAGAGTATCAGGGCAAGCTCTCTGAGGGAGAGCTTAGCTTCCTTGCACGCTCCTCGGAGCGCCACTTCAATGAGCGTCCTTATCTGAAGCACTCGGTTTATCTCTTCCTAACCAAGAGCAATAGGAAGCGTATGGCTCAGCAGAGTAACTTCTCTGTGCTCTGCCGAGGGCGTCTTGTTCCGAAGGAGATTGAAGATAAAGATGCCGTCGTCAAGTTCATGGAGGCGGTCGACCAGTTCGAGCGCATCATCAATGATACGCTGCTCCTTCGTCTGGAGCGTATGACGGAGGATGAACTTGTGGGGACGGAGGATACTCCTGGGCTGTTAGATCGCTACTTCAGCCTCTCGGAAGAGGGGCATGCTTCGCTTGAAGATATTCAGCTCGGAGCGGACCTTGTCCGCGTTGGGGATCACCGGCTTTGCTTGCATACGCTCAGCGATACGGAGGATCTTCCGACGCGTGTCAGTACCGATGGGCGCTATGAGCGGCTATCCACAGATCGCAGTGACTGTCGCCTGAGCTTTGCCTCGCCAGTAGGCTTGCTCCTTTCCTGCAACCATATTTACAATCAGTACCTCTTCATCGAGGATAGTGATGCGACCCTCGAGCGTTTTGAGAAGCAGGCGCGAAACATGCACTCTTTGGCACGCTATAGTCGAAGCAACCAGATCAACGAGGAGTGGATACAGGAGTACCTCAATATAGCCCACTCTCAGGGCTTGACCTCCATTCGTGCCCACTTCAATGTGCTAGCGTGGAGCAGTGAGGCGGATCAGCTCCGCCAGATCAAGAACGATGTTGGCTCAGCTTTGGCCCTGATGGAGTGTACGCCCCGGCACAATACCATCGATACAGCGACGCTCTATTGGGCAGGCATTCCCGGGAATGCTGCAGACTTCCCCTCGGAGGAGAGTTTCTATACCTTCATCGAGCCGGCGCTTTGCTTCTTCACGGCTGAGACGAACTATAAGGATTCGCTCTCTCCTTTTGGTATCAAGATGGCTGACCGCCTGTCGGGGAAGCCAATTCATCTAGATATCTCTGACCTGCCGATGAAGAAGGGCATCATCACCAACCGCAACAAATTCATCCTTGGTCCCTCGGGTAGTGGCAAGAGCTTTTTCACAAATCACATGGTGCGGCAGTACTACGAGCAGGGCGCCCACGTCTTGCTCGTCGATACGGGTAACTCGTACCAAGGCTTATGCGAACTCATACACCGCAAGACTAAGGGGGAGGATGGGGTGTACTTCACTTACTCGGATGAGCACCCCATCTCTTTCAATCCATTCTACACCGATGACTATGTCTTCGATGTAGAGAAGCGCGAGAGTATCTGCACGCTCCTGCTTACCCTTTGGAAGTCTTCTGAGGAGCGGATTACTAAGACGGAGGCTGGTGAATTGGGTTCGGCAGTCAATGCCTATATCGAGCTGATTAGAGCCGACCACACAATTACTCCATGCTTCAATACCTTTTACGAGTATCTGCGTGATGTGTATCGAGAGGATATGAAGCAGCGGGAGATCCAGGTCACGCTCTCCGACTTCAATATCAATAACCTGCTTACAACGCTTAAGCAGTACTACCGAGGAGGGCGCTATGACTTCCTGCTGAACTCGGATAAGAACATCGATCTCCTATCTAAGCGCTTCATCGTCTTTGAGATTGATCAGGTGAAGGACAACAAAGATCTCTTCCCTGTGGTGACCATCATCATTATGGAAGCCTTCATCAATAAGATGCGTCGCTTGAAGGGGATTCGCAAGATGATCCTTATCGAGGAGGCGTGGAAGGCGATTGCCTCGGCCAATATGGCGGACTATATCAAGTACCTCTATAAGACGGTCAGAAAGTTCTTTGGCGAGGCTATTGTCGTGACGCAGGAGGTGGATGACATCATTCAGTCGCCAATCGTCAAGGAGAGTATCATCAATAACTCGGACTGTAAGATCCTCTTGGATCAGCGCAAGTACATGACCAAGTTCGATGGCATACAGGCGATGCTTGGCTTATCGGATAAGGAGAAGAGCCAAATCCTTTCCATCAATCAGAGTAATGACCCTCGACGCCTCTACAAGGAGGTATGGATTGGTCTAGGCGGGATGCAGTCGGCAGTCTATGCTACGGAGGTTTCCCTTGAGGAGTACCTCACCTATACAACTGAGGAGACCGAGAAGCTAGAGGTGCTGCAGCGGGCCGAGCTTCTTGGGGGGGATATGGAGGGAGCGATAGGGCTCCTTGCTCAAGAAAAACGGCAGAAGAAGTAAGCAGCTAAAACAACAGAGACAATGAAAAAGTACCTTCTGATGGCTCTCTTAGGAGGGAGCCTTTTCACGCAACGAGCCCATGCTCAGTGGGTGGTGAGTGATCCCATGAACTTTGCTGGCAATATTGCCAATACGGTCAAAGAGATTGCCACGGCGGGCAAGACCGTCAAGAACACGCTGGCGGGCTTCAAAGAGATTGAGAAGCTCTACAATGACACCAAGAAGTACTACGAAGCCTTGAAGAAGGTCAATAACCTGATTGGCGATGCCTACAAGGTCAAGGAGTGCGTCTTGATGGTGGGTGATATCTCTGAGATCTATGTTAAGTCCTACAAGCGGATGCTGCAGGATAAGAACTTCAGACCCTCCGAGCTGGCTGCCATCGCCTCTGGCTACACGAAGCTTCTGGAGCAAAGCGGGGAGAGTCTCAAGGAGCTCAAGTCTGTGGCAGGGAGCAATGTCTTCTCGATGAACGATAGCGAGCGTATGCAGATGATCGATCGCATCTATACGACGCTCCGAGAGTATCGCTCGCTCGTGTCGTATTACACGCAGAAGAACATCTCGGTCAGCTATGTGCGTGCCCGAGCTAAGGGGGATCTCTCAGCTGTTCGTAGTCTGTATGGCAGTGAGGTAAGTCGTTACTGGTAGGGAGAGGCTTATGGACTTTACAAGTTTGCACGAGCTTCTTCGCTCAACCTATCAGGAGATGCTGCCCCTGGCTGGGGAGATGACGGGGATTGCCAAAGGTATTGCCGGACTGGGAGCTCTCTTCTATGTAGCTCTTCGGGTATGGTCATCGCTAGCGCGAGCTGAGCCTGTGGATGTCTATCCGCTTCTTCGTCCCTTTGTCCTGGGCTTCTGTATCATGTTCTTCCCTACGGTGGTTCTTGGGACGATGAATACCGTTCTATCTCCCATCGTGCAGGGGACGGAAGCCATGGTCAACAAGCAGGAAGGGCAGCTTGCCGAGCTTACAGCCAAGCGAGATAAACTCAAGGAAGAGGCCTATCTCCGTAATCCCGAGACCGCCTACTTGGTCTCCAATGAGAAGTTCGACCAGAAGATCGAGGAGATGGGGATCATTGGCCCCGAAGATGCTATCACCATTGCAGGGATGTATGCTGAGCGCGCAGCGTATCAGACGAAGCAGTGGTTTATGAACCTGATTCATGATCTGATGGAGCTCCTTTTTCATGCCGCCAGCTTGATCATCGATACGCTACGCACCTTCATCTTGATCGTCCTCTCCATCCTAGGTCCTGTGGTCTTTGGTATCGCTGTGTGGGATGGCTTGTCGGGCTCTTTGACGGCATGGTTCTCTCGCTACATCTCGGTCTATCTGTGGCTACCCGTCAGCTCCATCCTTACGGCCCTGCTTACAAAGATTCAGGTCTTGATGATCCAGAAGGACATCTCCGCCCTGAGCGATCCCAATTATCTGCCTGATTCAGGCTCGTGGTATTACATCGTCTTTTTCCTCATTGGCATGGTGGGCTACTTCTGTGTACCGACCGTTGCTGGGTGGATCATTGAAGCTGGAGGCGGTATTGGTTCCTATGGACGTAATGTCAATCAGGTGGCTCAGCGAGGGATGCAAGGGGCTTATGCTGGAGGTAAGGCAGCGGCTGCAGGAGCAGGCGCGAGCATAGGCAACCTTGGTGGACGTATCAAGGGCGCTTTAATCAAAGGGAAGTAACACCAGAGAGAAGTATACACTATGGAATTTCAATCATTAAAGAATATCGAGACGGCATTCCGTCAGATCCGCCTCTACATCCTCCTCTTTGCCTTGCTCTGTGCCGGAGTCTGTGGCTATGCCCTCTATAGTTCCTACCGCTTTGCCGAGAAGCAGCGGGAGAAGATCTATGTCTTAGACCAGGGCAAGAGCCTGATGCTGGCACTTAGCCAAGATGCCTCGCGTAATCGTCCTGTAGAGGCTAGAGAGCATGTTCGTCGTTTTCATGAGCTCTTCTTCAGTATCGCCCCCGACAAGGATGCGATTGAGGAGAATATGTCCCGTGCCTTTGCCCTCTGTGATAAGTCAGCCTTCGATTATTACAAGGACTTAGCGGAGCAAGGCTACTACAATAGAGCGATCTCGGGCAATGTTAATCAGCGCATTGTGATCGACTCGATTCGCTGCAACTTCGAGAGCTATCCTTATGAGGTGACGACCTACGCCAGGCAGTTCATCTTAAGGCAGAGTAATGTCACCGAGCGAAGCCTGGTGACGAGCTGTACGCTACAGAACTCTGTACGCTCAGATGATAACCCGCAGGGCTTTCTGATGGAGCACTTCCTTGTACGTGAGAACCAAGATCTACGGAGCTATAAACGCTAAGCCGATGTCTACTCGCTTTTCCCTCTATCGCTACTATCTCGGGCTACACTACTGGCTTCGAGCTCGCTGTGATCGGCTTAGCCCTAGGGCTCGTCGATATGTGGTCTACGGTATCAGTATGCTCTACCTAGCCTGCTCCCTTATGATGCTGGCCCAGGTCTTCTTTCCTAGGCAGGAAGCACGCCAGCTACCTATCCCCAGACGCCCGCATCTGGATGCACCTCTCCGCCCGTCTCGGCTGGATAGCCTCGGGCATGAACTCTCGAGAATCACTCATCAAAAGATAGCACACTATGGATAAGAAACAGCAAGAGCAGCTCCGTAAGGGGCTGGTCTTTGGTGGGCTGGGGCTCCTCTGCGCCCTCTCCCTTTGGTTCATCTTTGCTCCCTCGGATAAGGATAAGGGCGCAGAGCAAGAGGGCCTCAATAAGGATATCCCCGAGGCTACGGTGCGCCAGCTCACCGATAACAAGCTCAAGAGCTATGAGCTCAGCGACAAGTCGGCTTTAGAGCACGAGACGCAAGCCGAGATTGGGCGCCTCTCGGATTACTTTGCCGAAGAGCCCGCCTCCCTCGAGGCCCAAGGTCAGGAGCGGAGTTCCTCAACGAAGATTGAGGGCTCGCTCCAGCGCTATGAGGAGAATAAGCGCCTCTTAAGCTCCTTCTATGCCCCGGATCCTAATGCAGAAGAGCGTGATGCTTTGCGAGCCGAGAACGAAGATCTCCGTGAAGCTCTGCGTAAGAAGGAGAGTGAAGCGGATGATGAGGAGGAAAAGCAGCTTCGCCTGATGGAGCGAAGCTATCAGATGGCCTCCAAGTACCTTCCCAAGGGAGGGGAGCTTCCCGCTAAAGCCTTTCTTCGAGCAGAAGAGCGTACTATCGTAGAGCCAGAGGCGGAGAGCGCTCTTCAAGAGCCAAGGATGGAGCTCCTCGCAGAGCCAAAGTACATGGTCTCTAGCCTAGCTCAGCCCATGGCCGATTCGACCTTCATTCAGGAGTATGGGAGCAGGGAGCGTCATCTAGGCTTTCACTCGGCGCTTGCTCAGCCCTCTTCCACCCAGCGCAACACGCTACCCGTGGTGGTCGATCATACGACAGCACTACGGGAGGGAGACTATGTAGCCTTGCGCCTTTTAGAGTCGGCTCGTATCGGGGAGCTACGTATCCCACGGCAGAGCTTGCTAATTGCTCAGGCTAAGCTCGGGGGGAATCGCTTGCAACTTCTTGTCAAGAGCATGGAGATCGGTGGGCGTATTATTCCCGTCAAGCTCTCGGCCTATGACCTTGATGGGCAGGAGGGGATCTATATCCCGGGGGCAGAGCAGGTCTCAGCCCTGAAGGAGGTAGGGGCTAACATAGGGGGCTCGGTAGGCACTTCCTTCACCTTTGCTAGCTCAGCCAAGGATCAGATCATCTCCGAGGCAGCTCGTGGTGTGATGCAGGGAGCGAGCCAGCTCCTTCAGAAGAAGCTCCGCACCCTTCAAGTGACCCTCAAAGGAGGCTATCGTCTCTTCTTAGTTCCCAGTAAGTAAACAGCAAAAGTACTATAACAATGAAGCAATGGATTCTTTCCGCCCTGCTCTTCGGGGCGAGTATGACTACCGCCCTTGCTCAGACTACGACCGATAGTCTGAGAGCTCAGATGGGCTATCGTCCGCTTTCCACGGGCGATCTCTATCAAGGGATGAGCAAGACCATCCCTTCGGGACGTGTGGTCTTGCCCTATGGTCTTGAGGTCACCTTTGACAAGACCTCGCACCTGATTTTTCCCTCCGCTATCCGCTACGTAGACCTCGGGAGCAACAAGCTCATCGCAGGGAAAGCGGAGGATGCGGAGAATATCCTACGTGTCAAGGCCGCCGTGCGTGACTTTGAGACGGAGACGAATATGAGTGTCATCTGTGAGGATGGCTCCTTCTATGCCTTCAATGTGAAGTATGCCGAAGAGCCTGAGAAGCTCAGCATCGAGATGGCCGATTTCTTGTCAAGCACGGAGGGTAGGCTACCGAGCAATCGTGCCGACATCTACTTCAAAGAGTTGGGGAGTGAGTCGCCCATCCTCGTGAAACTGATGATGAAGACCATCCATCAGAATGATCAGCGGACGGTCAAACACATCGGGGTGCGCCAGTTTGGGATACGCTTCCTCCTGCGTGGCCTCTATGCGCACAATGGCTTACTCTACCTATATACTCGCATCGACAATGAGACGAACCTCCCTTACTCGGTGGACTTCATCAGCTTCAAGGTCGTCGATAAGAAGGTGGCTCGACGTACGGCCGTCCAGGAGCAGGTCCTGCAACCGCTACGAGCCTACCACGAGGTGACTCAAGTGTGTGCGGAAGGGTGCGAGCGCACGGTCTTCGTGCTCGAGCAGTTTACCCTCTCCGAGGACAAACAGCTTGAGGTAAGGCTTTACGAACGAGGGGGCGGACGCACGCTTGCCTTCTACCTCGATGAGGAAGACCTTCTACTTGCCAGGAAGATTGACAACCTTAAACTCAAGTGGTAGCCCCATGAAGAAGTTGTATTTACTCCTCGTTTGTGCTGCCTGTGGATTCATCTCTGCAAACGCACAGCGACTCATCCCGAAGCAGCAAGGGATTGAGGTCATCGCGTCTGTGCCACTTATCAAGGGAGAGAAGGTATTTAGTAAAGAGCAGTGGGGCGCTGGTGTGTCGCTTACGAAGTACCTCAAGCGAGCTAGCTATGCCTTCCTCTTGGCGGAATATGAAGTGCAGCGACTCGCGTATCGTGACTATGACGTGCCGATGCGTGATATGCTTCTTCAGCTGGGCTATATGCAGCCGCTTCTCTCGGATAGGGGTAAGAACATCTTTACCTACCTAGGGCTCTCTGCCCTCGGTGGCTACGAAGAACTCAATGAAGAGAAGTCCTTGCTACCCGATGGGGCGACGCTTCTTGACCGCTCACGCCTCGTCTATGGTGGGGCGCTGCATAGCTCCGTTGAGTGCTTCCTCTCGGATAGGCTCCTCCTCGTCCTCAAGGCTCAGGGGCGATTGCTCCTCGGGTCTGATCTACACCGCTTTCGTCCCGCCCTTGCCTTGGGACTGCGCTTTAACCTATAGAACGAAGACGAAGAATGAAAAGGAAACTTGTGAATACGCTCTGGGCTGTGGGGCTACTTGCCGTAGTGAGCCTTTGTCTCCCTGCTTGTGACCGCGAGCTGGAGGTACAGCAGGCTTATGACTTCACGCTGGAGACGATGCCCGTCCAGAAGGACATCCGTAGGGGCGAAACGGCTGAAATACGATGCTCCCTCAAGCGAGCTGGTCGCTTTGCTGGGGCTCGCTACACTCTTCGCTACTTCCAAAGCGAGGGTAAGGGGATGCTGAGGTTGGATAAAGGAGCAGCATTCAAGCCTAATGACCGCTATCCCCTAGCGCGAGAGGAGTTTCGCCTGTACTATACCTCGCAGTCAGCAGATCGGCAGACGATTGACGTGTACATAGAGGACAACTTCGGCAAGGTGCGACAGCTGACGTTTTCATTCAATCACAAGAAGGCTGACTAAGCTCCCATACTATAAGTCTCCCAAAATAGGCATCTGTCCAGTGGGACAGATGCCTATTTTTTACAGCCAGTCTTCTCTCGGACCTAGCCTGAAGGGATGTAGGAGCATTCTGTAAAGGAGCTTGGTAGCTGTCACTACTCCTCTATAGTCTCCTAAGGGTACCCCTATAGGGTGTATTTCTCTTCCCTTGCGACTTTCTTTTGCTTCTTTTCTTTGGGTCGCCTGCTCCTCTCAAGGCAAAGAAAAGAAGCCTCGAAGTGGCTTATTACTCCGAGGCTGTCATTCTTGGGTCTAGTATTTAGGCTACACGACTTTGTATCTGCTTCATGTTCTGATGCACGAGCTCGATGATGCGCTCGTGGTACTCGGTGTTCTTGTTCTGCAAGCCACGGCACTGGATGACCTGCATCGTTTCAAGCGATACCTCAATGGTTTCTACCCGCTTGTCGTCAATGCGAGCCGATAGAATAAGGCTCTTCTCCTTGAGATGATACTCATTAGTGAATACGCAATGGTGTAGAGCTTGTCCTTCCTCGATATACTCCTGCACGCTCTCCAGCACTCGGATTTGGATGGTACCATCAGTGAAGGTGATACCAAAGAATGGGGCTTTGAGTTTTTGGAATCGTGCTTCATCCTCCTGCGCCTTCTGTCGTTTGTGCTCCTCTTGTTCTCGCTCTTGCCGGGCCCGCAACTTTCGGTGTACCTCGTCGTGGGCTTGCTGTAAGTCCTCGGGGCAAACGTAGTGGGCGTTGTGCGTGTCCTTACCTAATCTACGGAGCATATCCACATAATCGCACCAAAGGGCGATGTCCGTAATGTCGTAGCCCCTGCGAAGTGTGATTTTGTAGGCTGGCCAATAGGCATCCCAACTCCTTGGACAGCTGAGGAAGTAAGCAAGATGCTCGGTGCGTCCAGCTTTCAGTAGGGTCTCGGCTCGGCTGTCCGTGAGGAGCGCTGGGATAAGGCTTGTGGGAGCGATGTCATAGCACTTGCCTTCAAAGCCATTCCTCTTTAGGGTATCGCTTAGCTTAACCTTAGGGCATAAGGGGCAACGAGCGACGAAGCGGTAGGCTTCGTTGTCCCGACGAATAGCCATAGGCGAATAGTAGGCAAAGCTATCTACATAATGCCCCATCGTTCGCTGTACGGCGACAATAGACTGCCTGCCACGCTCATCCCACCAATACTGACCAATCTCCACAACGGAGGAGGTGGCTTGGTAGCCTTTCTCCATACCCGCAATAAGCAAGTACATACGCAAGACTTGATACCCTCCCGAAGTGGTCAGTATTGTGAAATACTGCCGTTGCTTTAACTTCCTCGCCCTTGTCGTTATGACCTCTAAGTCTGCCCCACACTGGGGGCAGGTGCAACGCTCGGTAGGCTCAATCATTTGCCACGAATGCCCACAATCCATACAAGTAGTGTTGCCCTTGGGTAGGCGATAGGCATAGTGGTCAATGCACTCACGGAATGTCCACTGCCTCTGTGCCTTCGTTATGGGGCGGAGGTGCTTGCTTTGAGCGAGGACGGCTTGCTCAAACTTGTTTCTCGGTTTCATAGCTACATATCAAATAGGGAGGGTTGGGGTACTTGCTCGCTGTCGGTGCTTGCCTTGGCTTTCACTCGCTTCGGCTCTTGCAACCTGCGTAGCTCCTGGGCTTGATACTGCTGTATCGCCTGCTTGCGTGCTTCGGCTTTCTCTTCCTCGGTAAGGACTAGGGTATGATTGACGACCATATGGCAGGCGACAGGGCTACCCACTTCTAGATCGTCCTCATCGTAGTAGTGTACCGCCATCGAATAGATCTCATCGTCCTCAAAGCCGTTGCAAGCACTCTGTTGTACCTGCTTTAAGATGTAGGTGATGCAGTCCTCGATGTTCTTGTGGGGCTTTGCCAAGTTAGGAGCAAACAGAGGGTCTGTAGCTGCTCGTAGGTTGAGGTACTCGGCTATGGTGCGAGTAAATTGTTCTGTTACGCTCATTGTCCTTAGTATTTAGGGATTTCTACAATCTGGTTGATACGTCCATAAAGGTGCTTACGTAGGCTGGTGCGGTCAGGGGCATAGTATTCTGCCCATTGTCCGTATTGCTTGACCAAGTACTTTTTCAGCACATCGAAGAAGTCAAAGCGGTAGCCCATCACGGGGACGGCGGTGCGGAAGTAGGTGTTGCTGTTCACGGCTTCGCATAGCCAATCCTTTTCCTCACGACTCATCGCTTCGCCACGATTGAGCTTCACACGCAGGAGGTAGGCTTCACAGGCACAGAGGGTTTCCAAGGGTTGCACCTCCCACTTCACGAACTTAGTCGCAACGGCACACGCACACTCCTCAAGCCCCGAACTTATGCGGTAATGGGAGGAGGAGCTATCTCCTTTTCTTTTCATCGAAGGTGTGGTATTTACATTCTGCTTATCCATAGTGACATTTTTTTATGCGTCCAACGATCGGAGTATGCTGATTCCTTTTTCGAGCAAGACAGAGGTAGCGGGGCGATGGCGGACACAAGGTTTGGGAGGAAAATACGACCTGGAGCCCTCGGGGTGGAAGTGTGGAGATTTTCCTGCCAACCGCAGGCACCGACCTTGGGGTAGCCCAAGCCCCGTCCTACCTTTGCGAGGGAAAAGAAACAGCATCCGTCGCTTACGCATCAAGTGGAGCGGCTGGATGAGAAGCAGAAGTGCAAAGCCTATAAGTAGAAAGTAAAAAGGTGGCTAGCTCCTGAGAGCCAGCCACCCATCTAGAGTATGAGGAAGTATCCTTGCTAAAGGATGCAGATTAGGATCGCCACGAAGATGGCTAGCCAGAAGAGGAAGCCGAGGATGGTGAAGGTGACCTGTAGGACGGTTCGTACTACGAAGCGTAGCAGGAGGAAGCCCACGATGACGCTCATGATCTGTACGACTTGTGGTGTAACGACTCTAGAGACGAGGTAGACGGCAGCTACCACGAGTGCCAGGAGAAGTGCCAGCTCGATGAGGCGTCGCCAGTCGATGGAGCGAGAGGGAGTAGCTGGCGCCTTCGTCTGCTTGTTGGGAGAAGCCTTACCCCTGATGAAGACGGGGCTATGCGGATCGTGATTCATTGCTTGAGTATTCATATCTGGGGACATGCTAGAGATTCAAGAGCAGGGACAAGATGCTCCGAGACACAAAGGGCAAGGGCGCTTGCCCCTTGACGTGTGACGCGGAGCGTATATCTTGGCTCTTGATACTCGCGTGTCCCTTGGATGATACCTTATCCTTGAGCTTACGCTTCATCCTTGTCGAGAGTGGGGAGGTGGTTCTCCTCGATGAGTAGGACGATGGTCCCCGTCAGCTCGGTGTAGAGTAGCTCGTACTCAGGACTGCCGTCGAAGTCGTCGTGGAGCTCGTACTTGGAGAAGACCGCTTGGATGGACTTGTTGCCCAGGAGGATGGGGGCGAGCCTACGGGGAAGGGGATCGGGAAGCTCTTCGGAGAACTCCTCCATTAGGATGGAGACAAGGGTGTCATACTTGGAGAAGTGGAGTCCCTGGTAGAGGACCTCGCTAGCCATTGCCTCCGCTTCGAGGTGCGAGAAGCCCTGGGCTACGCTATCGCAGTAGGAGGAAAGGGCTAGGTCTGTACGAGCTCCGATGAAGGCGCTGTTGGCCACTAGCTCGGGATGATGGTCTCTGAGGTAGCCTTCCAGCTTGAGTCGGAAGTAGAAAAGCTCTTTCTTAGTCTGGTTCATAATGTAGCTTATAGCTTATGATGAGATGATTGATTGGGTTAGAGACCCATGGCTTCGTTGAACTTATTGAGCTTACCCGCTAGCTGCTCCATATCGTGCTCGATCTTCTTGCTGGTGATGCGGGCATAGATCTGTGTGGTCTTGATGTTGGTATGCCCTAGCATCTTGGAGACGCTCTCCATCGGTACGCCTTTACTGAGCGACATTGTCGCAAAGGTATGACGAGCTAGATGGAAGGTGAGCCGCTTTTGTACTCCACACACGTCTGCGATCTCCTTGAGGTAGGCATTCATCTTCTGGTTGGAGAGGATGGGAAAGAGCTTCCCGTCCTGGGAGGTAGTACTGGAGCTATACTTCTCGATGATGGCCTTGGGGATGTCTAGGAGGAGTATGTTACTCTCCACGCTTGTCTTCTTCCTTCGTGTCATGATCCATGCCTTTCCATCCAGGGTGACCAGGTGCTCCCGCCGCAGGTTGGCTACATCGATGTAGGCAAGTCCAGTGAAGCAGGAGAAGAGGAAGAGGTCACGGACGAGCTCAAGGCGAGGGATCGTCAGCTCCTTGTTGGCTATCCTCAGGATCTCCTCGTCGGTGAGGAAGCCTCTATCCACTGGGGCGAGGTGGAAGTGGTGATCACGAAAGGGATCTTGGAGGAGATAGCCCCGCTTGAGGGCATAGATGGTGACGGTCTTCAAGGTCTTCATCTTCTTGACGGCTGTATTGTAGGCACACAGAGCCACTGTCGTGAGGTATAGCTCGAAGTCCTGAATGATGGCAGGCGTGAACTCCATCAGTCCGATGTCCTTACGCTTATATCGGTGTACTAGGAACTCGAAGAAGTGCCTACGCAAGACGCTGTACTTCTGTAAGCTCTCCTTGCTGATGGTGTGCCCCACGCGCTGACGGATGTCATCGATGAACTTGTCAAAGACAGGGAGAAAGGTGCTGAACTCTTGGATTTGCCCGAGGTAGGCGGAGCGAAGCTTGTCCACCGAGATCGTTTGGTCGTCTTGATACTTGTGGTAGAGGGAGTGTAGGCTGGCGGAGATGGCATCTAGGCTAGCATTGACAGCGAGGGCTTCGGAGGAGCGTCCTTTCTGTCGGCTGGTTCTGCTATTCCACTGTGCCTTGTCTACGAAGATCTTCGTGGAGCCAAGATTGCTCATTGCTCCTCCGAGGAAGATCCGTAGCATGACGGGCGACTTACCTTCTTTATTCTCGTAGTTGGAGCGTAGGTAGAAGGACACCTTGAACGATTGTCTCATAATGCATCATTCCTTAGTGTAGCAGGTGCTACAAAGTTACTTACTTACACATTGAATGAGAGCACGTTGCGGCCTTCAATTAGCCCTTCATTTAGCCGTCACTGCTACACTAATTGCTAGGCCCCGATTTGTGTAGCAGTTTCTGTAGCAGAATTTGACCGATTGATGACGATTAGACCCTAGGGGTAAGCCGTCAGGTCTATGGACTGCGTACAAAGAAAAATCGTTGTAAGACCGTGTCCTACAACGATTTCCTCTTGCTTTGAAGGCTTCTGTGATGACCATTTTGCAGTCACTTTGAAGCCTCTTTGCGGAGAGAGAGGCTCTTTCTCTTGAACTATCATAGATACTCATTTGATGTCAATGTGCTGTTTATCAGTGTATATGTAGGATCTTGATTAAAGTGGGATTTCATAGGGTTTCCCTTGTTATATCCATATTCGGGTGTATCTTTGGGTGTGTAAACTATACACCCAAGCGTTATGAATATCAAGCGTAATATCATCTTTGCTCTGGAGAGCCGTAAGAAGGACGGTGTCCTGATCGTGGAGAATGCCCCTATCCGCATGCGTGTGAACTTTGCCTCCCAGCGGATAGAATTCACAACGGGCTATCGTATTGATGTGGCGAAATGGGATGCAGACAAGCAACGGGTAAAGAATGGATGCACGAGCAAGCTTAAGCAATCAGCTTCGGAGATCAACGCCGCACTCCTAAGGTACTATACCGAGCTACAAAAGGTCTTCAAGCGCTTTGAAGTGGCCGAGGTCATGCCAAGCCCTGCGGATGTTAAGGACGCCTTCAATGCCCGTCATAGGTTTGACGACGTACAAGCGGAACAGACTTCCGATAAGCCTGATGCTTCGGCAGAGTTCTACAAGGCCTTTGATGAGTTCGTACGTGTCTATGGTCGACAGAACGACTGGACACACGCTACCTATGAGAAGTTTGCTGCGGTGAAGAATCACCTTAGATCCTTCCGGGCAGACCTTAGCTTCTCCTTTTTCAATGAGGCTGGGCTGACAGAGTATGTGCGTTACTTACGAGAAGTACGTGAGATGTGTAATAGCACGATCGGGAAGCAACTCAGCTTCTTGAAGTGGTTCCTGCGTTGGAGCTTTAGTCAAGGACTACATAGTAACAATGCTTACGATACCTTCAGACCCAAGCTCAAGGATACGCAGAAGAAGATCATCTTCTTGACTTGGGAGGAGCTGACGAAGCTCCGAGAGTTCGAGATCCCTCCAGCGAAGCAGTCACTTGATCGTGTGCGTGATGTCTTCCTCTTTCAGTGCTTCACTGGGCTGCGATACTCAGATGTCTACAATCTCAGAAGAAGCGATATCAAGGAAGATCATATCGAAGTCACCACGATCAAGACTTCTGACAGCCTGGTCATCGAGCTTAACAAGCACAGCAAGGCTATCTTGGAGAAGTACCAGGATGTGGTATTTGAGCACGACAAGGCACTGCCCGTTATAACCAACCGGAAGATGAATGAGTATCTGAAGGAGCTTGCCGAACTTGCTGGGATCAATGAACCTATCCGCCAGACCTACTACAAGAGGAATGAGCGCATTGATGAAGTGACTCCCAAGTATACTCTGCTCGGTACGCATGCTAGTCGTCGTACCTTTATCTGTAATGCCCTTGCCCTCGGCATCCCTCCTCAAGTCGTGATGAAATGGACAGGGCACAGTGACTACAAAGCAATGAAGCCCTACATCGACATTGCGGACGACATCAAGGCGAATGCCATGAGTAAGTTTAACCAGCTATAACCCTATGAAGCAAGAAAGATAAGCTATGGATTGCAAGGACTTTTCTCCTATTTTTGCCTCTTGGTATAAAACCGGATGAAAGGGGGGGTGATTTGATATTGAGTAAATAGCAATGTGTCTACTTGGCTAAAGGGAACGGATAAGAAATGAGCGATAGGCTTCTTGTTTCTTGATTTTACAACTTTATAAATATTCCTTACTTCTTGCTCGTAAAGGTACTGATTATCTGCTGAAGAACGACTGAAGTCAAAGAGAAATAGTTGCTTCTATCAAATGAAAATATGAATCTTTCGTTTGTAAGCTCCTTGGTGTTGTATCTTCCACTAGGAAGTGCAACACTATAGCCTCAAATTTAGGTAAAATATTTCATGGGGTGTACGGTAGCCGAGCTTCTTTCACGGACGATTATTTAGCCTCCATTCTGTCTCTTTGGGATCACCCTTGGTAAGACCATCGAAGGAGCTGTGCTTTGATAGGTACTACCGGATTAAAGCACTGGCGTGTTCGATGTGTGACTTATCAGTGGAGCGATACGGACGAGCAAAGTAGACAGGCACCCCTAAACCTCGTCCGATACTCCTAAAAGCACTAAACTCCGGGCCATTGTCCGTCGTGATTGAGTGAAGCTGGCCACTCCGCTTGAGGAAGGCTAAACGAGGATTCACTGCTCGAGCTATCGGTTTGGCTTTGCGCCCATGAGGAAGAGCTTCGAGGAAGATGTAGTCCGTCTTGCGATCCGTCAGCGTAAGGATAGCCTCACTGCTAGATGCCCCTAGGATCAAGTCCATCTCCATATCCCCCATGCGCCCTTGCTCGTCGATGATTTCAGGGCGATCGAGAATGCTCTTATGCCGCCCTCGCTTCTTGCTATTGCGAGGCTCGGAGAGGCGTTTGCGACGATACTTCAGACCATGACGACAGTAGCTATATAAATCCCCTCCACTACGCTTGTCGGCGTGTAGCCAATTGTAGATCGTGGTCTTTCCCACCATCGCTATCCCTTCCAGACGAAGACGACCCGAAATCTGTTCGGGAGACCATTGCTCCTGCTGAAGCAGGCTGGCCACACTAGCCTGAAGAGAGCGGGTGAAGCGGCGGGGATGCTGTCGCCAAGCAACCTCGCTCGTCAGCGAGCATCTGTGCGTGCTGGGCGCTATAACCTCGCTTGTGACTATTGCGACGGAGTTCACGACTAACCGTGCTAACATGCACCTCAATGGTGCGGGCGATAGAGCGAAGGGAGCTACCCTGTTTGTGGAGCTGAGCAATTGTGTACCCTTGCTCCCGATTCAATTGGTGGTAAGTCATTGCAGCCTTTAGTATACGCCCTTTGGATCATACAGCCAGTGAGCTCATTGCACGCTGGCTGTCTTTTTATCCAGACTGTTGCACTTGAGGGTGGAATGTGCAAATTTTGATGCGGGAGCCCTTCTTTTGTTATTATCCTTTTGATATTGTACCTTTGCACCCTGAAGTTGAATACAAAGACAATATAGATGTAATTATATGGCGAAAACTCGGGCTAAGCGAAATCGTACTATAAACTTGTCAGACCATGAACGTGTAGAATTGAGAAAAAAACTTTCTACGCTCAGACAGGTGTCATCTATTGAAGATGTTGTTGATAAGACATTTAATCAAGATTTATTTGAGATTATTGACTTGCTTCCAAAGCACTTTGCGGACTTAATCATTATTGATCCACCATATAATCTTTCAAAGGATTTTTCTGGGCTCAAGTTTAAAGCTACTGATGATAATAGTTATCTCCAATATGTGAGAAGCTGGTTACCCAAAGTCTTACAGCTGTTAAAGCCCAATGGGAGCGTATATGTATGTTGTGATTGGAAAAGTACAAGTGCAATCTATCAAGTTTTAAGCGAGTGTGTGATTATTAAGAATCGGATTACATGGCAACGTGAGAAAGGGCGTGGTGCTAAAACCAATTGGAAAAATTCAATGGAAGACATCTGGTTTGGAGTTCTCAAAGAAAAAGATTATTTCTTTGATGTAGAATCTGTCATGCAGAAAAGAAAAGTCGTTGCACCATATAAAGTAGATGGAAGGCCAAAAGATTGGGAAGAAACAGAAGATGGAAACTTTAGAATTACCTATCCATCTAATTTTTGGGATGATATTAGCGTACCTTATTGGTCTATGCCAGAAAATACAGATCATCCAACTCAAAAACCAGAAAAATTGATTGCGAAACTCATTCTGGCTTCTTGTCCCAAAGAAGGGATTGTGTTGGATCCATTTTTAGGAAGTGGAACAACCTCTGTTGTTGCGAAAAAGCTCGGTAGATATTATTGCGGAATTGAGATTAATGAAGAATATGCTTTGTTGGCAGAAAAACGCTTATACATGGCAAATGATGACAAAAACATTCAGGGTTACTGCGATGGTGTTTTTTGGGAACGTAATACATTGAATTTTCAGCGAAAGGCTCATCAAGGAACACATGCCCAAAAAAAAGGACGCATCCCGCAATTGTTTAATGAAATATGATTTGAGTTGTGAATAGAATTGTATTTGAATTTGTTGAGTATGTCAATGGAGACATGCCCAAGCATAATAAGGAAAAAGCTCAGCAAGAGGCTCAACAGCGTTTTGGAATGACAAAAGATGGCAAGGTTTACTATACGGAATACTTCGCTGTCAGATTTTGCTATTCCAAAGGTGGATCTTTCTCTAACACTGTGCTTGCGTTGTCAAAGCTACAAAAGTTTGACAGTATACCATTTTTTGTAGTGCTGATAAGAGGCAATGAAAACAATGAGATATTTCTTGCGAACTCATCATTGCTTCAAAAGATTAGCCATAGTTCTCAGGAGTTGAGAATGAATAATATCAAGGGAAGTTTTAATGGATCTGATATAATAAAGGTATACAACACTATTCCGAATGACCCAGAGCATTTTGAGCAACTGTTTGCTATTCATGAAGGGTTCACATGGAGTGATAATCTTGAGAGATTAGTTGAGTCCACATCTCAAATCAGACCTCAAAGGGAGAAATTTGATCCAGATGCTATACAGGCCCAAAATATTCTGTCATCGGTCGATCGAGCAAAAGGGTTTGTTCAGTCCAAAGATTATTTAATATTAAAGTGTGACCTTGATCAACGAGTACAGCGTAACTTGCGATCGATATTAATTGCATCTCGCATTGAAAATGTAAATATTCGAGGTCGCCTGATTGAATATCTCATCACAACTGAGAATAACACAATCTTAGATGATTTGCGTTATATAGAGAGTCAACTTCCTGTATATGATACGAAAAATGGTTTAGGTGATTATATGAGAGAGTTCCCCAATAGGAAAACATACACCGATATTAAAACCAAAATAATGTATCTTGGTTCTAATTCCAAAGCATACAATGTGGATAAGTTTTTAGAATGTATGGGAGAGGAAAACTCCGTATTTATGTTTTATTTTGTTGGAATTGACGAGAATGGTTTGGCAAATTGTGTTCTTTGTTCTGTATATGACAAGAAACTTATTGATGCAACAATCTTTCAATTACACTGGGCTGGACGAGCAACAAGGGGAGTCGCACAGTTTAATGGGAATTCTCTTTCTAGTATTATTCGTTCGGAGAATTTTGTTCATGAAATTAATTTAGAACAATGTCAATCTTTCCTGGAAAATCTCCTCAAAAGATAACCTTAAGTATTTGATTTTAGATTTTTTCTCCAAGGCGTCTGTTAGCTGTATCGCTTGTACTTGTAATTTGGTGATAGCTGCGGAGCAGATTTCGAGCTGGTGTATCATTCTTTGAGCTGTTTTTTTTTAACCGCGTTAGTTATTGAGCATCTTGACAGCTTCGTTGTAAGACTATCCGATTTGGGGATGATATTGCCCAGAGCTCTTGGGTACGGCTCTGACGATCTATCCTCGGTGATGACCTTAAAGCTTTCATCCAATAGTCGAGCTCGGAGGAAGTCTGATTTTGTCTTTGCTCCCGACCTTCGGTATAGCTCGATGAGCTTCTGCTGGTCTTTGGGGTTGGGTATTATGATGTGCCATCTGTCCCATCGTGGGCAGGTGGCACATCTTCCGTCAGGCTTGTTCTGTTTCATCTTTTCCTAGGTTGTATTATCATGACTTTGGAGTGATTGATTCCCCTTTTGAGGCAAGGGTCTTTGTGGTACAAATGGCAATTTGTGGTACAAAGACACACCTTGCCAGTATCAAGAAGGAATGCTTCATAGCCTCTACCGATCACTCTGTTTCTTTAGCGCTTGAGCAAACTTAAGCTCAAGACATCGATATCTCGATTAATTAATTTCTCGAGATCTCGAGGTCTCGAGATTGACCTCTTCTAATTGCGGAGCTGAGAGCATTGCTTTATCGATGAAGTCCTCGCTTGCGGGGAGTGAGGATCTTCTTCCTTTGCTCGGCTAGAATGAGATACTCGTTGATGTCTTTATAGGGAGTGTAGCACGCTCGCATATCCTTGACTGGTAGCCCAGCGTTGATGAGTTGTTTCGTTACTCGATCCCCTGCTTCATCATTATCAAGAAGACTCTCAATTATAGGGTAGGGATGAAGTGTGGGTATGAGTTTTGGGAGTAGGGTGAGCGAATTAAGCATGATGCTATCAGCTTGCCCCTTGGGGTAGAGTTTCCTCCAAGAGAGAAAGTCCATGAAGCCCTCGAAGGGCTGGAGCTTGTGACTATCAGTCCCTTTGATTGTCGTTATGGCCTTAGGTGCAAAACAGCCCTTGAAGTAGGGATTGCGTAGCTCCCATCCTCCAGCATCATTGGGGAAGCCCAGGGCAAAGAAACACTTCTGGGAGACCCTGTGATAGGCTTCAGATAAGAAGGGGGAGGCATCAGAGGGCTGTAGCCCTCGCTCCGAGAGATACAGTAAGAGCTTGGGATGCTTCACAGCTTGTATGCTACTGAGCTCCATGGAGGATCTTTGTAGGCTTACGGGAGTTATTCCTCCAAAAGAAAAAGACTCAGCTGGCTGTGTTTCTTTTAGTCCTGATAGGCTTCTCATAGCTTCTGCTGTGGAACAATGCTGGAGAGCGCAAATGAGGTCAATGATGTCTCCGTGATCTCCGATGGCGAAGTCATACCACTGGTTGCGCTCCACGTTGACCTTAAAGGAAGGAGTGAGCTCTGAGCGTAGAGGGGAGTAGTACCAATGGTTCACGCCCTTGATGAGCTTTGCTTCAAAGCCAGCTTGTGCTAAGTACGCTACGATGGGGATTTGCTTGATGTCGTGTAGATGCATGCTGTTTTTTCTTTGGAGGTTCTTCTTTGGTCGGTCGGACGTTTACTATAGGCACCCCTTCCGTCCGACCATTCTATATTTATGGTTGGTCGGATGGTCAGGTATATATAGCCTGCGCCCGACCGACCAATCGAAGGACTTAGTGGCGCCGATCTGAGTTGCAGCGGTAGCGCCCTCTCCCCTCTTTGATGATCATACCTTTGCGGAGGAGGAAGCGAAGGAGCTCTTTAAGCTTCGTCTGGCGGTATGGATGCCCAGTCGTAGTAGCGTAGGCAGAGCTAAGCCGAGCAAGTAGATCGCCATATCCTAATTCTATATCCTGACCGAACACCTCTCGTAAGGCTTGGTGATGCACTTCATAGGAGAGCTCCTGATAAGCGACTACTTGTGCATGCTCAATAGTATAATCGCCGTCCAGCTTCGGTAAGCAGATGCCTTCGTCTTCTGATAGCCTGAAGGCGAATGGCTGAAAAGCCTTTGAACGAATGATCGCAGGGGATACGATGCTCCTATCAGCGTCAGCCTTATCTCTGGCAATAAGTAGCACGCTCTCGGCCTTGCTGTTTAGCTCTGTACCGATATGCCCTCGTGCATTATCGTCTCCCTTGTTGAGATGAAGGACCGTCTGGATGTGGATGTTCTGCTCGCCTGTCCATTGCATCAGATCTCCGACGAGCTTGGTGGCTTCTGTGGAGCTGTTGATGTCGTGTATAAGATCACGGATGCCATCAATGATGACGAGCCCTACATCAGGGGTGTGGTAGATGGCGTAGCAAATGATGCCCCTACGGATCTCGGGCTCAGCGATGGCTCTCAAGTGGCTGAAGTGTAAATGTTCGGGCTCACGGTCAAGAGGAAGTCCAGCCAAGTGTAAGATGCGCTGCATGACGAGCTGGTAATGATAGGGGCTTTGTTCGGTGTCAAAGTAGAGGATGTTGCGCTTGGTTTCAGGAAAGCTTGCTCGATATTCTAGTAGCTGCCCATTGATGAAGGCTGCCGCCACCAGCGCACAGACGTTGAATGTCTTCTTAGCCTTGGCTTTGCCTATAGAGACGCTGAAGTTGCCTAGCGTGCCAATGATTGCATCATTCACACGGAGCACGACGGGAGGGAGGGTGAATTCGTCTGTTACTCGTATGAGCGAGCGTTTCCATACTTCTTCAATATCGGGTGATGGATCGCAGGAATGGGTGAAAGCGTTCATCTGCGTCCTCCTGATTTGCGTCCAGCGAGCTCAAGGGCGAGGTCTGCATCGACGATGATCTTCCGACCGACCTGCGTGATAGCCCGATCGATCTTGCCACTCTGCTTAATGCGATTGGCTGTGGGGAGGCTACACCCAAAGAGTCGGGCAAGCCCAGAGAGCCCATAAACGAAGTGTCTTTCTTCTTTGGCGGGACTCTTGTCTTGTGTGTCTCCCTCTCGTTGCGTTGATCCCTGTTGGGCGAGGAAGAGTAGTTCTTCACCCGTCATCCGCCATACGGGCTTTTCGAGGAGTTCGTGTAGTGCCATAGTTGCTTATACGTTGCGTTCCAGTTGCATGAGTTTTTATGAGTCTTCAAGCATCGTCTTGAATGGCTCTGACACTGCAAATGTATAGGTGAAATGAGCACGCCCGAATAGCCAGGGAAAGGGGACGGATGTATTAAGATGTTAAGGGAAATCATGAGTGTCCCTTATGTTGGAGAATTATGTTCGGATGCCATTCTTTGAGGTAATAGACAATTAGTTGGGTATAGAGCACTAAAATTTCTTATGTATCTCATAAGTTCATATCTTTGTGTTTGAAATCGAGATGAACTCAATGGAGGTAGAAGCAAGAGATTGGTAATCTCATTTGAGGATATGTTGAAGAGATGGGTTGTTCTGTAGGCATAGCCGAGAAAGCCGTTTTCTTCATCAGAAACACAAGGCTTATTGCAAATTCTCCACAACTCACTCCATATCCTTAACCTCAGAATTAAAGGAATGGTGGTGGAGATTGGTGGTTGTGGACTGAACTCCTTTGTTTAACAGTCCACTAAGAGTAGTTCTTCCTCTTGAAGAAGAGTGCCATCCTCAACAAATACTTACGTAAATATTATTATGCCATACCCCATAGATGATAAGCTTGTGATTGCGGTGTCATCAAGTGCCCTCTTTGATATGCAGGCATCTGATGCGATTTTCAAGCAAGACGGAGAAGATGCCTATAGAAAGTATCAACAGAATAATATTGATGTTCCGCTGGAGATAGGCGTTGCGTTCCCTTTTATAAAAAGGCTTTTGAGTCTAAATGCCTCTTTCCCAGAGGAACAACCAATAGAGGTCATTCTGTTTTCTAAAAATAGTCCAGAAACAGGCTTGCGGGCATTCCGTTCAATCCAGCATTACAAGTTAAATATATCTCGTGCATGCTTCTCTTCTGGCAATTCCAATCATCAATACCTTCCAGCGTTCAATTCTACTCTCTTCTTGACTACCAATATAGAAGATGCAAGAGAAGCATTAGCTAATGGAATCACAGCAGGAGTTGTGGGAAAACAAGAGATACATGATTCGAATGAAGAAGGGCTTTGTTTAGCATTTGACTTTGACGGGGTCATAGCAGATGATAGCTCAGAGAAGGTCTATAAAGAACGGGGATTGGAGACTTATCAAGAGTATGAGAAAGTATATGGAACTCATCCCTTAGGCTCTGGACCTATTGCAGATCTTCTGAAGAGAATCTCATCATTTCAAAAATTAGAACGTATCAAACAGTATAAGGATCCAAACTACAATAGGTTATTGAGAACCGCCATTGTTACAGCTCGTAATGCTCCTGCTCATGAGAGAGTTGTTTTTACCCTACTCAGTCTAGGGGTTGAGGTTGACGAGGTCTTTTTTATGGGAGGAGTAGAGAAAGCAAGATTGTTAAATATTCTAAAGCCTCATATTTTCTTTGATGACCAGACTGCTCATCTTGAAAATATAAAAGACATTGCAGGTGTACACATCCCTTTTGGTATAGCAAATGCCAATGCTTAGCTGTTGGTGAAAATGATAGTATTGAACTCAACTCACAAGGGTTTCTTTTAAGTTGGCTGCGCAAAGAAGTCAAACACTCTTAAATTAAACCTCCATCCAAGAAAGTTATTTTGGGTGGAGGTTTTATTGCTCGCAAAGTTTCGGATGTAGAAAAGGGCGCAAATCGCATAACCTGCTGATTTACACCCTTTATTGCGGAGAGAGAGGGATTCGAACCCCCGGTACCTTGCGGTACAACGGATTTCGAGACCGCCACATTCGACCACTCTGCCATCTCTCCGTTGGTCTAGCTTCATGAAGTTTGGGTAATGCCCTTACCTTGAAGCTGGCGCAAAGATAGTGCTTTTCACCCAATGCTCCAAGTAGGGATAGGGGGCTTCTCTATATGATACCTTCGAATGTCTTGTATTTAGGAGTCGTCTTATGGGATTACTTCTAGCAGAGGAGATAGAGGGCAGTTCTGCTAGATCTGTGGTGATCTATCATGGGGCATCGAAGTGACCCATAATGGGTAACAGGAGGAACCCATGATGGGTCGTAAATGGGATCCATGATAGAGGCTACTAGGGACCCTGCTATAGTGATTTCTCTGAGCCTTCTCCGAGTGTCTGTCGAATGCGGATGTACTTATTCCTAGGGTGCTATATAGGAATACGACGAAAGCTATATAGCAATCGGGGGGGCTATATAGTAATCGGCCCAAAGCTATATAGCTTTCGCTGATCTGCTTTGCTGGAGGCGCCTCGTTCCCTGAGTAGGGCAAGGGAACTACCTCTATATCTTGTTGAGATCTACTTCATAGCCACTCTCTTTCATTTCCTTGGCTACGGATAACTTCCAACCATCCCCTTCATCCATCTTAATATAGACAACACCCGAGATATCATTGGGTTTCTCGATATCTCCTTTGACTAAGGCACAGACATTTTTTCGTCCAATTTTCCCGATGAGATAGCCGTGTTCGAAGACTACATTCTGTCTTGCCCGAGGCTTCAGTTGATCTTTCTCCTCTTGGGATGCCCCCAAGTCACAAGGAGTATAGAGTACAATGGCGAAGCCTACATTAGAGTTTGCTTCGATCTTTTCTATGATGGTGTTCCCAGAACTTGCTTGCTCATGCAAGATAATAGCTTCAAGACCGATTCGCTCTATAAACCGAGCAACCGCTAGCCGTGCAACTTCGTCATGTCCATGCACGATGAAGACTTTTGATTTATCCACTGGCACTTTGGGATTATTGGGTATTGGGACTTTGGGTTTAGGCGTAGCTTCTTGAAGAAGACTTTTGCTCTCCTTGATTATTCTCCTCGTGATATTTGTGCTATATTTATCGTTCAGAACTATTCCCTCTGGTGAGGATGCATTCGAGCCTTCAAAGTAAACATATGTTTGGGAGGAGTAATATGAACTTCCAATGATAAAACGTTTTATTATCTCCTTGTCAAAGAAATATCCATCAACTATGAATTGCTCACCCTTTAAGTAGGGAACAACTATCTCTTCTTTGATTTCAGATAGGTCTCTCAGGTCTAGTTCATAATGTATTTCGTTGGGCTCATTGGTCTCAATGAGTACGTGGTAGTATGACATGAGCTCTCGTATAATTTGGGTTAATTGTCGGACAAAAATAAGAAACAGAAGTAAGGTGAGGGCGAAGTGAAATACTCGAAGAGGCGACTTACTTGCCGATGCAGAAGTGAGCGAAGATGTTGTGGAGGATGGAGTCACTGGTGATCTCGCTGCCGGTGACTTCTCCGATGGACGTGATCGCCCGACGAAGATCGGGCGTCAAGAGGTCCGTGGAGAGACCATCCATTAGACCCTGACGAACAAGTTGTAGCCCTGTGAGTGCTTCCTTCAGAAGGGCGTGGTGACGAGCGTTGCTGACGACGAGGTCAGATGGCGTGAGGTGGGGGAGAGCAAGCGAATCAATAAGCGCCTTACGTAAGCCTTCGAGCCCCGTCTGTGCCCGTGCCGAGATGGGGAGTAGCGGTGTATTGGGAGGTAGTGACTTGAAGAATGGCGAGTTTGTGACTAGTGTGTCGAGCGCTTCTTCTCCAAGCAGGTCGGTCTTGTTCAGCAGAACGAGCAGGGGCTTCTCCGCTAGGTGAGGGAGTACTTCGCTGAGAGAAGCGAGGTAACTACCTTCGGAGAGGCGAGTCACATCGACCACGAGGAGCACGATGTGGGCAGAAGCGATCTTGCTGTAGCTTCGTTCGATGCCCAGCGCTTCGATAGTATCCGAAGTCATACGCAGTCCAGCTGTGTCGATGAAGCGGAAGAGTATTCCCTCGATATTAAGGACATCTTCGATCGTATCACGGGTAGTCCCATGGATATCACTTACGATCGCACGCTCTTCACCAAGCAGGGCGTTGAGCAGAGTACTCTTACCGACGTTGGTCGCTCCTGCGATCGCCACGGGGATACCCTTCTTGATCGCATTACCGAGACGGAAGCTGTCGGTGAGTCGTTCGATCTTGCTGGTCAGTTCGTCAAGTAAGCTGAGTAGCTGTGTGCGGTCGGCGAAGTTCACATCTTCTTCACTGAAGTCCAGCTCTAGCTCCATCAGCGAGGTCAGGTGAATGAGACGCTCCCGAAGCGAACGGAATTCAGCACTATATCCCCCCTTCATCTGCGTGAGTGCCATGCGGTGCTGTGCCTCGGACTCTGAGGCGATGAGGTCGGCCACAGCCTCTGCTCGGCTGAGATCCATCTTGCCATTGAGGTAGGCACGACGGGTATATTCGCCTGGAGCAGCCATACGACAGCCCTGATCCGTGAGCGCCTCTAAGAGACTCTGCTGGATGAAGAGCGAGCCGTGACAGGACAGTTCGACGACATCTTCGCCCGTATAAGAGCGAGGAGAGCGGAAGCAGGTGACCAGTCCTTCGTCGATGACCTTCCCTTCATGCTGAAAGCGCCCGAAGTAAGCCGTCCGATCCTTGGCTCGCTCCAGGGTACGAAGCTCTCGAGAGTGGAAGATCTGATCGACGATACCGATAGCTTCGCTCCCCGATACACGGATGACGGCGATGCCCCCACTACCGGGAGCTGTGGCTACGGCACATATCGTGTCGCTACTGTACGGGATATGCTGCATGAATGGTATTGAAGCGATGAAGCTAATTACAGGAGAAGGCGAAGGGAATTACCGTAAGATCGAATGGATGTTCTCTACAAGGAGGGAGAGGGCGACGGGATTCATCCCGCCCTCTGGAATGATGATGTCGGCGTAGCGCTTGGAGGGCTCGACGAAGTCACGATGCATCGGCTTGACGGTAGAGAAATATTGCTTCAGTACGGAGCTCATATCTCGGCCACGCTCCTGGACATCACGCACGAGACGACGAGCTAGACGCACGTCATCATCCGTATCGACGAAGACCTTCACGTCCATGAGTTCACGAAGTTCCTTGTTCTCGAGGATCAAGATACCATCGAGGATGATCACCTTGGCAGGATGAACGAGCACGGTCTGCGGGAGACGATTGTGGTCGGTGAAGGAATAGACGGGGCGCTGAATGGTCTTCCCCTGCTTGAGCTGACGGATATGCTCGATCATCATATCGGTGTCAAACGAGTGCGGATGGTCGTAGTTGAGCTTGGCACGCTCTTCTAGACTGAGCTCATCATGCGCCTTGTAGTAGAAGTCGTGACAGAGGGTCGTGACGTGCTCTTCTACAAATGCTTCCTGGAGCTTACGAACGAGTGTGGACTTACCAGAGGCAGAGCCCCCAGCTACTCCGATGATCGTCGTGGATGTGGTATTTGCTTGACTCATTGCTGTAGCTTGATGGATGAATGCTTGTGGTTATCTAGGCGTGGTCGCTCCGATAGCTTCGTAGACGAGGTCCTGAAGACGCTGGCGGAGTCGCTCACGGATGAGGGTCGTATTCTGACGAGAGGGGTAGGTGCGATTGGAGAGGAAGACGAAGACGAGGTCGTACTCGGGGTCGACCCAGAAGCATGTCCCGGTGAAGCCAAGATGACCGTAGGTGCGGGATGATGCGTAGATCCCCGTCGGACCACCTGTAGAGCGGGGCTTGTCGAAGCCTAAAGCTCTGATGCCTCCAGCGCCATTGGTCTCGGTGAAGAGGCGAACGGTAGCGGTAGGTATTACTTGCTTCTCGCCCCATGCTCCGTGCTGGAGGAGGAGCTGACAGACCTTAGCCAGTTCGCCAGCAGAGCCGAAGAGCCCGGCATTACCAGAGACACCGCCGAGACAGGCTGCAGCCTCATCGTCGACGGTACCACGTAGTATCTCACGCCGGAGGAAATTGTCTTGCTGGGAAGGGGCAATGGCATGGAGCTTCACGCCATGCTCGAGGGGATTGAAGTAGAGACGAGCCCGTATGGGCTTGTAGATGCGCTCCTGGACATAGCGATCAAGGGGCTCTCCTGTGACACGCTCGATGACCTGCTGTAGGAGGATGAAGTTGAGATCACTATAGCGGTAGGCCTTGTTTGACGAGACTCGAGCTAGGAGGATGCGCTCCATCATCCGGTCTTTGAAGGAAGGAGCGAGGTATTTCTTCTGTCCGAAGCGCAGGGTATGCTGTTCAGTGGGCTTGTCCGAGATATATTCCTCACGGAAGCTGAAGTTCGGATTGCCCCAAGCTTTCCCGACAAGGGGGACGCCACCGGCAAAGTACTTGTAGCGGATCAATGAACCCTCGTAGCTCGATTCGTCGATGAGATCGGTGTAGAAATTGATCCCAGCGGGTAGACCTGACTGATGGTGTAGGAGCTGTCTCAGCGTCACCATCCCCAGCAGTGACTCCTTCGTCTCGGGGAGATAGCTAAGTAGGGGAGCGTTGAGCTTCACCTTGCCCTCGGCTACTAGGAGCATCAGAGCGGGAGTGGTCGCAGCGGCCTTGGTGACTGAGGCTAGATCGTAGAGGGTATGTGTTGTCACGGGTTCGCTCTTTGCACCTGAGAGCGAGGTGAGTGTCCCGAAAGCTTTGTCATAGATGACTTCTCCTCGGTAGAAGGCGAATAGCTGACACCCAGGGTAAGCGCCTTGTGTGATACCCCATTTAGCGAGACTATCGATCCGAAGGAGCGCTGACTTGGGGATCGAGTCTGGTGATAGCAGGTGGGGGACAGGCGTCTGGAGCTCCTCTTGCATCAGGCTATCGGGCTGGAGCTGAGCCCTGACGGATAGCTGACCTAGGGTAAGTGAGACGAGCAGTGTAACGAGGCGAGGGGAGCGCATGGACGAGAGGAGATTAGCGATGAGCCTTAGATGCCTTGGTGGTCTGTATAGCCGTGGTCTTAGCTGTCGGGTCAGCGATTTCGCCAGAGGCCGTAGATACCTTCCAGAGTTGCGTGCGCAGAGCCTCTTCTTCCTTAGTCCAGATGAGCTCCTTCACGTCAGCAGGGCTGGCTTCTTTGGTCTTCTTCTTGATGATCAGGGCGAACTTGAAGGCAAGTATGCGACGGCACTTCTCCTCTATCGAAGCAAGGCTGACCTCACCACGGCGGATCGCTTGGAGGATATCCTCACGAGCCTGCTGCGGTTGTGATGGGCCGAGGAGCACATCATTACCAGCCTTGAGTGCTTCGACGGCCACGGAGCTCCCTCCGCTCACTTGAGCGCCTCGCATCTCTAGGGCATCGGTGAAGACAAGTCCACGGAATCCGAGCTCACGGCGAAGGAGATCCGTCGTGATCCGTTCGCTAAGTGAGGCCGCTCTGCCTGTAGCGTCGTAGGCGGGTACACGTAGATGCGCTGTCATCACACCGCCAAGTCCGGCGTCTCTATAGCTACGGAAGGGGTAGAGCTCGACACGATCCATGCGCTCTCTGCTAGCGGATACGGTCGGTAGTGTCTTATGCGAGTCCTCGGAGGTATCGCCATGACCAGGGAAATGCTTCGCTACCGAGAGCACACCTCCTAGTTCAAGACCCTCGCCATAGGCCACAGCGCACTCGGCGACACGCTGAGGAGTATCGCCGAAGCTACGGGTACCGATAACGGGATTCTTTGGATTGATGTTGACGTCTACTACGGGGGCGAAGTTGACGTGTATGCCCATCAGCTGGCATTGGCGTGCTACTTCAGCGCCATAGGCCTTGATGAGGTCTAGATCTTGGTAGTTACCCAGTCCCTTATTTCGTGGATAGCGGGGAGCGTCCTTCAGTCTCATGTAGAGTCCCCATTCGCCATCCAGGGCGATGAGTAGAGGTACTTGGCTCTCCTGCTGTAGGCTGATCGTCAGCTCCCGCTGGTCAGCGAGCAGTCCCTTCTGGAAGAGTATGCCACCCCATTGCTCCTGCTTCATGCGCCGAATGAGGGCAGTCTTGTCCTCGGGCTTAGGATAGATGATCGGCATGATGAGCTGTCCGACCCGAGCCTCTAGGTCAAGCGACTGGTAGACGCTATCCACCCAGCGGTTCATCTCGGTTTGATTGATCCCCCTGAATACGATGAGTTCATCGGCTTGCTTAGCCCTCGGCGTCATGATCTTCGCTTGGGGCGAGGTGTAGGCATCGAAGGTGAGGCTACAGCTGAGCATGAGTCCGAGGAGTGAGCGGTATAGGGTAGGGCGAGCTATCATGAGCGTGATGGGGAGATGAGTCGTGTTAGGATTTGGCCTTGCGGAAGACCCAGAAGCGCTGTAGGGTATAGTTGAAGAGGACGGACACGAAGAGATCGCTGATGAGCTTGCCGATCTTGTAGTCGATACCGAGTCCGTGCTCTAGAGCATACGTGCCAAGGTACTTGAGTAAGATGCTACCTGTGACGGTCGCTGCGAACTTCAGGAGTTGCATCTTCAGCCCATGACGGTAGGCATGCTGCTTATCTCGGAAGGTCCAGTAGCGATTGAGCGAGAAGTTGATGATGGCACCGACGACCCCGCCACAGGCTACTGCCCAGAAGAGATCCCAGTGGAAGACCTCGACTGAAAGGACCATCAGGCCGTAGTCTACTACGGATCCAGCCCCAGCTGATATCTGGGCTTGGGAGAAGTTGAGGATGAGCCGGCGAAGACGCTGGAGCAAGGACATGGGCGCTCTAGGAAGCTTGCTGCTGCTGATTGCGTAGAGCTATGTCACGCTCATCAGCAAGAGCTAGGAGCTGACGGAAGTCGGAGATGAAAGAGAAGAGCAGTACGATCGAGACTGCAAGACCGATCCAGTGGATGCTCCCAGGGATGAAGAAGTCCATGCAGAAGAGGATGGCCAGGATGATACGTACTTCCGTGGGTCCGAGTAGGCCCGAGTCGATGGAGTACTTATCTGTCACCTTGTAGCGTAGCTGTGAGATGATCATCTCTGCTCCGTAGAGCACGACGAAGATGAAGCCAATGATCTTCCACTCTGGCTGAACGTAGGTGTAGTATCCCAGTCCAATGGCGATGATTCCTATCCAGTCTACGACGATATCTAGGCAAAATCCGAACCATTTGCGTGGCTTCTTACGGTAGTATGCCAGGCGTCCGTCCAGCGAGTCTCCGAACCAGTTGATGAAGAATGCTAGTGGAGTGAGCAGTAGCCACCATGATCCGTAGACCGAGGCGACACACATGAGGAGCGCAACTAGCAGGTTACCCGCAAGCCCAAGAGAGGTGAGCATATTCGAAGTCACCCATCGAGGGATTCGCTCTACTAGATAAGCGATGAGGGCGATCTCTTGATCGTGGAGGATATTCGTTCGCTTGCGATCTTGGCTTATCGCCTTCTTAGTGTCAGACATAACCGTATTTCTATTGGCTGGAGCGCTAAGGCTCAGCTACCTATTCAGTGGAAGATGGGGTGGGGTGCGTGTGATGAAGGCGCCTCCTACCTAAGGGCCAACTCTCGATGTCCCTATCCACAAAGTTAACCCTTATTTTCATACCATGGTTTCCTCTCGGAGAGGTAGGTATTCTTGCGGAGTCTCGTCGCTGTATCTCGTAGTAAACGCCGGAGAACTATCGCTGTCCTAGAACGCTCATTACGGACAAAAGGGTATAAAAAAAGGAGCGACTAGCGCTCCTTCTTGTTGTCTCATAAGGACTCGAACCTTAACAAACAGGACCAGAATCTGTTGTGCTACCATTACACCATGAGACAATTTCGGTGAACCTTGGCGGACTCGAACCGCCGACCCCTACCCTGTCAAGGTAGTGCTCTAAACCAACTGAGCTAAAGATTCATGTCGTTTTTGACACTGCAAAGGTAAGCATTTATTCTGATTCTCCAAATATCGGTGCGATTATGGCAAGCAGAAATCCACGTTACGAGCCCTCTCGAGGGCGGAATATTCCGTAGGGAGAAGGCCGATTGATCGCACTAGGGACATCGCTGAGCATGAGTGCCTAAGGGGATGATATGAGGCCTCCGAACGGGTATGCTATCCGAGGCTCGATGAGTAGCTATACGGACGAAGAAAATTACCGCTATTCTTCTACGAATTTACCTGTGATGAGCGCTCCGATGACGGCTTATGATGCGCCGTCGAGCAGGATAGCACCCTCGGAGTATCCTTGTCGGAGTCGTCTCAGGGCAAATATTCTCCGAGGGAATAGGCAAGTAGATCGGTGCGCCTCTTCGCTTGCCTTGGTGTCGATTTCAGAGAAAGCTGGAGGGCGGTATGGTATGTCTCGTGGGCATAATGTAGCTTTGAGCTGTAAGCAATTAATATCTTCCCGATTAGTTACCCTACCAAGCCCTAGCTTGTGTAAGCTAAATTCCCTTCGGCCTGAAGGTGAACGAACGCCTCCCTCCAAGCTGTGTCTTCGGTCCTTTCGGTACAGAACAGAGGTAGATGCCTTGAGACCCGCCCAGTGATGTGCGTCGCTGGGGGGCCATGGCTCGCAATCGAGAGCTGACTGACCTCTTCGCTCTCAGCTCTTTGGCGTCTAGAGATGATGAATCTATGTCTAACATAATTACTATTTGCTATGGAAACGAAACTAAAGAGAAGGATCGGCGCACTTAGCTTTGCCTTAGCCTTCGGTCTAATGCCAGCTCATGCCCAATTGGGCAACTTGGTCAAGACGGTGAAATCTAAGGCTGAGAAGGTCGTCAAAGAAGTGTCTGACGATGTGAAAAACCAGTTAGATCGCACCCCGTCACAGGCTAAGGGAGCAGTAGATCAAGCACAGAAGCAGACTCCTACACCTGATGGAGGCGATCCACTGACGATCATGAGGCAAGTGCAGATCGGAGAGTTGCCCCCCGATAGCTTTTATGCTCAAGCCCGACAGCGGGATAATGGTGGTGCCCTTGACCAGACACTGGATACTCAAGCTCAGTATGAGACGTTTGCCTATTACTTACTTAGGCTGAAGAAGGCTGTAGAACAGCGAGACTTCGAGACCATGGCTTGGTCCGATGATAATAAAGCTGCGCTGTACTTCATGCAACTAATGAATAATCCCAAACGTGAGCAAGTTCGAGGATTTCGCTTTGATGCATGGGCGCTGGAATATCAGAAGGTGACGGCTACAGTCGATCGGATACTAATGGCTCCCTTTAATGGTTCCACGGTTCGTGCACTACTGAGCGGAGAAGAGCTACTTAGGAGGCTTACTACTTACCTACAGACTCCAGGCCTTAGCATGAATATGAAGAAGTACTATCTATTCCAAGCGGTGAAGAGGCTATCTAATGACCTCATCAGTGGTAGCCTACAGGACTCCAATCCTCAGGTACAGACGATCGTGGCTTCCCTCAAGGAGATCTATGCCTCTATGGATCAGGAATACCGATCCATATATCCCGAGCCAAGGACACTGGAAGAAATGAAGAATGAGCAGCAACAACGCACCAATGCACAGATCAAGAAGATCCAAGACGAGGCCCGTGAGCGACGCGAGCGTGTACATCCCATGCGTAAGGCTGGTAAGATGAACCGACCCGATATGCTTGCACACTATGAGCGGATCACGCGGAGGGTGTGGTCGAAGGATCATATCGTCAAGATGCTGATCGTCAGTGATGACTGGTCTAATGGTACCTCATCGAAGGGAGAATCATACCGTGTAGTCAATGGGTTAGTGATCGTGAAGACCAAGGATGGTCGCTACCAAGCGCTCCCGTGCTCCATGGGTGAGAAATGGCTTCCTCAAGCTAATAGGTATAGTGGACACTACGAGTACTTCGGAGTGAGTGATCCATTCTACATCGACTATCGCTAGGGCGGACGTCGATCGCTTGACAAATGATAAGGGCTGGCACCACAAGTTGGTGCCAGCCCTTATTATTAGACGGAGAGAAGAGTGCTACCTGATTCGCTAGCATCAGGCAGTACGCTCTTTACTGAAGGAATGGATTCTTCCTTCTCTCGAAGCCAATGGTCGTCTCGGGGCCGTGACCGCTGAAGACGATCGTCTCATCGGGTAGCGTCATATACTGAGACTTGATGGCCTCGACCAGCTGATCATAGTCGCCGTACCAGAAGTCCGTGCGCCCGATCGTACCCTGTAGGAGCGTATCTCCCGAGAGAAGGATGTCCGACTCTCCTGCATAGAAGGCGATATGTCCAGGAGCATGCCCTGGGACGAACAGGACTCTGAGCTCCTCACCACCCAGTCTGATGAGGTCGTCTTGCTGTACTAGAGTGTAGCGCTCCATGGGGACGTCCTCCAGAGGAAGGGGAATGCCGTAGCCTTTCAATTGCTCTGAGGGTAGAGGTAGCTTCTCAAAGTCAATCCGATTACCATAGGCTTTGATATGAGGCCATTGCCGTAGGACGAAGGCTGCACCCCAGACGTGGTCGAAGTGCTGGTGAGTACAGAGGAGCATCACAGGAGTCAGCTCATGCTCCTCGATGAAGTCACGCACCCGATCTTCTTCGGAGTGGCGCATGCATCCTGGATCTACGATGGCCGCTTCACGGCTTGCTTCATCGTAGAGGATATACGTATTCTCTTGGACGGGGCCGAAGACGAATTGCTGGATCTTAAGCATATATGATTGGTTGATTTAGTATCGGGGGAGGAATTAATGGATATATCGGCGCAGATAGGGGCCATCGAGCTCAAGTTGACCCTGCAGTTCACCCGCCCAATAGCGTAGTGCCTGTATGAGATCAAGGGGAGCATAGGGGAGCGCATCGATCAGTTGGCTCACTGGATAGCTCTCCAGATCGGTGGAGAGGAAGGCACGCTCGAGCTCTTCGCCTACCGCATCGATCAGATATTGATTGAGACCAGTGGGGTGCTTCCTCAGACATACGTCGCAGAGTCCACAGGGATGGCTCTCCACTTCACCGAAGTAGGCTAGGAGCATACGTGATCGACAGACCTCTTCTTCCTCTATGTAGGTGCGTACGGCCGAGATACGATCACTCATCTTATCCCTACGCTCCTGGTAGGCTGCATAGGGGATACGAAGAAGTTGGCTGTCCTCTCTGCGGATGAGGAAGTGAAGTCGGGGGAGCGCTTTCTTAGGAATGTAGTGGATGATCCCTTGGCGGGAGAGCGCTGTGAGGAAGCCGTAGACTTCATCTTCTGTATAGCCCGAGAGAAGTGCGAGATCATGCTCGCTGATGGTCGTGTAGTCGGAGAAGAGTCCTGTGTAACTTCGCAGTAGCGCACGGATAAGTCGATCCGGTCCTATATGTGGCTGATAGAGATCTCTGCTGGGGATGAGGAAGCGTAGCACGGAGCGACTGTCGTCATCACGGTACTCCAGCCAGCCAGATAGCTGCATGATGTCGATAGCATGCCGTGTCTGGATGGGGCGCATACGGAAGCGACGGATGAATAGTTCGAGATCGAAGTCGTAGGTACGGCCGAGTCCTTCGCCTTCACCGATAGAGAGGAAGTTGCAGATCTGGTCATAGACGAGGCGAATATACTCCTTCTCTGGGAAGGTATCCTGTAGTCGGCGCTGTAGTGTCGTAGAGTCTTGCCCATTGATGATCGCCACGGCGTAGGCACGCTCGCCATCACGCCCCGCACGTCCAGCTTCTTGGAAGTATTCTTCCAGAGAAGAGGGCATCGTGAGATGGATGACGAGGCGCACATCAGCCTTATCGATCCCCATCCCGAAGGCATTCGTGGCGACCATCACACGTACTTCGCCCCGCATCCAGCGAGCTTGTCGCATCTCACGCTCCGTATAAGTCAGCGCCGCATGGTAGTAAGTAGCGCTGATTCCTTTTGCCAATAGTTCCTCAGCTACGGTCTGTGTGAGAAGTCTATTCCTGCAATAAATAATGGCTGGCCCCGGTACTCGCTCCAGGATATGAAGCATCATCGCAGGCTTGTCATCACTGCGACGGATCGAATAGGAGATATTGGGGCGGAGGAAACTCGTCTGATAGAAGGCGTAGTCAGGACGGAAGCCGAGGACACGTACGATATCTGCTACCACCTCTACCGTAGCAGTAGCCGTGAGTGCAAGGATGGGCACCTCGGGCAGAAGTTCACGAAGCTTGGGAAGCTCTAGATAAGAGGGACGGAAGTCATAGCCCCACTGGCAGACACAGTGGCATTCGTCGATGACGATCAGCGAGACCGAGAGCTCACGTAGCCACGTCTGGAAGCGCTCACTACCGACACGCTCGGGGGAGATGTATAGGAACTTGTACCGCCCATAGAGGCAATTGTCCAGGGCAATCTGCATCTTCTCCTGCGACATCCCCGAATGAATGGCTGTGGCTCTGATGCCACGAGCCCGAAGATGATCCACTTGGTCCTTCATCAGGGAGATTAGTGGCGTGATGACTAGCGTGATACCGGGGAGCATGAGTCCTGGTACCTGGAAGGTGATACTCTTACCACCACCCGTCGGCATCAGCCCAAGAGTATCCCTACCACTCAGGGCGGCATGGACGATCTCGCTCTGTAGCGGACGGAATGACTCGTAGCCCCAGTAGCGTAGCAGGACTTCTTCGGGTGTAAGTTCTTGATCAGGGACGCCAGGATGCGGATCACGCCCTGGATGTAGCGGAGGAAGGGAGGCTACTGATTGGTCAAAGAGATCCTCTGACCAATGCTGGTGATACTCGAGGAAGCCGTCATCATCTCCGAGAAGAGGAGGATCGAGGAGGCTTTCTATATCTTCTGCTTCGGTATCTGAAGGGAGCATGGGTGATCATTACTTATCCTCGAGGCGCTCGGGTAGTTCAGACTCCAGGCAGAGATCCTTGACTCGGAGCTGAAGGAAGCTCTGAGGATAGAAATTATTCTCTTCAAGTTCGAAGCAGAGTGCGAAGGCACAGTGCCTCGTGATATCTGGTGCATAGCGAGCTAAGCCGAGAGCAAAGCCATGGATAGGGCGTATCCGCTGGTAGCTATCAGTCATGCGAAGACTCAGGTGCTGCTGAGCCTTACCCACGGGACGGCTTCCTCCAGCATCTCTCATCCCTCTGACGAGGAAGAGTGGACGCTCATTATCTGTACCAAATGGGTAAAGGAGTTCGATCTGTCTCAGTAGCGCTCGGGAGATATCAGAGGGTCTCAGCTCGGCATCTATCGTCAGTACGGGAGAGGTACGCTGTGGTCCGTGCTCCGCCCCCGTAGCATAGGCCTCCATACGACTACGGAATTCCTCGAGACGATCCTCTCGGATCGTCAGGCCTGCAGCGAAGATGTGCCCCCCGAAATTCTCTAAGCAGTCGCTACATGACTGTATCGCCTGGTAGAGATCAAAGCCACCAGAGGAGCGACCAGAGCCAGCGAGGAAGTTCCCACTACGAGAGAGGATGATGACGGGGCGATGATATCGGTCAGCTAGACGTGCAGCCACGATGCCCATCACGCCCTTGTTCCACTCGGGACGATAGAGGATGAGGATGGGTTGCTGTAGGAGGCCTTGCTCTTGCTCGATAAGTTCGATCGCTTGGCGGGTAACTAGCTGGTCGAGATCCTGACGCTGACGATTGTAAGTATCGAGGATCTGGCTCTGTGCCTCTGCCGTCTCATGGTCCTCTGCGATCAGGAGCTTGACCGATTCAGCGCCATGAGCCATACGCCCAGCTGCATTGATCCTTGGTCCCAGCTCATAGTAGATACTGGCCATATCGACACGACCTGGCTGGATCTTCCCTAGACGCATCAGATAGGTGATAGCGACCGAGGGGCGTGTATTGATTTGCTGGAGTCCGTGGTAGGTGAAGATGCGGTTCTCTCCAAGTATGGATACTCGGTCCTGTGCGATACTCAGCACGAGGAGTTCCAGCAGGGGAAGGAGCGTTTCGAAGGGGAGCCCTCGATGCTGAGCTAGTCCTTGCACGAGCTTGAAGGCCACTCCACAGCCCGATAGCTCGGTGAAGGGATATCGGTTGTCTCTACGCTTGGGGTTGAGGATGGCCAGCGCCGAAGGGAGCGTCTCGTCGGGCGTGTGGTGATCGCAGACGATGAAGTCTATCCCACGCTCTTGAGCGTAGGCGACCTCCTTGACCGCCTTGATGCCTGTATCGACGGAGATGATGAGACTTACGCCTAGACTAGCGGCGTGATCGACACCCGTGGGTGTGATCCCATAGCCCTCATCATAGCGATCAGGTATGTAATAGTGGAGATGCTCAGCTGAAAGGCAGTGCGAGCGAAGGTAGCGGTAGAGTAGGGCTACCGATGTGGTGCCGTCGACATCATAGTCCCCGTAGATGAGGATATGTTCACCTCGCTCCACGGCTTTATTCAGACGCACCACGGCCCTGTCCATATCCTCCAGGAGGAATGGATCATGAAGCTGCTCTAGTGAAGGAGCGAAGAAGTCCTGAGCCTGCTCTTTGCTTCGGATACCTCGATCAACGAGGAGTCTACCGATAGCAGGATAGAGCCCCAGTTGGGTGGCTAAGGTATTAGCTAGCCCTTCATCTTCGGCAGAGTATCTTCTGATTTCCCATGCTTTAGGCATGTCGCGTCTCCTTAACTATATGCTATTTGGTGGATGAGGTGGTCTTAGCCTTGGGGGGATAGATGACGTAGTAATGCGTCTTTACCTTACCCTTGTCGTCCTTCACCTCGATGAGGATGTAGTCCCTACCCTTAGCACTTTGCTCCTTGGTCTCTACGATCTCTTCCCGGGGTGTCTCATTCCAGTGGAGCTCGAAGAGGAGTGCATCGGAGAGTGACCGTACCTGGATCGCCTTGTCTAGGCTCGAGCCGTCGCCCGTATGAGCGAGCATGCTGAGGAGCTCGACGAGCTGGTACATGTAGGTGTTGAACTTAGGACTCTTCTGGTGAAGAGCTAGGTCGCAGGCACGCTTGATCAGACCGATGTGTGTTGGAGTGCGCCAGAGTCCCTGCTGTACAGTCTTCAGTGCCTCAGCGAAGCTACGGGCTTCGATCAGACGATCCGCCTCGGTCTCGATCTTGCTGAGGAAGGGGGCGGTATCCTCACGTTCGTCTACCGTGAAGTAGAGCTCTCTGATCTCGCTACGTGTGAGCGTCGAGTCGGCTCGTCGGAAGCGTGTCGTCAGTAGCTCATTCGGTAGGGCGACCTTCTCACTGACTTTCTGGGTCGGGGTAGTACCTCCAGTGCGTAGGCGTATGCTGTCCTGGCGCATCTGCTCGAGTTGCTCCTCCGTAGGGGCTGATGGCGCATAGTTACGGTAGCGTGCACGAGAGCGTATATTATAGGTACTCTTCCCTCTGCGGGAGGAGCTATGCTTGCTACTTCTCTTAGACGATGAGGAGCGCTCCTTCTTCGATGAGGACTTGCTACCTGTACTCTTGGCCTTGACAGAAGTCTTCGGCTTCTTACGGCTACTTGCTATTCCCTCTGTAGGTAGGCTAAGCGAGAGGCTCAGTGCTGCCAGAAGGAGTGATATCTTGGTTCGGATGGGTCTCATATCTATTAAAACTTGGCCTCATTGCTATCGAGGATGACTCCGGATATATGGAGTGCTAATGAGGGCGAGCGTTTATTCCTAGGGGCGGAAACTTATGAAGTCTTTGTCTCGATTCCCCTTAAGAAGGGGCAGATGCTGACTCGGGATAGCTCCACCTTCCATTCTAGACAAAGATAACCTAAATATAGCGGACTCCCTTTGGCAAGTAGCATTCGGCGATGTCTCGTGTAAGATGGGAGGGGAAGGCAACTATATCATACTGAGTAGGTAGCGTGTGCGATGAGCCTCTCTCTACACCCAGGCAAAGAAGCCTAGCTAAGGGGAGGGTGATTCGCTACGAAACCCCATGTAGATCTAGTAACGCTCTCTCCCTGTGATTCATATTATTTTGCACCTTATTCTTTTTCCCTACCTTTGCTTCGTCTCCTTGGCAAACACATCCTGGAGATTCAGATAAACACAACTGAACAATGAAGAAGATTCTAATGACCGTAGCTCTTGCAGCTACAGCGCTGGTATCAGCGCAGGCTCAATCAGAGCTCAAGCCACTTGCTGGTCAGGTGACGACTGACTTCACCCTTTTCGCTAATGGGATTTTCAACACAACGAACTCTCCTGTAGGGACTGTTAGCAACCTCGGTCTCAACACTGCTGCACTCAAGGGTCGCTATTTCCTCATGGATAACCTCGCCCTACGTGCTACCCTCGGTCTCGACAATGCAAGCACTACTGACAAGAACTCTGATCCTGTGAGTGAAGCCGTCAAGAAGTCGAACACCTTTACTCTAGGTCTCGGTCTCGAACATCACTTCGGTGGTACGGATCGCCTCTCTCCCTATATAGGTGCAGAGCTCGCTATCGGGTCTGTCTCTGGCTCTGAAAAGACCGTTACGAAGACCTCTACGACTACGACCAAGAATGCTCCACGCTTCCTCTTCGGTGGTACGCTACTGCTGGGTGCTGACTACTATGTAGCTCCCCACGTCTACCTGGGTGTAGAAGCAGGTCTTGACCTGAAGACTACTTCCCTCGGTAAGGGATCTACGACGATCGTCCAGAACAACGGGAATACCACCGTCAACGAATCTAAGGCTACCTCTTCCGCCTCCGAATTCGCTACGGGTGTGAAGGCTGGCTTCAAGATCGGTTTCGTCTTCTAAGCACGTCCCGACGACATGATCTAGATATCCTCCCCACGAGGAGGTGTCTAAGCTAAAAATCCCCCCTTGAGCATCGAGCTCAAGGGGGGATTTTCATTGTGGAGGGTAGCGTCCGCTCTTAGAGAGGAAGGGTCTTGGATCGTAGCCATTCGGCTTCTTCGCTAGAGAGGAGGGGAGAGACGGTCTGGTAGACACGCTCCTGGTAGGCATTGTACCAAGCGATTTCCTTCTCGGTAAGGAGCTCCTTCTTCACAAGGGCATTGTCCAGATAGCAGAGTGTCACGGTCTCAAAGCCGAAGAAGCGACCGAACTCAGTCTCTTCACGTAGCTCGGTGACGACGAGGTTCTCGATACGGATCCCGTACTGGCCAGAGCGGTAGAGACCAGGCTCATTACTCGTGATCATACCGAGCTCTAGGGGAGTAGGGTTGACCTCAGTGCGGATGTTCTGTGGCCCTTCGTGTACATTGAGGAAGAAGCCAACACCATGCCCAGTACCATGACCGTAGTTGAGCCCAGACTGCCAGAGAGCATGACGAGCGAGGATGTCGAGCTGACTACCACGAGTCCCTTCGAGGTACTGGACGAGGGCAAGCTGGATATGCCCCTTCAGCACGAGGGTATAATCCGAGCGGAGCTTGTCGGATGGTGCACTCAGAGCGATGGTACGTGTGATGTCCGTCGTGCCATCCAGATACTGACCACCGCTGTCGAGGAGAAGGACTCCCTCGCCACGGACGGTAGCAGAGGTCTCAGGATGTGCGCTGTAGTGGACGATGGCACCATTGCCTAGGTAGCCACAGATCGTACCGAAGCTATCTCCGTAGAAGAGCTTATCCTTGGCTCTGAACTCATTGAGACGGATGCCCAGCTCGTACTCAGTGAAGGTCTCACCACGGCCTAGTGCCTCCTCAAGCCACTTGAAGAAGCGGGTCAGTGCCACAGCATCACGAGCCATCACCTTGCGGAGATTAGCAAGCTCAGTGGCGTTCTTGATCGACTTGAGGTGGGTGAGGACAGACACACCCTCGATCTTGCGACAGTGTGCGGGGATGAGCGAATAGATATGGTAGGTGATACGCTTGGTGTCGACGAGTAGGCGGACATCAGCACCCAGAGAGGCTACGAAGCTATCGAGCTCGGTGTAGTCCTTGATCGTCACCCCATTCTTCACGAGATAGGCCCTTACTTCATCGGGGACCTTCTCTGGACGGACGAAGATCACAGCCTCCTTCTCCCCGATATAGCCGAAGGCGACGGCTACGGGATTGAAGAGGACATCATTACCACGGACATTGAAGACCCAGGCGAGCTCATCGATCATCGTGATGATGGTCGCATTAGCCCCTTGGGCGTGGAGCTCGGCACGTACCGACTCGATGCGCTCTGCGGCACTGGCTCCTGCATACTCTTCGGGGTGGAGGAAGAGAGGCTTCGTGGGGAGCTCTGGACGATCAGCCCATACCTTCTCGAGGAGATCTTGGCTGAGGCGGTACTCGATGCCGTAGTTGGCGAGCTTGCGCTGGGTGTCATCTGCCTCGGCGAAGGATAGGCATAGGCCGTCTGCTCCGACGACAGAGCCTGCGGGGAGCTCTTGCGCTAGGAAGGCTTCGATAGATGGGACGCCAGGGATCCCCATCTTGAAGAGCTCGAAGGTCGAGCCCTCGAGCTGCTCTGCAGCCTGGAGGAAGTAGCGTGAGTCGGTCCATAGCCCAGCACGATCGAGGGTGATGACAGCCGTCCCAGCCGAGCCGAGGAAGCCACTGATCCATTTTCGACCCTGCCATCTGAGTGGGGTGTACTCACTGAGGTGGGCGTCCGATGAGGTGATGATGTAGGCCGAGAGACCATTGGCCTTCATCTCTTGGCGTAGGAGTGCCAAGCGTTCTTTGATTGTAGACATAGATATTGATGTTTGTGATGATAGTCTGAGTCCTATGCGGGATTCTGGTGCTCCGTGCGAAGGAGGTCGTTGACTTCCTTCACCGGGTTGAAGGTATCTAGAGGCACTTCGACGAAGGCCGTATTCCAGTCATGCATAGCGCCGTTCCACAGCCCAGGGAGCTCGAGGGCTAGGAGTTCCTGCCCGTTGAGGCTCTTCTGCGAGACGAAGGCGGTCTTGGGGTTGACGTACTGCGTGAGGTCGAAGTTCTGCCCTCGGTAGTCTCGTATCGAGCAGACGAGGTCTACGGGGTTGAAGTAGCCTCCAGCCTCGAAGAAGGCTCTCTGGCTCTCCTCCTTCATGTTGATCTGGGAGCTCTCTAGGATCTGTAGCGAGCTACTGCCATCGATCTCTCTGATGATGAAGGGACCTCCGCCAGGCTCACCCACATTGCGCACCATTCCGCAGACACGTATGGGACGGTTGAGCTTGGCCTGTATCCAGCTGATCGCACTGCTGTCCTCCTTGTTGAGATCCTTGGGGATCGTGATCGAGAGCTGATCGTGTAGGAAGGTGAGGATCTCCTCAATCTGTGCGTGGGAGGGCTTCCCCTTGTCTAGGAGACGGAGGTAACCAAAGATCTGGTTGCGTAGGGCTATGAGTACCCCGCCGAGGAACTTCTTGTACATCACCGTAGAGCCCTTGTAGGGGTCGGGGACGACATTGTCAATGTTCTTGATGAAGACGACATCTGCCGGGAGCTTGCCTAGATTGTGAATCAAGGCGCCGTGCCCCCCAGGTCGGAAGAGGAGGTGTCCCTCATCGGTGCGGAAGAGCTCGCCATCAGGGCGGAGAGCTAGGGTATCTGTCGAGGCGAGCTGCTCACTGAAGCTGATATCATAGCGCACCCCATAGTGATCCTCGTAGCTGGGCTGTAGGGCAGTGACGAGTGCCTCGAACTCCTTGCGGTGCTCGGGTGAGACGGTGAAGTGTAGGCGTACATCTCCCTCCCGATCCTTAGCGTAGAGAGCCCCCTCGACGAGATGCTCCTCGGCAGAGGTGCGAGCTCCCTCCTTGTAGTTGTGGAAGAGGAGTAGAGCCTTAGGCTTACTCCCATAGCCAAGTCCCTTGGGTAGGAGGAGGTTCTCCACGATCGCCTTGTACTCACCGGCGGCGATAAGCTTAGGGATGCTCTTCCAATTATTTCGCAGGCAGGCCTCGTTGAGTCGCTCATAGAAGGCGAACTGACTGATCTTGCTGAAGAAGAGCTCTTCGGCAGGCTTCTCAGGCGCCGTATAGGGAGCATCGAGGAAGGCAAAGAGCATCTTGAACATGCGTGAGGCAGCACCTGAGGCGGGTACCATCTTGTACACAGAGGCCTTGCCCGAGAGGAGATATTCCTCCCATAGGTCCATATAGCGTACCTCCTCGCTGTGCTCGACATGGAGGATCCCCTGCTCGAGCGATGCGGAGGCTAAGATCTCTAGATAGGGGAAGCCCCGTCTGATCTCCTCGACCTGTTGGGTGGCTTCTTCGAGGCTGATCCCCCTCTCCTGTAGCTCGGAGAGATCCTCTGGGGTGAAAAGTTGGCTGTCCATAGGCTGTAGTATTTGTGAGCTAACCCATTCTTAGGGCTGGGAGTAGCCCCATGATGGGCGGGCTACACCTAGCGAATGATCCCCGTAAAGTTAGTCAATCCTCGAGGTTTATCCTAGCTCTTGGAGAGATTTTTCTACCTAGGTCTACAGTGATAGAGCCTGCTTCATAAAAGGGCTCCTCATCCCCTAAGCACTAGGCTAGAGGATGAGGAGTAGCTAGAAGGGGGGAGGGAAAGAGCTTAGGCTCCTACGTGGCCCGATTCGCCACCTCCAGAGGGAGGATTGCCACCGCCTTCGCCCTTAGGCTTATTGGGCTTCTTAGCCTTCTTCTTAGAGCTCGGATGATGCTCCTCCTTCTCGACCTCGTAGCTTAGCTCCTTGGTGATACTCCAGAGCTTCTGCTTGGGGTAGAAGCGGATACTTGCATGCTGGATGGTGTCGGCGGATACCGCTGCGAAGTTGTCCATCATCTTACCTGAGGCAGTAGCCTTGAAGCTCCCCAGGTCAGCCAGGTCGATGGAGCGTCCTGCCTTGAGCTCTACACGGACGATGTCGTGTAGGGCGATGACGGCTGCTCGGAGGTCAGCACGGGAGATGCCAGTACTGCTGGTGATACGTCCCTCGACTTCATCCCAGCTCGTGTGCGGATGTTCTTCCTGGATCGCATAGTAGACGGTCTGTCCCTTACGCTTGCCAAGGTAAAGCTTACGCTTGGCGATCTTGAATCTTAGTGCCATAATAGATCACAATAAAGAGTTAGAGTTAGTAAAGAATGGGAAGTGGCGCTCTTGCCTTTTCCCTGGGACAAAGGTAGTGGGGTGATCTGGGGGCGGAGTTCTAAAAGTGCCGTTTGTGTCCTAATGTGTCGCTAATGGTCCTTAACTAAGGTGGAGAGGGCGCTGGAGGGATGATGGAGTGTGCTCGATCCTAGTGGTGGCGGGTGGGGGAGCTCTAGTGTACCATCTCCTCGTGCGGGTACATATATAGATAGGATGAAGTAAGCCCGAGCCCTCCAGCTTGGGACTAGGAGGCTCGGGCTCGAGTAGGAATGGGATACCCCAGTATAGGATCTAGTCTGGGGAATGGAGGTGGCTTACTTCGCTTGGCGATAGCCGAGGCTATGGAGGATGGTGAGAAGCTTGGGGCGCTGGTCGCCCTGGATGATGATCTCACCGTCCTTGGCAGAGCCACCGACGCCACAGCGCTGACGTAGGGTCTTGCCCAGAGCCTCTAGATCGGCTGTCGCCCCGACAAAGCCCGTGACGAGGGTGACCTCCTTGCCTCCACGCTGCTTACGGGAGAGGGAGAGGCGGAGCTTCTGATGCTCGGGGGCGAGGGTAGGGAGCTCCTCCTCGCTCTCGGTCGTGTACTCGTAGTCGGGGTTCGTGCTGTAGAGCACGCCGAGGCGCTTCTTCCAGTCGGACATAGGCTAGGCTTGGGTGGTGGTGGAGTGAGGGCTACTGACCTCCAGAGAGAAGCCCTCGGGAAGGAAGGCAGAGACGTCTCCCCCATAGTGGAGGAGCTCACGCACTACCGTCGAACTGATGTGGGTAAATCGCTGGGAGGCGGGTAGGAGGACTGTCTCCATATCTGCTATATGGCGATTCAGGTCCGCCAGGGTACGCTCGTACTCCATGTCCGTACTACTACGCACGCCACGTAGGAGTGCCTGCACCTGGAGCTCCTGTGCTAGGGAGACGGTCAGCCCCGTGTAGGTGACGACCCGGACACGAGGCTCATGGGCGTAGAAGCGGGAGATCTGCTCCAGGCGCTCCTCGGCAGTGAAGAGGTTGCGCTTTGACTCATTCGTACCGATGGCGACGATGACCTCATCGAAGAGGTCGAGCCCTCGAGCTACGATGTCGGCATGCCCTCGGGTGAAGGGGTCAAACGACCCAGCATAGAGTGCTATTCGCTTCATCGTCGTCCTTAGTGCTTGGAGAGGTCGATGATCTCCTCGGGGGCAGTAGTGAGGTTCTCGATCCCCGTCTCAGTGACGAGATAGGTATTCTCTATCCCCACTGCACCTATATGAGGGAGGACGAACTTAGGCTCGAAGGCTACGACCATCCCCGGCTGGAGCGTGTCTTTGCTTCGTCCCATGAGGACGGGGAGCTCGTTGATCTGTAGTCCCAGCCCGTGACCGACGAACTGTGCCTGTAGCTCTGTACCCATGAAGTACGGCTCAGCTCCAGCCTCCTTGACAGCGGTGAGGCAGTCATTATAGATACTGGCGCAGGAGGTGCCTGGGCCTGCCTGCTGGATGATCTCACGATGCATCCGTCGGCTAAGCTCGTGCAGACGATAAGCCTCCTCGGGAAGCTCTCCGATCGAATAGGTGCGGGTCATGTCGGAGCAGTAGACGCCGTAGTTCCCCGCCATGTCGATCATGACAGCCATCCCAGGGCGTAGGGGAGTGCCATTAGCCCCTAGGGGAAGGGCCTCTGAGCCAGCACCTCCTAGAGCGAAGTCATAGGGCGAAGGAGCGCCTGCATTATCTCCCGTGAGGAGGCTACCCATGAAGATCTCCATGGCCGAACCGAAGCAACGGAAGAGACCGATCGACCCTCTACGACGCATCTCCCGCTCGATCTCGATCTGTAGATCTCGGTCGGTCATCCCCTCACGATAGAGTGATGGGATCACGGCGTAGGTAGCGATATGATGCTGAGCACCCTCGCGTATCTGCTCGATCTCCAGCGGGGTCTTCACCATACGAGCCTCACGTAGGAGGGCCGTGCCGTTATGTAGCTCGGCTGCAGGGAAGAGCTTCTTCTGACGCTGGATATCTCCATAGCTCTGCTCATCGAGTTCAAGGGCTATGGAAGCGATCTTAGCGGTATCGATGTAGTCGGTGAGCTGCTCTATCTTGCGGATGTGGTGAAGCGTCTCTGACTCGGGCTCCGTCTGAGGGCGACGCACGAAGAACTGGGCCTGTCCCGTCTGAGGGACAAAGATGAGTCCAGAGAAGACCTGCCCAGAGAGGTAGAGGAGGCCGACATTAGAGGTGACGACGAGGGCTTCTATCCCCTGTCGACTGAGGAGCTGCTGGAGCTTCTCTACACGGAGCTGATAGTCCGGATGGAGTGATCGCATGGTGGTGATCAGATGGTATGAAAGTTAGAATGGGGGATCGTTGCGCTGGATAGGCCCACTCAGTGGGTCGATCTGTTCGGTGGAGGAGGGTGCACCTGTGGGCTGAGGAGCTACCCCCTTAGCCGCTCTACCGAGGCGACCTCCACGAGGAGCGCCCTCCTCCTGAGTAAGCTGTGCAAGCTCACCCTTAGGGGCAAAGCGAGCATAGTCTGCCTTGAAGGCAAGGCGTACATCTCCTACGGGCCCGTTACGATGCTTGGCGATGATGAATTCGCCTACACCACGGAGGGATTCGCCCGACTCGGGGTCTACCGTGATCTTGTAGTACTCGGGGCGATGGATGAAGCATACGATGTCGGCGTCCTGCTCGATAGCTCCCGACTCACGGAGGTCAGAGAGCTGAGGGCGCTTGCTATTAGCATCTCCGCCCTGCACACGATTCTCCACGCCACGGTTGAGCTGTGAGAGGGCGATGATGGGGATGTTGAGCTCCTTGGCGAGCATCTTCAGCGATCGGGAGATCGTACTGACCTCCTGCTCACGGTTGCCGAAGCTCATCCCGCTAGCGTTCATCAGCTGGAGGTAGTCGATGATGATGATCTTGACCTGATGCTCACGCACCAGACGACGTGCCTTGGTGCGAAGCTCGAAGACCGAGAGGGAGGGCGTATCGTTGATGTAGAGGGGAGCACCCTCGAGCGTCCCGATGCGATTGTTGAGTCGAGTCCACTCCTCCTCACTGAGGCGACCGCTCTTGATCTTCTGCCCATCGATCTCACAGACATTGGAGAGGAAGCGCTTGACGAGCTGGACGGCACTCATTTCGAGGTTGAAGAGCGCCACGGGGATCCCATGGTCTACGGCCATGTACTTAGCCATGGAGACGACGAAGGCCGTCTTACCCATAGCAGGACGAGCAGCGATGATGATGAGGTCGGAGTTCTGCCAGCCCGAGGTCATCTGGTCGATGTCGGGGAAGCCTGTCGTAAGACCACTGATCCCCTCCTCACGGTTAGCTGCGACCTGCATCTCGTTGATCGCCCCCTTGACCAGCGGATTGATGGGTACGAAGTCTCGGGTAGAGTTCTGCTGGGCGATCTCGAAGAGTGAGCCCTCGGCCTGCTGGATCTGCTCTTGGATGTCGATGATATCATCATAGGCTCCCTTGAGCGTGGAGGAAGCCATGCCGATGAGACGGCGACTGAGGGCCTTGTTGTACAGGATGTCTGCGTGCGCCTCTAGGCTACCCGTAGACATGACCTTGGTCGTGAGTCCAGCGATGTACGAAGCATCACCTACCTCCTCGAGCACCCCCATGCGACGAAGCTCCTCGGTGACGGTGAGCATGTCGATGGGCTGCTGTGCCATGGCCAGCGTGACCATGGCGGTATAGATCAGTTCATGCGCCTTGACGTAGAAGGTCTCAGGACGGATCTTCTCGCTGACACGAGCATAGGCATCCTTCTCTAGGAGGATAGCACCGAGTACAGCCTCCTCGAAGTCGGGGGCTTGAGGGGGTATACGCCCATCGAGCTCCATAGGCACGACGGGCTGAGCCTTCTTAGGGCTTCGCTTGGTTTGCTTAGTGGTCGGCATAGAGGCTGGGGGATGTTAGTCGAGCTTGAGGACAGCGAGGAAGGCCTTCTGAGGCACTTCTACTGTACCGATCTGCTTCATACGCTTCTTCCCCTCCTTCTGCTTCTCTAGGAGCTTACGCTTACGGGATACGTCGCCCCCGTAGCACTTAGCCGTCACGTCCTTGCGCACGGCCTTGATCGTCTCACGGGCGATGACCTTAGCTCCGATAGCGGCTTGGATAGCGATGTCGAACTGCTGGCGTGGGATGAGCTCCTTGAGCTTCTCACACATGCGACGACCGAAGGCTACACTATTGTCTACGTGCGTCAGTGTCGAGAGCGCATCCACGGGGTCTCCATTAAGGAGGATATCGAGCTTGACGAGCTTCGAGGGACGGAAGTCGCTGAGGTGGTAGTCGAAGGAAGCATAGCCCTTGGAGACACTCTTGAGCTTGTCGTAGAAGTCGATGACGATCTCCCCAAGCGGGAGGTCAAAGAAGATCTCAATACGGTCGCCCGAGATATACTCCTGCTTGATCAGCTGACCTCGCTTGCCGAGACAGAGGGTCATGATGGGGCCGATATACGCAGTGTTGGTGATCACCGAGGCTCTGATGTAGGGCTCTTCGATGTGGTCGATCGAGGTGATGTCGGGTAGTCCCGAGGGGTTGTGTACCTCCTTGCATTCGCCCTTCTTGTCATAGACCTTGTAGGATACGTTGGGCACAGTGGTGATGACGTTCATCCCAAACTCTCGGTCGAGACGCTCCTGGATGATCTCCATGTGCAGGAGACCTAGGAAGCCACAGCGGAAGCCAAAGCCCAGAGCGATGGAGCTCTCGGGCTGGAAGGTCAGCGAGGCATCATTGAGCTGGAGCTTCTCTAGTGAAGCACGGAGGTTCTCGAAGTCTTCGCTCTCGATGGGGTAGAGCCCTGCGAAGACCATGGGCTTGACCTCCTCAAAGCCCGCAATAGCGGCCTTGGCTCCGCCATCTACGTGTGTGATGGTATCACCGACCTTGACCTCACGGCTGGTCTTGATCCCAGAGATGATGTAGCCGACATCGCCCGTAGATATCTCCTTGCGGGGCTCCATATCGAGTCGGAGGACACCGACTTCGTCGGCATCATACTCCTTGCCTGTGGCGATGAACTTCACATGATCCCCCTTGCGGATACGACCATTGACGACCTTGAAGTAGGCGATGATCCCACGGAAGGGGTTGAAGACAGAGTCGAAGATCAAGCACTGCAGTGGAGCCTCGGGGTCACCCTTGGGTGCCGGGATGCGCTCGACGATCGCACGGAGGATGTCGTCGACACCTATCCCTGTCTTGCCACTGGCTCGGATGATCTCCTCACGCTTACAGCCAAGAAGCTCGATGATCTGATCTTCGACTTCCTCGGGCATCGCACTAGGGAGGTCCACCTTGTTGATCACGGGGATGATCTCCAGATCATGCTCCAGAGCCATGTAGAGGTTGGAGATGGTCTGAGCTTGGATGCCCTGAGCAGCGTCAACGATGAGTAGTGCCCCTTCGCAGGCGGCGATAGAGCGGGAGACCTCGTAGGAGAAGTCTACATGCCCTGGGGTGTCGATGAGGTTCAGGACATAGTCCGCACCATCCAGCTGGTAGTTCATCTGGATAGCGTGGCTCTTGATGGTGATCCCTCGCTCACGCTCGAGATCCATATTGTCGAGTACCTGCTCCTGAAGGTCCTTCCCCGAGACCGTCTGTGTCGTCTCGAGTAGGCGGTCAGCTAGCGTACTCTTCCCATGGTCAATATGGGCTATTATGCAAAAGTTACGTATATGCTTCATCTTGGATGCAAAGATACTAAAGCCCCCGAAGTCTGCCCAATCTACCCCGCTAAGATGCCTAGATGCTGGTATCTCTATCTTCCCTCTGGAGGCCCCCATTCATGGGTCTCCGGAGTGACCCATGAATGGGTCGGTGCAGTACCCCATGAATGGGTCCCTAGAGCGACCTATGTATGGGTGTGCTTTTGGTGCTGTCATTCTTCATACAAGAGAAGCGTCTAGGCTCGCTCCGAAGAGCTAAGCCTAGACGCTTGATAGGAGGGGGATGAAGGGCTGTCCCAGCCTCTAGAACTCCAGCACGCCGAGGAGCTGATCAGCTCGGTCGGAGGGGGAGCGGTAGTAGGCCAGGAGGGTGTAGTAGTTCTTCGTCTCCCAGTGATCCCCGACGGTGGGGGCGGAGAGGAGTGTCGACGAGCCCTCGGGAAGGAAGAGGTACTGGTACTCCTGATAGCCGACCTTGAGGGGAAGGGTTGTGGTGTAGCTCTGAGTAGCTTCGTCGTAGTGCAGGGTGCGCTCCTCGGGCGAGCGGTAGCGAAACGCCTCGCCCTCGAGGACCACCCGACCTCCCTCAAGGCGAGGGCTCTCGAGAGTGAAGGTGACCCAGTGATAGTCCCCCTCGGTCTCGGGGCTAGCGCTCATGTCCGAGCGGATGATCTGTATTCCCTGGAAGCTCTGCTCATAGCTGTAGGGAAGGAGGGATCTATTTCGCTGAGGGTAGAGTAGGAGCGCATAGCCCTCATCCGTAGGACGGCTGTCAGCTACCCCTAGCCCTCGGATGCGGTCGGAGAGGTGCTCGAGCTTGGCGTAGGTATTGCCTCCGAGGAAGAGTGCCCCCTGAGGTCCTTCGTAGCTCAGCCGTCCCTGTAGGTAGCTCGAGGGGGCAGTGAGGGTCACGGCATTGTCCCAGCGGGCATTCTGCAGGACGACGATGTGTAGCTCTTGGTCTAGCCTCGTGGAGAGGTCCGAGGGCGCCTGTACCTGTAGGTCGATCTCCTGGTGCTTCCCCTGATAGTCCTGCCAAGCCTCGCCCGAGACGCTGGCGGAGAGGCTGAGAGTGGGGGAGACGACGGCAAAGGGAACTTCCAGGAGAGCTACCTCGGGTGAGGTCGGGTCATAGATGGTGATGCGGTAGTTCCCCGATCGCTTGAGCTGGGTCTGCTCATTGGGGAGCGTGAGCATGTAGTGATCATAGGGGACGAGCGTCCCCGAGCTGGGGGTAGGGAGCTCTAGCTCGGCCCCATCGAAGCCCGAGAGGTACTCTACGGGAAGGAGCGAGGAGGGGCTCCAGTCGGCATCATAGTGGCGGATGCGGTAGCAGAGCCGTGCACCCTGGCCTGCTATGAGGTCGAAGGTGAGCTGGAGCTGCTCCGAGGAGCCAAGGGTGAGGTAGTGGAAGCGGGGGCGCTCCGCAGTACTCCGCCCGACGAGGTGCATCGTCACCGCCCCGAGCTGAGGCTCTGTGGGTAGAAGAGGAGCACCCTCAGCCCTTAGCTCCATGAGGAGACCAAGGGTGAGAGTGCCGAGGAGTAGCCATAGCGTACGAGACCACATGAGTCTGAGGGGCTAGAGGCTGTATTCGTTCATCTTGCAGAGGTACTTCCCGACGATGTCGAACTCGAGGTTGACGACCGAGCCCACACGGATATCCTTGAAGTTCGTGTGCTCATGCGTGTAGGGGATGATCGCCACACCGAAGGAGGTCTTCTCCGAATTGCAGACCGTGAGGCTGACCCCATTGACTGCGACTGAACCCTTCTCTACGGTGATGTAGCCCTTGCGAGCTAGGGCTGCATCCGTGGCATGCTCGAAGCGATAGAGCCAGCTACCATCAGCCTCTTCGACAGAGGTACAGACGGCCGTCATGTCTACGTGCCCTTGGACGATGTGCCCATCCAGCCTACCCCCGAGGAGCATGCTACGCTCGAGGTTGACCCGATCCCCGATGGAGAGCTTCCCGAGGTTGGACCTGTCGAGCGTCTCCTGGATCGCCGTCACCGTGTAGGTATGCTCGTCATGAGCCACGACCGTGAGGCATACTCCGTTGTGGGCGACACTCTGGTCGATCTTGAGCTCGTGAGCAAAGGGACAAGAGAGGGTGAGGTGCAGATTCTCTCCTTCACGCTCTAGGGCGACGACCTGCCCGCAAGCTTCTACGATTCCTGAAAACATAGTATATGATATGATGCTATTAGTTGAAATGCTTCTCTACGACAAAGATAAGACATCTCGACTAGCTTCTCGCTACTCTTCACTAGTGAAGAGTAGCGAAGAAAAGAAAAGGTATCAGCCACGGTGACTGATACCTTACTTCCCTGATCTTCTGTCGGGATGAGAAGACTCGAACTTCCGACCTCCACGTCCCGAACGTGGCGCGCTACCAACTGTGCTACATCCCGATTGCACTCAGTATCTCAGATGCTGAGGCATCGCAAAGTTAAGGAAATTCTCTTGACTAGGTGCGGGAGAGAGGTGTGAATCTAGCGGATCGTCGCCCTCTCCTGTCTTTGAGTAAGGAGCTATCCAATAGTGAGGGGAGAATCTCGCTATACAAGTGCTCCCTCCTCGATGCGTCCAGAGAGCCTCTGGTGCATGGCGGTAGCGGCTCGGCGTCCGTCACCCATGGCGAGGATGACCGTCGCTGCCCCACGGACGATATCCCCCCCAGCGTAGACGTCTGACATAGAGGTCTGCTTGTCGTCTCCGACGATGATATTGCCCCACTTATTGACTTCGAGTCCCGGCATGGAGTTAGACACCAAAGGATTGGCCGAATAGCCGATGCAGATGATCACTTCGTCGATGGGCATGGTGATGATATCACCGGGGATCGCTACAGGACGGCGTCTACCACTCTCGTCGGGCTCTCCTAGCTCCATGCGCTGCAGACGCATAGCTGTGACCCGCCCAGACTCATCGCCTAGGTACTCTACGGGATTGTGTAGGGTGAGGAACTCCGTCCCCTCCTCACGGGCGTGCTTGATCTCTTCGGCACGGGCGGGCATCTCCTCTTCGCTTCGGCGATAGACGATGACGGCTTGCTTCGAGTCGAGACGGATGGCCGTACGGACAGCATCTATAGCGGTATTCCCCCCGCCGATGACAGCGACACGCTTGCCACGAAGGCTAGGAAGCTCGGCGGCGAGCTCTTCAGGGCTCATGAGGTTGTACTTAGCTAGATATTCGCTGGCGGTATAGACCCCCTTGAGGTCTTCACCTGGGATACCCATATAGTTGGCTACTCCCACGCCGGTGGCGATGAAGATGCCCTCCATCCCTTGGGCTTTGAGGTCCTCGTAGGTGATCGTCTTCCCCACGATGGTATCCGTCACGAAGTGTACGCCTAGATCACGCATCTTCTCTAGCTCATCCTCGATGATACTATTCGGTAGGCAGAACTCTGGGATCCCATAGCGGAGGACTCCCCCGAGTTGGCTCTCCGCCTCGTAGACGGTGACGTCGTAGCCCCACTTAGCCATGTCGGTGGCGAAGGATAGCCCTGCTGGGCCACTACCGACGACAGCGATACGCCCACGCTGAGGCTGAGAGGAGCGCTGAGGCTTGACACTGCGGTCTCGATGGAGACGCTCGTAGTCGGCGACGTAGCGCTCGAGGTTGCCGATGGATACCGCCTGCTTCTTGAGGCTGAGGGTATAGATGCACTGGCTCTCGCACTGCTTCTCCTGAGGACAGACACGCCCACATACAGCGGGGAGCGAGCTAGTCTCACGGATGATGTCTAGAGCTTGGAGCATCTCGCCCTTCTCAATAAGCTTGATGAAGGAGGGGATATGTATGCCTACGGGACAGCCCTCGACACAGCCCGGGGTGGGGCAGTCGAGACAGCGACGAGCCTCGGCCATAGCCTCCTCTCGTGTGTAGCCTAGGGCTACCTCTTCGTGGAAGGATGTGATGCGCTCCTCGATAGGGAGCTCGGATATTGCTGTGCGCTCATGGAGGATGCGCTCTTTGTTGGGATGAGCCTTGCGTAGCTCTGTGCGCCAGTCCTGACTACGCCGCTCTTTGATTAGCTCTTGCTTGGTCATGATATCGAGTAATCTTGTATCGTGTTACCCAGCTTAATAAGTGATAAAATACAGAAGCAAAGATAAGCAAAGATAGAAAGGGGTGAAACTATGAGTACATCCCCCATAAAAAGAGGCTATGACCTCCCGTGTCCGAAGACCGGAGATCATAGCCTCTGCTGATAGAGGGGAGGGATACTCCTCCGAGGGGTGGAGCTACTTGCTCAGGATATCGTAGGTGTCTCGTGCGATCATGTACTCCTCATCGGTAGCTACGACCACGACCTTGACACGGCTATCGGGGGCACTGATGACCTGGCTCTTCCCGCCGAAGGTCTCGCTATTGAGCTGCTCGTCCAGCTTGATACCGAGGAACTCAAGTCCAGAGCATACATCGGAGCGTAGGGCAGCACGATTCTCTCCGACCCCAGCGGTGAAGACGAGGAGGTCAAGCCCACCAAGAGCAGCAGCGTAGGCGCCGACATACTTCTTGACACGGTAGGCATGCATCGCGAGTGCTAGCAGGTCACGGTGTGAGCCCTGCTTAGCGGCTGCATCTACGTCACGCATATCTGGCCCTTGGGTACTGATCCCTGCGACCCCACTCTTCTTCGTCAGGAGATAGGTCACATCCTCGGGGTCGAAATGTGTCTTCCCTGGGACGGGGTTCTTCAGGTAGGGAGCGATGAAGTCAGGGTCGAAATCCTTCTTGGATAGGATGTAGTCGATGACCCCACTGTCGATATCCCCTGCACGGGTACCCATGATCAAGCCTTCGCTGGGTGTGAGCCCCATGGAGGTGTCGATGCACTTGCCGTTGAGGACAGCAGCCATAGAGGCACCGCTACCGATATGGGCGGTGACGATCTTGATCTGTGAGCGGTCGAGACCAGCGAGCTCTGCACCCTTGGCACTTACATAGTCATGGCTCGTCCCATGGAAGCCATAGCGACGGATGCGGTACTTATCATAGAACTCATAGGGGAGCGCATACATATAAGCATGCTCGGGCATGGTCTGGTGGAAGGCTGTGTCAAAGACCCCTACCTGAGGGATCTGAGGCAGGACCTTCGTGACAGCCTCGATACCGAGGATGTTCGCAGGATTGTGCAGAGGAGCTAGCTGGGAGCACTCATGGAGCATGCTGACGACCTCGGGAGAGATACGTACACTCTCAGCGAAGCGCTCAGCGCCGTGTACCAGTCGATGCCCAATAGCGTCGATCTCATCGAAGGAGGCTACGAAGCCTTCCTCCTTGAGGATGTCGAGGATGATCTCTACACCGCGGGTATGATTGGGGATGTCGTAGTGGCGCTTTACCTTCTCACCAGCGAGGTTGCGGAAGGTGATGAAGGAGTCATTGATACCAACACGCTCTTCGTTACCTGAGGTCAGGACCTGGTAGTTGGGGAGCTCAATGAGGGCGAACTTCAGTGAGGAGCTACCGCAGTTGAGGACTAGGATTTTCATAGGATGTTACTTAGAGTAGGGATTACAGAGCTTAGCCCTTATTGGCCTTGAGAGCAATGGCTTGGTTGGCGGTGATAGCTGCCATCTTGTAGATATCATCGATGGAGGCACCACGGCTGAGGTCATTGACGGGAGCTGCCATCCCCTGTAGGACGGGACCTACAGCCTCTGCACCGGCGAGTCGCTGTACGAGCTTGTAGCCGATGTTGCCCGCTTCGAGGGAGGGGAAGATGAGGACATTTGCCTTACCAGCGACAGGACTGCCTGGAGCCTTGAGGGCTGCTACCTTGGAGACAAGGGCAGCGTCGAGCTGGAGCTCCCCATCGAGCTGTAGGTCGGGAGCCATTTCCTTAGCGATACGAGTTGCTTCGACGACCTTGTCTACCATCTCATGCTGTGCACTCCCCTTGGTAGAGAAGCTGAGCATAGCGATACGAGGCTCTACACCAGCGATAGCACGTGCTGAGCCTGCTGAGGCTACAGCGATCTGTGCTAGTTCGGCAGCTGTAGGATTAGGCATGACGGCGCAGTCTGCGAAGAGTAGGAGACCATTGTCGCCGTAGTCAGCATTGGGGAGGAACATCATGAAGATACCACTCACACAACTGATACCTGGAGTAGTCTTGACGATCTGTAGTGCTGGACGGAGTACGTCTCCGGTGGCATTGATCGCCCCAGCTAGTTCGCCATCAGCATCCCCAGCCTTGATCATCAGACAGCCGAGATAGAGTGGATCTTCGACTAGGACGGCAGCCTTCTCTTCGGTGAGACCCTTCTTACGACGGAGGTCGAGTAGGAGGTCGATATATGCCTGCTTCTTGTCGTGGTTCTTAGGGTCGAGGAGATTAGCCTTATCGATATGGCTTAGCCCCAGCTCCTGAGCCCGTGCACGGATCTCACTGGGAGCGCCTATGAGTGTGAGGCGTACGACTCCATCTGCGAGCAGACGGTCTGCAGCTTTGAGTGTTCTTTCTTCGGTACCTTCAGGGAAGACGATATGCTGAGGATTCGCCTTAGCTCTATCGATAATGTCTTGAATCAAGTCCATAGCGATGGGAGATTTGATGTTGAGTATTAATTATGTATGTGATCCAAAGTTAAGCAATATCTACTATCTATAGATGGGTCATGAGGGTGTCTCATCGAGCTCCTCGGCTAAGAAGCTGATACAAAGAACTCTCAGATCGATATTAGATACCAATAGATAGGAGATAAGTAGCTAAGAGGGAGCTAGAGATGAGCCTGAGTAGGCATCCATCAAGGTAGCCTCCTCATCTCTAGGTAGAGCAAAGCCCCTCCTCATGCCTCCAGGATGTGGGGGAGTGAGGAGGGGCTTTGGATTCGATGGATAGAAGTCGGGATTAGGCTCGCTCCTTGATCAGACCATGACGGTAAGCATAGAGGAGCTTCTTCAGCTCTTCGATCTGATCCTCGAGGATCAAGCCTTGGTCGGTATCTCTCACCAGGATGCGGTCCGTAGAGTAGGCCTTGACGACTGAGGTGCTGGAGATATCTTCCATATGCTCGATCGCCTCCTTAGTGGAGCTGAAGGGCTCATGCTTGACTAGGTGTAGCCCCTGAGAATTGAAGATCAGCGTGTAGCCTGCAATACCGGTGCTGGACTGATAGGCACGGCTGAAACCTCCGTCGATGAGCATGATCTTGCCTCCTGCCTGTACAGGGTGCTCACCCTTGACCTCACGGACGGGGACATGCCCATTGATGATGTGAGACTCGGAGCTTGTCAGTCCGAACTCTTCGAGGATCATGTCACAGACTTCCTTCTCCGTACGGTAGACGTAGTAGAAGCCCTTCTCCTCGTGATGCGTCTCCTTCTCTGCGATGAAGTAGCGCTCGAAGGTGGTCATCGCCGACTTGTCGAAGAGGGGAGAGTCTGGGCCACACCAGAGATACCACATGTAGTCGATGGCTTCCTTGTGCTCGGGCTGATCTGCGGAAGACCAGTGGGCGAGACGGACGAACTCATCGACTCGGTCCATCATAGCCTTACCGGTGTACATCTTCTTGCCGACACGTACCTTACGGAAGGTCTTGTCCTCGTTAAGCGGCACGGAGGCGTGGAAGAGAAGATTGTGATTGTAGGTAAGGTACATACCACCCTTCTTGTATAGGAAGTCGATATGCCTTAGGAGCTTCTCACTGTGACGGAAGGAGTGCATCAGCTTGTCGACGACATCTGCCTCGGCATCGGTGAGCTTGTAGGGATCATTGGGATCGATGGTGGGGAAGAACGTATCCTTGAGGGCGTAGGTCTTCCCGTTGGGTAGGGTGATCGTACCATCCTCCCGATTGATGCGATGGAGGAGGTCTCTATCCTCCATCTTGTACTCAGGGCGACGTGCGATGATCTGATGCTCTAGCTTGAACTGGATGATCGCGATGGCCTTATGCATCTGTCCCATGAGCTGGATACTCTTCTCATCGTAGGTCTCATCAGCGTCCCCGAGCTTAGGAGCAAAGGGCTTGCAGGGATCCTTGCCATATACCTCCATCGCTAGACGCGCTAGAGGGAGCATGTTGATCCCATAGCCACTCTCCAGGGTAGAGAGATTGGCGTAGCGTAGGGCGATACGTATAGCATTGGCCATGCTGGCAGCATTGCCCACTGCAGCACCCATCCAGAGCATATCATGATTCCCCCACTGTACGTCGACATTGTGATAGGTCAGGAGCTTATCCATGATGAACTGTGCCCCAGGACCACGGTCGAAGACGTCCCCTACGATATGCAGACGATCGATAGCAAGTCTCTGGATCGTCTCACAGATAGCGATGATGAAGTCATCTGCCTGCCCGGTATCGATGATCGAGTCAAGGATAGCGCCTATATAGGCGGACTTCTTGGGGTTCATGCTGTCCTCATGCGTTAGCTCCTGCGTGACGTAGCTGTACTGAGGTGGGAGTGCCTTACGCACCTTGGAGCGGGTGTACTTCTCACTGACACGCTGTAGGACCTTGATCAGCTGATTGAGGGTGACCTTGTACCAGTCACGGCTGATCAGCTCCTGCTGGCTTAGTCGCTCGAGGCTCTCCTTAGGGTAATAGATCAGGGTGCAGAGCTGGCGGAGCTCCTGCTCACGTATCTGCCCGAGGAAGAGCGTCTCTACCTTGACACGGATCGTCCCCGAGGCATTCTTCAGCACATGGATGAATGCTTCGTACTCGCCATGGATATCAGCGAGGAAGTGCTCGGTACCCTTAGGCAGGTTAAGGATGGCCTGTAGGTTGATGATCTCTGAGGCGGCAGTAGCAGCGTTGGGGAACTGCTTGGAGAGAAGTCCTAGGTACTTCAGCTCTCTTTCGGTAATGTCCATAGTAACATTAAGTTGTGTGTTGAGTTGAATTCTTCTTTACTGTCTTGTAGCGAGCTCAGCGTGCTTGACGCCCGAGGCACTACGTATCTTCTTGAGTAGGATCGTCAAGGCTTCACGGCGCTCCACGTAGAGGACGAAGGAGCCATGGAAGAGACCATCCTGCGAATTGATCGAATAGCTACGGAGCTTGACCCCCGCCTCCTTGCGTATGAGCGAGGTGATGTTGGTAGCAATCGATAGCTCATCTCTACCTACGACCTCGAGGGAGGCGACCTGGGTGCTCCCGCTCTCACCATTCCACTTAGCGCAGATGATCTTATGTGGGGAGTGGGCGAACATATCTGGGGCATTGGGGCAGTTCATACGGTGCACCTTGATCCCTCGTGTCGTCACGAGACCGAAGACCTCATCGCCGTAGAGCGGACGACAGCACTGTGCTAAGCTATAGGCCACGCCTGTGAGCCCTCTGTCGAGGATGAGGACCTCCGAAGAATTGATCGGGCTATCCTCGGCCTCGGACGAGCTATAGATGAAGTCTTCGGCAGAGCGAGCCGACCCGATGGAGGGCTGTGCTTCGATGAGGGTAGCAGCTGCTAACTCCTGTTCGTAAAGGTTGAGGAAGTCCTGGACGTCTACCTTATTATCGGTAAGGTCCCGATAGAAGTCAGAGAGGTTCTTGTAGCCTTTACGCTGAGTGATGTGTATGAATGGTGCCTCCTCGAAGGGGAGCTTACGATTCTTGATGCGACGCTGGATCATCTCCTTCGCTACACCGATACCAGCCTGCTCCTCGGCACGGAGTAGCTGGCGTATCTTGGCCTTAGCCTTAGGGCTGACGACGATCGATAGCCAGCCTGCCTTGGGAGTCTGCTGTGGTGAGGTGAGGATCTCTACACTATCGCCATTAGCTAGGGGATGACGCAGGGAGACATTCTTACCATTGACCTTCCCCGAGATGGCTCGTGCTCCCACCCGACTATGTATGGCGAAGGCGAAGTCTAGGAGTGTAGCTCCCTGAGGAAGCTTGATGATCTCTCCCTTAGGCGTGAAGACGTAGATCTCCTGAGCCTTCAGCGTAAGGAGCGAAGACTCTAGCGTCTGACGCTTCTCCTCCTCACCCGTAGCATCATCTCGTACGGTCTCTAGAGCTTCACGTACAGAGGCGAGGAATTCATCGAGCCCACTCTCACTACGTATCCCTTTGTAGCGCCAGTGTGCGGCGACACCCTGCTCGGCGATAGCGTCCATACGCTTGGAGCGTATCTGCACCTCTACCCAGCGGTTACCAGGCCCCATCACCGTGGTGTGTAGGCTCTCATAGCCATTACTCTTCGGGATAGAGATCCAGTCCTTGAGGCGCTCGGGGTTAGGGCGGTACATATCGGCGACGATCGAGTAGATCTGCCAGCAGACCTGGCGCTCACGCTCTAGGGGAACATCGACAATGATACGGATGGCGAAGACATCATAGATATCCTCGAAGGGTAGCTTCTTCAGCTTGTTGCTGATGGAACTGACGCTCTTGACCCGCCCCTTCATCTCGAAGGGTACATCCTGTAGGTTCTTCTCCAGCGACTCCCGTACGATGCGGATGAACTCTGCTATATAAGCATCACGGATATCCTTCGTCTCACGTAGCTTACGAGTGATGAAGCCATAGATCTTAGGCTGGAGGTACTTCAGACAAAGGTCCTCCATCTCGCCTTTGATCTTGTAGAGACCTAGTCGATGGGCGATAGGGGCATAGAGGAAGGATACCTCCGAAGCTAAAGCCTTGCGCCCTTCACCAGTATAGATCTTCGAGGCATGGCGTAGTAGGTAGAGACGATAGGCGATGATGATGAGCACCACACGCATATCCTCGGCCATAGAGATCAGGAGGTTGTGGAAGTTCTCCGAACTGATCGCCTCCTTGCGCATATAGAGCTCCGAGGTACGCATGAGTAGCTGAAGGAGGCGTACGACCTCCTCACCGCATACCGCACTTACCTCGCTCGCCGTGATCAGCCCGCTACAGAAGGGGCGATAGAGGAGGACAGAGAGTATGGAGCGCGCATTGAGACCCAGCTCTCGGCAGATGAGACAAGCCACGTCGAGCTGTACGATGAGGTCAGGTATACTATGTAGACCCTCATCCTCTGGGGAGAAGCTACCAGCACGCACTGCCTCTACGAGCCAGTCTCTCACCTGGAGACGACAGGCTCTATCGAGACGAGGCTGGAGTACCCCGAGGAGATAGCGACTGCTACTATAGATCTGGAGCTCTTGACTAGGGCTAAACATAGATGGCGATACTGCTGCTACTGATACCATATGGCTCTCTGCTTCGAAAGGTACGAAATAAACTTATAAACTAGGAGGCTATCCTGCCTATCGCAAGATAGCCTCCATGAATATCGTGACGATACTCCGAGTCCGATCACATGCGCTCAGGCATCTCGATCCCTAGCAGTGCGAAGCCTGAAGCGATCGTGCGGGCGACGACTTCGGAGAGCGCTAGACGGAAGTCTCTTAGCTCCGTGCGCTCCTCTTTGAGGATGGAGAAGTCGTGATAGAACTGGTTGTACTCCTTCACGAGGTCATAGACGTAGTTAGCGATGACAGCAGGGCTGTAGCTACGAGCGGCTTCCTCTACTGCATCGGCGTACTCGGCGACCTTAGCGATGAGTTCCTGCTCCTTGGTCGAGAGCTCTAGGCTCTCTGGAGCGAAGGAAGAGGGGAGGGTGACACCCGACTCCGTGGCCTTGCGTAGGACGCTACGGATACGGGCATAAGTATACTGGATGAAGGACCCTGTGTTCCCATTGAAGTCGATACTCTCCTTGGGGTTGAAGGTCATATTCTTGCGTGGGTCTACCTTGAGGATGAAGTACTTCAGTGAGCCCAGACCTACACGGCGAGCCACCTCGTTAGCTTCTTCGGGAGTCATATCCTTTGCCTTGCCCTGCTCCTCGGCGATAGAGCGTGCTGTAGCGATCATCTCATCCATGAGGTCATCTGCATCGACGACCGTACCCTCACGGCTCTTCATCTTACCCTCAGGGAGCTCTACCATGCCGTAGCTGAAGTGTACAAGTCCCTTACCGAAGGCATAGCCTAGGCGATCCAGCAGGAGGGAGAGCACCTTGAAGTGATACTCCTGTTCATTGCCTACCACGTAGACCATCTTGTCGATCGGATACTCATCGAAGCGCATCTTCGCTGTGCCTATATCTTGGGTGATGTAGACGGAGGTACCATCGGAGCGCAGGAGGATCTTGCGGTCAAGACCTTCGTCAGTGAAGTCTGCCCACACTGAGCCATCGGGATCCTGGACGAACTTCCCTTCGCTAAGGCCACGTAGGACTTCTCCCTTACCGAGGAGGTAGGTCTCCGACTCATAGTATACCTTGTCGAAGCTCACCCCCATACGGTGGTAGGTCTCATCGAAGCCCTCGTAGACCCAAGAGTTCATCTTGCGCCATAGGCTACGGATCTCCTCGTCACCTTCCTCCCACTTACGGAGCATAGCACGAGCCTCAGCCATGAGGGGAGAGGCTGCTTCGGCCTCTTCCTTCGTCTTGCCTTCGGACATGAGGGCGGAGACCTCTTCCTTGAAGTGCTTATCGAAGAGGACATAGAAGTCCCCGATCAGATGATCGCCCTTCTTCCCTGTACTCTCAGGGGTAGCCCCATTGCCCCAGCGCTGCCAGGCGAGCATAGACTTACAGATATGGATGCCTCGGTCGTTGACGATGTTCGTCTTGAAGGCCTTATTCCCCGAAGCTTCGAGGATGAGGGCGATACTGTAGCCAAGGAGGTTGTTGCGCACGTGCCCTAGGTGCAGTGGCTTGTTGGTATTGGGCGAAGAGTATTCGACCATCACGAAGGGAGCATCCTCGCTCGCCTGCTTGTGTCCAAAGGTCTCATCAGCACGGATCTCATTGAAGTCTTCGACCCAAGCCGAAGGAGCGATACTGAGGTTGAGGAAGCCCTTGACGACCTGGATACCAGAGACTAGAGGACTATGCTCCATGAGGTAGGCACCTAGCTCTTGGGCGGTGATCTCAGGGTTCTTGCGTGAGATCTTGAGCAGGGGGAAGGTCACGAGCGTCCACTGCCCTTCGAACTCACTACGAGTCTTCTGGAGCTGGATCTGTGACACTTCTGGGGCTTGTCCATAGAGTGCCTTCACGGCCTCTACTGCGGCATGCTGCAAGGACTGTATGATCGACATAATCTGTATCTGATACGATAGAGTGATAGCTAATAATATATGGGGTGACCAAGGAGCTCCCCACAAGATAGACTACAAAGGTAGCATTTATTAAGTGTTTACTCATGCGGTAGGTTCTATTTGGACGCATCCGAGAGGTGCTTTTTCTCCTCTCGTAGGGAAGGTGAGTAGGGGAGCTCTCGAGGGGTGCTTTTTGCGAACTATGGTGGGTCGCCAGAAAAACCTACTGTGGGTCGTCTCGACGACCTACGGTAGGTCGCAATGACGACCTACCGTAGGTCCCTTTTGCGCAGTTCCGTAGGGCTCTTTCCATCCTATGCTATCTCACTGGTATCTAGCTGGGTAGACTGGGATAAAAATAGCCCGTCGGAAGTTCGCTCTGACGCCCTAGTTTGGGGGCATCTTCCTTGGTGCATTTCGAGGTGATGTATCAGTCCCTTAGCACGGGCATACTAAGTCCTACTTTTTGCTACCTTTGTTGTGTAAGATCATCCTATAACGCACAAGCCTCCTTGAGAAGGAGCTTGACTCATCTTCGATTGCCTATGAAGCGAATCTATCTCGGTCTCCTCTCCGCCTTCCTCCTTGCAAGCATAGCAGGCTGGGCGCAGACGCCTCATCGTCTCAGCCTCGACATCGTAGGGATGAAGGAGAAGAAAGGCAACCTCTTGATCTCCGTCTATAGTTCCGCTGAGGACTACCTCAAGAAGCCCATTAAGACACTCACTACACCCGTCGACGCCCTCACCATGCGAGTAGTCATCGAGCTGGAGACAGGTACCTATGCGGTCGTCATCTATCAGGATCTGAATAGTAATGGCAAGGTAGATCGTAACTTCTTCCGTCTGCCCACCGAGCCCTGTGGCTTCAGTCGTGATGCCCGCCCCAAGATGGGCCCTCCCCGCTACAAGCCAGCCTCCTTCACCCTCAATGAAGACACAGAGATGCGGATCAAGATCAAGTAACACCAGCGGGCGGAAGCTCGTAACACCATCGCACACATGCCCCATTCCCTTATTCTAAGTCTCTTGCTCCTCCTCTCGGGGAGCACCTTCTCCCTCGAAGCTCAGGAAGTTCGTGAGCTACGAGGGCGGATCACCAACAGCTCTGACGATCCCCTCCCGAAGGTGCAGGTCCTCGACCACGCCACCGGACGACAGCTCACTGAGACGGGGAAGGGTGGGGAATTCCAGCTCGCTCTCCCCGATAGTATAGAGCGTATCTCACTGGTCTTCCTTGCCGAAGGCTACCAGTCGAAGGTGATGCTCCTTCGCCCTTCATCGCAGGTCTATCGGATCATCCTCTTTGAGGCGCAACGGTCGATCGAGGGTGTCACCGTCTCCCGCAGACGACTCCAGCCGATCTCGGGCTATGCTCCGCTTACCTCCCGCTTCACGACCTTGGATATACTCATGACACCACGAGCCCTAGGCG
>ERZ773009.5-NODE-5-length-163568-cov-11.045434_pt1 | contig 163568 bp, 123 predicted proteins | sample MGYA00580663_ERZ773009 | MGnify/ENA primary metagenome ERZ773009 (study PRJEB29015, sample SAMEA2737969) | human oral metagenome | biome: human oral; feature: human-associated habitat; material: dental | place: China | collected 2026 ... | reverse complement strand
GCGGACGCGGTGGCCACGGCCGTGCGGGCCGCCAGGGCTTCGGGTAGGGGGGCGCTCGTCGTCGTCCCCTCGGCCCGGCAGGCGCAGGCTCTCGCCGAGGCTCTGCGGGCCGCGCTCGGGGAGAGCGTCGCCGTGGTCGTCTCCGAGGACGCCCACGAACGGCGTTACGCCACATTTCTGCGGATCCTCTCCGGCCACGACCGCATCGTCGTCGGCACGCGCAGCGCCGTGTGGGCCCCGGTCAGGGATCTCGGCCTGTGCGCGGTCCTCGACGACGCCGCCCCCTCCCTCCGCGAAGTGCGCTCGCCCTACTGCCAGACCGGGGAGGTCGCCGCCTTGCGCGCCGTCCGGGAGAAGGCCGCCCTGCTGGTCCTCTCGCCCTACGTCAGCCTCGAATCCGCGCTGCTCGTGGAGCGCGGCGACGCGGCGCTCGTGGCCGGGGAGCCCGCGGCGATCCGCGACCTCGCCCCCCGGGCCAGCACAGCCGACCAGTGGGCCAGGGACGGCGAGCAGTGGTCTCGGATCCCCGAGTCGGCTTTCGCCCTCGTGCGTGAGGGCCTCACGCGTGGGCCGGTGCTCGTCGCCGTCCCGCGGGCCGGCTACATCCCGCTCGTCTCCTGCGCCTCCTGCGGCCAGCCGGCCGTCTGCCCGGAGTGCTCGGGGAGGCTCGGTCTGGCGGCGGGCGCTGCCGGCCCGGTCTGCGGGCGCTGCGGCAGGAAGGCCGCGTCGTGGAGGTGCCCGGCCTGCGGAGGCGGCCGCCTGCGTTCGGCGAGGATCGGCTCCCACCGCACCGCCGAGGAGGTCGGGCGCGCCTTCCCCGGCACCGGAATCCTTCTGTCGGGGGCGCAGACCAGCGAGGGCATCGTCGAACGGGTGAGCGCCAAGCCGCGGCTCGTCGTCGCCACGCCGGGAGCCGAGCCTCCGGCCGAGGGCGGCTACGCGGCGGCCCTCCTGCTCGATTCCCGGTATCTGCGCGGCGAGGGCCCGGGCTCTCAGATCGAGTTCCTGCGGCGCGTCACCCGGATAGCCGCCCTCGTGCGCCCCGGGCGCCAGGGCGGGCACGTGCTCTTCGCCGGCGGAGCCGAACCCGGGGTCGCCGAACTCCTCGGCTCGTGGGCCATGCCCGAGTTCGCCCGCGGCCTCCTCGCCGAACGGAAGGAGCTCCAGCTGCCCCCGTACGCGAGATGGCTGGCCGTCAGCGGCAGGCCGGGCGACGTCCGCTCCTACCTGGGGTCGCTTCGCGTCGCGCTCCTGCGCATGGGCCTCGCCCAGGACGACGCCGCACGCCCCCAGGCCGACGCCCTCCTCGCCGGAGGAGTCGTCGCCATCGCACCGGGCTTCTCACTCCTGGGGCCCGTGCCGGGCAGACGCGAAGGCGAGATCACCGTGTACGTGCGGACCGGCCCAAAGGCAGCCGAAGCACTCAGCGAGACCGCCAGATCCACCTACAGGCAGTACACCGGCAAGCAGATCGGCGCACCGCTCAGGTTCGAAGTCAACCCGCTCGTCTAGGGCCTGTCGCGCGGCATTCTGAGCCGAGAGGCCGTCAAAGCGTCCGCTCGTCGATTCACTCACAGATACCGACGCAATACGCCATTGCGCATCTCATCGATTCGACCTAGACTCGAACGCACAAAATCAATACCTTCCGAAGTTTTCCGATCGGCGATCGAATTCTCGTACAATGGAATGGGACAAACGTGTCCAATTACACCGAAAGCGACTACCATAATATTCACTCCCATGTGGGAAAGCTCAAGCGTTCGGCGATCGACTCCTACATGCGCTGGAACTACCCGGATTTCGACCACATGGAAGACGAATACGTCTACAAACCCGTCGATTCGACTCCCCCATTCGACAAGCCCATAGAACCGGAGGCCGATGAGCCCAAGCCGTGAGGACCACTGCAAGCCGCCCTCGACCGCCCCGCCGAGACGAGGGCGACAACCCCACGCCATCCGGCGAGCTCCGGAGGGCCGAGGATTCGGTGGTGAGCGAACCGTGCGGACCGCCCACCGGAATCGCGGACGGCGGCGACGGTAGACTGAGCGAGTGCGCATTCTCTTTGCGGGCACGCCCGCAACCGCTGTCCCGTCCCTGCGGCGCCTCGTCGCCGACGGCCACGAGCTCGTCGGGGTCCTCACCCGCCCTCCCGCGCGCGCCGGAAGAAAACACGTCCTGCGGCCCTCGGCGATCCACGCCGAAGCGGAGGCTCTCGGGATCCCCGTGGCAACGCCGACCACCCTCAAGGACCCCGACGTCCGGAAACGGATCGCCGAATGGCAGCCGGAGGCGGTCGCCGTCGTCGCCTACGGGCTGATCGTGCCCGCGCCGCTCCTGGACGTCCCCGAGCACGGCTGGGTCAACCTCCACTTCTCCCTCCTGCCCGCCTGGAGGGGCGCCGCGCCCGTGCAGCACGCGATCGCCGCGGGGGACCCTGTCACCGGGGCGTGCACGTTCCGCCTGGAGAAGGGCCTGGACACCGGCCCCGTCTTCTCCAGCGTCGCAGAGCCGATCGGGCCGTCCGACACCGCCGGCGACCTCCTCGGACGCCTCGCCGAGGCCGGCGCCGACCTCCTCGCCGCGACCTTCCGCGACCTCCAGGACGGCAGGGCCCAGACGGCCCCCCAGGAAGGCACCGCGACGTACGCGCCGACCATCTCCACCTCGGACGCCCGCATCGACTGGCGGGATGCGGCCGAGCGAATCGACCGGCACAGCCGCGCCCACACCCCCACGCCGGGCCCCTGGACCGAACTGCGCGGGGCGCGCGTCAAACTCGGGCCCCTGACCGCACGCCCCGGCGTGGCGGGCCTGGCGCCGGGACGGATCCGGGCCGGCCGAGCGGACGGGGCGGAGGAGGTCCTGGTCGGGGCCGGCGAAGGGGCGGTCGCCCTGAGCTGGGTCGCCCCCGCGGGCAGGAAGCCCATGCCCGCCGCCGACTGGCTGAGGGGAGCCCGGCTCGAGGAGGGCCGGGGATTCGACGTGAAGGAGGCGCAGTGAGCACGCGCCCGGTTGACCCGGCTGCCGAGAGCGCCGGCGGACGCGGAGGGCAGGCCGGGCGGCGCCCGTCGGGCTGGCACCCCAAACGCCGGGAATCCAGCCCGGCCAGGCTCGTCGCCTTCGAGGTGCTGCGCGAAGTCGACGAGGACGACGCCTACGCCAACCTCGTCCTCCCGCTGGAGATCCGGCGGGCAGGGCTGGGAAAGCTCGACGCCGCCTTCGCCACGAACCTGTGCTACGGGACCCTCCGCATGCGGGGCCGATGGGACGCGATCATCAGCCGATGCGCCAGAGGGCGGCGCATCTACGACATCGACCCGCCCGTCCTGGACCTGCTCCGCATGGGCTGCCAGCAGCTCCTCGGCCTGCAGACGCCGCCCCACGCCGCGATCCACGAAACCGTGACCGTCGCCAGGAACTTCTTCGGCCAGGGCGCCGGCGGCTTCGTCAACGCCGTGCTCCGCCGCGTCGATGAGCGCGCGGACGAATGGGAGGAGGTCATCCGCTCCTCGACGGCGAGCCGCACGGAGTTCCTCTCCCTGTGGCATTCCCACCCGCGGTGGATCGTCGAGAAGTTCGAGGAGGCGCTCGCCGCCTCCGGACGCGACCGCGACGACGTGGAATCCGTCCTCGCGGCGGACAACGAGCCCGCGAAGGTCGCCCTTGTGGCCCGCGACATCACGGTCGGGCAGCTGGCCGAACGCGTCGGCGCGGCCCGCATGGAAGCCGAGCCGGGCACACTCGCGCCCTCCGCCCTCCTGCTCGGAGGCGGCGACCCGCACCGGCTCTACGCCGTGCGCGACGGCCTGGCCGGAGTCCAGGACGAGGGAAGCCAGCTCGTGGCCGCGATGCTGGCGGGAGCCCCCGTCGAAGGGCCGGACGGCCTCTGGCTGGACATGTGCGCCGGGCCGGGGGGCAAAGCGGCGACACTCGCCTCGCTCGCCGCCGACCGCGGCGCCAGGGTCCACGCGAACGAACCCCGAGAGCACCGGCTCGACCTCGTGGCCGACGCCGTCGAGCCGTGGAGCGACATCGTCGACCTCCGCCTGGGCGACGGACGCGACCTCGGCTCCCAGGAGCCCGACCGCTACGACAGGATCCTCGTCGACGCGCCGTGCACGGGCCTGGGGGCGCTCAGGCGCAGGCCAGAGGCGCGCTGGCGCAAGGACCCGGGCGACGTCCCGCCCCTGGCCAGGCTCCAGGGCGAACTCCTCGCCTCCGCATTCGGCGCCCTGCGGCCCGGCGGCGCGCTCGTCTACTCGACGTGCACCCCCGTGGTCGAGGAGACCCGCTCCGTCGTCTCCTCCTTCGTGCAGGCCACCGAGCGGGCGAGGCTTCTCGACGCCGGCTCGATCGCGAGCGCCGTCGCCGTGCGCGAGGTCGCCGGCTACGACGGATGCGTCCAGCTGTGGCCGGACGCCGACGAGACGGACGGGATGTTCCTCGCCGTCCTCGCCAAGGAATGAGCGGCTCCGGGGGCAAGCGGGGACGATCGGGGCCCGCGGCGGGCGGCCGCGATCGAAGCGGCGGAGCCCCTGCCCCCGGTGTGCGGCTAGGCGGTCGCGCGGAGGGCGAGGTCCGAAGGCCCGGAAGCCCCTGCCTGCGGCAGGCGGGTAGGATTGCGCCATGAGCGTTGTCATATCACCGTCGATCCTCAACTGCGACTTCGGCCACTTCGCCGACGAACTGGCCAGAATCTCCACCGCGGACTACGTGCACGTGGACGTGATGGACAATCACTTCGTTCCCAACCTCGCTCTGGGGCTGCCCCTGGTGGAGGCGGCCGTCCATGCGAGCCCCGTCCCGGTCGACGCCCACCTCATGATCGAAGACCCCGACCGGTGGGCGCCCGTCTACGCGGAGGCGGGGTGCGCCTCGGTGACCTTCCACGCCGAGGCCGCCAGCGCCCCCCTCCGCCTGGCGCGCGAGATCCGGGCCCAGGGCAGGCGGGTCGGCCTGGCGCTGCGCCCGGCGACCGGCATCGAACCGTACGTCGACATCCTCGGCGAATTCGACATGATCCTCGTCATGACGGTGGAACCGGGTTTCGGCGGCCAGTCCTTCATCGAGTCGATGATGCCGAAGGTCAGCCGCACCCGGAAAGCCATCCGCGACGCGGGCCTGGACGTGTGGGTCCAAGTGGACGGCGGCGTCTCCCGCTCGACGATCGAGAAGGCCGCCCAGGCCGGCGCCAATAACTTCGTGGCGGGCAGCGCCGTCTACAGGGCCGAGGACGCGGCGGCCGAAGTCGAGGCGCTGCGCCAGCTGGCCGCCCCGCACGTCCACTGACGATTCCCCCTGCCGCCCGGCTTGTGGCATAATCGCATCGAACACGAACGTGCTCCGGGGTCAGTGAAAGTCTGAACCGGCGGTGACAGTCCGCGACCCGCGCAAGCGGTTGACGGGGTGGAATTCCCCGACCGACGGTGACAGTCCGGATGGGAGGCGCACGCGGGTCGACTATGCCTCACGGCGCATGCCTGCGGCGCGGCATGCCGGTTCCCTCCCTTCCCCGATGGCCGAGGCAGGGGAGAGGACCGAATGGAATCCAAAAGATGGCCGGCGGCGGTGCCGCCCGTCGTCTTCGGCGCGGCCGTCTGCCTCCTGTGGTGGGGCGCGACCGCGTTCGGCCTGGTCGACACGCACTTCCTCCCCACCCCGCGGGCCACTGTCGTGCGCATGGTCGAGGGCCTGCGTGAGGGATACCTGCGCGAAGCCCTGCTCCTGACTCTGCAGGAGGCGCTTCTGGGGTGTGCGGGAGCCGCTGTCGTCGGCATCCCGCTGGGATACGCCATCGCCAAGTCCCGACTCTTCTCCCTGGCGGTCCAGCCCTACCTGGCCGCCTCGCAGGCCGTGCCAGCCGTCGCCGTCGCACCGTTCCTGACCATCTGGATCGGCTACGGGCTCGTGCCCATCGTCGTCCTGTGCGTCATGATGGTCGTCTTCCCCGTCATCGTCTCGACCTCCGTGGGCGTGCGGCACATCGACCCCGAGGTCATCGGCGCCGCCCGCCTGGACGGGGCCTCCCGGCTCACGCTCCTGCGCTACATGGAGATGCCCCTCGCCGCGCCGTCGATCCTCGCCGGCTTGCGCACGGGATTCACCCTGTCGGTCACGGGAGCCGTCGTCGGGGAGATGATCATCGGCGGGACGGGCCTGGGGATGCAGCTGACCAGCGCCCAGACCTCCGCAGACGTCGAGGGGATGTTCGCGGCGATCCTCCTCTTGGCCTTCAGCGCGACGGCTATCTACGGGCTCCTCGCCCTGGTGGAGCGGCGGGCCAACTACCTCGTCAGAGACGAGCCCCGGCGTCCGCACCCCATGCACCACGCGACCGGACGGCTCCGGCGCACGAGACGGCCGGGCGTGCGCCCGGCGGAGAGGAAGACGACATGAAACGGCGGATCGCGGCGGTCCTCGCCGCTCTCGCACTCGCCCTGACGGCCTGCTCGGCGTCCGGCGAAGCCGGCTCGAAAGGCTCCGGCAAGGCCGTCACGGTGGGGCTGACCTACGTCCCCGACATCCAGTTCGCCCCCTTCTACGTGGCCAAGGAGAAGGGTTATTTCACCCGGGAGGGCCTGAACGTCACGCTCCGCCACCACGGAGCCCAGGAGTCGCTGCTGGGCGTCCTGGAAGCCGGCCACGAAGACGTCGTCTTCGCCGGCGGAGACGAGATGATGCGCGGACGGTCCAACGGCGTGGACGTCGTCGACTGGGCGACGATGTACCAGAAATACCCCGTAGCCCTCATCGTTCCCGAGGACTCGCCCATCCGGACCCCGGCCGACCTGAGAGGCCGCACGGTGGGCCTGCCCGGCCAACAGGGCGAGAACTACTTCACTCTGCGGGCGATGTTCAAGGCTTACGGCCTGTCCGAGAAGGACGTCAAAGTCCAGTACATCGGCTACACGCAGTCGGCCGCGCTGTCGGCCAAGCGGGTCGACGCCGTCATCGGCTTCACGAACTCGGACGCCGTCGCACTGCAGACGGCGGGCATGAAGGTCCGCACGGTCTCCCCGGTGGCCGACGGCCTGCCCCTCGTGGGGGTCGGCCTCGGGTCGAAGTCGGCGAACCTGCGGACGAACCGCCAGGCCTACCGCAAGATGCTCACCGCTCTGGACAAGGCCGTCGCATACTGCCGCGAGCACCCCGACGATGTCCTGGCCATCACGCGCAGGCACGTGCCCGCTCTGGCGAACCCCCAGCGGCGCGCGGCTGCCAAGGCCACGCTCGCCCGGACGCTTGAGCTGTACACGGCCTCGGGGGCCTTCGGCTCCCAGAACGCGGGAACCTGGACGGCGATGTCCTCCTTCATGCAGGACAACGGCCTGCTGAGCAAGCCGGTCCCCGCCGCAGACGCCTACACCGATCTGACGAAGTAGCCGCCGCCCGGGGTCGGGACGCAGCCGGGGCCTCCCGCCACCCGGCGGAGCATCGCCTCGGCGGGCACGGCGGCCCCTTACGGGCTCCGCTGTTCCCCCGACCGGGCTCAGTCGGATCCCCCCGGGCGGCCCCATGCCGCCTCGGGGATCCGCGCCCTGTAAACTCGGAGTGTGAAGACATTCGAGGAACTGTTCGGCGAGCTGCGCGTCAAAGCGGAGGAACGCCCGGAGGATTCGGGCACGGTCCGGGAACTCGACTCGGGGATCCACTTCATCGGCAAGAAGATCCTCGAGGAGGCCGGAGAGGTCTGGATCGCCGCCGAATACCAGAGCGACGCCGAGCTCGCCGAAGAAGCCTCCCAGCTCCTCTACCACCTCCAGTGCATGCTCATCGCCCGCGGCCTGACCCTGGCCGACGTCTACCGCTACCTCTAGGATCGCCATGCTCCGCATCGCCGTGCCCAACAAGGGATCGCTCTCCGAACCGGCCTCCCAGCTGCTGCGCGAAGCCGGATACCGTCAGCGCCGGGACAGGCGCGAACTCGTCCTCGCCGACGCGGACAACGACGTCGAGTTCTTCTTCATCCGACCTCGGGACGTCGCCGTCTACGTGGGCGCGGGAACGGTGGACGCCGGCATCACCGGCCGCGACCTGCTCCTGGACTCGGGCACGGGCGCCGTCGAGCACCGGGCGCTCGGGTTCGCCCGGTCGCGGTTCCGCTTCGCGGCACCCGAGGGAACCTGTGCGAGCCTGGAGGACGTGCGGGGCAAGCGCATCGCCACGTCCTACGACGGCCTCGTCCGGCGCTTCCTCGCCGAGCGCGGCGTCGACGCGACGGTCGTCCACCTGGACGGTGCCGTCGAATCCTCCGTCCGCCTCGGAGTCGCGGACCTCATCGCCGACGTCGTGGAGACCGGCACCACCCTGCGCGCCGCGGGGATGGAGGTCTTCGGGGAGGCGATCCTGGAGTCCGAAGCCGTGCTCATCCGCGGCGACAGGCCTTCGCCCGCGGCTCTGGAGATCCTGGACCGCAGGATCGAGGGGGTCCTCGTGGCCCGGCAGTACGTCATGTGCGACTACGACTGTCCCGCCGCCAACCTCGCCGAGGCCGTCGAACTGACCCCGGGCCTCCAGTCGCCGACGATATCGCCGCTTCATGAGGCCGGCTGGTACGCGGTGCGGTCCATGGTCGAGACCGGCGACGTCAACAGGGTGATGGACGACCTCTACCGGATCGGCGCCAGGGGGATCATCGTCACCCCGGTCCTGGCCTGCAGGATCTGACCCGGGCCCCGACGACCGCGTTCGCCGTGCTCCGGGCTTGGCGTGCAGGATCTCCCCGCGCCCGTCCTTCTCCCGACGCTCGAATCTTGCGGGTCCAGGTGGGGCCTGCTGGGCCGCGCCCTTCGCCCTTCGCCCCGGGCATCCCGGCCGGCGCCCTCGGGACCGGGCCGCCGGCTGGTACGCGGAGCGCCGACGGCGCCTGTCCGTTTGAATCCCCGTGGCGGCCGTCACTAGGATGAATGGGGACCCGTCACGCCATGCCAACGACGGCATGAACGGGCCCGAGCCGAATTCCGGGGAAGGCCGGCGGTCACCGTCGACCGCGCCTTCGCCCGTCCGCGAGAAAGGAACCAATCGTGAAGGCTTACATGTTCTACGGCCCCGGCGATCTGCGCTTGGAGGACGTCCCCGTCGAGCACCCCGGCCCCGGTGAGATCGCCGTGGACATCAAGGCCGCCGCCACGTGCGGAACGGACCTGAAATCCTACCGGCGGGGGCACCCCACCCTGTTTCCCACGCTGCCCGCCCGCTTCGGCCACGAGTTCTCCGGGATCGTCTGCGAGGTGGGCGAAGGCGTGACCGACTTCGAGGTCGGCCAGAGGGTCGTCGCCGCCAACACCGCTCCGTGCGGCCACTGCTGGGCGTGCACCATCGGGCGCGAGTCGCTGTGCGAGAACCTCCAGTATCTCAACGGCGCCTTCGCCGAGCAGATCGTCGTCCCGCGCGCGATCGTCGAGCGCAACACGTACGCGATCCCCGACACCCTGGCCTTCGAGGCCGCGGCCCCGCTCGAGCCCCTGTCCACCGTGGTCCACGGGATGCACGAATCGGGAATCGCGCTCGGAGACACCGTCGTGGTCAACGGCGCGGGCCCGATCGGCCAGATGTACCTGAGGCTGGCGCAGCTGCGCGGAGCGACGGTCGTCGTGGCCGACCGCTCGCAAGGCCGCCTCGCCCAGGCCGAGGCCGCGGGGGCCTCCGCCGTCGTCGACCTGACCGGTTTGGAGACGCCCGAGGAATGCGCGGCTGCGATCCGGCCGCTGACGCCCGGCGGACGCGGCGCCGACGTCGCCATCGAGGCCGTCGGGCTGCCGAACGTGTGGGAACAGACCGTTCTGTGCCTGCGCCCCGGCGGAACGGCCGTGCTCTTCGGCGGAACCCCGAAGAACGCCCCGTTCCAGGTCGACTCCTCGGACATGCATTACAAGGAGTACACGCTCAAGGGCGTTTACCACCATCAGCCGCGCTTCGTTCAGATCGCGGTGGAGCTGCTCTCGTCCGGCAAGTTCGACGGGATGACCCTGTGCACCGAGGTCCGCCCGCTGGAGGCGCTCGTCGAGAGCCTGGAGGACATGGCCCGCGGCGTCGGATCGAAGTACATCCTCACGCCGTAGTCCGGCGCGACGCCCGGATGCTGCCGCGCCGAGCTGCCGGACGTCGCGGCACTGGCCCCACGAGCGGCCCGCGGCTGCGCCGCCCGGACCGAGGGGGTTCACGCCGACCGGCACGAGCGGAGCGGCTCGTCACAGCGCGTCCGCCGCCGCGTACCCGGCCACGCCCGCGGCGAGGAATGCGAGAGGGTCCTCGGCGAGTCCGCGCCCCATCGTCGACAGGGGGACGGGGGAGGAGGCGAGCGCCTCGTCCAGGCCCTCCACCGACACGTCGACTCGCCTGAGCCTGCCGCACTCGAAGAGCGAATCGAGCTGGGTGCTCAGCAGCGCGCGCACGTCCTCGCCGATCAGGCCCGACAGCTCGGACCCGTCGAAGACCGGGCACGGGCACAGGGTCTCCACCAGCGCCACGCGGGTCAGGGCCGTCGCCGTGTGGTGGGACAGCCCGCGGTGGCGTCCGCGCGCGTCGGCGCTCGACATGCGCAGAAGCCCGATCGGCCGGCCCTCCAGGGCGGCCGCTGCGTTGAGGTTCTCGCCTGCGCGCGTGCCCGAGAAGCCCCACCGGGTGCCGGTGCCGAGATTCCCCGGGCCCTGCGAGACGACGGCGACGTCCGCCTCCCATACGAGGCGCGCCGCGAGCAGGGCCGAGTGGACGTTGACGGCCTCCAGCTCGCCCCCGAAGGCCTGCCCGGCCGTCACGGTGCCCAGGATGCTCCCTTCTTCGCGGAGGCGGGCGCAAGTGCGGGAGAACCAGGCCGGGAGGCTGCCGCCGTCGTCCATGACGTAGGCGATGCGGGCATCGGGCCTGCGGGCGCGGATCGCGGCCGCCACGGCGGGCAGGGCGGAGTGGAGGTCGGCGACCACCACGGGCATTCCCTCGATCGAGTCGGCGTGGCGGAGAAGGTCGTGCCACGGCGACTCCTGTTCGTCGGCGCCCATCGTCATGTACTGGAGCGGCGTGTAACGCGCTTTGACGATGTGCCCCGGGGCGGGGGCGGGGTCGGCGGGCAGACGGTCCGGCAGGGCGACGACCATGAGGTAGCCGCCGGTCCCCAAGCCTCTGGCCGCCGCGGAGGCGCTGAGGATCGCGCGCGCGCCGACGTCCGGCGTCCCGACGATCCGCGTGTAGGCCAAGGCCCGGGCCTGGCCGCCGCCGTCGAGCCGCACCCGGCATTCGACGCATCCGTTCCACCGTTCCCCCAGGGAGACGACCTCCCCGCTGCGCCACATCATCACGCGATCAAGGGTACAGCTCCATTACCCTTGACGTGTGAGTCACCAGGCCAAGCGATACACGCGCTGGGAACGCCAGTTCTCCCTCCTCACCGCGATCGGGCGCCCCTCCGGCGTGACCCGGGCCCAGGCCCGCGCGGACATCCCCGCATACGCGGACTACGACTCGACCGCCGCCTTCCGGCGCACCTTCGAGCGGGACATCGCGGTCCTCCGCCAGGCAGGCTATCCGATCGCCGTCGAGGACGACTCCTACCGCATCGCCGAGGAGGCCCCCATCATCGCGCCGCTGACCGCGCTCGACGTCGGCCTGGTGCGCTCCCTCCTGACGGGACTCGGGCGCGGCGGGAGCCTCAGATCGGCCGCGCACACCGGCATGGCGAAGATACTGGCGACCACGGCCTCCAAGCAGCCGGCGCCGCGCTTCGTCCACGCCGCCATCCCCTCCGGGGACGCCGTCGTACCGATCGCCAGGGCCCTCCAGTACCGACGGCGCGTGGGCTTCGCCTACCGGGGGACCCGCCGGCGCGACTACGTCCTGGAGCCCGCCCGGCTGTTCGTCCAGCGCGGGGCCTTCTACGCGTCGGGCCAGGCCTGCGGCGACGACGGAGAGTGGGGCTACCGCACGTTCAGGGTGTCGCGAGTGGTCCCGGGAAGCCTGCGGGTCGGCCAGCCGGCGACCAGGCCCCGCGACGAGGCCCCCGACGCCGACGTGTTCACCGCTCGGAAGGTGATTCTGGCCGTCAGCCCGGACGCGACGATACCGCTCCTGGCCCGCGGACGGCCCTGCCAGCCGCCGTCCGGCGCGCGCGTCCCCGACGGGTGGGCGTGCCTTCAGCTCGCCTCCCTGGACAGACACCGCCTCTACGAGATCCTCGGCTCCTACGCCCGGGAGGTCAGGCTGCTCGGAGGCGAGGACCTCGTGGCCGAGTGGAGGCGGCGCCTGGATCATTTGGCGGGCCTGGCGCAGTCGGGGACGGCCGCGGCCGACACGGAACAGCCTGCCGACCCGGCCGACACGGAACCCCCGTCGGATCCGCCGGATCCGGATCGGGAGGCATCGTGAACGGCAGCCGCTCCATGAACGCCGACGGCGTCGTCCTGACCAACGCCATGCTCGTCTACCTCGCCGAATGCCCCGGCCGGACGGCCACGCTCCGCGAGCTCGGCGCCCATTTCGGCGTGCCCTGGCAGAAAGCCCTCGACCTGCTGTGGAGCGCCTCGCTCGTCGAACTGGGGGACCTGGTCGACGCCTACTCCCTGACCCTGCCCGTCCGGCCCGGCCAGGAGGAGCCGGGGGAGGAGCCGGCGAAGGCCGATTCGGCCGTCTCCTTCGGCGCGTGGGGCTCGGCCGACGTCCCAGACCTCCCGTTGACCCTCGACGAGGTCATCGCGATCGTCGCCCTCGTCGACTCGGTCGCGCAGATCACCCCGCCCGGCCCGTCGGCCGACGCCCTGTCGGCCATGCGCGCCAAGCTCGTCGCCGCGTGCGAGGAGGCCGGCTTCGCGGGCGTCATCTGGCCCGAACCCGCCGCGGCCGCCGATCCGGAGACGATGGGGCGCATAGACGCCGCCCTCGCCTGCGGAGCCTGGATCGACTTCTCCTACCACCGGCCGGGACCCGGCCTGCGGGAGTCGGTGACCGCCGTCCGCGCGATCCCCGTCGACGTGCGCTCGGCCGTCAACCCGGTGCTTCTGGCCTGGAGCGCCGACGGCGCGCGCACCTACCGCCTCGACCGGATAGGCGCGGTGCGCCTGGGGCCCGGCGCCCGCCGCGACGAGCTCGCGGCCGCCAGATCGGCCGTACGCCGAGACTCCGCCTGGCAGCCCGGCGGCGTGACGGTGACGCTCACCGTCACGCGGGCCGGCAGATGGATCGCCGAGATGCTCCCCGGCGCCACCGCGGTCCAGCGCGACGGCCTGACCGAGGTGACGCTCCGCTCCGAATCGGACGAATTCCTGGCCACGCTGCTCCTCCAACTGGGCCCGGCCGTCCTGGACGTCCGACCCGCCGAAGTGGCCCGGCGTCTGGCTGGACGCTTCGCCGCCCTCGCCGAGGACGCGGACGCATGAGGGCGGGGGTGATCGCCAACCCGGCGAGCGGACGCGACACCGGCGGACGTCACGCCGGGCGCGTCAAGGCCTGCCTGGAGGGGCGAGGCGTCGCGTCCCTCGACCTGACCGGCGCCACCGCCGCCGACAGCGCGCAAAGCGCCCGCGACGCCGCACGCCTGGGCCTCATCGACCTCTTGCTGGCCGTCGGAGGCGACGGAACCGTCCACGCCGCGGTGGACGCCCTCGCCGGGACCGGCGTGCCGCTCGGCATCGTCGCCGTGGGATCGGGCAACGACATCGCCCGCGAGTTCGACCTGCCGATACGCCGGCCCGAAGAGTCCACGGCGCTCGCTCTCGACCTCTTCGCGTCCTGCGACTCCCGGCCCGTCGACGCCATGGAGGTCTCCTCGCGCGGCGTCGCCCACCGGGCTCTAGCGGTGGTCTCGGCCGGGATCGACGCCGCCATCAACCTGCGGACCAATTCCCTGGCCTGGCCGCCGGGAACCCTGCGCTACGTCCGCGGAGCCCTGGCGACCCTCAGAGGATTCTCGCCCTACGGCGTGCGCGTGGAAGTGGACGGCCGCGCGGCAGCCGGGCTGGCGACGCTCGTGGCGGTGGCGAACACGAAGTACTTCGGCGGGGGGATGAACATCGCCCCACCGGCCGATCCCGGCGACGGCCTGCTCGACGTCGTCGTGGCCAAGGACCTCTCCACCGTCCAGATCCTCGCGCTGCTGCCGCGTCTGTACTCGGGCGGGCACGTCGCCCACCCCAACGTGCACGTCCTGCGCGGCAGGCGCATCCGGATCTGCGACGTGCCGGGCCTCGGCGCGCCCGCCCCGATCGCCATGGCCGACGGCGAGGTCCTCGGGCCGCCGCCCGTGGACGTCCGATGCCTTCCCGGAGCACTGGAGCTGTTGGCATGAGCGCCCTGCTGGAGGACTTCGCCGACGGGTACGCCCAGCGCGGCATCCGCCTCGACGGCTTCCAGGTCGAGGCCTGCCGGGCGCTCCTGGCCGGCCGGGACGTCCTCGTGGCCGCCCCGACGGGCTCCGGCAAGACCGTCGTCGCCCACTTCGCCGTCGAACTCGCCCTGGCCGCGGGCCGCCGCTGCGTCTACACGGCGCCGATCAAGGCCCTGTCCAACCAGAAGTACGCGGAGCTGGCCGGACGCTACGGGGAGGAGACGGTCGGCCTGCTCACCGGCGATACCGCGGTCAACCGCGACGCCCCCGTCCTCGTCGTGACCACCGAGGTCGTGCGGAACATGCTGTTCGCCAACGCCCCCGAGATCGACGAGGTCGGCTGCGTCGTCCTCGACGAAGTCCACTACCTGGCCGACAGGGAGCGCGGCCCCGTCTGGGAGGAAGTCGTCCTCGCCCTTCCCGAGCCCGTCAGGCTCGTCAGCCTGTCGGCCACGATCGCCAACGTGGACGAGCTGGCCGCATGGATGGGCTCCGTCCACGGCCGGACCGAGGTCGTCACCAGCGAGGTCAGACCCGTCCCGCTCGTCCAGCACGTGTGCACGGGCCGCAGGCTCGTCGCACTCCACGGCCGGGGCTCGGAGCCGTCGAAGGCCCTGGTCTCGGCGCTGCAGGGCTTGGGAGGCGACCCTCGAGCCCGACTGGGGAACCGGGACCGGCGCCGGATCATCTCCCTCCTGGAGGAACGGGACATGCTGCCGGCGATCGAGTTCATCTTCTCCCGTAAAGGCTGCGACCAGGCCGTCTCCGCCCTCGTGCGCGGCGACGTGACGCTCACGAACCGCGACGAGCAGGCGGCGATCCGCCGGCGCCTGCGCGACCTCCGGGGCCGCCTGGGCGAATCCGACCTGCGGGCCATCGGCTTCCACGCCGTATCCGCGGCGCTGCTCCGCGGTTACGGCGCGCACCACGCAGGGATGCACCCGGCCCTGAAGGAGCTCGCCGAGACCCTCATGTCCGACGGCCTCCTGCGCATCGTCTACGCGACGGGAACCCTGGCTCTCGGCATCGACATGCCGGTGCGGTCGGTCGTCGTCGAATCCCTGCGCCGCTGGGACGGCGACGGGTTCGCCGACCTGACCGCGACCGAGTACACGCAGCTCATCGGCCGGGCGGGACGGCGAGGCAAAGACGACGTCGGGCACGCGGTCGTCGTCGGCACGGCCGAGACCGACCCCTACGAGCTGGCCGCGCTCGGATCCGGGAAGGTCGAGTCGCTCCTGTCGGCCTTCTTCCCCTCCTACAACACCGTCGTCAGCCTCCTCGCCGAACAGCCCTACTCCCGGGCCAGGGCCATGATGGGACGCAGCTTCGCCCAGTACCAGCGCAACGCCGACCTCGGCCGGATCGAGGCGAGACTGGCCCGCATACGCCGCAGGATCGCCCTGGAGGCCCGCGAGCTGCGATGCGACAGGGGCGACGTCGTCGAATACGTTCGGGCGCGCGCGGCCTCCGGCCGGGCCGCGAAGTCCTCGCGCAAAGAGGCCAAACGGGCCTACCGCGCCAGGATCGCCGACTCCTTCGCCGGGGCGCGCAACGGAGTCGTCTACGCGGTCAACCGGGAGGGCGAACTCGACTACGTCCTCGTGCTGTCGGGCGGCCGTGAACGGCTGCGCGTCCTCGACTGGTACGGCGAGGCCTCCTGGCTGCGCGAGGGGGACCTGCGCTCCGAGCTGCGCGAGGCCGCCTCGGTGCCGATCCCCCAGGGCCGGAGCCTGCGCGAGCGCCCGGTCCGCGAGGACCTCGCCGACGCGATCGCCCAGGCCGTCGAGGAGCGGACGGAACTGGGCGTCGACCGCGACCTCCTCGAACCGTGGTCCCGCTTCGCCGTCCGGGAGGACGACGCGCTGCTCGCCCACCCGTGCGCCTCCTGCCGGCACATCGGGGAGCACGTGCGGGCGGCCGAGACGCTGCTCTCGCTGGACGCCCGCGAACGGGAGCTGACCGAGCTCGCCGAAGGCTGCACGGACTCCGTCGGGCGCGAATTCGACTCGACGGCCGGCGTGCTGCGGGATCTCGGGATCCTGCAGGGGGAGGGGGAGGCCACCCGCCTCGGCCCGGGTGCCGCCGCCTTGCGCGCCTTGCACGTCGAGAACGACCTCCTGGCCTACCGGTGCCTGACGGATCTGCGGGAGGGCGAGCTCGACGCCGCAGGGTTCGCGGGGTGGGCGTCGATGTTCCTCGGGGACGACCGGCTCGCGGGAGGCCTGCCGCACGGCAGGCTCGGCGCCCTGGCGCGCCGAGCCCTCGCCGACGCCGACTTTCTGCGCGACGTGGAGGCGCGGCACGGGCTGGACCGGACCCGCGAGCCGGTCACGCGATGCGTGGACGTCTTCTCGGAATGGGGCTCCGGCGCCGGCCTCGACGCGTGTCTGCGGGGCTCGCGCATGTCCGCGGGGGATTTCGTCAACGCAGCCCGGCGGCTCATCGACCTCCTCGGCCAGATGGCGGCCGCGGGGGAGGGAACCTGGATCGGGCCGCTCGCCCGCGAGGCCCGTACGAGGACGCGCCGGAAGGAGGTGATGTGATGCCCGCCTCCCAGACGCCTCCGGAACGGACCTTTCGGACAGCCCCGCAGTGCGCGGACGCGCCCGGAGGGCGTTCGCCCGGGCCGATGCCGGGTCATCCTGCCGGGACGGGGAGCCGCCCGGGCGGCGCGGCGGGATCCCTCCTGCGCGCGGCGCGGGCGTCCGCCCCCGCATTGGCGTCCGCGGTCTGCGGTCTGTGCCTGTACGCGTCCTTCGCACCCCTGCGATGGTGGTTCCTGGCTCCGGTCGGCGTCGCGGTCCTCGTCGCCGCCCTGAGGGGGCGCCGCCCTCGGGCGGCCTTCGGCACGGGCTTCCTGGCGGGCCTGGCGTTCTTCGGCCTTCTGGTCGACTGGGCCTCGGAGTCCACCGGCACGTGGGTCGCCCGAGCGGGCCTGGGAGCCGTTCTGGCCCTCTACACGGCGGCCATGGCGCTCGTCTGGCGCGGGCTGTTCGAGTCGCTCGGCGACCGGCCGCTGCTTCTGGCCCCGGCGCTGGCGACGGTGTGGGTCGCGGTCGAACAGCTCCGCGGCGCCTGGCCGCTGGGAGGCATGCCGTGGGGGACGCTGGCCTTCGGCCAGGTGGACGGGCCCCTGCTCCGCCTGGCCCCGTACGGATCCTCCCAGGCCGTGGGCTTCGCCGTCGTCGCCGCCGGGGTCCTCTTGGAGGCGGCCGTACGCGTGGCGCGCAGGGGCGGGAAAGCGTCGGCGATCGGCGCGTCGGCGTGCTGCCTGGCCGCGGCCGGCCTCGTCTTCGGGCCGCTCTTCCTTCCCCTCTCGCCGGTCTCCGCCGGAACCGGGACGGTCGCCGTCGGCTTCGTCCAGGGGCGCATCCCGGCCAAGAGCGAGGTGTCGGGCAGGCTCCGGGCGCTGACGGTCACCGAGAACCTCGCGGCCGCGACCCGCCGCCTGGAGGGCAGGGGCGCCGACCTCGTGCTGTGGCCCGAGTCGGCCTCCGATCTGGACGCACACACGGATCCGGATGCCGGAGCCGTCGTCGAGGAGGCCTCCAGACGCCTGGGCGTCCCCCTGCTTCTGGGCACACAGCGCTATCCGGGGGACTATCGGTACAACGACTACATCGCGTGGCTGCCGGATCGCGGCCCGTCCGGTCGGTACACCAAGCAGCACCCCGTCCCCTTCGGGGAGTACATGCCCGCCCGCGGGTTCTTCCGCCTGTTCACGTCCGCGGTCGACCAGATCTACCTCGACATGCGCGCAGGCTCCGGCCCGGCCCTCCTCGACGTGAACGCCGGCGGGCGCCGCCTTCGGGTGGCCGTTCCGATCTGCTTCGAGATCGGATACGAAGGCATCGTCAACGAGGCCGTGCGAAAAGGGGCGCAGTTCATCGCCGTCCCCACCAACAACGCCTCCTTCGGCCACTCCGCGGAGTCGCGCCAGCAATTCGACATGACCCGCTTCCTGTCGGCGGAGACGGGCAGGACCGCCATCCAAGTCTCGACGGTCGGCGTCTCGGGCGTCGCCGAACCGGACGGAAGGGTCCACCACATGACCGAGCCGTGGAGGCCCGAGGCGCGCCTGGCCCGCGTGGCCCTGCGATCCGGGACGACGCCCGCGACCCGGGTGCACGGGTACGCCACCGCCGCCTTCTATCTCGCTGGCGCGGCCCTCGGCGGGCTAGCATTGGCACAGGGTCTCAACCGCCCGGGAGGAAACGGCAAGCGCAGGGAGAAAGGTGGCCGATGAAGGTTCTCGTCGTCATTCCGACTTACAACGAGGTTCAAGCCCTCGAACCGATCGTGTCCAGGGTCCGCACGTCCGTTCCGGACGCGGACATCCTCGTCGTCGACGACGACTCGCCGGACGGGACGGGCGACCTGGCCGACCGGATCGCCGAAGACGACGGCACCGTCCACGTCCTGCACCGGGCGGGCAAGGAAGGGCTCGGCAAGGCCTACCTGGCGGCTTTCGACTGGGCGATGGGACGCGACTACACGCACGTCGTCCAGATGGACGCCGACGGCTCGCACCGGCCGGAGGAGCTTCCGCTTCTGCTCGAACGCGCGGGCATGAGCGACTATCCGGATCTGATCATCGGCTCGCGCTACGTGCGCGGGGGAGAGATGGTCGGCTGGCCCAAGTCCCGCGAGATCCTCTCGCGCGCCGGAAACTTCTACATCAAGGCGTGGCTGGGAATCCCCGCGTCCGACGTCACCGCCGGCTACCGGGTGTACCGCACCGGCTTCCTGCGCAGGATCGACTTCACGTCGGTGGAGTCCTCGGGGTACTTCTTCCAGACCGACATGACCGACAAAGTCCACCAGCTAGGCGGTTCGATCATCGAAATGCCGATCAACTTCGCCCAGCGGGAGGTGGGGGAGTCCAAGCTGTCGGCGAGCATCTTCGCGGAGTCCTTCTCCAGGGCCACAAAGATGGGCGTCAAGCGCCGCGCCAGGCAGGTCGCCGCCCTGGGGCGGTCGGCGGCCAACAGGCTCCGCCGGCGTCCGTCCTGAGGTCCCTGGGGCGCACACGCCGTGCGAATGGTGTGCGAGGCCGCGATCGAGACAGACCGCAGGTCGGGAGGCCGCGGGCCGATGCGGCGAATCCGACCCGCTTACGTTATGTCAAAACGTGGGAGGGAGGCATGGGCGCCGCCGCTGCCGGGCGGAGTCGCCCGCCTCGTGGCCTCGCGATCGGCGCCGTCACGAGGAATGGCGGCGCATGCGCAGCTGGCCGGAGCGGAGGAGCGCGAGCCGCTCTTCGAGGAGCACCCGGAGCTCGGCCTCCGAACGGCGCTCCAGGAGCATGTCCCAATGCGTGCGCTGCGGTTTGAGGGGCTTCTTGTCGTCCGGTGCCGGAATGTTGCGCAGTTCGCCTTCGGCGCCGCAGCGGCATTCCCACGTCGAGGGAGGCTCGGCCTCGACGGCCATCGCCACGCCGAACTGGTGGCCGTTCGGGCACTCGTAGACGACCCGCTTGCGCTCGACGAAGGCCACGCCTTCGTCGGTCTCCAGTGAATTCGCGCCGATCTTCATGCCGCGCAACGAGCGCTCTGCCATGGGTGGTTCCTTTCGTCCGTTCCCGACCATTCTATTCGCCGGCCGGCCCGCAGCTCGACGGTCAGCCGGCGAACCGCGCACCGCCGAGTCGTGCGTTCGCCGCCGGAACGCCCAGCCCCTTCCGGATTATTCCGATAATGCACATTATGTCAATTCGCGCTTCCCGAATCCAGGCCGCCCGCTTCCCCGCATCCAGCCCGCCTTCGCCGGCGGTCCTTCGCCCTCCTGTTGTATCGCTCCCCATTCGTCATTCGACACCTTCAACCACTTCCGCCCGAAAGCGCGCTAGCCTATGAGGCATGAGACTGGGTGTGGACTTTGGGACGACGCGTACGACGGTGGCCGTGGTGGATCGTGGGAACTATCCGCTGTTCGCCTTCACCGACCAGGATGATGACGCTCACGAGTATCTGCCGTCGATTGCGGCGCTCGACGGCGGCGAACTGGTCTTCGGTTTCGAAGCGTTGCGTTTGGCCCTCTCCGGTGCCCCCCACATCCGCTCGTTCAAGCGGTCTCTGGCCGACCCCGACGTGACCGTCAGGAGCACCGTGCGCATCGGCGACCGCGAGATGCCCCTCATCGACCTGGTCACCGAGTACCTCGCCTACGTCGGCAGGTCCGTGCTCGCCTCGCGCCCCGGCAAGGGCGAGGCGCTGGAGGCCGTCGTCGGGGTGCCCGCCCACGCCCACTCGGCGCAGCGCTTCCTGACCCTGGAGGCCTTCCGCAGGGCCGGATACGCCGTGACGGCGATGCTCAACGAGCCTTCGGCCGCCGGCTTCGAGTACACGCACCGCCACGCCAAGACCCTCAACTCCCGCCGGACGCGCGTCCTCGTCTACGACCTGGGCGGCGGCACCTTCGACGCCTCCCTCGTCGCCGTGGACGGCAAGAGCCACGAAGTCCTCGCCTCCCACGGCAACAACCGCCTGGGCGGGGACGACTTCGACGCCGTGCTCGCCGGATGCGCGGCGCAGATCGGCGGCACGTCCCGCGAGAAGCTCGGGCGGGTCGGCTGGCAGCGCCTGCTCGACGCCGCCCGCGTCGCCAAGGAGTCCCTGTACCCCCAGTCCCGGTTCGCCACCCTGGAGGTGGACGGGACGGCCATCGCCGTGCCCGTCCGCCGCTTCTACGAGGCCGTCGCCCCCCTCGTCGAGTCGACCTTCGACACCCTGGAGGCCCTCATGGAGCACGGCAGGGACGGCCGGGCGACGATCGCCCACGACGTGGCGGGACTCTACGTCGTAGGCGGCGGGTCCGAACTGCCGATCGTGGCCCGCATGCTGCGCAACCGCTACGGGCGGCGCGTCCACCGCTCCCCCTACACGGCCGGGTCCACGGCCATCGGGCTGGCGCTGGCCGCCGACCCAGAGGCCGGCTACTCCCTGGCCGACCAGCTCTCCCGGGGGGTCGGCGTCTTCCGCGAGGGCGAGTCGGGCACCCTCGTGACCTTCGACCCTCTCCTCTCCCCCGAGCTGCGGGTCTCCCCCGGCAAGGCCGTCTCCCTGACGCGCAGGTACCGGGCCGCCCACAACCTCGGGCGCTACCGCTTCGTCGAGTACACGCGCACCGAGGACGGCGTGCCGCGCGGAACCGTCGTGCCCTGCGGGCAGGTCTCCTTCCCCTTCGACCCGGCCCTGCGGGGCGCGGGCGTGGACCTGGACGGCGTGGACGTGCGCCGGACCGCCGAAGGAGCGCTCATCGAGGAGAACTACACCGTGGACGCCCACGGGATCGTCGAGGTCTCGATACGCGACCTCGACACCGGCTACGCCACCGCCCGCTCCCTCGGCGCCCGCGGGCTCGGGCGGAGCGAATGAGCCCACGGCGTCTCACGGACCGGACGGGCTGCCGCCGCGCGCCGGGTCTTTGAGATTCTGTCGGGGTGGCACGCCATCCCGTCGATCAGGTTCCGTCCGCTCCGAAGCTCGCGATCCTGTCCGTCCAGCACGTTCTGGCCTTCTACGCGGGAGCCGTCATCGTCCCGCTGCTCATCGCCCAGGGCCTCGGGCTGAGCACCGCCACGACGATCCACCTCGTCAACGCCGACCTGCTCACCTGCGGCATCGCCACGATCCTCCAGTCGGCCGGGCTGACGCGCTTCGTCGGCGTGCGCCTGCCCATCATCCAGGGGGTGACGACCACGGCGGTCGCCCCCATCATCGCGATCGGCGCGGCCGCGCGGACCGGGGAGCCGGAATCCTCGCTTCCGGCGGTCTACGGGGCCGTCATCGTCTCGGGGCTGTTCACCTTCCTGGCCGCCCCCTACTTCGCGCGGCTCCTGCGCTTCTTCCCGCCCGTGGTCACCGGGACGGTCCTGCTCGTCATGGGCACGAGCCTCCTGGCGATCTCCGCCGACGACTTCGTGGGCCACGCCGCGGGACGGCCCGCCGCCGCCGACCTAGGCCTGGCGTTCGGCACGCTCGCCGCCATCGTGCTCATCCAGCGGCTTTTCACGGGGTTCCTGGCCACGATCGCCGTGCTCGTCGGCCTCGTCGGAGGCACGCTCGCCGCTCTGGCCGCTGGCGGCCTCTCGGCTGAGAAGGTCGACGCCTTCCACGGCGCCGCCGCCTTCGACGTGACCACTCCCCTGCACTTCGGCGCTCCCCGGTTCACGCTCCTGGGCTGCGCGTCGATGATCGTCGTCATGCTCATCACGATGGTCGAGACGACCGGAGACGTCTTCGCCACCGGCGAGATCGTCGGCAGGCGCATCGACGGGCGGGACGTCGCCGCGGCCATCAGGGCCGACGGAGCCTCGACCCTCCTCGGCGGGGTCATGAACTCCTTCCCGTACACGTGCTTCGCCCAGAACGTCGGGCTGGTCGGGATCACCCGCGTCAGGTCCCGCTGGGTGGCGACGGGCGCCGGCGCGGTCATGGTCGCGCTCGGGACGCTGCCGAAGGCCGGCGCCGTCGTCGCCACGATCCCTCCCCCGGTTCTCGGCGGCGCCTCGCTCGTCATGTTCGCGACGGTCTCGTGGGTGGGCCTCCAGACCATCGCCCGGGCCGACATGCGCGACAACCGCAACGCGATCATCGTGGCCGCGTCGCTCGGCCTGGCGATGCTCGTGACGTTCAAACCGGACCTGGCGAAGGCCTTCCCCGAGTGGGCGCGGATCCTCTTCGGCTCGGGCATGACCACCGGCGCCATCGCGGCGATCCTCTTGAACGTCCTCTTCTTCCACGTCGGCCGCCAGACCGGTTCGCGGATGGCCGCCGACGCCGGGGGCCGCAGCCTGACAGCCGACGAGGTCAACGGCATGGACGAGGATGCCTTCGTCTCGGCTTTCCGCGGCCTGGTCAACACGCAGACGTGGCCCCTCAGGCGGGCCTGGGCCCAGCGCCCCTTCGCCGACGCCTCCCGCCTGAGGGGCGCCTTCCAGGCGGCGGTCTTCTCCGGGACGCGCGAACAACGCCTGGCCCTGCTCTCCGACTACCCCGACATCGCCGAGCTCCTGCGGGCGGACGAGCCGACCGCGCAGCGCATCTCCAAGGACATCGGCTCGCTCGCCCTCGACTCGGCCACGCCCCGCCAGCTCGAACGGCTGGACCGGTTGAGCGCGGACTACCGGGAGAAGTTCGGCTGGCCCCTCGTCGCCTACCTCAGCCCCGTCGACACCCCCGAGCGGATCATCGAGAACTGCGGGCGGCGCCTGTGCCACACGCCCGAGCAGGAGGAGCTCGTCGCCCTCTCGGAGGTCGTGGACATCGCCGGCGACCGCCTCGGCATCCTCCTAGCCGAGGCCAACCCCGCGCGCACGGCATGGAAGTCCAAGCTCACGGGGGAATGACCGGCAGCCTCGCGAGGCGATTGCAGGGCCGCGGCCGCACGAGGGAAAGAGGCCGGCATACGGAGAGCGGCTGACTCCGCGCCCGGCCCGCCGCCCGGCAGGCAAGCGTGCTCAGCGGGTCTGAACGGCCGATGCCGGGAATCGACGGCGCGTCACGGGGCGGCCCCGGCGATGGGCGCCGCGGGAGGGCGGGCCCTCACATGGTGGCGGTGCGCTTGGCGGCCCGGCGCTTGGCGAGCTCGTCCTCGACGCCGGCGCGCTCCTCCCCCTCGGCTCGCTCGGTGGGGAGCTGGCCGAGCGTCCCCTCGACTTCGCGCCACACGCGGCCGACGGCGATGCCGAAGACGCCCTGGCCGCCCTTGACGAGGTCGATCACTTCGTCGTCGGAAGTGCACTCGTAGACGGAAGCGCCGTCGGACATGAGGGTGATCTGGGCGAGGTCTTCGACCCCGTGGGTCTCCAGCTGCTTGACCGCCAGGCGGATCTGCTGGAGCGAGACGCCCGTGTCGAGGAGCCGCTTGACGATCTTGAGCACGAGGATGTCGCGGAAGGAGTAGAGGCGCTGGCTGCCCGAGCCGTGGGCCGTGCGGACGGTCGGCGAGATGAGACCGGTGCGATCCCAGTAGTCGAGCTGCCGGTACGTGATGCCCGCCGCGCGGCAGGCGATGGGCCCACGGTACCCGGTCTCGACGTCGAGATCCGGCAGCGGGTCGCCGAACAGCATCTGCTGCGCGCGCTGTTTGACGGCATTCTGAGCCATTGCGACCTCCATCTTTCTCCTACTTTCGTCGGACGGGCCCTTCGACAGGATCAACGATATAGCAGGATCTCCCCGGCGTCTCGATCCGGCGTGTCTAAACCTCAACTTGAAGTTGAGGAGTGGGTCACCTACCGGAGCTCGACCTCGATGTTCTCGGTGAGGAGGGCCCGGTACAGCTGCGCGATGACCGCCGAATTCTCGGTGGCCGTAGCGATGGCCCTCTCCCCCGCCGCCGACGACCTACGCGCCCGCTCGCCCGCCAGAGAGTTCGAGACGAGCACCGCGTGGGCGTGAGCCGACGTGCGGATGCTGCGAACCTGACGGAGGTCGAAGCCGGCCGCCGTGAGCATCGAGGCGAACCGAACGATGTCGGGTGCCTGAGAGGTCAGTCTACCGCGTGCGTCGGTGGAGAGTATGCCCGCCGCGACCATGGATTCGATGTCGGCCACCGGCACTCCGGTCAGGCCCGACACCTCCGCCAGTTTCAGGCGCGTGCCCGGTTGCGGCCGGGGGGTCGACTCGTCGATGACGCGCATCCTGCCCGGGTGCGTCCCCTCGGGCTGCTCGCCCGCGTCCAGCTGGCGGAGCAGCTCGCGGATCTGCTCCAGCGGAAGGTAGCGGTCGCGCTGCTCGCGGAGGATGAACCGCAGCCGCTCGGCGTCGGCGTGTGAGAAAAGCCGCTGGTTCGACGTGGTGCGGTGCGGGTGGATGAGCTCGATCGACTCGTAGTGCCGGATCTTCGACAGCGTCAGAAGGGGGAACTCCTCGGCCAGGATCGAGCGGACCTCGCCGATCTTCAGGCAAGGGTCGTGGGAGACGTCATGCGGCCACGACCCCTCCGGCACCGCCCGGGGGGCCGGAACCGCTCTGCGGGCGGCGGTAGTAGTCGTCATGCAGAGTGCGCTCCCTAGGCGTGTGCCCCGTAGAAGGTCAGCCGGAACTTGCCGATCTGGACTTCGTCGCCGGTCTCAAGGACGTGGGAGTCGATCCGCTCCCGGTTGACGTACGTGCCGTTGAGCGAACCGGAGTCCCGGACGAAGAAGGTTCCGCCCTCGCGGATGAACTGCGCGTGCTTGCGCGAAACCGTGGCGTCGTCGAGGAAGATATCCGAGCGCTGATGGCGGCCCGCGTTCGTGCGGTCCTCGTTGAGCAGGAACCGCGCGCCCGAATTGGGCCCCGAGAGGGCTATGAGCAGGGCCGATCCCTGCGGCAGGGAGTCGATGGCGTCCTGTTCCTCAGGCTTGAGACCCCGGCGTCTCGGGGACGAATCGGTTCCGGCCGCCGTCGCGGCGAAGAGAGACGTCGACCGGGGATCGGCATCCTGTGGGTTGACCTGCTCAGCCATTCGCGTGTGCCTCCTTTTGTGCGCCCGATGCTTTAGATAACGATTTTACAACCCCGTAGGTCGCGATGTCATCACGCGATTCGCTCCGGGCCGATTCCCGATCCGCGCCGGGGCCTCGATCCCGCACGCGGGTTGATTCCGGAATCGCCGGTGTGGTAGGCGCTAGTGAGAGCCGCCGGCGCGGTGCGCCTCGGCGAGGACGGCGGGCTTCATCCCATGCCGCCCCAGTTGCCTCCGCGGCCGCCCCAGCTTCCTTCGGGCCAGTGCCACCGCGGCCTGTACCAGCCGCCTCCGCCGTCCCAGCGGCCGTGGCGATGCCAGTTCCGCCAGCGGGGCCAGTCGACTCTCGGCGGCTGCCACTGCGAATCGTCCCCGCCGTCATCGTCATCGTCGTCGTCGCCGGGCTCCTCCACCCCGGGGTTCTGGGGCTTGTGCGGTTGGGCCGCGCTGCCCGGATTATTGCCGGGATTCGCCGGAGGGGCCGCCTGGGGCGGAGCCGGCTGAGGCTTGGGCTGCTGCGGCTGGGGCGTCGCCTGCGCCCCGGCCGAGGGCGACGGAGCGGGCGTGGCCCTCCGGCTCGGAGTGGCGGCCGCGTGTTTCGGCCTGGCGGACGGAGTCTGCATGGGAGCGGGGGCCGGAGCGCTCGTCTGCGGCGCCGGGGACGGTGAGGCCGGAGCGGGCTGCGGCGTCGGCGACGGTGACGCGGGCGCGGATGTGGCGGAAGGTTCAGGAGTCGGGCGCGTGACCTCGGGAGAGGAATCCTGCCTGCCGGGCTGCTGGCACTGGGCCAGGGTGAACCCGAGGCCGAGCCCCAGCGCCAGCGACAGCGCGAAAGCGGTTCGCGGGTTGCCCTTGAAAGGCGTCGCATTGGGCGTGCTCGCCGCCATGCCCCCTCCATCACTCATACCCCGATATTACAAGGTTTTAGTATCCTTCCTCCGAAGGCCGGAGCACAACTCGCGCCGCAGGCCTGTGAGAATTCAGCCTGCGGGGAGGTCCCTCTACCTCTCCTCGAAGTCGGAACTCGGATCGAACTTGAGCACTCGGGCGTTCTCCCTGATGGTCCGTATTTCGGACTCCTTGAAGCCCTCGGGCTTGGTGGCCTGGATGTCGATCGTGATCTCCAGGCGGGCGCCCGCCCCCGCGAGCCGATCGATGACCTCGCGGGTGACGTTGCCGATGTCTCGCGCGTAGCGATCAGGATCGATCTTCACGGTTCCGAAGAAGCGCGCGAGTATCGTTTCGACGGCCGAGGCGGCCCCCGGACGCCCAGCGGCGGGCACTCCGCCGTCTCGCGGCCGGGCTGAACCCGCGGATCCAGTCCTTGCGCCTTCCCGCCCTAGCGGGGTCTCCCCTGCCGTCTCCACCGACGCAGCCTGCTGTGCCCCGGTCGCGGAGCGATCCGCCTCGATCTGCGCCTGCGCGCGTTCGACGTCGACGAGCAGAGTGCTGTCCGTGACCTGGATGGTCGCGTCCGCATTCGGCGGAATGACGAGTCCCCAGTAGCGCCCGGTTTCGGGGTCCTTTCCGGTTGCGACGGCGAAGCGCTCTTCTTCCACTAGTACCGAGGAGAGCGCCTGCGCAATCGTGCGGTCGAGGACGTCGCGGCTTACGAGCCGCGGCATATACGCGTATTGGGTGAAGTAGCCCCACAGCTCGCCCACGGTAATCTCACCGGCGTCACGCCACAGCTTCGAAAGAACGCCATGCAGTGCAGTGCCGAGATTGGCCGCGCCGAAGTCGGTGACGAGCTGCCCTTCGCGAACCAGTTTCGCGCTCACCCGTTCGGCCGTCGGCTGTTCGCCGAATCCCGGAACTTTACTCAAAGACGACAGCGTGAAGGGTTTGGTCGAGTCCGATTGCTCGGGGTACACGGCTTGCTCGGGGTACACGGCCCACACGAAGGTGTCGCGGATGCGGTCCGCGATGGTTTGATCGAGCCGGCCCACCCACTCTTCGGCCTGTTTGGACTGCTGGCGCGACAGATTGAGATCCTCACCGGTCTCTTTCACGCGCTTCCATCCGAGGTAGCTGCGAGTCGCAGCCTCCAGGCCGTCCAGTTCGTTCCTGTCTGCGAGCAGGAACACGAGGGCGTTGCGGTGGACGCGTTGGCTTGCGCCCTTCGATTCGACCGCGCCATGGACCCAGTTGAGTGCCGCGGAATCGGGGCTCCCCTTCTTCGTCACCGAGTGACGCGGGTGGACGAGCACGAGGCGGGTGCTCTCGAGATCGGGGATGTCGGCGCTGGAGGCTGGGGCCACGTGCACCCGGTCGAATACTCCCCGTTTCCGCTCTTCGCCTCGCAGACGCCGGGTGATCTCGTTCCAGACGGCCTCCTCGTCCTCACGGAGGCGTTCGGCATAGTCGTTGGCCGTCTTGGTGATCGAGGGCTGGGTGTCGAACCAGTAGTGGCCATGCTCCTCGTAGAAATACGTCGATCGCTGCGCGAGCTGTTCGAGCGCGCTCCCGAAGTTCCCCAGCGTATCGCCGGGCACGGCGGTGCCGAGCCACAGGTATTGTTTGTCGAGCCCCTTCCGGGCGCCCTCGCTTCTAGGGGCCGCGCCCATGAAAATCGTGCGGGCGATGCGCTGGGTGACGAACCGCTGGCCCAGGCTCGGCCGGGCACTGTCAATCTGACGGGCGGTTGAGCCCGGCCCGTCGATGTCGGAGTCGATGATCGGCTTCCACTGATCCTCCAGGTACTGCGTCAAGTCGGTGTTGACCGTTGTCGCGTCCAAGGGAACGTTGCCCGGCAAGATTAGCGGAGACATGTCGTTGGAGGCCCACAGTTCGTGCACGATCGACGAGACGAGCTTGAGCACGCCGCGTGTGCGCTGGAACCTCTCCAAAGTGGACCAATCCTCATACAGCCTGTCTAGAAGCTCCGGGTGCAGAGGGTAGCAGGCGCGGATCCTCTCCTCGTACTCCGCCCCCGGTACCGCGGCGTCCCGCGGGAACTTCCCTGCGTTGTTCCGATACATGGCTACGAAGTTGCGGGCCACGGCCGAGATCATCGTCCTCCCTTCCGCGTTCGGATCCTGGAAGAGCCTGCGGCGGACGATTTCGAACGATTCGTCCTTGCTCGACGGCCGCCACTGGTCGGCGACGCGGCGAACCACGTTCTGGAGGCGCTCGAGGGCCAGCCGTCCGTTCGATCCCCCGATCTCGATCTCGTTGCCGTGCCCGGCGTCGGAGGCGGGGATCGACACCACCAGCATGGCTCCGGGCACGGACCGCACGATCTCCGTCAACGACTGCGCGAAAGTGAACTGCGTGTCGAACGAACCCGCCGGAAGGTCGGCGTCCGTGAGAAGCTGGCGCGCGTAGGCCACCCATTCGTCCACGAGGATCAACACGGGTGAGTAGCGCCTGATCAGTGTCCGCATCGCCTCGCCGGGGTTGGTGCCCGCCTTGTCGTCTTCGGCCACCAGGCTGTACGCTTCATGGCCACCGAGCTGCCAGGCGAGCTCGCCCCAGAGGGTGCGCACTTCCGTCCCGTCCTCCTTGATGGCGGGCGAGCCCGCCTTGAGGTAGGTTCCCACGAGCGCGACCCGCCGCACCCCCATCCTCGCGAGATTCGGGTTGCCGCTGGCGGCGACGAGCTCCTGGACCTCCTGCGGCAGGTCGTGCGCCGGGGTGCCGCCGAACAGATGGTAGAGCGCGAGCATCGAATGGGTCTTGCCGCCGCCGAAATTCGTTTGGAGGTTCACCACGGGGCTGGCGTTCCCATCGTCGCCGTTCAGCCGGCGCAGCGCCCGGGACAGGAGGTCGTGCAGGCCCTCGGTGAGGTAGGTGCGGCTGAAGAACTCCACCGGGTCCCCGTATTCCGCGCTCACGGCCTGCCCGGTGTGGACGAGGTGCAGGTCGGCGGCGAACTCCGAGGCGGTGAATTCGCCGCGCGCCACATCGTCATGGGGCCGGATCACGTCCCGCCAGGGTTTCAGGCCCGAACTCGGGTCGAGGGCCACCCGTTTGGTCTTCCTGCGGTTCTGCTCCTCGAACACGGTGCGTTGGAGGTCCACTCGCAGCTTGCGGACGTCCGCCGCCGAGTCCATCGCGTCGACGGCGTGCAGCAGGCGCTCGATGGTGTCAAGGGCGCGGATGGCGTCATCAGAGCTGAACTGCTCGTTGTGGGCCCACCTATTGCGGGTTTCCCGCAGTTCGGAGGCGAAGCCCTGCTGCGCGCGGGAAAGCACGTCCTTGAAGTGGAAGCCCTTCTCGGTGATCGCCCGCAACTGGACCTGAACGTCTCGCTTCGTCATTGTGCGCACGGCGCCGCCGTATTTGGCGGCGTCCTCCGCAGCCCATCGGGCAGGCCAATCGGACGTGCCGAAAGCCTGAGTCATGACCGGATCGACTGCGTCCAGCAATCCTTCGGACAGCAGGTCGAAAGCCCTGCCGATCCGCTCCCGGTTGTTCATCGCCATGATCGTCTCCTAAAATGTTATTTTGATGCGTCCTACCGACACTTCATTGCGGAGGGCAAGAATTTGAGGAACACGAGAATTTTGCTTCACCCATTCGACAGCTGGAGGTGAAATCGCTCCAAGAACACTTAATAACTGATTGTGATCATTTATAAGTTTTCTGGCAAAAATTGGTTCATGATGGGCGATACGGTTACGAAGTTTACGAAGAGATTCTAATTTCTCATGAAGTTTTTTCTAGTTTCGGTTAAATGTGGAAATGCGCGATTAAGAGCGGGATCCCAAAGCCTTTTATGGTATCGATTGGCGAGTAATCCAGTCCAAAAACCGAGACTTAATTCTGCGATAATATGTCCAGGTTGAATTTCTTTATTTCCTATTTTTTTCAAAGTTTTGTATGCTTTAGAGATATGTTTAAACTCAGATTGATGTAACTGTAAATTGTCTTTCCACCAATCTTCTCGTTTTGCAAGGTTAGACAATTCATTATGAAGAGTATTGCGAAGGGCGACTTCTAGCACGCTAAAACCTCCCCAAAAAGCTGAAGCAATGGCAATATTCCAGGAATAAAGACGGATTGCAATATCGCGGTCGCCTCGACAGGCGGACTCGTAGGTCATAAACCGATCGGTACTGAGCACTGATATGAGGCCGCTAACTGTGGTTGGCGTATGCCGGCGCATACATGTATACTCGCCGCTGTAAGCCCCGGACGAGGCCGCGTTAGCGGTCGCCGCGCCGGGGCAATTCTCTTCCCCCGGCCCCTGCTTCTTCGCTCCCATGCGCCTAGTCCGTCTCGTCGAAGTCGAGTTCCTGCTGGGCCGCCCGCGGGATCGATGCGATCCTGCGGGCCTGCTCGGATAGGTCGCCCCATGCGCTCACGAGGCTGTTGAATAGGAGGGCGTCTTCGCCGTCCTCCTTTTTCTCGGCTTCTTTGAAGAGCAGGAAACCGAGTTCCTTCACCGCGTCTAAGCTCACACGGCCTTGGACGGTGGGCAGCAGTTCGGCCACCTTGTCGGCGCCACCCTTCGCCATCGTCGCTGCGAGGCGCACCGTCGCCTCCCACACGCTCACATAGTCGTCCGCGGCAGGGTCCCAGTCGCTTTCGAGCCGCGAGGGTGAGAGCAGCCGGGCTTTGCCGCCTTTCGCCTCGAAGATCCCGCCGCGCTCCAGAGCGCCGATCGAAGTGTCGGAGGAGCGCGCCAGCTGGTCCGCGATGCCGGAACTTTCTTCTCCCCAGCCGTATTGTCGGTACCACCTGACGGCGAAGCGGGTCTCCGGGTCGAAGTCCGATTCCTGTTCCCCCAGCACCTCGTCGAGTGTGGCGTTGATCAGCAGCAGCGCGTCCTTCACGCTCATGTCCGAGCCATCGGCTTCGCGCACCCGCGAGTACCGGGAGAACACCGAGATCCCCGGCCCGATCGCCGCCTGCGCCAGATCGACCGGGGCGATGCCACCCTGCATGAGCGTGCGCAACGCCACCGGCAGCTCCGACTTAAGCTGGGCGACGAAGGCCCGGCGGGTCGTCGCCTCCGCATCCTCGGGGCGAGGGCGGCAGGCTAGAACAATAGACGAGGCTAGAGCATTGCTCCCGATGTCACGCACCCTACCCGCACGTTCGCTGCGTACTGGCCACGTCGCGGTAATCTCCCATCCCGCTCCGATGAGACCATCGAGCAGCGTATGCCATCCCGTTGACGAGGTGCCTTCATTGTTCGAATCTTGTTGTTTATAAGCATAATAGACGGTCATTGGCACATTCGAATTCGCGTCCACACGAATGCGGTGGAATACCGAATTGAAACCATCGACGAAAAACTTCGCCGCACCCCCCTTTCCGCCGTGTCGGTACGGATTGGCAACGAGCTCGTCGACTTTGGGTGTCAGCATAGTTCCGAAAACATTCGGATAAATATTGTACAAACAATATCGCAACCAAATATAAAAGTAATCTGATAGGTCTGAATATCCTATGTTATCATAATATGGAGGATCAGTGGAAACAACTACTTGGTCATACCGCCGAGAATTTGCACCGATTTGATCAACATATCCATCGCTGTTTGTTGATATATAATCTATTGACTTAGTTATCCACTTCACTTGACTAAGAAAATTACCGGAAGAACTAGAAAATGGATTTGCTTCGGCGAAATCCCAAACCATGGGAATAGCCTGACGCGTGAATACTTGCGCAATTTTGTCACCCACGCTCTGCCAAGTATTCAATGACGAAAGCCGGTTAGTCTGGCGACTAACGGCGAGAGCAAGGTACGTGACAATCGCATCGGCATAGGCTTGGGCATCTGCGCCTCCCTGTTCCAAACGATCACCGTCGGACAGTCCTACAGTACGCGCGTCAGCCAGTGCTCGCTCACGTGCTTCGCTCACAAGGTCACTCAAAGTCGTCAAGGCAACGAGTTGTCGGTTTGTGAACAGATCGACCCAGCGTTTGAAGCCGTAGTTCTGAACGCGGAAACCGAGCGCTTTCTCCGGAAGTTCGGCATCGGGCAGATCTTCGGGCCGAGCAACTTCTGCGATATCTATATGTTCTGGAGTTGGCGAGAGGTAGATCCTACCCTTAGGGCCTTCCGCGACGACAGCGATGAGATGCGCACCCATTTGCCCGGCGCGAGCTTCTTTTCTAATGTAGTTCAAGCCAATCGGCGTGGAATCTGCTATAGAGACTGCACCCTTCCGTACAACTGTGCCGTCAACAGTCGGCCCATCCGCGTTGTGCACGACCTCGTAGTGCACTCGCCCGTCTTCGACGGTGGCGCGCACCCACGCCTCGTGGCCCTTTTTCTTGCTCAGCCACCACGAGTTGACCAGCGGTGTCTCGATGGGATTCGCCGGGTTGGGGCTTTTGACGGTTCTCGCCCAAATCCAGGCGATTACCGTGTGCTCGGTCCCGTCGGGCGCCACGGCCTTCGGGTAAAGGTGACCGATTCTGCGTTCGGCCTCGTCGCGCATCCACTGGCCGTAGTAGCGGACGTCTTCGGCGAGGCCTTCGGCGCGCTGGTAGATGTTTTGCTCATTTCCTCCGGGATGCACGGGCTCCATCCCCGTGAACTTCGGGGGAATCTCGATGAGCGCCTTGTTGATGAGCACGGCCAACGGGTTGAGGTCACTGGCGTGAGCCTCCAGGCCGAGGCGCTGCGCCTCCAGCGGGATCGACCCGCCGCCCGCGAACGGGTCGAGAACCGCGGGCAGCTCGCCTCCGTTGCTCTTGCGGATCTCCTCGCGGGCCTCGCGGAACAGCCCTTCGTCATTGCTGTTCTCCCACACCACCAGTTTCTCCATGAGGGCGTGCAGGCGGGCTCTCTCCGCTTCCTGCTCCTCCACGGTCGGGAACTCCTCCGGGTGCGCCGAAGGATCGTCCACCAACTGGGCGAAGAGGACCGCCCGGGCCGTGGCAAGTGGACGCCGCGCCCAGTACAGGTGCAGGGTCGAAGGGTGCCCATGGCGGATCGACTTCTCGCGCGCGGAGGCCGCGTTGATCGCCTCGAGCGGCAGCGAGACCTCGATGAGCTTCTTCTTAGGAGTGGTCACGGTACTTCTTTCGTCGGTAGTGGTTCGGTTGAAGAGTGCATTGCGGGGCGTCATCGAGGCGGCCCTCCCCTGGCCCAATAGTCGCGCCACTCCTCTGTGAAGGAGCGAGTGGTCGCCGAAGGCCCGATATGGGTGAAAGCGGCGGTGACGTAACGCAACCGGTCGCCAGCTGCGCCCTCGGGCGAGACTTGGACGAGCGCAAGGCGGTGGCGTTCGCCTTGGGTCTGAGCGAAGGTCACTTCGTTCGTCGTGACGGCGAAGGTCTCGGAGCCTTCGAGCCGGCCTTTGACCTCGATGTAGTAGACGCGCCCGTCCCGGTCGGTGGAGCGGACGTCATATCCGGGATTGTTGTGCGCCATCTCCTCCGGCGCCCGCCCCAGCGCGCGCTCGGCGGCGAGGACGGCCTCGACTGCCCGCCGCTCCACGGCCTCGGTCTCACGGGTAAACGCCTCGCCTTCCCCCGCGGCGACGATTCGGCTGGGAATGACGAGCACGGTGCCGCGAATCACCGAGGGGACCGCGACGAGGTGTGTGGCCTGCTCGAGTTCGGCGAGTCGATGTTTGAGGCGCTCGTCGAGCTGGCGGGCGCGCGTGTGAGCCGCCTCGGCGCGAAGCCTGCCGATGGTGCCGGAACGCTCGAGCGCCTCCAGCCGGGTGTGCTCGCTGTCCCAGTGGTTGATTTCCGCGAGCAGGCGTTCCCTGACCTGGCGGCGCGTACGGTCGGTCTCCGCCTCGACGCGGGCTTTGACCTCCTCCATGCGCGGCAGAAGGCCATCCCGGTAGGCGCGCGCCCGAACGGCCTTCGCGTGATCCTCGCGCGCCCAGTCGCCGCCGGCGATCTCGGCGATCGCCTCTTCTTCGTCCGGGCGGGGCCCGTCGTAGTCGAGATACGGCGGCGTGGGCGAGACGGTGACGCCACCGCCGCGCCCCAGGAGCGAATAGTCGAAGTGATGCGAGACGGTGTCCGCCTCCGGCTTGCCGTTGTGGATGCGCTGCTCGACCGTGTACATCAGCATCGGCTCGCCAGCCTGCTTGCCGCGGCGGTCGATCAGCACGGTGCCGCGCTTCAAGACGGGGCCGAGGTCTTCGACGGTCGCCTCGATGACGGCGTGAAGCAGCGGATGGCCCGGAGCGATGAGGGCGGCCGTGGCCAGGCCACCGGGCCTGATGCGGCCGAGCTCGAAAGTGACGCGCTCGTAATGGTCGGCGACGGGCGCCCACCGGTTCAAGCGGCGGGCCGCATCGGCGACTCGTTTGGGGACGCGGGTGATCTCGTACCGGCCCCGCTCGCGGCGGCGGACGCTTCCGCCCAGGCGTTCGAAGGCGGAGATGAAGAACGCGGCGATGTAGCCGGGCTGGAGCCGCCGCTCCCTCGCCGCTTCCATCCGGGCGCGGACCTCGTCCAAGTCCAGGGCGCTGAACATCTCGGGGTGCAGGGCGCGCTCCTGGACCATCTCCTCCAACCCGTCCGCGACGCCCTCGTCGATGATGTGGTCGAGCTTGGCCTTGACCTCGGGCCGGTCCCCGTAGCGGATCGCCTCGATGAGCAGATCGCGCAGGGAGCGCTCCCGGAAGGCTCCGGAATCCCCGAGGACGTTGAAGAGGTTGCCGTCGTAGGCGGACGACATCTGGGCGATCTTGGCCAGCAGCCGGGTGAAGACGTCGCCCTCGCGGGTGCCCTTGGCCACCATGTTCCACAGGTGGCACACCTCCCTCTGGCCGATGCGGTGGATCCGGCCGAAGCGCTGCTCGATCCGGTTCGGATTCCACGGCAGGTCGTAGTTGACCATCAGATGCGCACGCTGAAGGTTCAAGCCTTCGCCCGCGGCGTCGGTGGCCAGCAGAACCACCGCGTCGGGATCGTGGGTGAACTGCTCGCGGGCCGCCTTGCGGTCCTCGCGCCGGGTCCCTCCGTGAATGGTGATCACCGAATCCGCGCGGCCGAGCTGGGTGGCGATCTTGCCGCGCAGATAGTCGAGCGTGTCGCGATGCTCGGTGAAGACGATGAGTTTGCGGACCTCGCCCGACTCGCCGGAGAGGATCTGCTCGTCGAGGATGGTGCGCAGCTCCACCCACTTCTTGTCGTCATCCTGAACCCGGACGCGGCGGGCGACGCGGATGAGGTCCTCCAGGATCGCGATCTCGGCGCGCAGCTCGGGGATCGTCTGCGCCGCGGTGGCCAGGTCCACGACCTCGTCGACCTGTTCCTCGAACCATGCGCGCTCCCCCTCGGATGTCTCCTCCTCGGCGTCCTCGAAGCCCTCCACCGAGAGCTCGGGCAATGCCGCGTCGGCCAGGAGCGCCTGACCGATCCCCGCGAACCGGGCCTCCTCGGCGGCGCGCTCCGTCTCGTGCAGCTTCGCCTCCAAGCGCGCCTGGCGGCGTTCGAGCGAGCGCAGGATCGCCTCTGGGCTGGAGGCGAGGCGGCGTTGCAGCACGGTCAAGGCGAAGCCGACGTTGTTGCCGCGCTTCCTGTCGCCGCCCTGCGCGATGCGCTCCGCCCGCCCCATTTCGGTGCGCACGTAGTCGGTGACCTGCTCGTACAGGTCCCGTTCGGCCGGGCTGAGCTCGTATTCGACCGTGTAGGCGCGGCGCTCGGGGAACAGTGGCCGGCCCTCGAAGGTGAGCAGGTCCTCCTTGACCATGCGCCGCATGAGGCCCTTGGTGTCCGTGCGGTGCACGCCCTTGCGAAACTGGCCTTCGAAACGGTCACGGTCCAACAGGGACATGAACAGCTGGAAGTCTTCCTCCTTGCCCGCGTGCGGCGTGGCCGTCATCAGCAGGAAATTGTGCGCCGTCTGCGAGAGGAGACGGCCCAGCCGGAAGCGCCTGGTCTCGGCCACCTCGCCCTCCCATGACGAATAGTGTGCGGACATGCGGTGCGCCTCATCGACGATCGCCGCATCCCAGCTGACCTCGGAGAGCTGCTCCATCAAGTCGTCGCTGCGGGAGACCTGGTCCATCCGCACGATCAAGTAGGGATGCTCGGCGAAGACGTTGCGGCCCTGCGCGTCGTCGACCATGTGGCGGCCGAACACCTCGAAGCGCAGATCGAACTTCTGCGCCAGCTCCTCCCGCCACTGCTCCACCAGCCCTCCGGGCGCGACGACGACAGCCCTCTCGCAGTCCGAGCGCAGGATCAGCTCCTTCAGGTACAGGCCGGCCATGATCGTCTTGCCCGCGCCGGGGTCGTCAGCCAGGAGGAACCGCAGCGGGATGCGCGGGAGGATCTCGTCGTAGACCGCGCGGATCTGGTGCGGCAGCGGGTCGACGTCGGAGCTGTTGACGGCCACCATCGGGTCGTAGAGGGCGGCGTACTTGATGCGCAGCGCCTCGGCGGCGAGACGGAATTCGTCGGGGTCGCCGTCGAACGGCGGGGCGGAATCGGAGTCGCCCGCGATTTCCAGGCGCACGGTGTCCGCATCGGTGATGGCCCGAGCGTCGGAATGTCCGGAATCGTCGCGATAGAAGACCTCGCACAGTCCCGCGTCGATGTGATCGACGGCGACGAGCGTGACCGCCTGACCGGGTATGAGGCCCCGGAGGCGCTGGCCGGCGCGCAACATCGCCAGGCTCAAAGGCGTGTCGCCCACGAATGCCTCCTTGGTAGTGGAACGGAATTACGATGGACCAGCGACGTCTGCCGTGCGGCGGGCGTGTCGGCGGTTATTCAGGCGGAGTCCGCCGTAAGGCGTCCTCCGGCGAGGGAGAAGATCGGGGGCGATGTCATGCGTAGCTTCGGCGGACCTCCGCATTCGCGTTCTCGCCGATGAATTCGGCCAATTCCTCGCGTTTCGCTCTGATCGTGCGATACAGCTCCACTTTGCGATTGAATTGCCTCTCTCTGCCGGCTTTGCGTTCAAGCATCGCGATCTCTCGCTCGAGCCTGCCGGCCTGTTTCAACCTTGCGGTGATTTCCGATACGTCCTCGCCCGGGCGGATCTTCACCTGCGCCAGCGATTCCAAGATCGCAGCGTAGAGGCAAGGCAGCGTGGCCGCCTCTGGGAGGGGCTGTCGCGGAGCGTCGTCGGGCTGCCAGCCGGTGGTGAAATACCGGCTGATCTTCGCGGTGCGCGCCTCGAGCCGCTTGTGGGCGGCGGCCATCCGCACTTCCCTCCTCTCCCCCGGGCTGCGAGCGATTTCGAAGACGATGGGAAAGGGGATCGCCTTGTCGATCGCCGTCAGCACCTGCTTGGAGACATCGGCGTCTCTGGCGTCGATTCGAAGGACCTGCACTTCGGGGACGTCGGCGGTTCCCTGAAGATCGATGGTGGCTTCGGCCAGCTTGTAACGCCAGGTGACGCATTGCACCTCCGAGGCGAACTTCTCTCGCACGGCGGGGGTGAAGGCAGGGTGATCGAAGAACTTCCCTTCGGGCACACGGCTGCCGAATTCCGCTGCGGCGGGCCACAGGTACAGCAGATCAGCCACTGATTCTCGCTCCCTCAGCGGGGTCGACGACGGCGATGAAGGCGATCAGCTCGAAATCGTCGAGGCCCGCGATGGTCTGGGTCAGCGCCGTCGTGTGCCCCGGCGTGAACAGGCTGTCGACATCGCGTTTCTCCGTGACGTCGATCATCGAGTGGATCGCGCCGGTGAGCAGCTCGGAGTACGCGTCCATCCGAACCCCGTCGCGGGTGGCCCTGTTGAAAATGCGGACGACCTCCCCGATGGGCTCGTCGTAGGGACGGCAGCCGGAGCGGATGAGGTCGAGTTGCCTCTTGGCCTCCGTGTGATCGGCGACCACGTTTCCGGCGTCGTCCAAGTAGACGAGGTAGTAGGGGTGGAGTCGGTTGCCGCGGTTGATGTTCTCGTCTGCGTTCACGTTTCGCAGCGCGAAGATCACCCCGGGCACGAGGCCTCTCTGCGAATCCGCCGGTATGACCGCGTGCAGGCCCTTGGGCGCGGCGGCGAGGTCGCCGTACTCTTTGACATAGGCGAGCAGATCCATTCGGAAATCGTTGAGGCCGAGGTCGGTGATGGACACGCCGGTGCGCACGTCTTCGAGCTCGATGACCTCGTCTTGGAGTTTGCGAAGCTGCTCCTTGCGGAAGTCGGTGTCGTCATCGTCCGGTTTGAGGATGTTGTCATCGCCTGTGGCCACGAGATTGGCCACGGCCATTCGATTCTCGACTCGTTCCTTGAGGTTGATGTATTCGTCCAAGGAAATATCAGGCCAGAAATTGACCATTTGAATCTGCTTGTTCGTGGAACCGATGCGATCGATGCGGCCGAATCGTTGGATGATGCGCACAGGGTTCCAATGGATATCGTAATTCACCATGTAATCGCAGTCCTGGAGATTCTGGCCTTCGCTGATGACGTCAGTGCCGAAGAGTATGTCTATTTCGTCGGTTTTTCCGGGCATGATCAGATGGCGCTGCTTCGATCGGGGCGAAAACAGAGTCAGGGCCTCTTGGACGTCGTAACCGGTGCCGAGTGTGGTTTTAGCGCCGCTGCCGCCGCCGGTGACGAGCGCCGTCGTCAATCCGATGGCTTCGAAGGCCGGCGAGAGTTCGCGGTAGAGGTACTCGGCGGTGTTGGCGAAGGCGGAGAACACCAGGACTTTGCGGTTTCCGGGATTGATGGGAAGCCGGATTTTGCTCTGAACGAGGTGGTTGAGCTTTTGAAGTTTGGCATCGTGGTCAGGGGTGATCTTCCGCATCTCATCCAAAAGCTCGGAGAGGGTTTCGCGGTCATTCCACAGGTCCCGCTGCCACGATTGGATGTCGATATCCTCCAGATCAATTTTTATCTTCTCGCCCAGAGTGAACACCTCGATATTCACATCCTCTTCGTCCAAGTCGAGTTCGGACAAATCTGGTTTCACGTCTTCGGGCCCGACGGCGCCCCAGCTGATGCGGCTGAGGGCTCTCGTAACGGATGCTTCGATCTTGGAAAGGGTGAGCCGGAAGGCGTCGATGGAGCTTTCCAGCCGCTTGAGGAGGTTGGCCGTCATCAGCTTCTTCAAACCCGCCTCTCGCCCGGCCTGGCCGAGATTCGAGCGGCTATTGCCCGCGGTGACGGCGTAGAGATCCTCGTACTTGCTTCGCCTATTCGGGAACACATAGGCCAGCGGAGTGTAGACGGCCAAGGTAAGCGCCTGAAGCTGCTCGAAGATCTCGTTGAAATCCGGCACATTCGGCAAGTCCGTGAGGGGCTCGCGGATCGAGAGGGGAGCGAGCCTCTCGGGGAACGCGCCGATTTCAGTGGTGTCGTAGAACGCCTGGATGTGTTTGCGGGAGCGGGCGATGGTGACCGAATCGAGCAGTTCGAAGAAATCGAAGTCGAGCATCTGAAGGATGCGGTCAGTCGTGCGGTACTCCGGATCGAGCTCTGACCACTCGTTGAACACTCGCTGTGCGTCGGCGAACACCTTCTCCACCGTCGTGGAGATGTGCAGCTTTCTGGCGAGATTCTCGGATTCTCCCTCGTAGGCGAGTTGCAGTTGATTCTTCAGATCGTTGAACCGATTGTTCACCGGGGTCGCGGAGAGCATCAGCACCTTGGTCTTCACGCCTTCCCGGATGACTTTGCGCATGAGCCTCTGGTAGCGTGTTTCCCTGCCCTCGGAGTAATCCGCATTGCGGAAATTATGCGACTCGTCGATCACCAGGAGGTCGTAGTTGCCCCAATTGATGCGATCCAACGGTATCCCCAGGGACATGCCCTTCTTCCGCGACAGATCGGTATGCGCGAGAACATCGTAGTTGAAACGGTCTTCGGCGAAAATATTGGTCGTCAGATTCGCATTGTAATTCGTCCAATTTTCGGCGAGTTTCTTCGGGCAGAGGACCAACACCGATTTATTCCGCAATTCGTAGTACTTGATGACGGCCAATGCGGTGAATGTCTTCCCCAATCCGACGCTGTCCGCTAAAATGCAACCGTTGTAGGTCTCCAATTTATTGATGATTCCCATGGCGGCGTCATACTGGAAATTATACAGGCTTTTCCAAACTTTCGTATCCTGGTATCCGGTGCGATCGTTGGGTAGAACGTCTTCGCTTATGTCATCGAGGAAATTGGCGAACAGATTGTACAGGATGAGAAAGTAAATGCGCGCCGGAGAATTCTCCGCGTACACGGTGGCAATATGCTCGTATACCGCATCGGTGACATCCTGACGCTGATTCGGATTGTTCCAAATCCTATCGAACAGCTGCATATACTGTTCGGCGTCTGAATTGTCATTGAGGCGATTCACAAAACTCGATATGGAGTTTCCCTGCTCATAACCGAGATCCGCCGTTGTGAAACCTTGAAGTTGAGTATACGCAATATTATCATCGATGACTGCGAATTGCTGCATCTGGCTTCCGGTAGCGTTGGATCCGAAAGAGACTTTACGCCGCACCCAGTCTGCGCACTCCCGGGCGATCGCGCGTTGAGTCAGCTTATTGCGCAATCTGATCTCGAATTCCGATCCGTACAGGCTGGATTCGGCGTGCCCCGGCGGAATGAAGAATTCGCGGCGCTCCTTGCGCAGCTTGTCCGTCACTTTGTCCGTGACGAACGACGGCGAGGTGAAAATGAACTTCAGCTCGGATATCTGCTCCAATTCTTCACGCAATGCCTCGAAAGCGAAAATCGAAAACGTCGACGCCGCGATTCGCACCTTGGAACCCGGCGTCATCGCGGCTTTCAGATCGTCTCCGAGGAGTTCGTTGACATTATCGATGATGGGCATGTCCTAGACCTCCGGGGGTTGCGGTGAGTATCGCCCTCATGATACTCCGCGAAAACTGTTGTTCCCACTTGCCCGATATCGCTGAGGGCAGTGGAAGAGAATACGGCGGGCCACCGACGTCTGCCGTGAGGCGGGCGTGCCAGCGGCTATTCGGGAGGAGTCCGCCGTCGGCAATCTCATGCGATGTCGAGGTGAGCGGCGGTATTCTTGGCTGACAGTCACGGCGTCGTCACATCAGCTCTCCCCTTGTCCGTGAGTTCGGCGTAAACCGACTCAATGATACGCCGTCCGGGCTCGATTCGCCGGGTCTGAGATCTAGGTTGCCCGCCGGTTAGGGGGCGAATCTTCTCGACTGCAACGTTTCGACGCAGTTTCGAACGTCCCTACCCTCCTTCCGCCGCCCCGGCTCCAAGGTCTGTTCGGGCGTCATGCTCGGCGTGAGTTCCATACACGCATCCCGCCGGACCGCGCACGGAGCGGGGACAGCCCGCCGGCAGGAGGGAGCGGAGTCGATCCGACCAATCGGGAGGCGGTCATTTTGCAACACAGCAGGCGGCCTCTGCGCTCGACGCCGTGGACGACGCGCCCGTCGGGCGGGGCGATCCGCAGCCTGAACTCGCGGGACGCCTTCGATCGTGCAACCGTGCCCCGTCGGAGCCGTCATGGTGAATCCGGCCAGTGGAGCCTTGCCTCGGCGATCAGAGTACGCCCGATGAGGAGCGCCGACCGCCCTTCCGAGTCGTCCGCTTTCGCGGAGACGATGTACTCCATCAAATAAATTTAGTATAAATTATTAGCTAAACCGAATGATCAAGTAAGCATTTTCGACTAGCAATTTACTAGCTCCATGTGCTGCAACTAATACTATGCGTTTTAAACTCTCTTCTAGTAAAATATTTTCGATGATCATTTTAGAAGAAGGATCCAAATTTGAAGTCACTTCATCAGTTATAAGTACAGGAGCGATTCGTGTCAAAGCTCTAGCTAAAACTATTCTGCGTCCCTCTCCGAATGATAAAGTCTGATTAGTTGAAGACATAACACGATTTTCCAAATATGAAAGCGAAACTCTGCAAAGATTTGCCCGCGCTCTTACACCTATATTTCCATCAATCGCATGCGGATATGTTATAGATTCCATAATAGAACCATTGAATATAGAATTCTCTTGGCCAGCATAAGAAAAGATGTTGAATCTATCTATAATATTTAAATCATTTAAATTTTCTCCATTCCACATAAAACTGCCTGACGATGGTAAATAACCGATTCCTAACAAAGAGCGGAGGAAAGTAGATTTTCCTGACCCACTCTTTCCTTCAATTAGTATCAATCCGTTTTTCTTCATGTTCACATCAGGCAAGGTCAAAGTTCGTTTATTCGGCATAGTAATTTTCAAATTTTTCCATGACAATTCTTTCGCTTGCTTAATTTGTTTTTTAATATGTTTTCTTGATGTACAATTTATATTATAGTATTTTTCTTCTTTTTCAGTTCTATTCAAATATTGAATTATATTATTTGCTGAAACTGCGCCTTTTTGCACATTCTGGTACGCTTTAGACAGATTTATAGCTGGAGAATAAAATTTAGATAAATAGAGCATTAAAGTGGCTATGAATCCAAGTTGTATTTTCCCTAAGGCCGCTAAAAAAGTAATAAAGCATAAGGCGGTGGATATTGCTAATATACGTAAAATACTAACATTTAACATTAATTTAGCTAAATTAAAGTTCGCTTGTGACATATAGTGATTAATTGCCGTTATATAGTTTGTAGTTTTCCTATTTTCTTTTTTAATACCATTAAAAAGTCTTACAGTTACCCAATTTGTAACAGTATCATCTGCATGACGAGATAAATTTGTTTCCTCATTACGAATTGAAGTAGCTAACTGTCTTTGTTTTTCGCCCGCCTTTTTAGCTATAAAAAAGATGGGAAACATTGGAAGCAAAAGAAATAAGAGCGCTTCCCAACTAATGAAATAAATAACAATGCACATGCAAAAAGTATCAATTAAGTCAGAAATTACAGTAGTAAGAGGCGTACTATATAAATCACTCAAATTTTGACAATCTGAAGTGATTATATATGCAACTTGACTTCTTTCATTAACATTATTTTCATTTATAGGAATAATAGAATTACATAATGCTGTTTTAGCTTTAATTATTATCTTATTTGTTAAACTAATTGTTTGTTTACCATATAATATTTTAAATATATCACTGATAAACATTGAAACTGCAAAAGTTAAAATATATTTAATTATGCCATTCCAGCTAAGTATATATTGTAATGTGGCATTTTTTCTTAATAAGTCGGCAGTTGAATCTACAATAGAAGCAAATACAAGCGGTACCATAACAGCAAGAATTGATGATAATATTCCTAATATGAATAAAACTAATAGACGATAATTAAAACAATTAAAATATTGTAACGTATGTATGAACTGTTTGCGTACTGATGCATTATTTGACATGTAATAAGATTTGAATGATCGAAATTTCATGGTTAATTCACAGATCCTTTGCTCCTAAATTATTTAAAAATGATTTTACAGCTTTGGATCCTTCAAGATGACGCCATGCAAAACAAACTCCTCTACTAAAGGAGTCGTTGTTTTCGAACATAATTTCCCGCTTAGGAGACAAACCTAGAATTTGGATATGCGTCCCCGTGGTCGGGCTGGCGGGATTTGAACCCACGACCCCTTGACCCCCAGTCAAGTGCGCTACCAAACTGCGCCACAGCCCGTTGCTACCGGATAGAGAATACATCACCGGCCTTAATTTTCCAAAGCGCAGCGAACTAGGGCTTTTTCAGGCCTATTTTCCTGCCGCATATCCGTCCGAATTTCCTGTGGGGTCCCTGTTCTTTCAAAGGGGACCCCACAGGCTTCATGCACCGCTCGGATCTCCGAGCGATCGCACTGTCGCGGCGTCACCGGCCATGTGATCTGCTTTCAAAGGCGCCTGTCACAGCCGATCAGGCGAATCCCGCTTTCAATCGGAGTACATTCAAAACCAGGACGGCCGAACGGGTGAGCGCGAAAGGCGTCGACGCCGGCGGCGGGCTACTCCCCCGAACTCGGACGGGGCATCCAGACCAGGAAGAGGCTGCCGAACACGGCGAGGACGCCGGCGGCGATCACCATGGCGGCGGCGAACCCGACTTCCTGGACGCCGAAGCCCGTCAGCAGCGGCCCGGCCGCCAGGCCCGCCGCGTAGGCGAGGTTGTACAGGGCGAACGAGCCTCCCAGCGTGGGCGGCTGCGACCGGAAGCCCTGCTCGCTCATGAGGGTGGTCGCCGGGGCGAGCAGCAGCGCGGAGGAGATCCCGAGCAGGGCCATCCCGACGCCCGTCTGCCAGAGGTTGCCGGCCCATCCGATCACCAGAAGGGCCGCGGCCACCATGGCGACGCCGGCCCCGATGAGCACGCGCGGCGATGTCCCCGCCACGAAACGCCCGACGACGGGATTGGCGACGATGCCCGCCAGCGCGGCCACCCCGAACAGGAGGCCTATCGCCGTGCTAGACGCGCGCCCGCCCAGATGCCCCGGCAGGACGGGCTGCACGGCCGCGAGGACCGCTGCGCCGATGGCGATGGTGACGACGATCGCCGAGGAGCCGGGGACCTTGAGGACCGCCAGCGGCCCGGCGGGATCGTCGGTCTGCCGGGGCGACCCCGGGACCAGGCAGAGCAGGGCCGCCAGATCGAGGGCCGCGACGGCGGCGGCGACGTAGAACGGCGAGGCCGCGCCGAAGGCGTCGACGAGGAACCCGGCCAGGGGCGGGCCGACGAGCACGCCCAGGGATATCGTCGACAGTGCGACGCCCATCATCTGGCCGCGCCGCTCGAAGCCGGTCGTGGCGGCGATGAGCGAGAGCGCCGCCACCCACGACATGCCGCCGGCGATCCCCTGCGCGAAGCGCGCGAGAAGGAGAAGCCAGTACGGCCCTCCCGCAGAGAAGAGCAGCGTGGCTCCGGTCAGGACGACCAGGCCGGCCACGAGCGGCATCTTGGGGCCCCGCCGGTCGACGATGCGGCCGGCGAACAGGGTCGAGACGATCATCGCCACCGCGTAGGAGGCGAAGAGGACTCCCGTGGCGGCGCTCCCCTGTTCGAGCACCGCGGGAAGAAGCGGCAGGACGGGGATCGCCAGGCCGTGCAGGAGCATGTCGGTGAACAGGACGGCGGCGGCCACCGCCGTCGCCCGGCCGGGCGAGACGTCCACCCGGCGTGAGATTCGATCAGTTGTCGTATCGGTTGTCATGGAAACGTCAGTGTCTTTCTACGCGAGCAACCCCCTCGTCAGAGCGGCGGCGGCCGCGTCGAGCTCGGCGGGTTGCGGAAGGTCGTCGGGACGGGTCACCGCCGTGACGGTGAGCCCCTGGAGGAGCACGAGGACCAGGCCCGCGGCCGTCCGGGGCGAGGTGGACGGCCGGGTCCCGTCGAGCGCGGCGAGGATGCGATCCCGCCAGGCGTCCAACGCGTCGTGCTTGCGCGCGCTGCCGTGCGCGCCGTCGTTCATCGCCTGAGGGGCCACGAGCACGGTCGTGGAGGCCAGAGCCCGGAAGCGTTGGTCGCCGTGCAGCAGCGTCACGAACTCCTTCAAGAGGGATTCCAGCCATTCGCGGGGATCGGTGGGCCGGCCGGAGCCGTCGAAGAGACGGCTGGCGTACTCGGACCACCCCCACTCCAGCGCCTCGGCCAGAAGGTCGCCCTTCGAGGCGAAGTGGTGGTGCAGGGCGCCCCGCGTCACCCCCGCCCGCTCAGCGATGCAGTCGAACGTTGCCCCCCGCCACCCCTTCGCCTCGAAGGATTCCAGCGCTGCCGCGAGCAGCGCCCGACGCGTCATCGCCGCGTCGTCAGCACTTCGTTTCATGCATACATGATAACACGTATGTATGGTGGACGTGGGAATTATGATGGACGCGGGAATCCGGGCGGAAGGGCCATGTTCCGGCCGAGCGAGATCCGGCTGCGGAATGTCGCGGGCTCGAGGGCCGCAAGCCTTTCGGCTGGGTGGAAGTAGCGGCCGCCCGCACCGGGCGTCCGGCCCTTTTACGCCCGGCTGCCGCTCAGCTCGACGAGCGCCGTGCGAACCATCTCCACCGCAGAGTCGGGGTCGGCGACCTTGCGGCGCGTGGCCACGTACAGGGTGTTGACCAGCGGAGTCTCGGGCTCGTGCAGCACCACCAGGTCGCCCTTGGCAATGCGGTCCTCGGCGAGGTACTTGGGCAACACCGTCATCCCCGCCCCCCGCGCGGCGATCCCCGCCAGAACCCTCATGTCGGGCACCACGACGGCCCTGCGCAGCCTGCTCGGGCGGCGCCCGAAGACGACCCGCCAGTAGCGCCGCACGATCGAGAGGGTCGCGTCGTAGGCGAGGATGGGGATCGTGTCGATGCTCCGCGCCGCCTGCTCCGTCCAGCAGGGATGGGCCACGAGCACGAGCTCCTCGTCGAAGATCGGCTCGAAGGCGATGCCCGACCGCCGCGGGGCCACCGTGCTGACGATCATGTCCACCTGGCCGGTGGTCATCGACTCGATGAGCTCGTCGCCCACGCCGAAGCGGACGTTGAGCCGCAGACTGCCCGGAAGCATCTGAGTGATCCGGGGCAGGACCACCATCGACAGGAACTCCGCGGGCCCGGCGATGAACACAGTGCGCTCCCCCGAGCCGGCCTGCCTGATCCCCGCGTGGACCGCCTTGGCGAGGGCGTCCACGGGCCGGGAGACGCGATCGGCGAAATCCTTGCCGCGGTCGGTGGCGACCATGCCGACGTGGGTCCGCTCGAACAGGCGGCACCCCAGCCGCCGCTCCAGAGAGACGATCTTCGAGGAGACGGACGCGGGGGCCATGCCCAGCTCATCCGCCGCCTTGGAAATCGAGCCGTTGCGGTACACCGCGACGAAAGCCCGCAACGTGTCCCACGATACTCTGTCCGTCCGACCGCCCATGTGTGTTCGCCTGTCTGCAGTTGTTGCCTCGGCCTCCGACTATAGCTCACCAACCGGGGAGTAACCTGGAAGGCGCGTCGGCTACGATGGCTTCGTGACCAGAATCGTAGTGTCAGTGCCCGACGGCGGATACGCGCGGGCCTTCCGGGACCTCGACGTCGAGGTCGCCGTCTGGCCCATGGACGGGCCGGCGCCGCGCCGCGCGATCGACATGGTGGCCGTCCCCGAATACCGCGAGTTCGCACTCCTCGAACGCCTGGACTCCGTCGAGCCGGGGTCCCTCGTGCAGCTGGCGTCCATCGGATACGACGGCGCGGCCGAGCACGCCCCCGCGGGATTCGCCGTCGCCAACGCCGCGGGCGTGCGCGAGGCGCCCACCGCCGAGTTCGCCGTAGGCCTCATCGTCGCCGCCCTCCGCGGCATACACCTGGCGGCGCGCAACCAGACGTCCGGCTCGTGGAACCGCCTCCTCGTCCCGGCCATGGCGGGCTCGACGGCGCTCATCGTGGGAACCGGGGGCGTCGGCCGGGCGATCGCCGACAGGCTCGTCCCCTTCGGCGTCGACATCCTGCGCGTGGCCAGATCCGAACGCGAGGACGACCTCGGCCGCGTCCACTCCCGGGAGGACCTCGGCGAGCTCCTCCCGCGCGCCGACGTCGTGGTGATCGCCGTCCCGCTCGACGACGCCACGCGCCGCATGGTCGACGACTCCTTCCTCGGCTCCATGCGGGACGGCGCGCTCCTCGTCAACATCGCGCGCGGCGAAGTCGCCGACACCGACGCGCTCGTCCGGCACGCGGGCCGCATCAGGCTCGCCCTCGACGTCGTGGACCCCGAGCCCCTGCCGGCGGACCACCCGCTGTGGCAGGCGGCCGACCTCCTCACCCCGCACATGGCCGGTCTGCCGGCTAAGCGCGACCCGAGGCTCCTGGCCCTCCTTCGCCGCCAGGCCGAACACCTCGTCGCCGGCGAGGCGCCCGAGAACGTCGTCCTGCACACCTGACGCCACCCGCGGCCCGGCCGATTCGACGGGGCGCCCCGCCGGCGGGCCGGCTGTGGCAGCCACGACCCCTGGATGCGGCAACCGCGCCCCCGCCTTACCGGCGCTTCCTGCGCTCGCGCACCCGCACCGATATCTGTATGGGCGTCCCCGGGAAGCCGAAGCGCTCGCGCAGCCGGTTCTCGATGAAGCGCCGGTATCCGGCCTCCAGGAAGCCGCTGGCGAACAGGACGAAGCGCGGCGGGCGGACGCTCGGCTGCGTGGCGAACAGGATCCGCGGCTGCCTGCCTCCGCGGACGGGATGGGGATGCGCGGCGGCCAGCTCGCCGAGGAAGGAGTTGAGCCGCCCCGTGGGGATCCGCCTGTCCCACGAGTCGAGCGCGGTCTGCATGGCGCGGGTGAGCCTGTTGGCGTGCCACCCCGTCTTGGCCGACAGGTTGACTCGCTCGGCCCAGCGGATCTGGACGAGTTCGCGTTCCATCTCCCGGTCCAGTTCGGCGCGGCGGTCGCCGGAGACGAGATCCCATTTGTTGCATACGAGCACGAGCGCCCGCCCGGCGTCGATCACCTGCTGCATGACGCGCACGTCCTGCTCGGTGAGGGGCTCGGAGGCGTCCAGGAGGACCAGCCCGAGCTCGGCCTTCTCCAGCGCCGCCTGCGTGCGCAGCGAGGCGTAGAAGTCCGCGCCCTTCGCCTGGCGGACGCGGCGGCGGACGCCCGCGGTGTCGACGAACGTCCACGGGCGCCCGTCCAGTTCGACGGTCTCGTCCACCGGGTCCCGGGTCGTGCCCGCCAGGGGGTCGACGACCACGCGCTCGGCCTGCGCCAGGCGGTTGAGGAGCGAGGACTTGCCGACGTTGGGGCGCCCGAGGATCGCGATGCGGCGGGGCCCGCCGGCCGGCGATGGGCCGGCCGCCGCCGACTCTTCGGGCAGAGCCGCGAGGACGGCGTCGAGCAGGGTCCCCATCCCTCGGCCGTGCATAGCCGAGACGGGGTGCGGCTCGCCCAGGCCGAGCCCCCACAGGACGGCGGCGTCCGACTCCTGGACCGCCGAGTCCACCTTGTTCGCCGCGAGGACCACGGGCCGGCCGGAGCGGCGCAGCAGCCTGACGATGTCGGCGTCCGCGTCGACGATCCCGACCGTGGCGTCCACGACGAGCACGACCGCGTCCGCGGCCCGGACGGCGGCCTCCGACTGCCGGGCGACCGAGGCGTGGATCCCGGCGGCGTCCAGCTCCCACCCGCCCGTGTCGACGAGCGTGAAATCCCGCCCGCTCCAGGAGGCCGGATAGCTCACCCGGTCGCGGGTCACGCCGGGGGTGTCCTGGACGACGGCCACACGCCGGCCGACGATCCGGTTGACCAGGGTGGACTTGCCGACGTTGGGGCGCCCGACCACGGCGAGGACCGGAAGCGGCGGGGCGGCGGACGGCCCGGAGGGTTCGTCCGCGGCCTCCAACAGCTCGAGGTCCTCGTCGGTCAGCTCGTAGGCGTCCAGACCGGAGCGCAGGGCGTCCGCGCGCCGCTCGTCCCCGGCGTCCGAGCCGTCCGGGAGAGGACGCGCGGCGTCGGGGCGGGCTTGGTCGGGAGGAGACTGCGCGCCGTCCGCCCGGGCGGCCTCCGGGCGGTCCGGACGGCCCGTCACCGCCCGTCCTCCGGGACGAGCGAGACGACGGCCTCGACGACTTCCTCGACGCCCATCGCCGAGGAGTCGATCCTCGTCACGCCGTCCGCTGCGGTGAGGAACTCGGCGACGGCGGAGTCGTCGGCGTCGCGGCGCAGGACCTCGTCGCGGGTCGCGGCCACGGCCGCGGCGTCCGCGCTCCCCCGCGTCTCCAGGGCCCGGCGGGCCAGCCGCGCCTCCTTGGAGGCCGTCAGCAGCACGCGCACGTCGGCGTCGGGGGCGACCACCGTGGTGATGTCCCGACCCTCGGCGACGATCCCGTAACGGGCCCCCTCCACGATCGCGCGCTGACGCCGCACGAGCTCCTCGCGCACTTTCAGGTTCGTGGCCACCTTGGAGACCACCTTGGACAGGCCCGGCGTGCGGATCTGCCGGCTGACGTCCACCCCCGCGACGCAGACGCGCCCATCGTCCGGGTCGAGCGACATCTCCAAGGGCATGGACGCGGCCGCCGCGGCCACCGCCTCCCGGTCGTCCAAATCGACGCCCTCGTGCGCGCACCACCACGTCAGGGCGCGGTACATCGCCCCCGTGTCGAGATAGCCCAGGCCGAGCCGCCGGGCGACCGCCCGCGAGACTGTGGACTTGCCCGACCCCGACGGGCCGTCCACCGCGATGACTGTTCCCACCTCGTGCTCCTTTCCTTCCACGATCGCCTGCCATCCGCGTCTCTCCAACGCGACGGCCAGGCGCATGGCCTGGCCGGGCAGCACGCTGATCATGGCCCGGCCGACCTTCTGGTTGAGGGAGTGCTCCAGCTGGAGGTCCTCGATGTTGACGCCGATCTGCCCGACCTCCGTCAGCAGGCGTCCCAGCCGGCCGGGCTCGTCGGGGACGAGGACGAAGACGCCCGCGTACCTGCGCGGGGCCCCGCCGTGCTTGCCGGGGATCCGGGCGACGCCGTCGTTGCCCCGCCGGATGGCCGAGGAGACGCCGGCCAGGACGCCGGGCGCGAAGGGATCCTCCTCTCCCCCGTCCAGGGCGGCGATCAGGGCGTCCAGGTTCTTGGCGACCCCGCGCAGCGAGGCGGCCACCGCCGGGGCGTTCCCCGCGATGATCGCCGCCCACAGGCGGGAATCGGAGTGGGCGATGCGCGTGACGTCCCGCAGGCCCTGGCCGGCCAGCTCGAGGGCCTGGGCGGGGGCGGATCGCAGCTCGCCGGCCACGAGCGAGGCGATCAGCTGCGGCATGTGCGAGACGACGGCGGCGGCCGTGTCGTGGGCGGCGGCGTCCATGACGACGGGCAGGGAGCCGACGGCCAAGGCGAGCCGCTGGACGGCTCTGACCGCCTCCTCGCCCCGCGGCGGACGCCCGCCGCCCTCCGACTTCCCCTGAAGGCCGCCGACCGGGGTGATCACCCACGGCCGGCCGACGAACAGGTCCGCGTCCGCGGCGATGGCGCCGGACCGTTCGCGCCCCGCCATGGGGTGCGACCCCGCGTACCGCTCAGCCCCCGGATGGCCGGCCACCTCCCCGACGATGCGCGCCTTCACGGAGGCGACGTCGGTGACGACGGCTTCCGGGAAGCGGTCGAGGCTGGCCTTGACGACGTCCCCGCTCACGTCGGGCGGCGTGGCGACGACCACGAGCTGCGGGGCGGGCGAATCCGCGGTCGCGATGTCCCCCGCCCCCAGGTCGCGCGCCAGGGCCGCCGACGCCGGCGAGGCGTCCTCCAGCTGCACGCGGGCGCCCAGCTGGCGCAGGCGCAGCCCGAGCGAAGCCCCCAGCAGGCCGCTCCCGACGATGCGGACCGGCGAGGGGATCACAGGTCGACCAGGCGCATGAGCGCGCCGAGCTCGCTTCCCGCCACGACGCGGGTCTTGCCCGGCTTGAGCCGGCCGGCCTCCACGGTGCCGAACTTGGTGCGGACGAGCTCCATGACCGGGTGCCCGACCTCCTCCATGATGCGCCGGACGATGCGGTTGCGCCCCGAATGCAGGGTGATCTCCACGATCGAGTTGCGCTGGGCGGCCTCGCGCAGGACGAAGCCGTCGACCGCGACCGGGCCGTCGTGGAGGGTGACGCCCCGTTTGAGGACGCGCCCCAGCCCCCGCGTGACCGTGCCCTCCACCCGGGCGACGTACGTCTTCGGCACCTCGTAGGAGGGATGGGTGAGCCGGTGGGCGAGCTCGCCGTCGTTGGACAGGAGGATGACGCCCTCGGTGTCCCGGTCGAGCCGCCCGATGTGGAAGAGCCTCTCGGGGCGGTCGGCCACGTACTGGGCCAGGGCGGGCCGACCGCGCTCGTCGACCATGGTGGAGACCACGCCCGGCGGCTTGTACAGGGCGAGGGTCACCTTCGAGGCGTCCAGCTGGACCCGGGTCCCGTCGACGTGGAGGACCGCGGTGGCCGGGTCGATGCGGGTCCCCAGCGAGGTGACGACCTGGCCGTCGACCGTCACCCGGCCGCGGGCGATGAGGTCCTCGCACACGCGGCGCGACCCCACCCCCGCGTGGGCCATGACTTTCTGCAGGCGCTGGCCGCCCGGCACGTGCGGGTCGCTCATCGGTCTCCTTTGCGACGTCGTCGAATTCGTGTGCCTCGGGAGACGGGGCGCCGGCGGCGCGAGTTCGGCGGGCGAGGTTGCCCATCGCCCCGAGGGAATATGCGGTGGCGCCGCAACGGCACCCGAGGCGGCGGTCCCCGCCTCCCCGATGAGTTCGCGCGCGGCGAACGTGCGAACGACGAGATCTACACTAACACTCCCAGGACGGCGTCTACGTCCTCCGGCCGCCTCGCGGCGATGGGCGAGGGAGGGTCGAGACGGGCCGGGGGAACGCGTCGGAACCCGGCGGCGAAGGCCCGCCTTTCTCCGCGGACCGCGGCGGGGGCGCGTCCATGCGCTAGGCGCACTGCCCCCGTGCGACGATCTCGCGTGCGAGCTGGCGGTAGGCCACGGACCCCGGATGGGAGGGGGCGTACAGCGTGATGGGCGCGGCGGCGATGGTCGCGTCGGGGAATTTGACGGTCCGGGAGATGTAGGTCGTGTACACGGTGTCGCCGAAGCCCTGCCGCACGGAGTTGGCGACCTCCCGGGAGTGCAGCGTGCGCGTGTCGACCATGGTCAGCAGCACCCCGTCGGTCTGCAGGCGCGGGTTGAGGCGCTCCTGGACGCGCTCGATCTGCTCGGTGAGGAGGGCGACGCCGCGCATCGCAAAATACTCGGCCTCCAGGGGGATGAGCACGCCGTGCGCGGCGGTGAGGGCGTTGACCGTCAGCAGGCCGAGGGAGGGCTGGCAGTCGATGATGACCAGATCGTAGTCGTCGACGACCGGGCGCAGGACCCGCGAGAGCGCCTGCTCCCGGGCGACTTCGTTGATGAGGACGATCTCGGCGGCCGACAGGTCGATGTTGGCGGGCACGAGGTCGAGGTTCTCGATGCTCGTCGGCACGATGACCTCGTGGAGATTCGGCTTGGCAGCGATGAGCTCGTTGTAGATCGTCCGCTCCAGGGCCCGGGCGTTGATCCCCAGCCCGGCGCTGGCGGCCCCCTGCGGGTCGAAGTCGACGATGAGGATGCGCCGCCCGTACGCCGCCAGGGCGGCCGCCAGGTTGATGGTCGTCGTCGTCTTGCCGACGCCGCCCTTCTGGTTGGACATCGCCACGATGCGGGCGGGCCCGTGGGAGTCGAGCGGGGCGGGAACCGGGAATTCGTCGTCGGCGATCGGCGGGAACAGCGCATCTTGATCGGTCACGCCTCCAGCCTACCTAAGTCAAGGCCCTCGGGTGACTTGCCGCGTATACTTCGCGCACCGTGTCGCGGTCGACGAGCGTGTAGATCTGCGTGGTCGTCACCGAGGAATGGCCGAGCAGCTCCTGGACCACCCGCACGTCGGCTCCCCCCTGGAGCAGGTGGGTGGCGAAGGAGTGGCGCAGCGTGTGAGGGCTGATGTGCGCGGGGAGGCCGGCCCGGCCGGCGGCGGCCTGGAGCGCGCCCCAGGCGCTCTGGCGGGACAGCGGCCTGCCCCGCGTGTTGAGGAAGAGGAGGGGCGTTCCCGGGCCGCGGCACGCCAGGGCCGGGCGAGCCCGGACGAGGTAGGCCTCCATCGCCTCGACGGCGTACCCGCCCAGCGGGACGACCCGTTCCTTGCGTCCCTTGCCGAACAGCCTCACCGCCGCGCCGGGGAGGTCGAGGTCGTCCCCGCTCAGCCCGACGGCCTCCGATATCCGGGCCCCCGTCCCGTAGAGGAGCTCGACGAGGGCGCAGTCGCGGAGGGGCACGGGCCCCTCGCCCACGCGCGTTGCTTCGATGAGGGAGGCGACCTGGTCGACGGTCAGGGCCTTCGGTAGGCGCGAGGCGAGTTTCGGGGGCCGCACGTCGCCCGCGGGGTTCGCGGCCGTCAGGCCCTCCTCGAAGGCGAAGCGGTGGAACGATCTGACGGCCGCGAGGCTGCGGGCGACCGAGGCCGCCGCCATCGCCTCGAGCGACTCGGGGAAGGAGGCCACGTCCTCCCGCTCGACGCCGGTCAGATCCGCCCTGCCCCGCGAGGCGAGGTGGGCGAAGTACTTCGACAGGTCGGATCTGTAAGCCGAGAGCGTATTGGGGGACACCGACCGTTCGACCGCCAGATGCGCCAGGAACTGCTCGCCCGCGCGGGCGAGGGAAATCGACTCTGAGAGGGGCTCAGTGCGGGCCGCGACACGTGCCATAGCAGACGATCGTAATCCGCGCGCAGCCTGGATTGCGAGCAAAACGGGCGGCTAAGCTTGGTTCAACGGTCCCGGAGCGGCCGGGGCCAACCCGATGAAAGGCTTACAATGGCGAAGCTTGAATGGACAGACCTCGATCGGCGCGCGACGGACACGGCGCGCGTTCTGGCCGCGGATGCGGTGGAGAAAGCGGGCAACGGCCACCCCGGTACGGCGATCTCGATCGCCCCGTTGGCGTACACGCTCTTCAACAAGGTCATGCGGCACGACCCCTCGGATCCCTCGTGGTTGGGCCGCGACCGCTTCGTCCTGTCGATCGGCCATTCCTCGGTCACCCTCTACAACCAGCTCTTCCTCACGGGCTACGGCCTGGAGCTGGAGGATCTGAAGTCGCTGCGCACGTGGGGCTCGCTCACGCCGGGCCACCCCGAGTACGGGCACACGAAGGGCGTGGAGATCACGACCGGCCCGCTCGGCCAGGGCCTGGCCTCCGCCGTCGGCATGTCCATGGCCTCGCGCCGCGAACGCGGGCTGCTCGACCCCGACGCCCCCGCCGGCCAGTCCCCCTTCGACCACTACGTCTACGTCATCGCCGGAGAGGGCGACCTCGAGGAGGGCGTGACCAGCGAGGCCTGCTCGCTCGCGGGAACGCAGCACCTGGGCAACCTCATCGTCATTTGGGACGACAACCGCATCTCGATCGAGGACGACACGAAGATCGCTTTCACCGAGGACGTCCTGGGTCGCTACGAGGCCTATGGCTGGCACACCCAGCACGTCGATTGGACGAACGGCGGCGGAAAGTACGAGGAGGACGTCGAGGCCCTCTACGATGCCATCGAGAAGGCGAGGGCGGTTACGGACAAGCCTTCGTTCATCCGCCTGTCGACGATCATGGCCTGGCCCTGCCCCACGAAGCAGGGAACCGGCGCCGCCCACGGCGCGAAGCTCGGCGCCGAGGAGCTCGCCGGCTTGAAGAAGGTCCTGGGCTTCGACCCGGAGAAGTCCTTCGACGTTGACGAGGACCTCCTCGCCCACACCCGCAAAGGGGCCGCCGAGCGCGCCAAGGCCGAGCGTGCGGAGTGGGACGAGAAGTTCCAGGCGTGGCGCGCGGCCAACCCGGAGCGCTCGAAGCTGCTCGACAGGCTCGTGGCCAAGGAGCTCCCCGAAGGGTGGACGGACGCGCTGCCCTCCTTCGAGGTCGGAACGTCCGTGTCCACCCGGGCCGCCTCGGGCAACGTCCTCACGGCCCTGGCCCCCGTCCTTCCCGAGCTGTGGGGCGGATCGGCGGACCTGGCCGGCTCGAACAACACGACGATGAAGGGCGAGCCCTCCTTCCTGCCCCCGGACCGCGTCTCGGAGGACTGGGACGGAAACGTCTACGGCCGCACCCTGCACTTCGGCATCCGCGAACACGCCATGGGCGCCATCGTCAACGGGATTGCGCTGCACGGGCTGACCCGCGCCTACGGCGGCACATTCTTCGTCTTCTCCGACTACATGCGGGGGGCCGTTCGCCTGGCCGCCGTCATGAACGTCCCCTCGATCTTCGTGTGGACGCACGATTCGATCGGCGTGGGCGAGGACGGCCCCACGCATCAGCCCATCGAGCACCTGTGGGCGTACCGCGCCATTCCGCAGCTCGACGTCGTCAGGCCGGCCGACGCCAACGAGACGGCCGCGGCTTGGCGGGGAATCATCGAGCGCCGCGACGCCGGACCGGCCGGCCTCGTCCTCTCCCGGCAGAATCTTCCCGTGCTCGACGGCACGTCCGCCGAGGGCGTCAAACGCGGCGGATACGTCCTCGCCGACAGCCCGACGGGCAAGGTCGACGTCCAGATCCTCGCCACCGGCTCCGAGGTCTGCCTCGCGGTCGAGGCGCGCGAGGCCCTCGCCGCCGAAGGCGTCGGAGCCCGGGTCGTCTCGCTTCCGAGCCTCGACTGGTTCGCCGAACAGAGCAAGGATTACCGCGACTCCGTCATCCTCCCCGACGTCAAGGCGCGCGTCTCCGTCGAGGCCGGCTCGACCTTCGGGTGGGCCGGATACGTGGGCGACGCCGGACGATCCGTGGGAATCGACCACTTCGGCGCCTCCGCCGCGGCGGGCAAGCTCTTCGAGGAGTTCGGGGTGACCGTGCAGGCCGTGGTCGCCGCCGCCCGCGAGTCGATCGAAGCCTCGCGCTGAAGCCCGCACCGAAGATTGGAGAATGCGATGTCCGACAGGCTATCCCAGCTGTCACAGTCCGGTGTGTCGATCTGGCTCGACGACTTGTCCCGCGCACGCCTGAACTCGGGTGACCTCGCCCGGAAGATCCGCGAAGACGACGTCGTGGGAGTGACGACCAACCCCGCGATCTTCCAGGCCGCCATATCCGGCGCCGCCGACTACGCCGCCCCGATCGCCGAGCTGGCGTCTTCCGGGGCCTCGCCCGAAGAGGTCATCAAACGTCTGACCACCGACGACGTGCGCGAGGCCTGCGACCTCTTCCACGACGTGTACGAGAGGACCGGCGGCTACGATGGGCGGGTCTCCATCGAAGTCGATCCCCGCCTGGCGCGCCGCACGGCCGAGACCCTCGTACAGGCCGGGGAGCTGTGGGCGACCGTCGACAGGCCCAACGTCATGATCAAGATCCCCGCGACGGTCGAGGGCTTGCCGGCCATCACCGACGCCATCGCCGCGGGGATCTCCGTGAACGCGACGCTGATCTTCTCAGTCGAGCGCTACGTCGAGGTCGCCCAGGCCTACCTGGCCGGTCTGGAGAAGGCCCGCCGGGCCGGGCTGGACCTGTCGGGCATCCACTCGGTCGCCTCCTTCTTCGTCTCCCGCGTGGACGGGGAGGTCGACCGGCTCCTCGGCGAGCTCGGACGCGCCGAGCTCGCCGGCCGGGCCGCCGTGGCCAACGCCCGCATAGCCTACGGCGCCTTCCTCGACATCTTCGAGGGCGGCCGCCGCTTCGCCGACCTGGCCGAGGCGGGCGCCAACCTCCAACGGCCCCTGTGGGCCTCCACGGGCGTGAAGAACCCGGCCTACCGCGACACGATGTACGTCGACGAGCTCGTCTCGCGCCACGTCGTCAACACGATGCCGGAGAAGACCCTGCTGGCCGTGGCCGACCACGGAGACCTCCGGGGCGACACCATCCGCCCCGCCGTCGACGACGCGCGAAGCCTGCTCGGCGAGCTCGCCGCCGCCGGCGTGGACCTCGCCGACGTGACCAGCAGACTGGAATACGATGGGGTCGCGAAATTCGAGATCGCATGGGCCGATCTCATCAGGGCCGTCACGGAGCAACTGCATGACCATTAACCCCCTGCGGGCAGTCCCCGATTCCCGACTCCAACGCATAGCCGGGCCGTGCGGCATCGTGCTCTTCGGCATCACCGGAGACCTCTCCCGCAGGAAGATCCTTCCGGCCCTCTACGATCTGGCGAATCGGGGGCTCCTGCCGCCCTCCTTCACCATCCTCGGCGTGGCGCGCCGGGTGGACGACGGCCTCGCAGACAGAGTCGAGGCCGCCATGAGGGCGGGCGCGAAGACCGCCGTGACCGAGACGAGCCTGAAACAGGTCATGTCCGGCCTGAGGATCGTCCACGGACAGTACGACGATCCCGACACCTACCGGCGGCTGGGCGAGACCATGGACCGGATGACGGTCGAACGGGGCACCGACGGCAACTACGCCTTCTACTTGGCGATCCCGCCGGAGCTGTTCCCGACCGTCCTGGGCGGGATCGCGGCGGCGGGCCTGTATTCGAACGACGGCGGCTGGCGCCGCGCCGTCATCGAGAAGCCCTTCGGCCACGATCTGCAGTCCGCCAAGGAGCTCGACGGCATCGTCACGCGGGTCTTCCCTCCCGACTCCGTCTTCCGCATCGACCATTACCTGGGCAAGGAGACGGTCCAGAACCTTCTGGCGCTGCGCTTCGGCAACGAGCTGTACGAGCCGCTGTGGAATTCGGCCCACGTCGACCACGTCCAGATCACGATGGCCGAAGACATCGGGATCGGCACGCGCGCCGGATACTACGACGGAATCGGCGCGGCGCGAGACGTCATCCAGAACCACCTCCTCCAACTGCTGGCCCTGACCGCGATGGAGGAGCCCACGTCCTTCGAACCGGGCGCACTCCGCCTGGAGAAGGAGAAGGTCTTGGAGGCGACCCGATTCTACGGGCCGGTGTCCGAGTCGGCCGTCAGCGCCCAGTACGTCTCGGGCTGGCAGGGCGGCCGATGGGAGCGCGGCTACAAGGAGGAGGAGGGCATCCCCGCCGATTCCATCACCGACACCTACGCCGCCTTCCGGCTCGGCATCGAGACCAGGCGATGGTCGGGGGTCCCCTTCTACCTGCGTGCGGGCAAACGGCTCGGGCGGCGCGTCAGCGAGATCGCGGTGGTCTTCAAGTACCCGCCCTTCCTGCCTTTCCCTTCCACGGACGGCCTGGGGCACAACGCGCTCGTCGTCCACGTGCAGCCCAACGAGGGCATGACCTTCAAGATGGGTTCGAAAGTCCCCGGGTCGGCGATGCGTCTGCGCGACGTCACCATGGACTTCGCCTACGGGCATGCCTTCACCGAGTACGCCCCCGAGGCGTACGAGCGGCTCATCCTCGACGTCCTGCTCGGAGATCCGCCCCTCTTCCCGCACCGTCGCGAAATCGAGCTGTCCTGGAAGCTCGTGGACGAGGCCGAGGACTACTGGACGTCCCACCCCGAGGCCCTGGCGACCTACGCGCCGGGAAGCTGGGGGCCGGCGGCGTCCGACGACATGCTCGCCCGCGACGGCAGGGCCTGGCGGCGTCCGTAGGAAGGAATCCCCGATGATCATCCACATGAATTCGACATCGTCCGCGGACATCGTCCTGCGGATGGACGACCTGCGGGAGACGGTGGGATCCGTGGCCCTCGGCCGAGTCCTCACGCTCATCGTCGTCGCCAAGGACGAAGGCGGACTGCGCGACGCCGTCGCCGCCGCCTCGGGGGCGGCTCGAGCCCACCCGTGCCGCATCGTCACGATACTGCCCGCCACGGGGGGCGACGATGCCCGGCTGGACGCGGAAATCCGCGTCGGCGCGGAGGCCGGACTCTCGGAGATCGTCATCCTGCGGTGCAGGGGCGGGGCGGCCGACAACCTCGAAACGCTCGTCAGCCCGCTGCTCCTGCCCGACACGCCCACGGTCGTGTGGTGGGTGCAGGACGCTCCGGCGTTCCCCGCGGGCATGCCCATCGGCGCGATGGCCCAACGTCGCATAACCACCTCCCAGAATTCGGGGACGCCGGCGGCCGAAAGCCTGCGGCGCATCCGCGACGGACACTCCCCCGGCGACACCGACCTCGCCTGGACGGGGGTGACCTTCTGGCGCAATCACCTCGCCGCGATGCTCGACGAGCCCCCGTGCGAGCAGGTGACGTCGGCCGTCGTCCGCGGCAACTCCGCCCATCCGGCGGTCGTGCTCCTGGCGGCGTGGCTCGCCCTGCGCCTGGACGCGAGCGTGGGGATCGACCACGAGCGGGGACAGGCGGTCAACGGGGTCAGCCTGTTCCGTGATTCGGGAGAGCTCCGGCTGGACCGCCCCCTCGGCTCGGACTTCGGCGACATGGTCCGGCCCGGCCGGGCGGTGCAGAGAGTCAACCTCCCCATGAGGACCATGGAGTCCAAGCTCATCGAAGAGCTGCGCGAGATGACTCCGGACACCGCCTACGAGGAGGTCCTGAAGGTCGGGCTGGAGCGCGTCGACTTGGACTCCCTGCCCGCCTGAAGGCGTCGCCGGCGGGTCCGCGGGCCGGCGTCGGCTCCGGCATGCGCCTACGACCGCGGTTCCGCGGGCCGGTCTCCACCGATAAGCCGCCGGCCGACGTCGCCTGCCAGCCGCGTGCGCACGCGAAGGGCCGCCCTTGCAGGCGGCCCTTCCGCTTCCCCCGGCTTGCGCCGGCATCGCTAACTGAATCGGACGATCAGACCGATGAGCACGATGACGATCGCCCAGATGATCGCGACGACGACGGTGATGTAGTTGAGGTTCCGTTCGGCGACGCCCGACGAACGCATCGACGTCGAAATGCCGCCGCCGAACATGTCGGAGATGCCGCCGCCCTTGCCTTTGTGCAGAAGGATCGACAGAACCAGCAGGATGCTCGTGATGACGAGCAGAACCTCGCAGATGATCAGCAGTATGTGCACCGTGTGTTCCTTCCCGCGCCTCTCGTGGAGCCGACGGCGTTCGTTCGATTGCGGCGTGCGTCCGGCAGACGGCCGGGCCCCGCCCGGCTCCTCGCGTCCCGGAGCGCTCCAAGCATAGCGGAGAGAGTGGGCGCCGCACGAGGCGGCGCCCACCTCGTGCGGCTACTTCTCGTAGTAGGTGACGATCTTGGCGAACTCCTCGGCCTTCAGGCTCGCGCCGCCGACGAGCGCGCCGTCGACGTCGGGCTGGGCCATGATGTCCACGACATTCGAGGACTTGACCGAGCCGCCGTACTGAATGCGGACCGCATTCGCGATCGCGCCGTCGTACAGCTCGGCGATCCGGCCGCGGATGGCGCCGCAGACCTCCTGGGCGTCGTCGGGGGTGGCGACCTCGCCCGTGCCGATGGCCCAGATGGGCTCGTAGGCGACCACGGACGCGGCGACCTGCTCGCCGGTCAGGTCCGCGAACATGGCGTCGATCTGGCCGATCACGTACTCGACCTGGCGGCCCTCCTTGCGCACGTCGAGCGCCTCGCCGCAGCAGACGATCGGGGTCAGGCCCGCCTCGAGCGCCTTCTTGGCCTTGGCGCCGATGAGCTCGTTCGTCTCCCCATGGTATTCGCGCCGCTCCGAATGGCCGACCACCGCGTAGGTGCAGCCGAGCTTGACGAGCATGTTCGTGGAGATCTCGCCGGTGTAGGCGCCGTCGTCGTGGGTCGAGACGTCCTGGGCGCCGTAGCGGATCGACAGCTGGTCGGCTTCGACCACGGTCTGCACGGAGCGGATGTCCGTGAACGGCGGGATGACGGCCACGTTCACCTTGCTGTAGTCATGGCCGAGGTCGCCGAGCGTCCACGCGAGCTTCTGGACGAGCTGGTTGGCCTGGAGGTGGTCGAGGTTCATCTTCCAGTTGCCCGCCATCAATGGTATGCGTGCCATGTCAGCCCTCCAGAACGACGATTCCGGGCAGTTCCTTGCCCTCGAGGAACTCGAGGGAGGCGCCGCCTCCAGTGGAGATGTGCGAGAACTTCGCCTCGTCGAAGCCGAGGTTGCGCACGGCCGCCGCAGAGTCGCCGCCGCCGACGATGGTGAAGCCCGCAGTGTCCTCCATCGCCTTGGCGATGGCCTTGGTGCCGTTGGCGAAGGCCTCGAACTCGAAGACGCCCATGGGGCCGTTCCACACGATGGTCTTCGAATCGGCGATGGCCGCCGAATAGACGGCCGCCGTTTTGGGGCCGATGTCCAGGCCCATCTGATCGGACGGGATCTCCTCCGCCGCGACGATCGTGGGGGTGGCGTCGGCCGCGAAGAGGGGGGCGACCACCGCGTCGACCGGGACCAGCAGCTCGACGCCGTTCTCCTCGGCCTTCTTCAGGTAGTCGGCCGCCGTGGCGACCTGGTCGTCCTCGCGCAGGGACGTCCCCACCTCGTATCCCTTGGCCAGGAGGAAGGTGTAGGCCATACCGCCGCCGATGAGGAGGCGGTCGGCCTTGTCCAGCAGGTTCTCAATGACGCCGAGCTTGTCGGAGACCTTCGAGCCGCCGAGCACCACCGTGTAGGGCCGCTCGGGGTCCTTCGTGGCCCGGGAGAGCGAGTCGATCTCCTTGAAGACCAGCTCGCCGGCGGCCGACGGAATCAGTTTGGCCACGTCGTAGACTGACGCCTGCTTGCGATGGACGACTCCGAAGCCGTCGGAGACGAAGGCGTCGCCCAGAGCTGCGTACTCCTTGGCGAGCTCCTCGCGCTCGGCGTCCACCTTGGAGGCCTCGCGCGGGTCGAAGCGGACGTTCTCCAAAAGGACGATCTCTCCGTCCTTCAGGGCGTCCGCCTTCGCGTGGGCGTCGGCCCCGACGGTGTCGGCCGCCAGCGGCACGTCGACTCCCAGGAGCTCGGACAGGCGGGCCGCGACCGGGGCCAAGGAGAATTCGGGCTTGACCGTGCCCTTCGGGCGGCCGAGATGCGCGGCGACCACGACCCGGGCGCCGGCGTCGAGCAGGCGCTTGAGCGTGGGCAGGGCGGCGCGGATGCGGCCGTCGTCGGTGATGTTGCGGTCCTCGTCGAGCGGCACGTTGAAGTCGGACCGGACGAAGACCCTCTTCCCGGCGAGGTCGCCGAGAGAATCGATAGTCCTCATTGTGTTCCTTTCACGAAAACGGGTGCCCGCACACGCTGGGGGCGTGTGCGGGCACCGGCGTCAGCTCATCGGGTCAGAGCTTCGAGCCCACAAGGACGGCGAGGTCGACGAGGCGGTTGGAGTATCCCCACTCGTTGTCGTACCAGGAGACGACCTTCACCTGGTTGCCGATGACCTTGGTCAGGCTTGCGTCGAAGATCGAAGAATGCGGGTCGGTCTCGATGTCCTTGGAGACGATCGGATCCTCGGTGTAGGCGAGAATGCCCTTGAGGGGGCCTTCGGCGGCCTTCTTGACCGCGGCCTTGACGGACTCGACCGACACCGGCTTGGCGGCCTCGAAGGTGAGGTCGGTGACCGAGCCGGTCGGGGTCGGAACGCGCAGAGCGTAGCCGTCGAACTTGCCCTTGAGCTCGGGCAGGACCAGGGCGACCGCCTGGGCGGCGCCCGTCTTGGTCGGGATGATGCTCAGGGCGGCGGCGCGGGCGCGGCGCAGGTCCTTGTGCGGGCCGTCCTGGAGGTTCTGGTCGGCGGTGTAGGCGTGGATCGTCGTCATGAGACCCTTGACGATGCCGAACTCGTCGTTGAGAACCTTGGCCAGCGGCGCGAGGCAGTTGGTCGTGCAGGAGGCGTTGGAAACGATGTTGTGCTTGGCGGGATCGTAGTCGGCTTCGTTCACGCCGATGACGAAGGTGGCGTCCTCATTCTTCGCGGGGGCGGAGATGATGACCTTCTTGGCGCCCGCATCGAGGTGGGCCTTCGCCGCGTTGGCGTCGGTGAAGCGGCCGGTCGACTCGATGACGACGTCGACGCCGAGCTTGCCCCAGGGGAGCTTGGTGGGGTCGCGCTCTTCGAGGGCCTTGATGACCTTGCCGCCGACGGTGATCGAATCTTCGCTGTAGGTGACGTCCTCGTCGAGTTTGCCGAGGATCGAGTCGTATTTGAGCAGGTGCGCGAGCGTCTTGTTGTCGGTCAGGTCGTTGACCGCAACGATCTCGATGTCGGCACCCTGGGCGAGTGCGGCGCGGGTGAAGTTGCGTCCAATGCGGCCGAAGCCGTTAATGCCAACTTTAATGGTCACTCTGTATCCTCCCTGTGTGCATTCATGCACGTACTTGGGCCGCTGTGCGGCCATTTACGCCGGACTGAGCCGTCCGGTCAACGTGCTCATTCTATCGGGCGGGGAAAGCGGTGCACAGGACTCCCGCTTTGCGAGATGCGAGCTTTCCCACACGAAATATCCGGCGGTGGTTCGGACACGAAAAAGGTCCCAGGCTCTCAAGCGCTGTGCCCGGCGTTCCTTGCCGCCTCGAGCGTGGAGGGAACGCCCAGTTCGGCCGCACGCTTGTCCGCCATCGTGTTCAGGCGCCGCAGGCGCCCGGCGACCGCGTCCTTCGTCGCAGGTGGACTGAGCCTCTCGCCGAGCAGGTTGAGGGAGTCTTCGGGGTACTTGATGCGGAACTCGCCGGCCTCCCGCAGGTTCTCCGGCACGTCCTCCCCCAGGATCTCGAAGGCACGTTTGACGCGGATGACGGCGACGACGGCGGCGTCGGCCGACCGCCGCATGTTGGCGTCGTCGAAGTTCGCCAGCCTGTTGGCCGAGCCGTGGACCTCCCGCTCCACGCGCAGTTCCTCCCATCGGATGACGGCGTCGTTGGCGCCCATGCGGGTGAGCATCTCCGCGATGGCGTCGCCTTCGCGGATGTCCACCCGGTGCGCCCCGCGCGATTCGCGGGCCCGGTAGGAGATCTCCATGCGGCGCGCGAGCCCGCCGAGGGCGTAGGCGGACTCCAGGCTCGGGCACACGACCTCCAGCGAGGCGTTGCGCCCGGGCTCCAGGAGGGACCCCCGGGCGAGGAACGCCCCCCGCCACGCAGCCGCGCCGTCGGCCTTCGATCCGCCGACGATCGACGGCGGCAGGCCGCGCACCGGACGCCCGTAGGTGTCCAGGAGGCCGAGCCTGCGGGCCACGCGCTCTCCGTTGCGGGTGATGCGGACGAGGAAGTGGTTCTGGCGCATGGACGAGGAGACCGTCAGGAGCTCGGGCTCGACGCTGAACGCCTGGGCCGCCAGGTCCCACAGGTGCTTGGCGCTGCCCGGATGGCTCAGCTCCGCGTGGAGCGCCACCTTGCCGTTGGCGATCTGCAGCCCGCCCGCGAACCGGAACATCGTCGAGACCTCGGCGATGACGCTCGACAGCATGCGGGACCGGATGTGGGAGAGCTCGTCCTTTGCCAGTTGTGTGAGTGCGGGCATGAATATCGTGATTGTCTTCCGTGTGCTGTAGGGGACTAGTCCGCGTCGAAGACGTCTCCGAACACGCCTTCGAAGGCGTCGCGGTACGCGGCCGCGAGCCTGAGAGGATCGTGCCGAGCCGACCCGTCGCTCATTCTAACCTGCCTGAGCATGAGCTGGGCGCCGCACTCGACCGCGGCGCGCTCCGTCTCGTCGATGTCGTCGATGCTCGACGGGTCGGCGAGGATGACGTCCAGCTTCAGGCCCGGGGCGTGGAAGCAGACCGTCCGGATGTGGTCGGCGGCGCTCATCCCCTGCGTCTCCTTCTCCGCGTTGAGATTGAGAGTCAGGGCGCGCTTCGCCTTCGTCGTGCGCAGGACCTCGCGGAGCTCGGGCACCAGCAGGTGCGGGATCACCGAGGTGTACCAGGACCCCGGTCCGAGGATCACCCAGTCGGCCTCCTCGACGGCGACGAGGGCCTCCGCCTGGGCCGGGGGGTTCTTGGGGATGACGGCGACGTGGTGGACGTGGCCCGTGGAAGTGGCCACCGCCACCTGGCCGCGGACGGTCGTGCGGCCGCCGTCGCCGTCGACCACGGCCTCGATCTCCAGCGGGGTCGAGGACATGGGCAGGACTCTGCCCTTGATGTCGAGGAGCTGCCCGACCCAGTCCAGCGCCGTCACGGACTCCCCGAAGTGCTCCCACAGGGCCAGGATCAGGAGGTTGCCCAGGGCGTGGCCGTTCATGGGCCCCTCGGACATGAACCGGTGCTGGAGGACGTCCCGCCAGGTCTGGCCCCATTCGCCGTCGTCGCACAGGGCGGAGAGCGCCATCCGCATGTCCCCCGGCGGCAGCACGCCGAATTCCTCGCGCAGGCGCCCGGAGGAGCCGCCGTCGTCGGCGACGGTGACCACGGCGGTGACGTTCTGGGTCATCAGGCGCAGCGCGGACAGGCTGGCGGACAGACCGTGCCCGCCGCCGAAGGCCACGACTCTGGGCCCGTAGAAGCCTCTGCGAATCTGCGTCATTCCCGCCCCAAATCTCTGTGTATCGTGCGGACGGCCCTGCCGCCGGCCCGAAGCCTCTCGGAGATCGCCTCGGCGATGGCCACGGAGCGGTGCTTGCCGCCCGTGCACCCGATGCCGATCGTCACGAAGGGCTTGAGCTCGCGGGTGTAGCCTTGGAGGATGTCCGTGAGCAGAGCCGTGTACCGTTCGACGAAGCCCTGGCCCCCCGCCTTGTTCAGGACGAAGTTCGCCACCGGCGAGTCCTTGCCCGTCAGGTGCCTCAGCTCCGAGACCCAGTAGGGATTGGGCAGGAAGCGCACGTCGACGACGTTGTCGGCGTCCAGCGGAAGGCCGTATTTGAACCCGAAGGACATGACCGTCAGTCGGATGTCCGACTGGCCTTCGTCGGCGACGAGCGCGCGGATCTTCCGGGCGAGGTCGTGCACGGAGTACCCGCTCGTGTCGATGAGGATGTCGGAGCGCGTCCGCAGGGTCTTCAGAAGCTCGCGCTCCTCCTGGATGCCGTCCAGGAGCCTGCGGTCCCCCTGGAGGGGGTGGGGGCGCCGGACGCTTTCGTAGCGCTTGACGAGGTCGTCGTCGTCGCAGTCCAGGAACAGGACCCTGTAGGCGAGCCCGCTCTCGTGCAGCTCGTCGAGGATGGAGACGAGCTCTGCGAAGAACTCCCGCGAGCGGACGTCGACCACGACGGCGAGCCTGTGGACTCCCCCGTCGGGCGTCATCATCCTGGCCAGGGCTCGCAGCAGGCGGGGAGGCAGGTTGTCCACGACGTACCAGTCGAGGTCCTCGAGCGTGTCGGCCGCGCGCGTTCGGCCGGCCCCCGACATCCCCGTGATGACGAGCAGCTCGGGCAGCTCCGCGTGCGGCAGCGAGGCCTCCTCGTCCTGCTGGGGGATGCCGACGGGGATGAGGCCCGAGTCGTTGATGTCGTCCATGGGTTCATCATGCCACAGGTCTAGCACCCGGATCCGAAGCCCCGGACCGGAAATGCTCGACGATGGCGCGTGCGAGGGAAGGGCCGATCCCCCGCACGGACTCGAGGTCCTCGACGGTGGCCCGCTTGATCTTCGCCACGCTCCCGAAGGCCGCCAGGAGGGCCTTCTGCTTGGCGGGGCCGAGCCCGGCGACCGCGTCCAAGGACGAGCGCGTCATGGCCTTCGACCTCTTCCTGCGGTGGAAGGCGATGGCGAAGCGGTGCGATTCGTCGCGCAGCTGCTGGAGGAGGCGCAGAGCCGGGGACGTCCGGGGCAGGATGACGGGGAACTCCTCGCCGGGCACCCACACTTCCTCGAGGCGTTTGGCCAGTCCGGCGATCCGCACGTCGGCCCCCGTCTCCTCGACCACCCGCTGGGCGGCGTTGACCTGCGCGAGCCCGCCGTCGACGAGGATGAGGTCCGGCCTGTAGGCGAAGCGCCGGGCCTTGGCGGGCTCCCCGGCCGCCTCCCGCCCGGCTGCGTCGGCGAGGTCTTCGGCGGCGGCCACGCCCTCGGCTCCCGCAGCCGGCGGATCCGCTTGGGCGTCGGCGTCCTCCGCGCCGCCCGCGTCGTCCCCGGCCGCCCCCGCGACTAAGCGCGTCAAGCGGCGGCGCAGGACCTCGTCCATAGCGGCGGTGTCGTCGGGTGCGCCCTCGCCCTCGGGGCCGCGCACGTTGAAGTGGCGGTAGTCCGGCTTCTTGGCCAGGCCGTCCTCGAAGACCACCATCGATGCGACCTGGTGGGTGCCCTGCGTGTGGGACACGTCGTAGCACTCGATGCGCAGCGGGGCGCGCTCCAGATCCAGGGCGAGCCTGAGCTCCTCGAGGCCCTGCGACCGCACGGTGATGTCCCCGGCCCGGGCGAGCTTGTGGCGTTGGAGGGCCTGGACGGCGTTGAGCCGGACGGTTTCGGCGAGCCTGGCCTTGTCCCCCCGCCGGGGGTTCTTCAAGCGCACGGCCCCCCCGCGCCGCTCCGCCAGCCAGGCCTCCAGCTGGAGGCGGTCCCCGGGCAGGGCCGGAACCCAGATCTGCGAGGGGATCGCCCCCAGAGGCGTGTGGGCGCGGTCGTCGACGCTGCGCGACCCCTCCCGGGCCGCCGGCGGGCGGCCGGGCTGCACCGAGCCGTAGACCTGGAGGAGGAGGAAGGAGACGATCTCGGCCGCGTCCAGCCCGGCGATCTCGTCGGAGATCCAGGCCTGCTGGCCCCTGATGCGGCCTCCCCGCACGTAGAACACCTGGACGGAGGCCTCGAGCTCGTCGAAGGCCACGCCGAAGACGTCGGCGTCGAGGTCCTCGGAGAAGACCACGGCGTTGCGTTCGTTGACGGCCTCCAGGGCAGCGATCTCGTCGCGGTACCGGGCGGCGGTCTCGTACTCCTCGTTCGCGGCGGCCTGGGCCATCGCCCTCTTCCGCTCGGCGATGGCCGGGCCGTTGTCGCCCTCCATGAACCGGATGAGCCCGTCGACGATGTCGCGGTGCCCGGCCGCGTCGATCCGCCCCACGCACGGCGCCGCGCAGCGTCCGATGTGCCCGTACAGGCAGGGCCGGCCCGTTCGCTGCGACTGGTTGAACTGCGTCTTGGCGCAGGATCGCATGGGGAAGACGGTCAGGAGTTGGTCGAGGGTGTCGCGGATCGCCCAGACCTTCGTGTACGGCCCCAGGTAGCGGGTCCCTCGGCGGTGCTCCTGCCGCGTGACCCACACCCTCGGGAACTCCTCGGAGACCGAGATCGCCAGGTAGGGGTAGGACTTGTTGTCGCGGAAGACCACGTTGAAGCGGGGCGTGTACTCCTTGATCCACGAGTACTCCAGCGTCAGGGCCTCGACCTCGGAGCCCACCACGACCCATTCGACGCCCTCCGCCGTGTGGACCATCTGCCGGATGCGCGGCGAGAGCGCCCCGGGGTCCTGGAAGTAGCTCGACAGGCGCGCCCGCAGGCTCTTCGCCTTGCCGACGTAGAGGACCCGCCCCTCGCCGTCGACGAAGCGGTAGACGCCCGGGTCGGTGGGGATCGCACCGGGGGCCGGACGATAGCTCGCGGGGTCCGCCATCGGCCTATCGTCTCAACAGCGGCTGCCTGAGCAGCGGCGCGAGGAACCGCCCGGTGTGGGAGCCCTCGGCCTCGGCGACCTGCTCGGGGGTCCCCTCGGCGACGACCAGCCCTCCGCCCGATCCGCCTTCCGGCCCCATGTCGACGATCCAGTCGGCGGACTTGATGACGTCGAGGTTGTGCTCGATGACGATCACCGTGTTGCCCTTGTCCACGAGCGACTGGAGCACGGCCAGGAGTTTGCGCACGTCCTCGAAGTGCAGGCCCGTGGTCGGCTCGTCGAGGATGTAGACCGTGCGCCCCGAGGAGCGCCGGTGCAGCTCGGAGGCGAGTTTGACCCGCTGGGCCTCCCCGCCCGAGAGCGTCGTGGCGCTCTGGCCCAGCTGGACGTAGCCGAGGCCCACGGATTCGAGGGTGGCCAGATGGCGGGTGATCGAGCCGATCGGTTCGAAGAACTCGCGGGCCTCGTGGATCGTCATGCTCAGGACGTCCCGCACGTTCCTGCCGTTGTAGGAGACGTCGAGGGTCTCGCGGTTGTATCGCGCGCCCTGGCAGACCTCGCAGGGGACGTAGACGTCGGGCAGGAAGTTCATCTCGATCTTGATCGTCCCGTCCCCCCGGCAGGCCTCGCATCGGCCTCCCTTGACGTTGAAGGAGAATCGGCCGGGGCCGTATCCGCGTACCTTGGCCTCTGCGGTCTGGGCGAAGAGCGAGCGAACCTTGTCCCACACGCCCGTGTACGTGGCGGGGTTGGAGCGCGGCGTGCGCCCGATGGGCGATTGGTCGACGTGGACGACCTTGTCGAGCCCGTCCGTGCCCGTCACGGACGTGTGCCGTCCGGGGACGGTGTGCGCGCCGTTGAGCTTCCTGGCCAGGGCCTCGTAGAGGATCTGGTTGACCAGCGTGGACTTCCCGGACCCCGACACCCCCGTGACGGCGATGAAGCACGAGAGCGGGAAGTCGACGCGGATGTCCTTCAGGTTGTTCTCGCGGGCGCCGAGGACTGTCAGGCGACGCGCCTCGTCCGGGGTGCGCCGCCCGGCGGGGACGGCGATGGCCCTCTCGCCGGCCAGGTACTGCCCGGTGACGGACTCGGCGCAGGCGGCCAGCCCCTCGCCCGGGCCCGAGTAGACGACTTCGCCGCCGAGCTCGCCCGCTCCCGGGCCGATGTCCACGACCCAGTCGGCCATCCGGATGGTCTCCTCATCGTGTTCGACGACGATCAGCGTGTTGCCCAGGTCCCGCAGCTTCGTCAGCGTCGCGATGAGCCGGGCGTTGTCGCGCTGGTGCAGGCCGATGGAGGGCTCGTCGAGCACGTAGAGGACGCCGACGAGCCCCGACCCTATCTGCGTGGCGAGTCGGATGCGCTGGGCCTCCCCGCCCGAGAGGGTGGCGGCGCCGCGGGCCAGCGACAGGTAGGTGAGCCCGACGTCCACGAGGAACCCCAGGCGGAGCCTGACCTCCTTGAGGACCTGCGCGGCGATCCGGGCCTGGCGTTCGGTGAGCCTGACGGTGTCGGCGAACTCCTTGGCTTCGGCGATCGACAGCTGGCAGACGTCGTCGATGTTGCGCCCGTCGATGCGCACCGCGAGGACTTCGGGGCGCAGGCGCGCCCCCTTGCAGGCCGGACAGGCGATGGTGCGCATGTAGCCTTCGTAGCGTTCGCGCGACCAGTCGGATTCGGTTTCGTCGTGCTTGCGCATGACGTAGGAGAGCACGCCCTCGAAGCCCGTCCCGTAGGTCCGCTCCTTGCCCCAGCGATTCCGGTAGGTCACGCGCACCTTGTAGTCCTTGCCGGAGAGGATGGCCTCGCGGGCCGGCTCGGGGAGGTCCTTCCACGGGGTGTCGACGTCGAAGCCGAGGTCCTCCCCCAGGCTCTCGAGCTGACGGGTGAAGAAGTCCTGGTGGCTGGTCCACGGGGCGACGGCCCCCTCGCGGAGGGTCAGCGCCGGGTCCGGGACGACGAGTTCGGGATCGACCACCAGCCGCGAGCCGATGCCGTCGCATTCCGGGCAGGCGCCGTAGGGGGCGTTGAAGGAGAAGGTGCGCGGCTCGATCTCCTCCAGGGCGAGGGGATGGTCGTTGGGGCAGGACCTCCTCTCGGAGTAACGGCGCTCCCGGGCCGGGTCGTCGGCCTCCAGGTCGACCCGCTCGATGGTCACGAGGCCGTCGGCCAGGCGCAGAGCGGTCTCCACCGAGTCGTTGAGGCGCGAGCCGATGCCGTCGCGGACCACCAGGCGGTCGACCACGACGTCGACGTCGTGGCGCAGCTTCTTCTCCAGGCGCGGCGGGTCGTCGAGGCGGACGACGTCGCCGTCCACCCTCGCCCTGGTGAAGCCCTCGGAGGCGAGTTGGGCGAACAGCTCGGAGTACTCGCCCTTCCTGCCGCGGACCACGGGGGCCAGCACCTGGAACCGGGTCCCCTCCTCCAGGGAGAGCACCCTGTCGACTATCTGCTGGGCGGTCTGCGCCTGGATCCTCTCGTCGCACACGGGGCAGTATTGGACGCCTGCGCGGGCGAACAGGAGGCGAAGGTAGTCGTAGACCTCGGTGACCGTGCCGACGGTCGAGCGGGGATTGCGGTTGGTGGACTTCTGGTCGATCGAGACGGCGGGTGAGAGCCCCTCGATGAGGTCGACGTCCGGCTTGTCCATCTGGCCGAGGAACTGGCGGGCGTAGGAGCTCAGGGACTCGACGTACCGGCGCTGGCCCTCTGCGAAGATCGTGTCGAAGGCCAGCGAGGACTTCCCCGAGCCGGACAGACCCGTGAAGACGATCATCCGGTCGCGAGGCAGCTCGATGGTGATGTCTTTGAGATTGTGCTCGCGAGCCCCTTGAACAAGGATTCGATCTTTCACGGCCGATATTCTACGTGGAGAAGAGGAAAGTGCCATGTGTCTTGGCAGGCTGGTTCATCACAGAACGGGCTCGGGGCCTCGGACCGCAGGCTCCGAGCCGCCGGCGCCCCGTCGCGGCGCTAGGCTGGTGGCATGTCCATCATCGCAGTCGAATACGTCTACGACGACTCGAAGGCCGACGTCATCGCCGAGAACCGTCCCCTCCACCGCGCCCATCTGCGCGAGCTGTACGAAGCGGGCAGGCTACTGGCCTCGGGCCCGCTCGGATCGAACGGCGCCCTCCTGGTGGTCAGGGCGGACGGCCCCGAAGACGGCCTCGGCGCGCTGGCCGGGGACCCCTTCCTCAGGCTCGGCGTGATCGAGAACCGCACGGCCCGCGTGTGGAAGCCTGTCATCGGCCCCTGGCAGTGAGCCGCTGAGGCCACGCGCGGACGCTCGGCACGCCCGCCGGGCGTCCGCGGATCGCTGTCGGGCCTTCGAGTTTTCCGGCGCAGCCGGGCCGCGCCGGCCGGGCGTCCGCGGATCGCCGTCGAGCTCGGAGTGGCCCGCCCTCAGGGCTGTCCGTCGCCTCCAGCCTCCGGCCGGGCCGTCCCCCGTTTGTCGCGACGCCGGGAGGCGGCGAGCGAGGCGGCCACCGTGACGGTCAGGACCACGACGATGACCCCCAGGGACGTCAGAGGCTCGATCTCGGGGACGCTTCGGAGCCATCCTTGGCCGTGGCATGCCTCGACGAGGAGCTTCACGCCGATGAACCCCAGGATGGCCGCCAAGCCGTAGTGCAGATAGACAAGGCGTTGGAGCAGGCCGCCGACGAGGAAGAACAGCTGGCGCAGGCCCATGAGGGCGAATGCGTTCGCCGCGAAGATGATGAAGGGCTGGCCCGTCAGGCCGAAGGAGGCGGGTATCGAGTCGAGCGCGAACATGAGGTCGGCCGATCCGATGGAGACGATGCACAGGAAGAACGGCGTGACGTACGTCCGGCGGTTGCGGCGGACCACCATCCTGTCGCCGACGAACCCGTCGGTGACCCTGAATATCCTCTCCGCGGCCCGCACGAAGCCGTTGGGTTTGTACTCCTCGTCCTCCTGGTGCTCCGCCGGGTCCTGGAGTCCCTGGCGCGCCTGGCTCCACGCGGTCCACAGGAGGAAGGCCGCGAAGAGGAAGAAGAGCCCCGAGAAGCTCTCCAGGAGCGCGGCGCCCAGCAGGATGAAGATCAGGCGGAGGGCCAGGGCGATGACGATCCCCCACAGAAGCACCTTCTGCTGGTGTTTGCGGGGCACGCGGAACGAGGCGATGATGATGATGAAGATGAAGATGTTGTCGATGGACAGCGAATACTCCGTGAAGTAGGCCGAGAAGTATTCGTAGGCGAAGTGGGGCGAGTGCCTGACCGTCGTGTACAGGCCGAAGAGCGCCGCCAGGCTGACGTAGAAGACGAGCCAGCGGGTGCACTCCCTCATGGTCGGCTCGTGGGGCCTGCGCAGGTGGATCATGAGATCCATTCCGATCAGCCCGACGACGAGCGCGCCGAAGACGCTCCACTCCCACATGTGCACCTGCATGTCGAGCGTATTGTCCTTGGGGGCGTTGAGCATGAGAGAAGAGAGCATCGCGTCCGCATTCCTCCGGTCGTCGTGGGCCACCGGAGGTCTCTTCCCGCCATCGCTGGCCTCGGCCCGGGAACTTTCCGTGATGACGAACCGATGTTGGGTGGGAATACTCCCCTCCGTCGCCGATTCTACGGGACCGTCGCCGTCTCCGCTCTCGGACGCCCGGCTCCGGCCTGTGGGATTCGATACGCAGCGGCACAGCCGGGGCGGCGCGGATCGCGATCGGGGTCAGGCTACTTCTGGGCTTGCTGGGAATGCCACAGTTCGCTCTTGAGGCCCTTGATCTCGTCCCGGTAGCGGGCGGCGAGTTCGAACTTCAGGGAGGAGGCGGCCTCGTGCATGAGGGCCGTGAGCTCCTCGATGAGCGCCACGAGGTCGTGGCCGCCCTCGTCCCGGGCCCGCTCGCGCACGCCCGCCCCCTTCTCCTGGCGGTATCCACCCTCCAGGAGCTCGGCGGTGTCGACGTCCTCGCGGGCGAGCATGTCGGTGACGTCCGCGATCTTCTTGCGCAGCGGCTGCGGGTCGATCCCGTGCTCCTCGTTGAAGGCGATCTGTTTGGCGCGCCTGCGGTTGGTCTCGTCGATGGCCTCGCGCATGTTGGAGCTGATCGAGTCGGCGTACATGTGGACTTCGCCGGAGACGTTGCGGGCGGCGCGCCCGATGGTCTGGATGAGGGACGTCGTCGAACGGAGGAAGCCCTGCTTGTCGGCGTCGAGGATGGCCACGAGCGAGACCTCGGGAAGGTCCAGGCCCTCGCGCAGCAGGTTGATGCCGACGAGCACGTCGAAGGAGCCGAGCCTGAGCTCGCGCAGCAGCTCGACCCGGCGTAGCGTGTCGACGTCGGAGTGGAGGTATTCGACCTTGACGCCGCGTTCGGCCAGGTAGTCGGTGAGGTCCTCGGCCATCTTCTTCGTCAGGGTGGTCACGAGCACGCGCTCGTCGCGCTCCACTCGGTCCTTGATCTGCCCGAGCAGGTCGTCGATCTGCCCCTCGGTCGGTTTGACGACCACGAGGGGGTCGACGAGGCCGGTCGGCCGGATGATCTGCTCGACGACCCCGTCGGAGTGCTCGAGTTCGTACTTCCCGGGTGTCGCCGACAGGTAGACGGATTGGCCGACGCGCTCCAGGAATTCGTCCCACGTCAGCGGCCGGTTGTCCAGGGCGGAGGGCAGGCGGAACCCGTATTCGACGAGCGTGCGCTTGCGGGAGGCGTCGCCCTCGAACATGGCCCCGATCTGGGGGACCGTCACGTGGGACTCGTCGACGATCAGGAGGAAGTCCTCGGGGAAGTAGTCGAGTAGGGTGTGCGGCGGCGTGCCCGGCCCGCGCCCGTCGATGTGCCGCGAATAGTTCTCGATCCCCGCGCAGGAGCCGATGTTGCGCATCATCTCCACGTCGTAGGTCGTGCGCATCTGAAGGCGCTGGGCCTCCAGGAGCTTGCCTTGCGCTCGCAGCGCCTCCAGCCTCTCCGCCAGTTCGTCCTCGATCCCCGTCAAGGCGCGCGCCATGCGCTCGGGGCCCGCCACGTAGTGCGAGGCCGGGAAGACGTGGGCGGTCTCCGTCCGGCGGATGACGGTGCCCGTCACGGGGTGGAGGAGGCTGATGGAGTCGATCTCGTCCCCGAAGAACTCGATGCGGATCGCCAGCTCCTCGTAGACGGGGATGATCTCGACGGTGTCCCCCCTGACCCGGAACGTCCCGCGGACGAAGGCGATGTCGTTGCGCACGTACTGCATGCCGACGAAGGTCCGCAGGAGGTCGTCGCGGTCGAGCCGCTGGCCGACGCGCAGCAGGACCATCCGCTCCACGTACTCCTCGGGCGTGCCCAGGCCGTAGATGCAGGAGACGGACGCGACGACGACGGTGTCGCGCCTGGTCAGCAGCGAGTTGGTCGCGGAGTGGCGGAGGCGTTCGACTTCGTCGTTGATGGACGAGTCCTTCTCGATGAAGGTGTCCGTCTGCGGGACGTACGCCTCCGGCTGGTAGTAGTCGTAGTAGGAGACGAAGTACTCGACCGCGTTGTCCGGCATGAGCTCGCGGAACTCGGTGGCCATCTGGGCGGCCAGCGTCTTGTTCGGCTCGATGACGAGGGTGGGGCGCTGAACCCGTTCGATCAGCCAGGCGGCGGTGGCCGACTTGCCCGTGCCCGTCGCGCCGAGGAGGACCACGTCCTTCTCCCCCGCGTCGATGCGCTCGGCCAGTTCGGCTATCGCGGCGGGCTGGTCACCCGACGGCGTGTACTGGGAGACCACCCGGAAGGGAGCGTCCGTTCGGAGGATCTCGGTCTGGCTGCTCATGCTGCCAGGCTACCCCATGGCTCCGTCGCGGACCGTCGAGAGCTCGATGCGGCAGGCCGGGTTGGCCGAGACGAAGGCCGCCGGGCCCTCCGCCGCGGGGACGAAGCCGGCGCGCAGCACGGCCTCCCGATCGACGGGCGCGGGCGCGACGATCCCGTCGCCGCGCCGACGGGCGCCCACCCCCCAATGGTTGAGCCGGGCGACGGCCCGGCCGAGCTCGTGCCGGCTCGGACGCCGGTCGTCTCCGCGCGTCCGCTCACCCCGGAGGAGGTTCGAGGCGTAGGGGCGCAGCCAGTCCCGCCATGCGTCGCGCACCCGCCGCTCGAGCTCGCCGGGCGAGCCGCCGTTGTCGACGACGAGGTCGGCCAAGGGCAGCGGGTCGCGCTGGCTGTCCATGCGAGCCGCCGCCGCCTCGCGGCTCATCCCCCGATGCCTCTTCAGCCTGTCGATGCGCAGGCCGAACGGAGCCTCGACGACGACGTTGCCGTGGAAGGCGTCCTCCCGGCCGCTTCCCGCGAGCAGGGCGAGTTCGACGACGGCCGCCTCGCATCCCGCGGCCTCCAGTCCGGCCAGCCGTCGGCGGGCCTCGCGCCACGTGGGCGGATGGACGATGCCGTTGAGCCTTTCCAGGGCAACGGGGTCGGCGAACACGACGTCCGCCAGCGCGCGGCGGTCGACCGTCCCGTCCCGGACGACGCCGGGCCACAGCCCGGCGACCTCGGCGACGGCCTCCCGGCCGGGTTCCAGGACGGAGCGGGCGATGTCGTCGAGGCTGAGGACGCCGGCCCCGCAGTCCTCCAGAATGCGCGCGGCGCTCGACTTCCCCGAGCCGATGCCCCCCGTCAGCGCCACCGTCAGCACGGGCCGCACCTGCCGACGGCGGTGTTCCCGGGGTCTCCTTCAGCCGGCCTCGCGGGGGCCCTCCGCGAGGCCGCGCGACGCTCGATCTCGCGTGCGACGGCGCACGCCTCCTCCCCGGCCGGAGACGCGGTTTGGGTGTCGGGGCCTGCGGGGGTGTGTTGCGGTTGTTTGCAGGCCCCGACACGTCCGAATCCCTTGAGAATCCGGACTTGAGCGCCGAGCCAACGGGGGTGGTGGTGTATTGGCTGCGGCGCAGAGGCGGAACCCTCGCTCGGGGGCCACGAAGGGGAAGTCCGTATAGTGAAATCGCACCTTATGGTGAAAACGCATGCTTTCACTGGGTGATGTGTGAAAGTATATGCAGTAGGGGTGCAGGCCCCGCCAAAAGTTCGCGCTACCAGGGGCGGGGCCTGCACGTCTGTTGTGCGGAGGGCTCGGAACGCCGGGTTCCGGACCCTCCGGGGGGAACGGCCGCCCGGAGCGGGATTCCTCCCGCTCGTGGCCACCGTGGCGACGCGGTTCCCGGAAAGCCGGCCGCCGTCGGCGCGACGTACCCGACTCGAGGACCAGCCCGGCGGATACGCCATCGGGGTGGATGGCGGCCTCACGGGAATGAGATTAGCATGCCGCATTCCCGAAACCGACACCCCGGCCGCGTTTTCGAAGGGGAACAATCCCCCATCCCCGGTCGGTCCAGGCGCTGAGAAGAGCGGGCCCGGGTGTGAACCCGGGCCCGCTGGCGTGTTCGTCGGTCAGTTGTTCGTCAGCTTCTCACGTAGGGCGGCCAGCGCCTCGTCGGAGGCGAGCGTTCCCCCCGCCTGGGAACCCGACGAATACGAGGAGGACGCATCGGATGCGCCGTCGGAGGAGGGGGCGCCGGCTGAGTCGGCGTCGAGGGCCTTGGCCACCTGGGCCTTGTGCGCCTCCCAGCGCGCCTGAGCGGCGGCGTACTCGTTCTCCCAGGCCTCGCGCTGAGCCTCGAAGCCCTCCATCCATTCGTTGGTCTCCGGGTCGAATCCCTCGGGGTACTTGTAGTTGCCCTCTTCGTCGTACTCGGCGGCCATGCCGTAGAGGGAGGCGTCGAAGTCCTCGGAGTTGGGATCGACGCCCTCGTTGGCCTGCTTGAGGGAGAGGGAGATGCGGCGGCGCTCCAGGTCGATGTCGATCACCTTGACGAAGGCGTCCTCGCCGACCTTGACGACCTGTTCGGGCAGATCCACGTGACGCTGGGCGAGCTCGGAGATGTGGACGAGGCCCTCGATCCCGTCCTCGACGCGGACGAACGCGCCGAACGGAACGAGCTTGGTGACCTTGCCGGGGACGATCTGGCCGATGGCGTGCGTCCGCGCGAACGTCTGCCACGGATCCTCCTGGGTCGCCTTGAGCGACAGTGAGACGCGTTCGCGGTCCATGTCGACGTCGAGGACTTCGACGGTGACCTTCTGGCCGACTTCGACGACCTCCGAGGGGTGGTCGATGTGCTTCCAGGACAGCTCGGAGACGTGGACGAGGCCGTCGACTCCGCCGAGGTCGACGAAGGCGCCGAAGTTGACGATGGAGGAGATGACGCCGTCGCGGACCTGCCCCTTCTTGAGGTTGGTGAGGAATTCGCCGCGAGCCTGGGACTGGGTCTCCTCCAGCCAGGAGCGTCGGGAGAGGACTACGTTGTTGCGGTTCTTGTCGAGTTCGATGATCTTGGCGTCGAGCTCCCGGCCGATGTAGGGCTGGAGATCGCGGACGCGACGCATTTCGACGAGCGAGGCGGGCAGGAATCCGCGCAGGCCGATGTCGAGGATGAGGCCGCCCTTGACGACCTCGATGACCGTTCCGGTGACGACGCCGTCCGCCTCCTTGATCCCCTCGATCTGCGACCATGCGCGTTCGTACTGTGCGCGCTTCTTCGACAGGAGCAGGCGGCCTTCCTTGTCCTCCTTCTGCAGGACGAGGGCTTCGACCTGGTCTCCGACCCCCACGACATCATCGGGGTTGATGTCGTGTTTGATGGAGAGCTCTTTGGAGGGGATGACGCCTTCCGTCTTGTAGCCCACGTCGAGAAGAACCTCGTCATGATCCACCTTGACGACGGTGCCCTCGATGATATCCCCGTCATTGAAGTATTTGATGGTCTGATCCACCGCTGCGATGAGCTCTTCCTCGGTGCCGATGTCGTTGACGGCGACCTGTGGGAGTGACGGGGTTGGGTTATTAACGGTCATGAAGAAATGACTCCGATACGGACAGTTGTAGAGATATGGACAGGGACAATGCGAATGTAAAAACCCGCACCGGGCACCGATCCTACGGGATCGGAAGTCTTGACGCAAGCCTTTTATCGCGCTAATGTGCCCCCGCGTTCGGCCGTCTCCGGTCGAGGGCCCGGAGGCCTCAATGCGCGGCGGCGCGCCAGGTCGCACCGAAGCCGATGGCGACCGACAGGGGAACGGACAGCTCGGCGGCGCCGGTCATGTCGCGGTGAACGATCTCCTCGACCCGCTCCCGCTCCCCTGGGGCCACCTCCACGACGAGCTCGTCGTGGACCTGGAGGAGCACTCTGGAACGCAGACCCGCGGACGCCAGGGACGAGGCGACCTGGACCATGGCGAGTTTGACGATGTCGGCGGCCGATCCCTGGATCGGGGCGTTGAGCGCCATGCGCTCGGCGGCCTCGCGGGCCAGACGGTTCGTCGAGTTGAGGTCGGGCAGGTAGCGCCGGCGCCCCAGTATGGTCTGCGTGTAGCCGTCCCGGCGGGCGGCGGCGACCAGCGAGTCGAGATAGGCGCGGACTTCGCCGAAGCGCGTGAAGTAGTCGTCCATGAGGCGCTGGGCTTCGGCGACGGCGATGCGCAGCTGCCTGGACAGCCCGTAGGCCGACAGCCCGTAGGCCAAGCCGTAGCTCATCGCTTTGATCTTCGAGCGCTGGCCGGGCGTCACCGCGTCCTCGGGGATGCCGAAGACCCGGGAGGCCGCGTAGGTGTGGAGGTCGGCCCCTTGGCGGAAGGCCTCGATGAGGGCCTGGTCGCCCGACATCGCCGCCATGAGGCGCATCTCGATCTGGGAGTAGTCGGCCGTCATGAGCGCCTCGAAATCGGCGCCCGGCACGAAGGCCTCCCGGATCTGCAGCCCTTCGGAGGTGCGCGCGTGGATGTTCTGCAGGTTGGGATCGGTCGACGAGAGCCGTCCGGTGGCGGCCACGGTCTGCTGGTAGGTCGTATGGATCCGCCCGTCCCGGACGCTCTTGCGCAGGCCCTCCACCGACTGGCGGAGTTTGATGGCGTCGCGGTGCTCGAGGAGGGAGCCGAGGAACCGCTGCCCCGCGATCGCGCGGTCGTCCTCGCGGAAGGCGATGGACGCGGCCAGATCGGCGAGGGCCTCGGCGTTCGTCGTGTACCCGGACTTCGTCTTCTTCGTCTTGGGCAGGGCGAGCTGGTCGAAGAGGACGTCCTGGAGCTGCTTGGGGCTGGACAGGTTGACCTCGCGCCCTATGGCTTCGTACGCGGCTCCGGCGGCCGCCTGGACGCGTGCGTCGAAGTCCTCCTCGAGCTTCTTCAGAACCCGCACGTCGACGGCGATCCCCACGTCCTCCATGTCCTCCAGCGTGCGCGAGACGGCCAGCTCCAAACCGATGAGCGCTCCGTCCTCGCCCTGTTCGGCCAGCTGTTCGTCCATGGCCGCCGACAGCGGGATGAGAGCCGCCGCCTTGCGCGCCCGCGTCTCCCGGGCGGCGTCGTCGAAGAGCGTGTCCTCCCCTTCGCCTGCCGCCTCCAGATCGACTCCCAGGTAGCGCACGCTCAGATCGGACAGGTCGTAGTCGCGCTGGTCCGGGTGGAGCAGATAGGCCGAGAGCATCGTGTCGGCCGTGACGCCCTCCAGGCCCAGGCCCGCCGCCGAGAGCGCGTGGCCGCAGTCCTTGGCGCCGTGGAGGGCCTTCGGGACCTCGGCGTCGTAGAGGAAGCCGACGAGCGCCGCGCGGTCGGCGGCGTCGAGCCCGTCGAGGTCGCCCACCCACGCGTGGGAGGCGTCGGAGGCGATGGCGAGCGTCCCGCCAGCCCCGGTGGCCCTGAGCGCCTGGACGTCGGCCAGGTGAAGGCCGAACAGCGGAGACGGGTGCGAGCCGAGCCACTCCCCCAGGTCGCCGGAGGCCGCCTCGACGCGGCCGAGCAGCGCGTCCGGCGCATTGCGCGCATCGCCGTCGCGCATGGGCAGTTCGTCGAGAATCCGCGAACGCAGGCTGCGGAAGTCGAGCGTGTCGAAGAGCTCGTGCAGCGCCTCGCGTTCGACCCCGCGGGGTCTGAGCTCCTCCACGTCGTCCATGATGTCGAGGTCGGCCACCAGGGTGTTGAGCTCCCGGTTCAGACGCACCTGGGCGACGTGGGCGCGGAGGGATTCGCCGGCCTTCCCCTTGATGGATTCGGCGTGCCCGAGGATCCCCTCCAGGTCGCCGTAGGCGGTGAGCCATTTGACCGCCGTCTTCGGGCCGACCCCCGGGACGCCCGGGAGGTTGTCGGCCCCCTCTCCGACGAGCGCGGCCAAGTCCTGGTAGCGTTCGGGCCCGACGCCCGTCTTGGCGCGCACGCCCTCCGGGTCCAGGGTCTGCATCTGCGAGCGGGGCATCGGATACAGGACCGTGCAGCGGTCGGTGACGAGCTGGAAGGAGTCCTTGTCGCCCGACGCGATGAGCACGCGCATGCCCAGTTCCTGACCGCGCCTGGCCAGCGTCGCGATGATGTCGTCGGCCTCGAAGTCCGCAAGCGTCAGCCACGCCACGCCCATAGCATCGAGGGAGGCCTGGATGAGTTCGATCTGCCCGGCGAACTCGACGGGCGTGTCCGCGCGCCCTCCCTTGTACTCCGGGTACCTGCGGGTGCGGAACGTCCCCCCTGGCAGGTCGAAGGCGACCGCGACGTGGGTGGGCTCGTGCTCGCCGTACAGCCGCAGGTACGTCGAGAGGAATCCCGAGACGGCGTTCGTGTGCTGGCCGCCGAGCGTCACGAAGTTCTCCGCCTTCAAGGCGTAGAACGCGCGAAAGGCCAGCGAGTGCCCGTCGATGAGGAGGAGGGTCTGATCGTCCACGCCTCAAGCCTACGCCACGGCGGCGCCGGGATCGCGGGGCGGCGATCGCCCGCTGCGTCAGCGCTGGCTGCCCACCTGCTCGATGACGGCGTCGGCCACCTCGCGCATCGTCAGACGCCGGTCCATCGAGGTCTTCTGGATCCACCTGAACGCCTCGGGTTCGGTCAGGCCCATCTTGGCCTCGAGGAGCCCTTTGGCGCGGTCGACCCGCTTGCGGGTCTCGAACTGCTCGGTGAGGTTGGAGACCTCCTTCTCCAGAGCCTTGATCTCCTGGTTCCTCGACAGGGCGATCTCCACCGCGGGCACGAGGTCCGCGGGGCTGAAGGGTTTGACGACGTAGGCCATGGCGCCCGCGTCCCGAGCCCTCTCGACCAGCTCGCTCTGCGAGAAGGCCGTGAGCATGACGACCGCGCAGCGACGGTCGCCCAGGATGCGCTCGGCTGCGGTGATGCCGTCCATGCCGGGCATCTTCACGTCCATCACGATGAGATCCGGACCGAGCTCGTCGGCGAGCTCGACGGCCTTCTCGCCGTCGCCCGCCTGGCCGACCACGTTGTAGCCCGCGTCTTCGAGCGTCTCGACGATGTCCAGCCGAATGAGCGCCTCGTCCTCGACGACGAGGACGCGATGTCCCCTCGTCTCGCGGGTGGCCGTTTCCGTTGGGGCTGCCGGAGGCTTCGCCTCGTCGTCTGCCATTCCTATGTCTCCTTCGACAATACCGGTGAACGCTTTGACAATGTCGATTTTAACAATGCCACTCGGATTGTGTGCGTGTTTTCCCCGATCGGCCTTCTTCACGCCGGTGGGGAGCAGACGCGCAGACGAATCCGAGGCGCGCAGGGTAAACCGCTTTTGGTGCTCCCGGCGGGATTCGAACCCGCATGCCCGAGGCGCCGCATTTTGAGTGCGGTGTGTCTGCCAGTTCCACCACGGGAGCCGCTTCTTCACGTGTGACGCGGAAGCGTCTCACCCATTTTATGGACGCGGATCGTATTCGTCGAACCGGGCACGCCAGCCGGCATGCCCGCGACGACGACGATGCGATCGCCGTCCACCGACATGCCCATCTCGCGCAGAAGGTGGTCGACCTGGGCGACCATGTCGTCGGTGTGCTTGACGTGCGGAACCGTGAACGTGGTCAGGCCCCACGACAGGGCGAGCTGGTTGCGAACCTGCGGGTCGGGTGTGAAGCACAGGATCGGCAGCCGCGCCCGCAGACGCGACATGCGCCGGGCTGTCTGCCCCGTCTCCGTGAACACCACGAGGTCCTTGACGCCCAGGGCCTCGCCGATCTCCACCGCGCCGCGGGTCATGACCCCGTTGCGGGTCTTGTGGAGGTTTCCGAGGACCGGGATCTGCTCCATGCCGTGCTCTTCGGCGTACTCGACGATCGAAGACATCACCTGGACGCATTCGATCGGATAGGCCCCCACCGACGTCTCGCCCGAGAGCATGACCGCGTCGGCGCCGTCGATGATGGCGTTCGCGCAGTCCGACGCCTCGGCGCGGGTCGGACGGGGGTTCTCGATCATCGACTCGAGGACCTGCGTCGCCACGATGACGGGCTTGGCGCGCTGGCGGGCGATGTTGATCGCGCGCTTCTGTATGAGGGGGATCTGCTCGAGCGGCATCTCGACTCCGAGATCCCCGCGGGCCACCATCAGTCCGTCGAAGGACCGGACGATGTCCTCCAGGTTCTCGACCGCCTGGGGCTTCTCGATCTTCGCGATGACCGGGCGGTGGATCCCGACTCGGTCCATGATCTCGTGAACGTCCTTGATGTCCTCGGGAGAGCGGACGAAGGACAGGGCGATGAAGTCGGCCCCGACCTCCAGCCCCCATTCGAGGTCCTCCCGGTCCTTCTCCGACAGCGCGGGGACCGACACGGCGACGCCGGGGAGGTTGACGCCCTTGTTGTTGGAGACCTCTCCGGGGATCTCGACGACGGTCCGGACGGACGTGTCGTCGGCCTCGAGCACGCGAACGGCGACCTTGCCGTCGTCGATGAGAAGCGTGTCGCCGGGACGGCAGTCGCCGGGGAGCCCCTTGTAGGTCGTCGACACGAGTTCCTTCGTCCCGGGCACGTCGTCGACCGTGATGGTGAAGACGTCGCCGACGTCCAGGTAATGGGGTCCGTCCTCGAAGCGGCCGAGGCGGATCTTGGGCCCCTGGAGGTCGACGAGGACGGCGATCGCCTGCCCGGTGATCTCGGCGGCCTTGCGCACGCGAGCGATGCGTTCCGTGTGCTCCGCATGGGTGCCGTGGGAGGCATTGATGCGTGCGACGTTCATTCCCGCTTGCGCGAGGGCGAGGATCTGTTCCTGCGTCTGAGTCGCAGGTCCGAGGGTGCATACAATCTTCGCTCTACGCATAGAAATAGATTACCCGAGCGTACCCTCTTTGGCTACGGAAACACTCACGGGGTGAGTGATACATCACCGGATTTCACCGGAGAGGGCAGGGAACTCGCCCCGCGCAGATACGCGTCCACGGACGCCGCGGCGCCGCGCCCCTCCGCGATCGCCCACACGACGAGCGACTGTCCCCGCCCCGCGTCACCGGCGACGAAGACCCCCGGCACCGGCGTCGAGAAGTCCTCGTTGCGCGAGATGCGCGCCCTGGAGTCGACCTCCAGGCCGAGCTGATCCGGGATCCCCCGGGAGGGCACGCCGACGAAGCCCATGGCGAGCAGGGCGAGCTGGGCGGGGATGAGGCGCTCGGTCCCGGGGATCGGGACGGGGCGGCCGCCGTCGAACTCGACGCCCGCGATGCGCAGGTGGCTGAGGCGTCGCCCTCCGGCGCTTCCGTCCGAGACGAACTCGACCGTGGACGTGGAGTAGAGGACCTCGCCGCCCTCCTCGTGGGAGCTCGAGACTTTGAAGAGCCTGGGGAAAGTCGGCCACGGCCAGGACGCCGGCCGCTCGACGGGCGGCCGGGGGGCGATCTCCAACGAGGTCACCGAGCGCGCGCCCTGGCGCAGCGCGGTCCCCACGCAGTCCGACCCGGTGTCCCCTCCCCCGATGACGACGACGTCCTTGCCGTGCGCGTCGACGGAGGCGTCGGCCGGAAGCCCGCTGACGCGCCGCGTGGCCTGGGCGAGGAAGTCCACGGCCGGGTGGATCCCCTCCAAGTCGCGGCCATCGACGGGCAGATCGCGTGGGATCGGGGTCCCCACGGCCAGGACGAGCGCGTCGTAGCGCTGGAGGAGCTCCTTCGCGCCGTTGGCGTCCGCTCCGACCTCCACTCCCGTGTAGAAGCGGGTCCCCTCCGCCCTCATCTGGGCCAGCCGCCTGTCCACGACTCTCTTCTCGAGCTTGAATCCGGGGATCCCGTAGCGCAGGAGGCCGCCGGGCTCGTCCGACTTCTCGTACACGGCGACCGTGTGCCCGGCGCGCGTCAGCTGCTGGGCGGCTGCGAGCCCGGCCGGGCCGGAGCCGACGACCGCGACCGTGCGGCCCGTCAGGAACTGCGGGATCCTCGGCTCTATCAGCCCGGCGTCCCAGGCCGCCTCGACGATCGAGTATTCGATCTGCTCGATGGTCACGGGCTCCTGGTTGACGCCCAGGACGCAGCCCGATTCGCAGGGCGCCGGGCAGAGCCTTCCCGTGAAGTCGGGGAAGTTGTTGGTCGCGTGGAGGCGTTCGATCGCCTCGGGCAGCCGGTCGCGACGCGTGAGGTCGTTCCATTCGGGGATGAGGTTGCCGAGGGGGCAGGAGAAGTGGCAGAAGGGCACGCCGCAGTCCATGCACCGGGAGGCTTGGCGCTTCAGGAGCGCGGAGCCGTCCGCGCGGCTGTCGCGGATCTCCTTCCAGTCGCGGATGCGCACCTCCACGGGCCGCTCGGCGGGCAGCTCCCGGCTGCGGTAGGTCAGAAAGCCCCTCGGATCAGCCACGGCTTACCTCCAACACTTGATTCCAGACTGCAGGGTTCTTGACGTCCAGGCCCTCCGCCTGGGCGGCGTCGAGGGCCGCGCGCATGCGCGCGAAGGCCTCGGGGACGAGTTTCGTGAAGCGCGAGAGGTCCCGCGAGGCCAGAATGCCCGCGGCCGTCGTCGAGCCGGTGCGGGCGACGTGCTCTTCGAGGACGGCGAGCAGCTCCTCGTCGTGCGCGTCGACGGGGCCGGCCAGGAGCCTGGCGGAGGCGCTGAGCGTGGACGGGTCGAAGTCCAGGACGTAGGCGACGCCCCCGGACATCCCCGCTCCGAAGTTCCGGCCCGTCGGGCCGAGGATGACCACGATCCCGCCGGTCATGTACTCGGCGCAGTGGTCCCCCGCGCCCTCGGCGACGAGCGTCGCGCCGGAATTGCGCACGGCGAAGCGCTCGCCCGCCTGCCCGGCGAGGTAGATCCGCCCGGAGGTCGCCCCGTACCCGATGACGTTGCCCGCGATGACGTTCGACCCGGCCTCGAAGGCGGCGCCCTCCTCGGGGCGCACGGAGATCACGCCGCCCGACAGCGATTTGCCCACGTAGTCGTTGGCGTCGCCGACGAGGCGCAGGGTGACGCCCCCGGGGAGCATCGCGCCCAAGGACTGCCCCGCCGAACCGCGGAGCGTGATGTCGATGGTCCCCTCGGGAAGGCCTTCGCCCCGGTACCGCTTCGTCACCTCGTAGCCGAGCATGGTTCCCACGCTTCGGTTGACGTTGTACACGGGCAGGTCGGCGGTCACGGGTTCGCCGTGCTCCAGGGCTCGCCGGCTCAAGTCGATGAGGGTGCGGTCGAGGGAGCGCTCCAACCCGTGGTCCTGGCCGACGGTGCAACGGCGCGCGGAAGCGCTTCGTGCGGGGTCGGGCGCGGCGAGGACGGGCGAGAGGTCCAGCCCGCGGCTCTTCCAGTGCTCGACGGCGCGCACGGTGTCCAGCAGCTCGACGCGGCCGACGGCCTCCTCCAGGCTGCGCAGGCCGAGACCGGCCAGGATCTCCCGCACCTGTCGCGCAACGTAGCGGAAGTAGGCGACGACGTGCTCGGGTCTGCCGGAGAACCGCCCGCGCAACTCCGGGTTCTGCGTGGCGATCCCCACGGGGCAGGTGTCCTTGTGGCACACCCTCATCATCACGCAGCCGGACACCACCAGCGGGGCGGTTGCGAAGCCGTATTCCTCCGCGCCGAGCAGTGCGGCGACGACGACGTCGCGGCCGGTCTTCAACTGCCCGTCCGTCTGGACGACGATGCGGTCGCGCAGACCGTTGAGCAGGAGGGTCTGCTGCGTCTCGGCCAGGCCGAGCTCCCACGGCCCGCCCGCGTGCTTGATGGACGTCAGCGGAGCCGCGCCCGTTCCGCCGTCGTGGCCCGAGACGAGGACGACGTCGGCGTGGGCCTTCGAAACGCCCGCGGCGACCGTGCCGACTCCGACTTCGGAGACGAGCTTAACGTGGATGCGGGCCTTCGGGTTGGCGCTCTTCAAGTCGTGGATGAGCTGGGCGAGGTCCTCGATCGAGTAGACGTCGTGATGCGGCGGCGGGGAGATGAGTTCGACGCCCGGCGTGGAGTGGCGCACCTCGGCGATCCACGGATAGACCTTGGCGGCGGGAAGCTGGCCTCCTTCGCCGGGCTTGGCGCCCTGGGCCATCTTGATCTGGATGTCGTCGGCGCCCACGAGGTATTCGCTCGTCACGCCGAAGCGCCCGGAGGCGACTTGTTTGACGGAGCTGCGCCTGGTCGGATCGTACAGCCTGTCGGGCCGCTCGCCCCCCTCGCCGGTGTTGGACTTGGCGTGGATGGCGTTCATCGCCCTGGCGAGGGTTTCGTGGGCTTCTGCGGAGATCGAGCCGTAGGACATCGCCCCCGTGGAGAAGCGCCGCATGATCGACTCGGCGGATTCGACCTCCTCGACGGGGACGGGATCGAACTCGCCCGTCTTCAGCCTGAACAGGCCGCGAAGGGTCATGAGGCGCTCGGCCTGCTCGTCGATCCTCGCGCTGAAGCGCTTGAATTCCTCGTAGTCCTGTGTGCGGGTCGAATGCTGGAGGAAGAAGATCGCCTCGGGGTCGAACAGGTGCTGTTCGCCCTCCCTGCGCCACTGGTACTCGCCTCCCGTCTGCAGCGTGCGGTGGGCGGGCGAGATCCCCGAGGGAGGGTAGGCGACGGCGTGGCGTTCGGCGACCTCGGAGGCGATGACGTCGAGCCCGGCGCCGCCGAGCGGGCTGGCCGTCCCGGTGAAGAACTCGTCGATGAGCGCCTGCGACAGGCCCAGGCACTGGAAGACCTGCGCCCCGCGGTAGGAGGCGACCGTGGAGATCCCCATCTTCGACATGACTTTGAGCAGCCCGTGCCCGAGCGCCGCGATGAGGTTGCGCGACGCCTGCTCGGGCGTCACGGCGATCTCCCCGCTGCGCGCCATGTTCTCCACGGTCTCCAAGGCCAGGTAGGGGTTGACGGCGGTGGCCCCGTAGCCGACGAGCAGCGCCACATGGTGGACTTCGCGCACGTCGCCGGCCTCGACGAAGATGGAGACCCTCGTGCGGGTGTGGCGGCGCAGGAGGTGGTGATGCACCGCCGAAGTCAGCAGAAGCGAGGGGATGGGGCCGCGCTCGGCGGTCGAATTCCGGTCGGACAGGATGACGAAGGACGCTCCCCGTTCGATCGCGCGGTCGACCTCGCCGCAGATCTCCCCGATCCGCCTGCGCAGCGAGGCCTGACCGCCCGAGACCCGGTAGAGCCCGGAGACGAGGACGCTCGACAGCCCCCTGCCCTGCTCGGGGTAGCGTCCGATCGTCCGGATCTTGGCGAGGTCGTCGCTGGTGACGACGGGGAAGTCGACGACGAGCTTGCGCGCGTGCTCCGGCGTCTCCTCCAGGAGGTTCGGTTCGCCTCCCGCGCTCGAGGCCAGGGAGGTGACGAGCTCCTCGCGGATGGCGTCGAGGGGCGGATTCGTCACCTGGGCGAACTGTTGGCTGAAATAGTCGAAGATCAGGCGAGGACGCTCGGAGAGCACGGCGACGGGGGTGTCGGTGCCCATCGCCCCCTTCGCCTCGGCCCCATCCCGGGCCATCGGCTTGAGGACGACGTCGAGCTCCTCGTTCGTGTACCCGAAGACCTGGTGGCGCCGCGTGATCGAAGTCTGCGAATAGTCGATGTGCTCGCGCTCGGGCAGGTCGGAGAGCCGGACGACGTTGTCCTCAAGCCATCGCCGGTAGGGGGCGGCGGCCGCGAGAGTGCGCTTGACCTCCTCGTCTTCGACGATCCGATGCTCGGCTAGGTCGACGAGGAGCATCCTGCCCGGCTGCAACCTCCCCTTGCGCACGACGCGTTCGGCCGGGAAGTCGAGCACGCCCGACTCGGAGGCGAGCACGACGGTCCCGTCGTCGACCACCCAGAAGCGCCCCGGGCGCAGTCCGTTGCGATCGAGGATCGCGCCGATCCGCGTGCCGTCGGTGAAGGTTATGGAGGCGGGGCCGTCCCACGGCTCCATGAGGTGGGAGTGGTACTCGTAGAACGCCCGCAGGCGCGGGTCCATCGTCTCGTTCCCCTCCCACGCCTCCGGGATCATCATGCGGGCGGCGTGGGGAAGGCTCCTTCCCGCCAGGTGCAGCAGCTCCAGGACTTCGTCGAAACTCGCCGAATCGGAGGCGGCGAGGTTGACGGGGGCCAGGTCGGCCATGTCCCCCAGGGCCTCAGAGCGCAGGCTGCCCTCGCGGGCGGCCATCCAGTTGCGGTTGCCTCGCACGGTGTTGATCTCGCCGTTGTGGGCGACCATGCGGAAGGGCTGGGCGAGCTGCCACGAAGGGAACGTGTTGGTGGAGAAGCGCGAGTGCACGATGGCCAAGGCGGAGGCCAGCCGAGGATCGGAGAGATCGGGGAAGAAGGGCTCGAGCTGCATCGTGGTGAGCATCCCCTTGTACAGGAGGGTCCGCGAGGACAGCGAGGCGAAGTACGTGCCGCCGATCTCCGCGCGCTTGCGCACACGGTAGACCGCGCGCTCCAGGTCCAGACCCTCGCGCCCCGACGGGTCGCCGACGAACAGCTGGCGGAACGTCGGCATGGAGGCCAGCGCCGTGGGCCCGATCGCCGACGGGTCGACGGGCACGGTGCGCCACCCCAGAACGCGGAGGCCTTCGTCCGCGACGATCTCCTCGATGGCGCGCACGGCCTGGCCGCGCTCGCCGACTCCCGGCAGGAAGGCCGTGCCCACGGCGTACGCGCCCGCACGCGGAAGCTCGAAGGGGACCGAAGCGCGCAGGAAGGCGTCGGGCACCTGGACGAGGATCCCCGCGCCGTCGCCCGAGTTCTCCTCGGCGCCGACGGCGCCGCGATGGTCGAGGTTCTCCAGCGCGGCGATCGCCATGTCGACGATGCCGCGGCTCTGCACGCCGTGGAGATCCGCCACGAAGGCGACGCCGCAGGCGTCGTGCTCGAAGTCGGCCCGGTGCAGCCCCGGACCCGAGGGTGTGGTCATATCCGTCCTCCTGCCTGCGCAGCCGGCGGCCGCGCACGGACATGCTCCGCCCTCCCCGAACGTCTCACATGCTGGATCCACTATGCGGACAGACCCGCCGCCTCATCGAAGAGCCCTCACGTCGAACAGTCCGTGCCAAACAGCACGGGAGAGACAGGAAAACCGGCCCATTTACAGGAGGAAATCCTCCTGTAAATGGGCCGGCGAGCGCCGACGCCGGTCGGCGCGCCTACTGGGAGTCCTTCGACCGGACGCCCTCCGATTCGTCTCCCGGCCTCTGCGGTCGCCCGCCCGCGCCGGAGGAGCCGGAAGAGCCCGCTCCCTCCGGCTCCGTCGGACCCTCTTCCCCGAAGGCCTCGCAGGAGGCGGATCCGCCGTCGGGGCCGTCCGCCGCGGCCGGATCGGGCTCGCCCTGACTGGCTTCCTCTCGCTCGGAGCCCGCTTGGGGCCTCTCCGCCGCTGCGGCCGTCCTCCTCTCGTGCCGCTCGCGGGCCTCCTCGCCGGTCCAGACGTCGCCCATCTCCGGGTGGGTGCGCATCCGCCTGCGCAGGACCACGAAGACGGCGAGCGCGGCGAGGAAGACCGCGATCGACGTCCAGACGTTCAGACGCAGGCCGAAGATGTGGTGGGCCGCGTCGATGCGGAGGCATTCGATCCACGCCCGACCCGCCGTGTAGATCATGACGTAGGCGGCGAAGAGCTGGCCGCCGGCCAGGCGGAAGCGCCGCTCCAGCCAGAGGAGGGCGAGAGCCCCCGCCAGGCACCACAGCGCCTCGTAGAGGAAGGTGGGGTGGAACGTCGTCCCGGGCGGATAGCCCTGGAGCCGGTGGGCGTCGTCGATCCGCAGGGCCCACGGCAGATCGGTCGGCTTGCCGTAGAGCTCCTGGTTGAAGTAGTTGCCGAACCGCCCGATCGCCTGGGCGAGGAAGAGCCCGGGGGCGAGGGCGTCGCCGAAGGGGCCGGCGCGCAGGCCGTAGTGGCGGCACATGAGGTAGGCGCCGAGACCGCCGAGTGTGACGGCCCCCCATATGCCCAGGCCGCCTTTCCACACGTACAGGGCGGAGACGGGGTCGCGGCCCTCGCCGAAGTAGAGGTCGTAGTCTGTGATGACGTGGTACAGCCGGCCCCCCACGATCCCCGCGATCACCATGACGACCGTCATGTCGGGCAGGAGCTCCGTCGGCCCGCCTTTGGCCCGGTACCGTCTCGTGAGGACCGCCCAGGCGACGAGGATCCCGCAGATGATCGCCAGGGCGTAGGCTCGCACGGGCAGGGGGCCGAGATGCCATACGCCCTGGCCGGGCGAAGGAATCGATTGGAAGATCATGTCGCGCTCCTCGAACTGGTGTCGTGGGCGGCGGCCGCCAGGGACTCGGCGATCGCGCGCATGGCGGGGATGCCGTCCCGCCCGGCGTCGAGCATGGGGCGGACGAGGGCCGAGCCGACGATGACGCCGTCGGCGTATCCGGCGACCTCCCGGGCGTGGTCGGGCGTGGTGACGCCGATGCCGACGCACACGCGCTCGGCCCCGGCGGCCTTCGTGCGGGAGACGAGCGCTCTGGCGCGCTCGTCGAGGCTGGCGCGCTCCCCGGTCACCCCCATCGTCGAGGCCGCGTACACGAAGCCCCGCGACGCGGCGGCCGTCAGGCGCAGACGCTCCTCGCGCGAGGAGGGGGCGACCAGGAAGACGCGGTCGAGGTTCCGGGCCTCGGAGGCCTCGATCCAGGCGGATGCCTCGTCGGGTATGAGGTCGGGCGTGATGAGACCCGCTCCCCCGGCGTCGGCCAGATCCCCGGCGAAGGCCTCGACCCCGTAGGCGAAGACGAGGTTGTAGTACGTCATGACGAGTGGGACGGCGCCCGCCGAGGCGACGGCCTCGACCATGGCGAACGCGTCCCGCACGCGCGCCCCTCCGGCGAGGGCGCGGTTCGTCGCCGCCTGGATGACCCCTCCGTCCATCGACGGGTCCGAGTAGGGGATCCCGACCTCGATGACGTCGGCACCGGCGGCCGCGAGCTCGCGCGCCGCCGCGATGGAGCCCTCCAGGTCGGGGAAGCCGACGGGAAGGTATCCGACGAAGGCCGCGCCTCCTCGCGCCTTCGCCGCGTCGATGGCCTGTGCCGATGTCACGAGACGGCCCCCTTCCCCTCGATGCCGAAGTAGTCCATGGCGGTCTGCACGTCCTTGTCGCCTCGGCCCGACAGGGAGACGAGGATGACCGGGGGCCGCTGGCCGGCGGCCTCGGCCTCGCGCCCGAGCTGGATGGCGCCGGCCAACGCGTGCGCCGACTCGATCGCGGGGAGGATCCCCTCCTCGCGGCTGAGCAGGAGGAAGGCCTCCATGGCCTCGTCGTCGGTGATCGGGCGGTATTCCGCCCGTCCGGTCGAGGCCAGCCAGGCGTGCTCGGGGCCGACCCCCGGATAGTCCAGACCGGCGGAGATCGAATGGGATTCGACCGTCTGCCCGTCCTCGTCCTGCAGGAGGTAGCTCAGGGAGCCGTGGAAGACGCCCAGCGAGCCGGCGTTCAGGGCGGCTGCCGTCCTGCCCGAGTCCACGCCGGCCCCTCCCGCCTCGCAGCCGACGATCCGCACGGAGGGGTCGTCGAGGAAGGCGTTGAACAGGCCGATGGCGTTCGATCCGCCGCCGACGCACGCGACGGCGACGTCGGGCAGCCCGCCCGTCAGCTCGAGCACCTGGGCGCGGGCCTCCTCCCCGATGACCCTCTGAAGGTCGCGCACGAGCGCCGGGAAGGGGTGAGGGCCCGCCGCCGTGCCGAAGACGTAGTTCGTCGAGTCGACGTTGGCCACCCAGTCGCGGAAGGCCTCGTTGATCGCGTCCTTGAGCGTGGCCGACCCCGCCGAGACCGAGACGACCTTGGCGCCGAGGATCTCCATGCGCGCCACGTTCAGGGACTGGCGGCGCACGTCCTGCGCGCCCATGTATATCGTGCACTCCAGGCCGAGCAGGGCGGCGGCGGTCGCGGTGGCGACGCCGTGCTGGCCCGCGCCGGTCTCGGCGATGACCCGGGTCTTGCCCACCGTCTGGGTGAGGAGCGCCTGGCCCAGCACGTTGTTGATCTTGTGCGAGCCCGTGTGGTTGAGGTCCTCGCGTTTGAGCAGGACGCGGGCCCCGCCCGCGTGGCGGGCGAACTTCGGCGCTTCGGTGAGGATGGACGGGCGGCCCGAGTAGGTTCGGGCCAGACGGTCGAGTTCGGAGGTGAAGGCCGAGTCGACCCTGAGCCGCTCCCAGGCTTCCGTCAAGTCGTCGAGGGCCGCGACGAGCGCCTCGGGGACGTAGCGTCCCCCGAAATCGCCGAAGTACGGCCCCTGTACCGCTCCCAGTTGCTGCGTCAAATCATCTCTCCATTGCTTCCAGGGAAGGGTGGTGTCCTATGGCAACTATGTCACGAATCGCCGTGCCGGGGTCGCCGGATGTAACGAGCGCCTCGCCGACGAGCACCGCGTCGGCGCCGCTCCTGGCGTAGGTGAGGACGTCCTGCGGGCCCCTGACGCCCGATTCCGCGACTCGGACCACGTCCGAGGGCAGCATGCCGACGATCGTGTCGAAGATCCCCATGTCGACCGTCAGGGTCTTCAGGCTCCTCGCGTTGACGCCGATCACCCGCGCCCCCGCGTCGAGCGCCCGGCGGGCCTCCCGGCGGTCGTGGGCCTCGACGAGGGCCGTCATGCCCAGCGAGTGGACGCGTTCGACGAAGGAGGTCAAGACGGTCTGCTGCAGTGCGGCGACGATCAAAAGGACGATGTCCGCGCCGTGGGCGCGGGCCTCCCAGATCTGATAGGGGGAGACCACGAAGTCCTTGCGCAGGACGGGCACGTCCACCGTGGAGCGGACGGCGTCCAGATCGGCGAGCGTCCCCCCGAAGCGCCGCTCCTCGGTGAGCACCGAGACGGCCGCCGCGCCTCCTTCGGCGTACGAGGCGGCCAGCGCCGCCGGATCGGGGATGTCGGCCAGACGCCCCTTCGACGGGCTCGACCGCTTGCACTCGGCGATGATCGAGACGCGCCGGCCGGACGTGGGGCGCAGGGCGTCCTCGGCCGCCAGAGCCGACGGTTGGCGCCTGGCCCGCTCCTTGAGCCGCTCGAGGCTGATGGCGGCCTCGCGTCTGGCCAGGTCCTCGCGCACGCCGGCGATTATCGAATCCAGTACCGTCATGACTGTCCTCCTCACTCTGCCGCTGTCAATCGGTTGGCGATCTGGACGGCCCTGACGGCCGCAGCCGCCTTGTTGCGGGCCTCGGCGAACTCGGCGGCGGGCACGGAATCGGCCACGATGCCGGCCCCCGCCTGGACGTGGGCCCTCCCCGAGTCGATGACGGCCGTCCGTATGGCGATCGCCAGGTCGGCGTTGCCCGACAGGTCGAAGTACCCGACGACGCCCCCGTAGACGCCGCGCCGAGCGGGCTCGAGCTCGTCGATGAGCTCGATCGCCCGCGGCTTGGGAGCCCCCGAGAGGGTTCCCGCCGGGAAGGTCGCCGCCAGGCAGTCGACGGCCGTGCGGCCGGCGGCGAGGCGGCCCGTGACCGTCGACGATATGTGCATGATGTGGCTGTAGCGCTTGACCTCCATGAGCGTCGTCACCTCGACGGTTCCGGGGACGCACACCTTCGCCAGGTCGTTGCGCCCGAGGTCGACGAGCATGACGTGCTCGGAGAGCTCCTTGGGGTCGTTCAGGAGCTCGCGCTCGAGCTCGGCGTCCGCCTCGTCGGTCTCCCCGCGCGGACGGGACCCCGCGATGGGGAACATGGTCAGCGTCCCCGCGGTCAGGCGCATGAGCGTCTCGGGGGAGCTCCCGACCACGGAGAAGTCCCCGCCGGTCCCGTCGGCCAGGCGGAGGTAGTACATGTAGGGCGACGGGTTGACGGTGCGGAGCACCCGGTAGACGTCGAAGGGGTCGGCCGTGCATTCGACGTCCGCCCTCTGGGAGAGCACGACCTGGAAGACCTCGCCCTCCCGGATCGCCTCCTTGCCCTCGTCCACGGCCCTCTCGAAATCCTCTCGGGGGGTGCGCAGGACGGGCTGGGCCGTCGGCGCGTCCCCGATCTTCACGGCGTGCAGCGGCACGGGGGTGGACAGGTCCGCGGCCATGGCCGACAGCCGCTCGACGGCGGCGTCGTAGGCGGCCTCGGCGCCGGCGTCCCGGTTGTCGGCGTTGACGGCGTTGGACATGAGCCATACCACGCCCTCGTGATGGTCGACGGCCACCATGTCGGACACCAGGCAGAGGGCCGCGTCGGGCGTCGTCAGCTCGCCGGGCGCCTCGCGGGAGAGCGTGGGCTCCCAGTCGTAGAGGGTGTCCCAACCGAGGGTGCCGACCAGCCCGCCCGTCAGAGGCGGCAGTCCGGGGAGCGGTTCGGCGGTCAGCTCGGCGAGGGCGCTGGCGATCACCTCGGTGCTCGTCCCCTCGGAGAGGACGCCCTCGGGGACCTGCCCGATCCAGCTGGCGCGGCCGCCGCGGGCCACCATGTGGGCCGACGAGCGCACGCCGACGAAGGACCACCTGTCCCATCTGCCGTCGTGCTCGGCGGATTCCAGGATGAACGTCCCGGCGCCGCGGGCGAGCCGCCGGTAGATGCCCAGCGGAGTCGCGTCGTCCACCAGGAGCCTCTCGACGACGGGGATGACCCGCCGGGTCCGCGCCAGCTCGAGGAACTCCTCCCTGCACGGCCAGATCCGGCCCCAGTCCATGCCCCCCGCGCCCGCGTCCCCGGCGCGGCGCTGCGACTCGCTCATGCATCCTCCTCGATCAGGCCGCTGACCTCCAGGTCGCCTCCGGCCTGGAAGCACGTCCTGGCTCCCGTGTGGCAGGCTCCGCCGAGCTGAACCGCCTCGACCAGAAGGCAGTCCCCGTCGCAGTCCACGCGCACGCGGCGAACGAGCTGGACGTGTCCGGAGGTGTCGCCTTTGCGCCAGTACTCGCGGCGCGAACGCGACCAGAACCAGACCCGTCCGCTCGTGAGGGTGCGCGCCAGGGCGGTCGCGTCCATGTACCCGACCATGAGGACCTCCCCGTCGGAGGCGTCCTGGACCACCGCGGGCACGAGGCCGTCGGCGAAGCGCACGCGGGAGGCGACGTCGGGCTTGAGGTCGTCGGTCATCGCACCGGCACCCCCGCCTGGCGCATCGCGTCTTTGACCTCGGGGATCGTCAGCCGCCCGAAGTGGAAGACCGAGGCGGCGAGGACGGCGTCCGCCCCGCATCGCGCCGCCGCGGCGAAGTCCCCGGCGGTTCCCGCGCCGCCGGAGGCGACGACGGGCACGCCGACCGCGTCCTTGACCGCGGCGGTCATCTCCAGGTCGAAGCCGCCGGTCGTGCCGTCGGCGTCCATGGAGTTGACGAGGATCTCCCCCGCCCCCAGCCGTTCGGCGCGCGCGGCCCACTCGACCGCGTCGACGCCGGTGCCGCGCCTGCCGGCGTGGGTCGTCACCTCGAAGCCCGACGGCGTGCCCGCTCGGGGGTTGCGGCGCGAATCCAAGGACAGGACGAGGACCTGGGATCCGAAGGCGTCGGCTATGGCGGAGATGAGCCCCGGGTCCGCCACGGCCGCCGAATTGACGGACGCTTTGTCGGCGCCCGCCTCCAGCAGCAGGCGGACGTCCTCGACGCTGCGCACGCCGCCGCCCACGGTGAGCGGGACGAAGACCTCCTCCGCGGTGCGCCGCACGACGTCGAGGAGGGTGCCCCGCCCGCCGACAGTGGCCGACACGTCGAGGAAGGCGATTTCGTCCGCTCCCTGGGAGTCGTAGAGGCGGGCGAGCTCGACGGGGTCGCCGGCGTCCTTCAGGTTGAGGAAGTTCACGCCCTTGACCACGCGCCCCTCGGCGACGTCCAGACAGGGAATCACTCGTACGGCAACGCCCATGCTCCTCCTTCCAGCCCTCCAAGAGTACCGTGGAATGCACGATCGTTCCGACAGGTCCTCGATGCGAGACGGTCGGACACCGAGGTGTCCGGCGGAGCACTCAGGACGAGCGTTTCGCCCCCGGGCCCCTTCCGCCGCCTTTGCCGCCCGTCGGCGTCGATTTCGTCGGCGCCGTCTTCGCCGCCGGAGGCTTCGAGGGCGTCGCCGCGCCGCTCGGGGAGGACGTCTGCGACGGCGTCTGCTCGGGAGAGGCCGTCTCGCCCTTCCTCCCCCTCTTGCCCCCGGACGAGGGGGAGTCCTTCCCCTCCGGCGGATCGGGAAGGGCCCCGAGGATGTCGACGACCACCACGCGGTCCCCGGTTCCCTGCGCCTTCGCACTCGGAACGAGGACGACCACCCTGGAGCCGATCTTCTGGTCGACGAGGCCCTCGGACAGGCCCTTCATGGCCGTCTTGAGGTTGAGGGCCACCGGCGCGCCCTTGGTCCACGTCTCGTCGACGCTCTTGCCGTTCTGGTCGAAGAGCGCGTACTGGACGGCGAGGGTCTGGCCCTCGGTCACCTGCGGGCCGTTCCCGACGACGAGGGGAACCGTCTCCAGGGAGGGGATGGCGCCTCCCGGGGACTTGATCGAGGGGCCTCCGCCGTCGGCGGTGCCCACTTGGGGCATGCCGGACGGAGCCGGATTGGGCACGGGGACGGCCTTGCCGTGTGCGACGGTGAAGAGGAGGTCGACGACGATGATCTCGGAGGCGGTCGGGACGCCCTCGACGAGTCCGGGGCGCTTGATGACCAGACGGCTGCCCTCGCGCACGCCGACGAGCCGTTTGGCGAGGTCCCCCATCCCCTTCTTGGTGACCGCCGCGAGCCGGAGCTCGCCCGTGTTGTACGCCTTGATGATCTCGCCGTTGCGGGAGTCGAAGGAGGTCGCGCGCATGAGCACCGTCTGCCCGTCGACGATCCGGTTGCCCTTGCCCTCCAGGACCGTCTCCCTGGTCAGCCTGCCCGCGCCTTTGGGGCAGTCGACCGTCACGGTGACGGGCGAGCCGAACTTGCCGTTCGGGGTGACCGAGCACGCGTTCGCGCCTCCCTTCGAGCAGGAGGCCAGGCCCGCGCACACGAGGGCGAGGCACAGTCCCGAGGCCGTCTTCCTCATCGCTCCATTTTATCCATGAGTGCGTCGACTCGCTCGTCGGCGGAGGAGAACGGGTCCTTGAGCACGACCGTGCGGGTCCCCTCGACTTCGAGCAGTCTGAGGTTCGTCCAGTCGACGGCGTAGTCGAAGCGGAGTCGCCTGGCCTTGGCGACGAACTCCCCGCGCAGCTTGGCTCGCGTGTTCTGCGGCGGCCTGGCCGAGGCCCGCTCGGCGGCCCCGGGGCCGGTGAACGTGCGCAGCAGCCCGGCCGACTCCATCGACGCGCGCAGACCCGCGTCGGTGACGTCGTGGTAGGCGAGGTCGAGCCGGGCCAGGCGCGGATCGCCCAGTTCGGCGCCGCTGCGGCGCATGTACCGCTCGACGAGCGCGAGTTTGGCCGCCCAGTCGATCTCGGTCGCGATGCCCGCGTGGTCGCCGGATGCGACCGCGTCGATCGCCCTGCCCCACAGGTCGAACAGGTAGCGGGTGCCCTCCGGCAGGTCCGCCGCGTAGCCGCGGGCGTCGTAGTGGGCGAGCACGGCCTCCAGCATCCGCCGCTGTACGTCGACGGGGGTGGTGACGCCGCCGCCCTGCAGGGCCAGCGGGGCACGGCCGGTCAGGTCGAGGCTCGCCGCGCGGATCGCCTCGACGGGGTCCGCGAGGCGGATGCCGGGCAGGACGGCGCCGTCCTCGACGAGGACGAGCAGGGCCTCGGTGGCCGCGACCTTGAGGGCGGTGGCCGGCTCGGCCACGTTGGAGTCGCCGACGATCACGTGCATGCGCCGGTAGAGCTCGGGATCGCCGTGGGGTTCGTCCCGGGTGTTGATCATCGGCCGGGAGCGGGTCGACGCGGAGGAGATGGCGTCCCACATCTGGTCGGCCCGCTGGGAGAAGGCGAAGCGCGTCACGCCGTCCTCGCCCCGCCGCAGGCAGCCGGCTCCGGCGACGATCTGGCGGGTGACGAAGAACGGGAGCATCGTCGAGATGCGGGCCCGGTAGTCGGGCCGTCGCCGCACGAGGTAGTTCTCATGGCAGCCGTAGGAGTTGCCCGCGGCGTCGAGGTTGTTCTTGAACAGGTGGATCCGGCCGGGGACCCCGCGTGCGGCGAGGCGCTCGTTGGCCTCGGCGGCCATGCCGGCGAACAGCAGCTCGCCCGCCCGGTCGTGGGCCACCAGGTCGGCGACGGTGCGGCACTCGGCCGTCGCGTACTCGGGGTGCGCCCCGACGTCCAGGTAGAGGCGCGCCCCGTTGGCCAGGAACGCGTTGGTCGACAGGCCCGACTCGAGGACGGCGCGGAAGAGCTCGGCGGCCGTCTCCTCGGGGTCGAGGGGAGGCGTCCCGCCCTCCGTCGAGGCGCACATGAGGCCGTATTCGGTCTCGATCCCCATGACCCTCTGGGGGATCACTGTCCGCCTTTCTGGACGAACCCCTGGACGAAGGACGAGGCGTTGGATTCGAGGACCGAGTCGATCTCGTCCAGCAGAGAGTCGGCGGCCGCCGACTGGGTCTGGGCCTGGGGGATGTCACAGAGCGTCTCCTCCTGCCGCGAACGGCGGGGTTGCGCGAATTCCTGGGAAGGCATGTCGTCCTTTCGTGGGTGTCGTGTCGGTGGAGGCCCGTCGGCCGGGACGGCTTCCGCCCTGGCCGGTGGGCCGTCAGTCCCCGCGGCGCGGCTTCGCGGCCTCCTCCAGCCGCCGCAGGAAGTCGTCCGGGTCGGTCGAGGCGGCGAGCAGCGCCCCGACGAGGTCTTCCGTCGCCCTGCCGGGATGGAGGGTGGGCAGTCGGACGAGCTCGCCCCCCGCGTCGAGGACGATCCCGTCCCATCCCGCGGCCGGGACGCGTTCGCCGAAGGCTGCGATGAGGCCTCCCCGCAGGAAGGCCCGGGTCGAGGACGGCGCTCGGACGGCGGCGTCGGCCGCCTGCTCGGGCGAGAAGAGCCTGGCGACCCGGCCTGCGGCGTCGAGTCGGGCGACGATCGAACGCTCCGGGCGCAGGTCGTGCCACTGCAGGTCGAGGGCGCGCAGCCTGTCGGAGTCCCATCCGGTTCCGCCGCGGGCCCGCAGCCCCTCCAGGAGCCGGTACTTGGCGACCCATTCGATCATGGGGGCGGCCGCGTCCATGTCGCCGCGCAGGGCGTCGAGCGCCCGCTGCCAATAGTCGAGGACCTCGGCGGTGTCGGCGTCGGGCTCGCCGTCGCGTCCGACGGCTTCGCGGACGGCGTCGAGGTAGACCTGCTGGATGTCGACGGCCGTCCTCGACGTCCCGTCGTGCATGTCGACGGCCGCCCTCAGGCTCGGGTCGTGCGAGATCCGCCAGGTGGCGGCCACCGGGGAGTGCAGGGTCAGGGAGTCGAGTTCGAGCGGGACCCTGTCCGATTCCAGCAGCCAGAGGACCAGCGACGTCGTGCCGACCTTCAGCAGGTTCGAGACGTCGAAGAGGTTGGCGTCGCCTCCGATCACGTGGAGGCGGCGATACGCGGCCGCGTCGGCGTGGGGTTCGTCGCGCGTGTTGATGATCGGCCGGTTGAAGGTCGTTTCCAGGCCGACGTCGTTCTCCACGTAGTCGGCGCGCTGGGAGATCTGGAACCCGGGAGTCTCGCTGCGCTGGCCGATCCCGAGGCGTCCGGAGCCGCACAGGATCTGCCTGGTGACGAAGAAGGGCGTGAGGTAGCGGATGACCTCCCCGAAGCCGACCTTCCGGCTCACGAGGTAGTTCTCGTGGGAGCCGTACGCCGCCCCTTTGCCGTCGACGTTGTTCTTGTACACGACCACGTCGCGTCCTTCGGAGGCGAGCGCCTCCATGGCTCGGCGCATGACGTGCTCGCCCGCGCGGTCCCACAGGACGGCCTCGCGGGGAGTGGCGGTCTCGGGCGAGGAGTACTCGGGGTGGGCGTGGTCGACGTACAGGCGCGCTCCATTGGTCAGCACGGCGTTGGAGGCCCGGGGGCGGCGCAGGTCGAACGCCTCGCCGCGCCCCAGGCGCGCCGGGGGCCGTTCGGCCTCCGGGGCGTCCGTGAGCTGGGAGGGGTGGGCGCTGGCCCTGTCCAGACGGTATCCGCGGGCGTCGTTGAGGGGGTCCTCCCCGTGGAAGTCCCAGGCGACGCGCGCTCGGCACAGCCCCGCGTAGGCCTCCACGACGTCGGCCGACAGGGCGATGGGATTGGCCCGAGGCCGGGCCGGCTCGAGTATTCCGAACTCGGTCTCCAGTCCGGTGATCCTGCGTGCGGTCATCACATCAACTCCGTCGTCGAGGCGCCGCTCCATTCGCGCACCGGCCGGTCGCCGATCGACGGCGCGTCGACGCTCGGAGGCGGGACGCGCCCACCGGCCCCGTCGGCTTCCCCGCGGCCGGGCGGGGCGGTCCCGGCGAAGAGAGGGCGCACGTCGACGACCCGGTCGGCGCGTCCGCGGGCGTTGACCCGCGCCCACTCCTCGGGGCTGGTCGCGGTGGCGACGTCTTCGTTGGCCAGGCTCTCCTCGCGCACGGCCTCGACGACGTGCACGGGCGCCAGTCCGCGCCGCCGCGTCGCCAGAAAGTCCTTGATGGCCAGTTTCTTGGCGCGGTCGACGATCCCGGCCAGCAGCGCGCCGGAGACGATGTCGCTGACGTAGAGCCTCTCGCGCGCGCCGCTGGCGTAGGCCACCTCCACGTACTCGTTGCGCGGGACGCGGGCGAAGAGCTCCTCGACGATCGTCTCGCGCAGCATGGCGGCCGCCTCCCGCCGTCCGCCGCAGCGTTCGACGACGTCCTCGCGCAGGGGCAGCTCCGCGGTCAGGTACTTCGACAGGATGTCCAGGCTCCCCTCCCTCGTCGGGCGCTCGATCCTGATCTTCACGTCGAGTCTGCCGGGGCGCAGGATGGCCGGGTCGATCATGTCCTCCCGGTTGGAGGCGCCGATGACGATGACGTTGGTCAGGGACTCCACCCCGTCGATCTCGGCCAGGAGCTGGGGGACCACCGTCGTCTCGACGTCCGAGGAGATGCCCGACCCCCGCGTGCGGAAGAGGGCCTCCATCTCGTCGAAGAAGATGACGACGGGGATCCCGGCCGCCGCGCGGTCCCGGGCGCGGGAGAAGATGTCCCTGACCTGCCGCTCCGTCTCGCCCACGTACTTGTCCAGGAGCTGGGGGCCCTTGACGTTGAGGAAGTAGCTGTGCGATTTGGCCCCGCCGCCGCGGGCCGCGCTGTTGGCGGCGAGCGAGGTGGCGACGGCCTTGGCTATGAGGGTCTTGCCGCAGCCCGGCGGCCCGTAGAGGAGCACCCCCTTGGGCGGTTTGAGCCCGTGCTCGCGGTAGAGCCCGGGCTGCTCGAAGGGCAGTTCGACGGTGTCCTTGATCTGGCTGATCTGCTCCCCCAGGCCGCCGATGTCGGCGTAGGAGACGTCGGGGATCTCCTCGAGCAGGAGGTGTTCGACGTCCGGCCGCTCGACGACGTCCAGCACGATGCCGTCGCGCATGTCCGCCAGCACGGCGTCGCCCACGCGGAGCCCCCGCGCGCGGAGCCTCCCCGCTACGCGCATGATCCGGGACTCGTCCGGGTGGACGCGCACGAGGACGCGTCGGTCGTCGACGACCATCTCCACCGCGACGATCGTTCCCACGAGGTCGAAGCCCCCCGCCTCGACGGCGACGAGCTGTTCGTTCAGGCGCACCTCCTGGCCGAGCTCGAGGTCCTCGATCCGCAGCGTCCGCGAAGCGGCGAGGTTCATCTTCCTCCCCCCGACGAGGGCGTCGATCGAATGGTCTCCCCGGTGGGCCGCCAGGAAGACGGCGAAGGACGCCGGCGGCCGCGACAGCGTCTCGAGCTGGTCGTTCAGTTCCTTGATCCGGTCGCGGGCGGTGGCGAGCGAAGCGGACAGCCTTCCGTTCTTCTCCTCCAGGGAGACGATCTGCCTGCGCAAGGCGACGAGCTCGCTGTGGCCTGGCTCGGACATGGGTTCCTCTCTTTCGAACCCGTCAATTCTAGAGCCCTGCGCCACACGCCGAGAGTGGCTCCTCGCACAGTGAAAGCTACCCCACTCCCCCGGGCGGGCCGTCGGGCCCGCCGCCCCCGCCCGGCCCGTGCGCGGTCCGGCGGGCCTGCCGGCGCTCGCGCAGCTCCTCATCGATTCTCTCGCGGACGAGGCGGCCGTGCCGGCCGGCGGCCGACTCCCCGGTTTCTTCGACGTCGGCGCGGTGGGCGACGTCTCTGCGGACCTTGCGCAGCTTGCGCTCGGATATGCCGCGTTCGGCCAGGTCCTCGGCCCAGGCGGGCGGTTCGGAGTAGGCCTGCCGGGCGGGGCGCCTAACCGGCCGCAGGGGCCGGCTGTCCGGGGCGAGGCGGCGCGAGACGACGAGGAACCCGGTGTGGGCCACCATCCGGTGGTCGGGCCGGACCGCCAGGCCCTCCAGGTGCCAGGTCCTCACGAGGGTCTCGCTGGCCTCGGGCTCGGTGTACGCCTCGCTCTCGCGCAGGCCCTCGACGAACCGGGACATCTGGGTCGTCGTGGCGACGTAGGCGAGGACGACCCCGCCCGGCCTCAGGGCGTGCGCGCTCACGCCGATGAGCTCCCAGGGGGCGAGCATGTCGAGGACGACGCGGTCGAGTTCGCCCTCCCTCATGGCCGCCAGCACGTCCGAGGCCTCCCCCACCTCCACCGTCCACGGAAGGTCCGCCCCCGCGAACCACGAGCGGACGTTCCCTTGCGCTATCTCGGCGAACTCGGGGCGGCGCTCGCAGGAGACGAGGCGCCCTTCCGGTCCGATCGCCGCCAGCAGCGAGAGCGCGAGGGCCCCCGATCCCAGCCCCGCCTCGAAGACCCGGGCGCCGGGGTGGACGTCGGCTACGTGGACGATCTGCGCCGCGTCCTTCGGGTAGACGACGGTCGCCCCCCGGGGCATGGACAGGACGTAGTCGGAGACGAGGGGGCGCAGAGCCAGGAAGCGCCTGCCGTCCTCGGTCTGCAGGACCGTGCCCTCCTCGGCGCCGATGAGCTCGGCGTGGCGGAAGGAGCCCCGAGTCGACTGGAAGTGGCCGTCGCGCGTGAGCGAGATCGTGTACTTGCGGCCCTTGGGATCCGTCAGCTGGACGCGGTCGCCGGGGCGGAAGGGCCCTCGGCGGGACGCGGAGGGATGGTGGCTCATGGCCGTCCATTGTACGTGCGAGGTCGGCGCAGACCGAGTGAGCCGCCGGAGGCGCGCTGTACGGTTGTCCCATGAGCAAGCACGCCGCGCTGTCGCCGTCCCGCGCCAAGGACTTCAAACAGTGCCCGCTCCTGTTCAGGTTCCGGGTGATCGACAGGCTCGCCGAGCCGCCGTCGCCGGAGGCGCTGCGCGGAACCCTCGTCCACGCGGTGTTGGAGCGCCTCTTCGACGCCCCCGCCCTGGAGCGCACCGAGGCGACCGCACAAGCCCTGCTCGACCCCCTGTGGCAGGAGCGGCTGGCCGCGTCGCCGGCGGATCGCAGCGTCGTCGGCGGCGGCGAACGCGCGGCCGAATGGCTGGACAGCGCGCGCGTGCTGATCGGCAACTACTTCCGGATGGAGAACCCGTCGTTCCTGGAGCCCGCCGCCCGCGAGTCCTTCGTCAACGCCCGGCTTCCCTCGGGGCTGGCCATCAGGGGGATCATCGACCGCGTGGACAGGGCTCCCGACGGCGCCCTGCGCATCGTCGACTACAAGACGGGCAAGTCGCCGAATCCGCGCTTCCAGGAGGAGGCCCTCTTCCAGATGCGGTTCTACGCCGCGGCCGTCCGGCTCTCGCGCGGCGTGCTCCCCCGGCGCACGCAGCTCATCTACCTCAAAGACGGCCGCACGCTGACCTACGACCCCGTCCCCGGGGACGTCGCCGCGATCGCCTCCGAACTCGACTCGACGTGGTCGGCGATCGAGGAGCGGCTCGACTCCCGGCGCTTCGAGCCCAGGCCCTCCAAGCTGTGCGACTGGTGCAGGTTCAAGGAGCTCTGCCCGGAGTTCGGAGGCGTCGCACCGGACATGGACGCCTCGGGGGCGCGGGCCCTCAGGACGGCGAAGGAACCCGCCGGCCCGTCGTGACGGCCCGGCCGGCGGGTCGGCGAAGGAGGGCCGGCGAGCGCGGGGACCCCGGGCGCCGCGCCATGCCGTGCGGGGTTCCCGCCACCGCCTCAACGCCGAGAGGGCGCGGCCGGGCGGCATTTCGGGCCGGCGCCCGGCCCGCTGCGGAGTGTCGGGCCTACGCCAGCGGGTCGCCCGCGGGCAGCGGCTGGGCGGCGAACCGGCTGAGGGCGCGGGCGTCGAGGCCGTCGAGCGAATCGATCCTCAAAAGCCCCGGCAGCGGCGGGATGTCGGCCATGAACGGCACGACCACCGCGTGGGTCCGCGCAGCCAGTGCGGACCGCACCCCGAAGAGCGAATCCTCGAAGACGACGCAGTCGGCTGGGTCGACCCCGAGCCGCCCGGCCGCCCGCTCGTAGGGCTCCGGGCTGGGCTTTCCGGCCAGGTCCTCGTCCCCCGTGACGAACACCGCCAGGCTTCCTGCGGGCGCCTCTCGCAGAGCGGCGCGGGCGATGGCCTGCGGCGAGGACGTCACCACGGCCGACGGGACGGCCAGGCGGGCCAGGAGCTCGAGGAGCTCGCGGGCGCCGGGGCGCCACTGCGCGGGCTCGCGGGAGACGATGCCGTGGACTCTGGCCACCAGGTCGCGGGCGACGTCCTCGGGGCGGGCGGGCAGGCCGAACCTCTCGACCATCGTCGAGGCCCACCAGTCGATCGGGCAGCCCACGACCTCCTTGGCCAGTTCCTCCGTCCACTCCACGCCGTACTCGGCCAGGAGCTCGGCCTCGCCGCGGAACCACCACTTTTCGGAGTCCGTCAGCGTCCCGTCCATGTCCAGCAGGACGGCCCCCGGGAAGGCCGCGGCATCGGATGGCGTCGGCGTCATCGGGGCGGCCTCAGTAGACGGAGAGGTATCCGGCGCCCAGCAGGACGACCACCGCGATGGCCAGGGCGATGCGGTAGACCACGAAGGGCATGTAGGAGCGGGTCGAGATGAGCTTGAGGAACCACACGATGACCGCGTAGCCGACGACGAAGGAGATCACCGTGGCGATCACCGTCGGGCCGGCGGCGATCGACCCCGTGCCGCTGGTCTTGACCAACTGGAAGACACCCGATATGACCACGGCCGGGATGGCCAGCAGGAAGGACACGCGCGCGGCGGCCTCGCGCGTGTAGCCGAGGACGAGGCCGACGGTGATGGTCCCCCCCGAGCGGGACACCCCCGGGATGAGGGCGAGGGCCTGGCCGAAGCCGACCGCCACGCCGTCGCGGAGGGTCATGACCTCCAAGGTCTTGTCCTGCCTGGCCCGCCTGTCGGCGACGCCGAGGACCAGCGCGAACGCCGCGAGGACGAAGGCGGTCAAGTGCAGGTTGCGCAATTCACTCTCGATGTCGTCCTGGAAGAGCAGGCCGAGCACGCCGATCGGGACGGTGCCGACGATGACCACCCACCCCATCCTCACGTCGGGGTCGGACTGGCCGACCGAGCTCCTCCACAGAAGGGCCCGCACCCACTTGGAGACGATGCGCCAGATGTCTTTGGCGAAATAGGTGATGACGGCGGCCTCCGTGCCGAGCTGGACGATGGCCGTGAAGGCGGCACCCGGGTCTCCCCAGCCGAAGAGGTCTCCCAAGATGCGCAGATGCGCTGACGAAGAGATCGGCAGGAACTCCGTGAGGCCCTGCACGATGCCGAGAACGGTTGCTTCTAGGTATCCCACCGGTCAAGGATAAGCCACGGCCCTGGGGTGGACCAGCCTCGAGCTCGGCTAGGCTTGCCCCATGAGAGAGCGCACGGTGGGCAGAAGCGGCCTCGTCGTCGGTTGTGTGGGGCTCGGCACCCTGACCTGGGGGCGCGATACGAGCCACGAGGAGGCCCGCGGTCAGCTCGAGGCGTTCGTGGAGGCCGGGGGGAACCTCATCGACACGTCCCCGGCGTTCGGCCGCGGAGCGTCGGAGGCGACGATCGGCGAGCTGCTCGACGTCACCGTCGACCGCGAGGACGTGATCCTGTGCACGAGAGCCGGCTTCACCGAGGGCCCCGCGGGGATGCGCTTCGGCGCCGGCCGCGGCCCGATACTCGATTCGCTGCGGGCCTCCCTGGAGCGGATGAACACGACCTACGTCGACGTGCTCCTCGTGGCGGCCCCCGATCCGCTGGCCCCCGACGAGGAGACGGCCTCCACGCTGGGATGGCTAGTCGACCGGGGCCTGGTCAGGTACGTCGGCATTCAGGGGTACGCGGCCTGGCGGGGGGCCGTGCTGTGCGAGAGGCTGCGCGCCATGGGGCTCCCGCTGCTCACCGTCGCCGAGCAGGAATACTCGCTTCTGCACCGCGGCGTCGAGGAGGAGATCGTTCCCATGGCCGACCACCTCGGCCTGGGGATCTTCGCGTCCTCGCCCCTCGGGCGCGGCGTGCTGACGGGGAAGTACCGCCATTCGATCCCGCCGACCTCGCGGGCCGCCTCCGAGCACCTCGCGGCCTTCGTGCGCCCCTACCTGGAGGAGGGGTCGCGCCGCGTGGTCGAGGCCGTGGCCAGAGCCGCCGACGGGCTGGGCCGCACCCCCGCCGACGTGGCGCTCTCGTGGACCGTCGACAGAGCGGGGATCAGCGCGGCCGTCGTCGGCGCCCGCACGACCTCGCAGCTCCAGTCTGTGCTCAGCAAGGTCGCCCCCCTGCCGGACCTCGTGGTCGACGCGCTGGACGACGTCAGCTCGCCTCACTCGTAGCCGGAGCCGTCCGCCTCGTCTGCGCCGTCGCCTTCCTCGCCTCGGTCGGAGACGCCGTCTGCATCGGGGTCGTCCTCGTCGGCGTCGTCGCCTTCCTCTCCTTGGTCGCCCTCCTCGTCCTCGTCCGCGTCATCGAAGTCGAAATCGGCGTCTGCGTCCTCGTACTCCTCCTCGTCCACGTCCTCGAGGTCGTCTTCGTCTCCCTCATCCAGATCCTCGTCCTCGTCGAGGTCGTCCTCATCCTCTTCGTCGAGGTCGAAGTCCTCGAACTCGTCGTCGTCGAGGGCCCCGTCGTAGTCGTCGTCCTCCATGTCGCCGTAGACGTCCAGCGGCGCCTCGACTCCGAACTGGACGAACATGACGTCGTCGTAGACGGTGTAGGCGTCGGCCAGCATGTCCGCCGCTTCGACGACGCTCGGCGCATCGGGGTCCTGCGCACTGACTGCCGCCTGATGGAACGTCTCCAGAGCGCCGATGAGACGGTCCAGGGCGAGGCGCGGGTTCGTAGACATGACGTCAGCCTAGCGCGGGAGAGTCGCCTGCGCCACACAGCCGAAGCCGGAACGGGCGTCCACGCGGCTCCGGACCGTCCGACATGCGAATGCGCGCTCTCGGCGCTCGCGAATATGCGGCATGATGGATGCCGGGCGCGCCGCCGGTACACCGGTGCTCGGTGTGCGGGCCTCTCACCGTTCACGTCGAAGGGAAGTGCACATGGCACACAATCGCATGCCGCGCAGGCGCTCCCCGGGGATCCTTTGCGCGATAGCGGCCATGGTGATCGGGGTCGCCTCCCCCGTCCCTTCCGCATCCGCCGCTCCGGGCGATGCCAGGCCGTCTCTGCCCAGCGTCTCCGAACTGCAGGAGAAGGCCGCGAATACCAAGGGCTTCACCGGGAAGTGGTTCGTCCAGATGAGGGGGGAGCCGACCATCAAGGGAGGAGCGGCGTCGGCCATCGCCAAACAGCAGAGCGACTTCCAGAACTCCGTCTCCTCCAAGGTCCAGGTCACCGGCTCCTATTCACGGATCTGGAACGGGGTGACGGTCAAAGCCGCGGACGACGGCCTGGCCGAGATCCACAGGAACAAGGCCGTGGTCGGCATCTTCCCCGTCGTGGAAGTCGAACGCCCGGAGGTCAAGGTCGATCGGTCGGCCAAACCCGACATGTTCACGGCCCGCTCGATCTCCGGCGTCGGCTACGCCCAGCAGGAACTCGGTCTGAGCGGCAAGGGCGTCAAGATCGGGGTCATCGACACCGGCGTCGACATCGACCATCGAGCCTTCGGAGGCAACGGGGTCTCGGACCCCAACCACGTCTTCCCCACGAAGAAGGTCGTGGCGGGATGGGATTTCGTCGGCGACGCCTTCAACGGGTCCTTCACGAGCGACAAGTACAATCCCAACCCCACGCCGGACGCCGTCCCCGACGACTGCGCCTCCGCCGGGCACGGGACCCACGTCGCGGGCATCGCCGCCGGCAACGACCCGTCGACCGGCTTCAAGGGGGCGGCTCCCGACGCCCTCCTGGGCGCATACCGCGTCTTCGGCTGCGAGGGCTCCACCAGCACCGACATCATGCTCGCAGCCATGGAGCGCGCCGCCAAGGACGGCATGGACGTCGTCAACATGTCGATCGGGGCGTCGTTCATGACGTGGCCGAACTACCCGACGGCGGTCGGGGCGTCGGCCATGGCCGACGCGGGGATCGTCGTCACCTGCTCCGAGGGGAACAACGGCACCAGCGGGGTCTTCTCCGGCAGCGCTCCGGGCGTCTCGGACAAGGCGATCGCCACGGGCTCGGTGGACAACACGGGCGTGCGCAGCCGGGGGTTCAGACTCGCCGACGGCACCGACGTCGCCTACTCCCCCGTCGGCTCCACGCCCAATGCCCCGACGAGCGGGTCAATCGAGCTGGCCGCCTACCCCGAGGGGCGCAAGACGGGCGCCGTGGACTTGGACGGCAAGCCCTTCGCGGGCAAGGCGGTCCTGGTCTCCCGCGGCTCCTCGACCTTCTACGAGAAGGTGAAGGCCGCCCAGGAGGACGGCGCGTCGGCCGTCCTCATCTACAACAACGTCGAGGGAACGATCTCGGGTGAGGCGTCCGGCAAACCTCCGGTCACGATTCCCGCCGTGAGCATCTCCAAGGCCGACGGCGAGAAGCTCGAGGCGGCCGTCGCGAAGGGAGCGACGTCGATCACCTGGCTGGACGGGGAGCCGATCGTCTCACACGACCCGAACGGCGGCGCGATCTCGGCCTTCTCCTCCTACGGGCCCTCCGCCACCCTGAGCCTCAAGCCGGACGTCCTGGCACCCGGCGGCAACATCTACTCGGCCTATCCCCTCGACTCCCCCGCGGCGAACCAGGGCTACGCCACCGCGTCGGGGACCTCGATGGCCGCTCCGCACGTGGCCGGCTCGGCCGCCCTGCTCCTGCAGTCGAACCGGTCTCTGGCTCCGGCGGACGTGCGGACCGTGCTCCAGAACTCGGCCAAGCCCCTAGCCCTCCACAATCCCGAGGAGTACGGCGTGCCCGCCTCGGCCAAGGCCGGAGAGCCGGTCCACCGCCAGGGGGCGGGGTTGATCGACGTCTCCCGCGCCGTCTCCCAGGCGTCGTCCTACGCAAAGGCGGGCTCCGGGGAGCTCGCCTCGACGACGACCCCTTCCAAGATCTCCCTCGGCGACACGGATTCGAAGAAACCGGTCGCTTTGAAGATCACGAACCGCTCCTCCCAGGACGTCACCTACAAGCTGTCGTCCGAGACGGACGCCGTCGGCACGTGGGGGCCGAACCAGTTCCCCCAGGCTGTCGCGGGCCTGGACACGAAAGTCTCCTTCTCCTCGTCGGAGGTGACGGTCCCGGCGAATTCGACACGCACGGTGGACGTGACGGTCACACCCCCTTCGACGTACACGGACTACCGTTCCGGCAAGGGGGTCCGGAAGAAGCTTCCGCACGCCACCATGTACGGCGGGCACGTCGTGATGACCGGGTCGAACCACCAAGTCCAGCGCATCCCGTTCTCGGGCCTGAACGCCGACTACGAGTCGCTTCCCTTCATACGTTCGGCGTGGACCTACGGCGACGTCTACAGCGCCGACCTCCTGGCCGCCAACAACATCCCGCCGTCGAAGAGGTTCTACATCGAGCCGAGCCTGGGAGTCCTGGCCACGTGCCCCAACGGCAGGGTCGTCGGCACCGAGTGCGCCGACAAGTCGGCCACGTACGCCCAGGTCCTCTCGGCCGACCACGCCTACACGATGACGGGCACGGACTTCCCGCGGCTCCTCCTCCACTTCGAAAACCCGGCCTCGCACCTGGACATCCGCGTCTACCGAGCCAAGGACGACGGCTCGAAGGGCGAACCGGCCGGACCGGACAACTACGTCCACACGTCCGACGCCGTCGGGGTCGACACGTCGTTCAATCAGTTCGCGTGGGACGGCACGGTCAAGAAGACGGCGGACGCCAAGGAGCCGACGCCCGTGGCCGACGGCCGCTACGTCCTGGAGGCTACGATCACGAAGGGCGTCGGCAAGGCCCAGGACGGCGAGAACACCGAGGTGTTCACCTCCAAGCCCTTCGTCGTCCGCCGAACGGCCACCCCCCAGCCGGGCCCGTCGACGGCGGTGTTCTACTCCGGATGGACGGCCGCCTCCCGCATCGGGGAGACCTCGGGTCTGCCCGATGGGAAGCCGCTGGCCGGAGACCTCGACGGACAGGGAAAGCAGACGCTCATCTTCCACAAGGGCAACACCTTCACCTACACGACCGCCGAGGGGCCGAAGTCCTTCGTCTTCGGACGTGACGGCGACGTCCCCCTCGTGGGCGACTGGGACGGGGACGGCAAGGACACCGTCGCCGTCAAACGCGGCAACGAGATCCTCGTCAAGAACTCATTGTCCGGCGGCGACCCCGACGCCGTCTTCCGCTACGGACAAGCCGCGGACACACCGTTCGCCGGCGACTGGGACGGGGACGGCAAGGACACCGTCGCCGTCAAACGCGGCAACGAATTCCTCGTCAAGAACTCGCTGTCCGGCGGGCCGGCCGATCTCGCGTTCAAGTACGGGCGCGCGGACGACACCGCCATCGCCGGGGACTGGAACGGGGACGGCAAAGACACCGTCGGCGTTCGCCGAGGCAACGTCTACCACCTGACCGACGCCCTCAAAGGCGGCGTCTCCACCGACGTCCGCACCTTCGGGCAGGCTTCCGACGTCGTCGCCTTCGGCGACTGGGACGGGAACAAGTCCGACACCCCCGCCGTCGTCACGACGAAATGACCCCTGCGGTCCGCCGCTTCGCGGACCGCACCCCGGGCCTGCGCCGAATCGATCCGAGCCTTCACCGGATCGCCATACCGCTCACGGTGCGTCTCACAGATCCGCCGTCCTCATCCGATTCGACGCTCGGCCGAGCCCGGCGTCCCTTCGATCGGCGGCCTGGAGGCCGCCGCGGGCTTGCGGCCCGCATGCGGGCCGCATCGTCAACGAAGGGACTCACCGATGCCAGCACGACGCAACGGCTTGCGCAGGATGCTCGCCGCATGCGCGGCGTGCCTCCTGGGGACCGCCGCCACCGCCTCCGCCGCTCCGACGACGGACGGCGCCGCACACCCGCCCGACATGTCCGACCCCTCCTCGGTCGCCGCCCACGCCAAGGGCTTCACCGGGAAATGGTTCGTCCAACTGAAGGAGAACCCGACGATCCGCGGGGGTTCGGCGAGCCGGATCCTCCAGGAGCAGAACGCCTTCCGAGCCTCGACTCGCGGTTCGGCGACCGTGACCGCGAGCTACTCCCGCATCTGGAACGGCCTGACGGTGTCGGCGGCGGGCGACGACGCGCTGGCCGACGTGCGGCACGCCCCCGGCGTCGAGGCTGTCTTCCCCGTCCTGGAGGTGGCCCGGCCGCACGCGGACTCCGGCACGACGCATCCGGAGGCGTTCAGGTCGGGCGCGATGACGGGGGCGAACTACGCCCACACGGACCTCAAACTCACCGGACGGGGCGTGAAGATCGGGATCATCGACACCGGGATCGACATCGACCACTCCGCGTTCTCGGGCAGCGGCAGACCCGACCCCGCCCATTCCTTCCCGACGAAGAAGGTCGTGGCCGGGTGGGACTTCGTCGGCGACGCCTACGATGCGAACGTCGGATCGGACCGATACAGCCCCACGCCGGTCCCGGACGGCGTGCCCGACGACTGCGACGGCCACGGGACCCACGTCGCGGGCATCGCCGCCGGCAACGACCCCGGCTTCACAGGCGTCGCCCCCGACGCCCTCCTGGGCGCGTACCGCGTCTTCGGGTGCAACGGCTCGACCGACACCGGCATCATCCTGTCGGCCATGGAGCGCGCCGCCAAGGACGGCATGGACGTCGTCAACATCTCGATCGGCGTCCCGTACATGACGTGGCCGACGTATCCCACCGCTCGGGGCGCCGACTCGCTGAGCGAGGCCGGCGTGGTCGTGACCGCGTCCCAGGGCAACGCGGGCAACTCCGGCCTTTTCTCGGCGAGCGCCCCCGCCGTGGCCGAGAAGGCCATCGCCGTCGGCTCGGTCGACAACGCGGGCGTCCTGCTCGGTTCCTTCAACCTCGCGGACGGCACGTCCGTCGGCTATCTCCCCGTCAAAGGCGCCAGCGATGCCCCGACCGAGGGCTCCTACGAGCTCGTCTCATATCCCGACGGCCAGTATCCCGACGGCCAGAAGGCGGGTGCCGTCGACCTCCCGGGGACGCCCTTCACGGGAAAGGCCGTCCTCGTCGCCCACGGAGGCCCCAGCGTGTACGCCAAAGGCCAGGCCGCTCGCAAGGACGGCGCCGCAGCCGTCATCATCGCCAACGACGGGCCGGGCCTCTTGAACGCGAGCGCCCAACCTCGACTCGACGTCCCGGCGGTGGGGATTGGTCAGGAGGAGGGGCGCCGGCTGGAAGCCGCCATCGCCAAGGGCAAGGCGACCGTCACGTGGTCGAAACGCAAACTCGCCTCCTACGCTCCCGACTCGGGCAGGGCCTCAACGTTCTCCTCGTACGGGCCGTCCGCCACCCTGTCGCTGAAACCCGACCTCCTGGCGCCCGGAGGGAACATCCGTTCGACCTACCCGCTGGAGAAACGGGGGTACGCGACCGAGTCGGGAACGTCCATGGCCGCTCCGCACGCCGCGGGGGCCGCGGCGCTGCTGCTCCAGGCCAACCCGTCTCTGGGCCCCGCGGACGTGCGCGCGGTGCTGCAGAATACGGCCAAGCCCGTGCTCCTGGCCGACCCCGTCCGTCGCGGCTTTCCCAGCCAGGCCCGCGTCGCCGAGCCCGTCCAACGCCAGGGCGGCGGGCTCATCGACATACCGGCGGCCGTCGCCCAGGCGACGTCGCATTCGAGCCTCGGATCGAAGGCCTCGCCGTCGACGGTCACCCCCTCGAAGATCTCCCTGGGGGACACGGATTCGACCAAGCCGACGAGGCTGACGATCGCCAACCGCTCCGGCGCCGAGGTGACCCACACTCTCAGCGCCGACTTCTCCCCGGCCGGAACGTGGGGGCCGAACACCTCCCCGCAGATCGTCGCGGGCTTGAACACCGGCGTGACGTTCTCCCGACGGAAGGTGAGGGTCCCGCCCCATTCGACCCGCACGGTGGAGGTGACGGTCACCCCGCCGACCGAGCACACGGCCTACGTCCAGGGAAAGGCCAGTCGCACCCGGCTGAAGGGGACCGCCGTGTACGGAGGGTTCGTCGTGCTGAAGGGATCCGACGGCCGAACCCGGCGCGTTCCCTTCCTCGGTCTGTCCGGGGACTACGAGGCGCTCGACGCGATCAAGCCGACGTGGACGTACGGACAGGTCTTCAACGCCTCGTCCCTCTCCTTCCTGGGCATCGACCCCAAGCGCAAGTTGACGATGGAGCCGAGCCTGGGCGCCGTCAGCGAATGCCCCAACGGGCGGTTGCGCGGCGTGGACTGCGCGGATCCGAAGGCGAAGTACGAGGCCGTCACAGAGGAGGACCACGTCTACTCGATGACGGGACATGACTTCCCGCGGGTGCTCATGCACATCGAGCACCCGGTGTCGCGGTTGGACCTGAGGGTCTACCGCGCCCGGGCCGACGGAGCGAAGGGCGAACCCGCCGGGGCCGACAACTACGCATACCGTTCGACGGGCGAAGGAGCGGACGGATCGCTTTCGCAGTTCAGCTGGAACGGAAAGGTCAGGTCCTCCTCCACAGCCAAGCCGACGCCTGTCGCCGACGGCCGCTACGTCCTCGAGGCGACGGTGACCAAGGGAGTGGGCAAGGCTCAGAACGGCAGGAACGTCGAGACGTTCACCTCCAAGCCGTTCCTCGTGCGAAGCGCCGGCGGGAAGTCAGCCTCCACCCGACCCGGGTGAAATCCCGTCTCCCAGCCGCCTCCAGGCTGGCCGTGCCCAGGTTGTCGCGCGCTGTGAGAGCCCCGGCGGAAGCCGAGCGCAGCCCCCGCCCGTGCGGGAGCGCCGGCGGGCTAGCGCCGCTCCCATCCGGAATTGACGCGCTCGCGCGTGCGCTCGTATCCATGCTTGACGTATTCCTCCAGGACGCTCATCTGGATGCGCCACTGGCCTCGACCGCCGATCTGGATCGCCTTGAGGTCGCCGCTGCGCAGCAGCGACCGCACCTGGAGCACCGAGACGTTGAGAATCTCCGCAACGTCGGGGATCGTCAGGAATTTGTCCATGTTTTTCCTCAATCTTTCTCTTGCTGTCCGCCGCGCGCACTCCCGCGGTGGACCTTGACATTGCCGCCCGGAATGCAACCTGGGCGTGGCCGCAACTATCCGCCTCCTCCGGTGGCTACAGCACCTAGACAGTCGCAGCAGCTAACATATTCTATTCTCACGCCGTCATTCAATCCTATTTTCGCGCCGATGCGTTGCACATCGATTCGGCGTGCCGTGAATACACGGCAGACCGAGGCCGGGAAAGGTGATCGAACGCGCCGGAGACGACGGGCGGCGGCCACCCCGTCGTCCAAGCCGCGCGGACACAGCGGGGTGCCGCTCCTCCGCCGGGCCGCCACTTCGCGCTCGGGATCCCTGGCACGCCTTGAACGCCTGCGGCCGCTCACGCCCCGGCGGATCGCGGACACGCAGGCCGGAGCCTTCTAGAGTCCCAGCGCTTTCGGGATGTCCGGAGGGAAATAGTCGGGGCCTTTGAGGACCTTGCCGTCCTCCCGGTAGACCGGCTTGCCGTCCGAGCCGAGCTTGGAGAGGTTCGACGCCTGGATCTCGGCCAGGACCTCCGCCAGCGGGATGCCCAATTCGAGCGCCATCCCGTAGACGACGTAGACGATGTCGCCCAGTGCGTCGGCCACCCCGACGGTGTCGCGCACGCGCTCATCGGCGTCAGCGGCCCGCGCGAAGGCGCCGTCGACGATGCCGCGTGCGCGCTCGCCGTAGACGGCGCCCACGAGCTCTCCGAACTCCTCGGCGACGAGGGCCATGCGCATGTGGATCCGTTCGCGGTCCGCCTCCGGCCCGTCGGCGACGAGCGGAAGGTCGTAGGTCTCATGGAATTGGCGGACGAGGGCTTCGGGGTCGCGGGGGTCGGCGAATGCCGGGTGGCGGCGGTCGGGTCCGAACCACGGCCCCTTCGGTTCGCGGGAGTCCTCCGGGAGGATCGAGGCGACGAGCGCGTCGTGCGCCTCTCCTTTGTTCGCGATCATCCTGCGGACTCGTCCTTCGAAGGTGAAGCCGCATTTCCAGGCGACGCGAGCCGAGGGCCAGTTGGGCTCGCCGTCGACTATCTCGCAGCGCCACAGGATCGAGGCCAGGCCCATCTCCTGGAAGCCGAAGTCGATGACGCGCGCGGCGGCCTCGCTCATCAGCCCGGCTCCGCGATGGGCGGCGGAGAGCCAGAACCCCAACTCCGCGGTGCCGTCCTTCCCCGTGAGGGCGATCGTGCCGATGAGGGGGCCGTTCTGGCTGAATCGGATCGCCCACGTGGGCGAGGTCTCCTCCCAGGAGGGAACGACGACGTCCTCGATGAAAGACTCGGCGGATTCGCGCGTGTAGGGGGCGGGAACCGTCGTCCACTTCTGGATCGCCGGGTCCTGGCACAGCTCGGTGATCGTGTCGACGTCCTCTTCGGTGGGCGGCGACAGGACCAGGCGCCTGCTCGTCAACGTCGTGCGTTCCATGAGGGCCAGCCTACCGTCCGATCCCGCAGGGCCGGCGATGAACGGGTCGCATGGCGGAGGGAAAGCCACGCGATCGAGGTCACACGCCCCGGCGCGTCTCCGTATTGGTGCGGCGATGGAGGCCGTGCTACTCTCTTACCTGTTGCTCGGGGCGGTGTCCCGGCCGCTGACTCGCGCGGGTGGCGGAATAGGCAGACGCGCTAGCTTGAGGTGCTAGTCCTCGTATTAGAGGGTGGGGGTTCAAGTCCCCCTCCGCGCACGTGTTCACGGACGCATCCCATGGATGCGTCTTTTTTCGTTCCGGTGGGCTGCCGGGCTACCACCCCGCGGGCGCGTCTACTCCGGTCGACGGTGGCGTCCCGGCACTGCGTGGTCCGGAGTCGCGCGGGCTAGGAGTTGAGGGCTGAAGGCGGTCTGCGGGCCTGGCGCGAACGAGGGGGCGGAAACGGGGCGGTTCTCGGCGGCGCGCATCTGGCAGGACAGTCTGTACTGCTCGGCCTCGGGCTCCTCGACGAATTCCAAGAGGTTGCCGGCGATCTCCTTGAGCGCCCGTTTGACGTCCGCGGGCGAGACGGCGAAGAATTCGCGGCGGCGGTTGACGAGGTTGACGCGCTTGTCGGCGAAGCGGCGATGCAGTTCGGCCTCGACCGTCACGGCGTCCTCGGTGAAGAACAGCGCGTGGACGTCGAAGTTGAAGGGGACCGAGGCACCGGAGAGCTCGCGGACGCGGTCTTCGGGGACCAGTCTGCGCGTCATGCCAATTTTGACCATTTCGCGCCCGAAGGACCCGATGTTGGAGATGACGTAGACGTAACCGGCTCGGATGTTCGCGGCCCGGAAGTCGACGTTTTCGATCTGGGAGTCGATGTCGTCGATCTTCGCTTGGATCTCCCGGGCCTCCTCGGCTTTCCCCTGGGAGAGGAGTGCGTTGACGACGTTCTCGTAGTGCCCGCGCTCCTTGAGGAGCTTCTCGCGCTGCTCTTCGAGTTCCTTTCGAGCTTTGGCCTCCTCGCGCAGCCGGGCTTTCTCCTCGCGCTCGATCTCCTTCTCGACTTTGACCGCGTTCTTGTGGTGCAGGGCGAGCTCCAGCTCGCGGAGGCGCAGGCGGTGGTATTCGTCGGCGATGCGCAGATCGATCATCGCCCCGAGCCTTTTCACCTGCTCTCTGGCCCGCTCCAGCCGCGTGACGGCCGCCTGTCCGTTCCCGGCTTTGAGGGTGAGGATGCAGTTCTCCGCCTCGGCGTTGTAGGACCGGAGCATCATCTTCGACATGTCCGAGATGAACTTCCGCCCTTTGGCCGTCGAATTGTTGAAGGTGAAATTCGTCGTCGCCAGTGTGGCCGTCCTGGTCCGGACCATCTCCTTGATGCGTGAGCGGACTCCGGCGAGCTCGCTCTGGAGCTGGACGGAGGACCGGGCGGGATGCGCGTAGTCGACCAACCCGTAGTCGAGCATGGTCGCGGCGTCCTGATAGGAGGCGTTCAGCGCCGCCGTCTGCTGCTGGATCTGCGCAAGATGGTTCCGCGCCTGGAAGATGGCGTGCTGGACTTCCTGGATCTCTCTGCGCTCAGCCTCCCGCCGGCCGTCGATCTCCCGCTGGAGGGCCTCGCGTTGGCCGTGGAGGTCTCTGACGAGTCTCTGGACGTGCGAGGCGTCCCGACCTCCGGCCCTCTCGAGGATCTCCTCGGCGGCCAGCCGTGCGGCCCGGGCCTCCTCGAGCTGCCTGCGGAGGTCCTCGATCTGTTGGCTTTTCCTGGAGAGCATGGCGGTGGCTTCCTCGTCTGCGTCTGGCACGTCGTCACGGCATCCCGGTTGGCGGAGTCCCGGTCGTCGGTGACGCGGGCCGTGAGCCGTCGGCGGAAGGTGAGGCGCGCTTGGGTGAGTGTCGTCGTAACAGCATGATAGGGCCGCGCGTCTGCGACCGCATAAGCCCGGAGTCGCACGCCCGCCGGCAATCCTTTGCCCTGCGCCTCTCCCCGTTGGGCCCCTTCCTCAGCTCCGGCTCGGCTTCCCGGTTAGGCCCCGGGCTCGGCCGGTGCCCCGCTTTCGCCGTCGCTGCGGCCGCCCGCCGCGTCCGACCCGGTTCGGGGGCCTTCGGTCTCGGTGCCGCCTTCATCGGCGCCGTCGGATTCGCCGACGATCTCGGCGTCTTCGACCGTGTCGATCAGGCTGGCGGCCAGGATCTGGGAGGAGAGGCGATCGATCCTGCCGACGAGTTCGCGCCGTTCGGCGATCCGACGCCTGCGGCTCATGGCGTCCAGGACGGGGACGGCCTTCTCGATCGCCTCGAGTTCGGTGCGCCACGCCGCGGCCTGCTGCGCGACGTCGGCCGTGTTGGCCGACGCATACAGGTAGGTCGCCTGTTCGCGCAGGACGTTGACCCTCTGCTGGAGCGAACCCGATTCCTTGGCCCCCGTGACTTTGGAGAAGCGGCGCGTCAGGCCCGCGAAGGCCTCCGGGTTGTCTTTGACCATTCTCCGCAGCTCGGGGCCGTACCGGACGGCGGCCATGAGAGCGGCGGGGCCGACCTTGCGCGCCAGCTTCAGCAGCGTTCTGTATATGCTCACATGTCTCCTTCCGCCACAAGTCTATTAGCGGAAATCCCGCGAGGGTAACCTCGCGCCCAGGGCCAGGGGCTGCAGCGCATCGGCGAGGAGGCTCGTAGCCCCGTCCACCCGTTCGACCGTGCCCCGGACGACGAGCCCCGAGCTGCGGCCGGCGACGTCGCGGTAGCGCACCCACAGGCCCGGCGAGCAGACGACGTTGAGCAGGCCCGTCTCGTCCTCGAGGGAGACGAACGTGACGCCTCCCGCGGTGGGCGGACGCTGGCGGTGCGTGACGACGCCGGCGACCCGGATTCGCGTGGCGGCCTCGGCGCCTTCCACGTCGAGGACGCGCAGGATCCCCTGGGCGGCCAGCTCCTGGCGCAGTAGCCGGATCGGGTGGATCCGCGACGTCCCGGCGGCGGCGATGTCCGCGGACACCAGTTCCGCCTCGCTCATGGCCGGCAGATCGGGGACGGCTCCCAGGGCCTCCGTTCCGGGGATGGGCGGCTGGTGCCACGCGCCGTGGCGGACCGTCCGGTCTTCGAGCGCCTGGGCCGCCCATATGCCCTCCCGACGCCCGACCCCGAGGCTTTCGAGCGCACCGGCCGCGGCGAGGGCCTCGATCTGCGCCCTCTTCAGCCGGGCGCGCCCGGCGAGGTCGGCCGCGTCGGAGAAGGGGGCCTCTCTCCGCTCGGCGCAGATGCGCTGCGCGGCCTTGCCCAATCCGCGCACGGAATCGAGGCCCAGTCTGACCTCCAACCGCGGATGCGGGGTGACCAGTCGCGAGACCGGCGTCGTCGGGGCGGTCCCGCGGGCAGCCGGATCGTCAGGGTCTCCGACTCGCACCAGGGCCCTCTCCGCCGATCGCGTCACGTCGGGTGGGCCGATCCTCACCCCGTGGCGCTGGGCGTCGGCCACCAGGGACTGGGGAGAGTAGAAGCCCATCGGCTGCGCGGCGAGGATCCCCGCGTAGAAGTGCTCGGGATGGTGGACCTTCAACCAGGCCGAGGCGTAGACCAGGTAGGCGAAGGAGAAGGCGTGCGACTCGGGGAAGCCGAATTCGGCGAAGGCGCGGAGTTTGGCGTAGATCTCCTCCCCCGTCGCCTCGTCGACTCCTCTGGCCGCCATGCCGTCCATGAGCTCGGCTTTCAGGGCCTGCATGCGCCTGCGGGAGCGTTTGGCGCTCATCGCCTTGCGCAGCCGGTCGGCCTGCGCCGGGCTGAAGCCGGCGACGTCGATGGCGATCTGCATGAACTGCTCCTGGAAGAGGGGGACTCCCAGAGTCCTCTCCAGGGCGGGGCGTGCCAGGGGATGCGGGTAGGTCACGGCTTCGCGGCCGAGGCGGCGGTTGATGTAGGGGGTGACGGCGTCGCCCTGGATGGGGCCGGGCCGGATGAGCGCCACCTGGATGACGACGTCGTAGAGGCATGCCGGGCGCAGTCGCGGCAGGGCGGCCATCTGCGCCCGCGACTCGACCTGGAAGACCCCCACCGTGTCCGCGGCTTGGAGCAGGGCGTAGACGCGCGGGTCCTCCTGGGGCAGGTTGTACAGGGCCAGGGGCTTTCCGTCGTCTCCTCTCTCCCCCGCTTCCGCCAGCCGGGCGAAGGCGATCCGCAGGGCGGTGAGCGTCCCGAGCCCGAGGAGGTCGAATTTCACCAGTCCGGCTTCGGCGCAGTCGTCCTTGTCCCACTGGAGCACGGTCCGTCCGGGCATGGCCGCCCACGAGACCGGGCAGACATCTACGACGGGCCGGTCGCACAGGACCATGCCGCCCGGGTGGACGCCCAGGTGCCGGGGAAGCTCCTGCAGGCGCGAAGCCATCGCCGCGACGTCCCGCGGGATCGGCGCCCCCTCCCCCGCGGAGGTGAAGGCGTGATCGGGGCGGGGCGGGACGCCGTCGCAGCCCGGCCGGCGATCCGCGTGCGCGTGCCGGCTGACGGACGCGGCCCACCGATCGGCCTGCCCGGGGTCGTATCCGAGGGCCTTCGCGGCGTCCCGTATGGCCGAGCGCGGCCGATAGGTGATCGTGTTGGCGACCATGGCGGCGCACCGCCTCCCGTAGCGCCGGTAGACGTGCTGGATGACTTCTTCGCGCCGACTCGACTCGATGTCGAGGTCGATGTCCGGCGGGCCGGAGCGTCCGGGCGAGAGGAACCGTTCGAAGAGCATGCGGTGGCGGACGGCGTCGACGGCGGTGATCCCCAGGGCGAAGCAGACGGCGGAGTTCGCGGCCGACCCACGCCCCTGGCACCAGATCCCCCTCCGCCTGCAGAAGGCGACGATCTCCTCGACGATGAGGAAGTACCCGGGGAAGTCGAGGGCGACGATGAGGCCGAGCTCGTGGTCGACCGCCTCCCACGCCCGAGGGTTGCCGGCCCGCGTGCCATAGCGTTCGAGCGTTCCCGCGTAGGTGAGCGAGCGCAGCCAGCTGGCGGGCGTGTGCCCTTCCGGAACGGGGAAGTCCGGCAGGCCGGGGGCGACGAGCGCCAGATCGAAGGCGCATTCGGCGCCGATGCGCGCGGCCGCCGCCACGGCTTCGGGGTGGTCGCGGTGCAACGCGAGCATACGGGCCCCCGACCGCAGGTAGGACCGGTTGGCGGGCAGGCGGTGCTCGAGGCCGTCGAGATCGGTGCGCGCCCTGGTCGCGGCGAGCACGTCGGCCACCGGCCGGTCCGCCGCTTCAGCGCAGTGGACGTTCCCGGTCGCCAGGCAGGGGACTCCCGCGCGTTCGGCCACTTCGGCGAGGGCCGCGCAGCGCTCGCGGTCGAGCGGGGCGCCGTCGTTGGTCAGTTCGACGGCGACGTTCTCCTGGCCGAAGAGCGCGATGAGCGCCTCGACCTCGCGGGCGGCGGCCTCAAGGTCCCATTCCCGCGGATTCCGCGGCCCGCGGCCGGACTCGTTCCCTTCGAGCGCGCGGTTCACGCCGCTCTTCCTGCACCCGGTCAGGACCATCCAGGCTCCGCGGCTCGCCTCCGCCAGGGCTTCGAGGTCGTAATGGGCCGCTCCCCTCCTTCCCGCCGCGAGCATGGCCAGGCCGACGGTGCGCGACAGGCGTCGGTACCCCTGCGCGTCTCTGGCGAGCAGGAGGATGCGCTCTCCGGGCGGGTGGGCGCGGGCGGTGCGCGCGTCGGGACCCAGGCTCAGCTCGGTCCCGAAGGCGACGGGGAGCCCCGTTCGCCGGGCGGCCTCGGCCAGTCGGACGGCGCCGGGGAAGCCGTCGTGGTCGGTCAGGGCGAGGGCCCGCAGTCCGAGCTCGCAGGCGCGTTCCACGAGCTCCTCGGGCAGGCTGGCGCCGTCCAGGAAGCTGTAGGCCGAGTGGGCGTGGAGTTCGGCGTAGGGGACGTCAGGCATAGACGGCCTGCTCGTACCAGGCGTCCTTCTCGCGGTAGACGAGGAAGGCCGCGTCGGGGCAGGCGATCTGCATGTAGGCCCTCCGTCTGTGCCGCGCGGGGTCCCACCAGCGTTCGTCGACCGGCCACGGTCCGGCGTAGTCGAGGACGGGCTCGCTCCCGCCGGCGCCTGCGAGCCAGGCGGGGGCGGGGTCCTCGCAGGCGTGGGAGCAGGCGAGGAGGCCGTCTTCGGTCACCTCGAGGGGGTGCCCGCACGCCCCGTGGAGTTCGGCCGGCGCGACGGGCGAATGGACGAGGGCGGGGCCCGGTTCGGGGATGGCCCCCGGCCAGGGAGCTTCGGGCCGCCGTCCGTCGCCGAGGCCTTCGCCCCAGGGGATCTCCACGTGGCGTTCGCTCACGTCGCGTCCGCCGGCCGCCCTCGGCACGAGCACGGCGCCCTCCCCCAGCAGCGCCTGCAGACGGGTCACGGCCCGCCCGACCTGCTCATCGCCTGCTGCGCGGGCGCCCCACAGCGGATCGGGCCGCTCCCCCGCCTCCACGGTCTGGTCGATTCTCAGCTCGATCCGGGCCAGCCCGCTCCGCTGCCGGGATGCGCCGATCCAGCCGGCGAGCTGCCAGCGGACGCGGTCGAGGATGTCGCGGGCGCGCCCTCCGTCCACGGTCCAGGTGCGGCTGAGCTCCCGCCCGTCTTCCATGAACGCGCCGATCCGCAGCCTTCCTCCCGAGAGCGAGCGTCTGCCCATCGCCGCCGCGAGTTCCGCGGCCAGCGGCCGCACGGCGAAGACGGCCTCCTCTGCCCGTTCGACCGGGGGTTCGAACACGCGGCCGCACATCAGTTCGGCGGCCGTCTCGCGCCTGACGGCGATGTGGGCGTCCCGACCGCTCGCCAGGGACCATATCGTCTGCCCGATCCGTCCGAAGCGGGTGGTCAGCGCCGCCGCCCCCACGTCGAGGACCTTGCCGAGGGTGTCGGCTCCGAGGCGTTCGAGGAGCTCCACGCACTCCTCCATCCGGCCGCGCGGGCAGGCGCCGGCGGCCAACAGCAGCGTCCGAGTCCTCTGCGCGCGCAGCATCGCGTGCGAATCCTCTTCGTCGAGGAGGAGGTCCGAGCGCGCTGCGACGAGCGCGGCCAGCGTTCCCTTCGCGATGCCGACGTGGGCTTCGCACCCGGTGCCGTCGGCGATCTCGCCGATCAGGGCCTCGGCGAGGGCTTCGGGCGAGCCGGCGGTCCGCACCGCTCCGCGGGCCGCGAACATCGCCGTGCCCGCCTCGAGGACGTCGACGTGGGCGACGTGCGCGTCGATCGCCCGCAGTATCGGCTCGAAGCGGACCGCGTCCCGCTGCCGGTCGACGGGCAGAACGGTCGCCTGAGGGCACACCGCGCGAACGGATCGCCGCCTCATCCCCTCGTGGACGCCGTGGGCGCGGGCCCATGCGTTCGCCGAGACCACTCTGCCAGGTCCCGCGACGGCGGCCGGCGCGCCCGCGGGGATCTCTCCGGCGAGTTCGGCGGCCGTCGCGGGCCAGTCGGCGATCCACACGGCTCCCTTCACGCGCTCACCGCCCGCAGGCTCCTCGCCGCGGCGGATGCGGACGCGCTCGCGGGCGGGCGGAGGAGACGCGCCGGCTCACCCGCCCGCCATCCGGCGGAGTCGATGAGGACGGTGCGGCCCGGCTCACTCGCGCGGCCGATGCTCAGACGGATCGTCGAGATATGGCCCGCCCCGCGCTCGAGTCCCTCCACACCGTCGAATCGCCCCACGACGCACCGACGGGCGGGCCATCCCTCGGCGATGAGAAGGCAGGAACGGGTGAGGGCGCGCTTGGCCAGCAGCCTGCGTTCCCGGGCGTCCAGGCGGACGGAGGAGCCGATGACGGCGACGTCGAATCCGTCGACGGCGGCCGCGAGGACCTGCGAGCGGGCCGCCTCCCCGACCCGGGGCACGCACACCGTGCGGTCGAGGTCGACTCCGAGGCTCGCGGCCACGGCCCACCCCGTTCCCGCGCACCCGAGGAAGACGCTCCACGCGCCCGCGCCGCTCGCAATGCCCGCCACGAGCAGAGCGGCCAGCCGCGATCCGCGCACGCCGACGGTCATGCCACGCGATAGGCCGCGGGGGAAGAGCCAGGATAGGGCGTCGGGCACCGACCACTCCCCCGCCGGGGCCCCGGCTCCCGACGGAGCGCTCGACAGCCCCACCGACTCCTCGGCGCGGGCGAGCGCACGCCTGGCCGCCTCCAAACGCTTCGCCGTCTCCATACCGCAGCTCCCAAAGGCATCCGATGTGTGAACGTATGTTCGATTCAAGGATAGGCCCACGGTCCGGCGCTTTCCAAGCGCGCACTCCCTTTCGGGGAGTTTCCGCACAGTGGCGCGGTATGCGGGAGTGCCGCGCGCGAGGGCTGCGATAGCCTTGGCACGTGTTCCACATCGTCTTCTACGAGCCCCGCATCCCGGGGAACACGGGAGCGGCCATCCGGCTGTCGGCCTGCACGGGCGCCGCGCTCCACCTCATCGAGCCGTTGGGATTCGACCTCTCCGACGCCCACCTCAAGCGCGCGGGCCTGGACTACCACGACTTGGCGAACGTCCGCCTGCACTCGTCCTTCGACTCCTTCGTCGACAGCCTGCCCGGGGCGAGGATCTTCGCGTTCACCGGCCACACGTCCGACAGCTTCGCCGACGTCTCCTACCGCCCGGGGGACGCGCTGCTCTTCGGGCCCGAGCCCACCGGGCTGCCGGCCGCGATCGTCTCCCACCGCTCGGTGACGTCAGCGCTGAGGATCCCGATGATGCCCGCCCGGCGCTCGCTCAATCTGGCCAATGCGGCGTCGATCGCCGTCTACGAAGCGTGGAGGCAGCACGGGTACGCCGAATCGTCGGATTTCTCATGACGGGCCGGCTTTCCGCTTCCCCGCCTCGTCGTGGGGCGGGTTCGCAGCTGGACGCACGTCTGCGCAGTCAGAGCATCTCGCCACGTTCGACTTGAAAACGGTAGGATCTGGAAATAGGGTGGAGGAGTTCTTCGACCGGCATCTCCAACGCATTGGCCAGCTTGAGCAGGGTGAAGAATCGAGGGTTCACCGCCCGGTTGGACCGCCGGTCCGAGCGGGCGGACTCCATCAACTGGTAGTGGTTGCGGTCGATGTCGGCTCGGAGTGCGACCTGCTCCTGGGACAGGCCGAGCTCCATCCGCCTCTCTCGAATGGTGTGTGCGAAGATCGAGGCGAGATGGCGTTCAAGTGGCGACGATTCGGGCATAGGCCAACTCTCACCGGGTATACACGGCGGTACGACGGGGCATACCCGGCACGGCCGTCTACCGTGCTCGCGGCGCCCTCGCGCGCCTACGGCCTCGGCGCGGCGGTCGCCTAGCGCGTGCGCAGTTCCCAGCAGGCGACGGCGCTGGCCGCCGCGACGTTCAAGGAGTCGACGCCGCCGGCCATGGGGATCACCACCGAGTAGTCGGCCCGCGCGATCGTCGCGGCGCCCAGCCCGTCCCCTTCGGCCCCCATGATCAGCGCGATCCTCGAGTCCGCGGCGAGGCACACGTCGAGCCGGCCGAACTCCGCAAGCGTCATCGCTCCGGGCTCCAGGGCGAGAGCGGCGGTCGTGAAGCCATGCCTCGTGAGCGCCTCCATTCCCCGCGGCCAAGGCTCCACTCTCGTCCACGGAACCTGGAACACGGCCCCCATGGAGACCCTGACCGAGCGGCGGTACAGCGGATCCGCGCAGGCGGGGGTCACCAGCACCGCGTCGACTCCCAAGCCCGCAGCGGAGCGGAAGACGGCGCCGACGTTCGTGTGGTCGACCAGCCCCTCCAGGACGACGACCCTCCGCGCGCCGCCGGGCAAGGATGCGAGCAGTTCCTCCGCCGTCTTAAGGGACGGGCGGTTCATCGCCGCGATCGCCCCTCTGTGGAGATGGAAGCCGGTGATCGTCTGCAAAGCGGCTTCGTCGCACACGTACACGGGGATGTCCCCTCCCTCGGGGTCTCCTCCGGCTCGCCGCAGCGCGGGGGCCAGCTCATCCAGCCAGCGTTCGTCGGCGAGGACGGACCGGGGGCGGTGGCCGGCCGCGATGGCCCGAACGATCACCTTGGTCGACTCGGCCATGTAGAGTCCGTTGTCGGTTTCGAGCTTTCGTCGCAGGGCGACGTCGGTGAGGCGGGTGTAGTCCTCCAGACGCTCGTCCCCGGTGTCGGAAATCGGAATCAGCACTGGACCAGGGTGCCACATCTCCGCTCGGAGGCGCCCGATCGCATCCGGCAGGTCGGATCCCATCGGGCCGCGGGCCGCCTGCGGCGATCCCCTTCCATTCCACGTCTCTTCGTCTGAGGGGTCTCGACGGCCGCGCGGCCGTCGAGACCCCTCTCTGCCGCCTACGCGCTACCGCGGCGCTCACGTGCCAGCTTGGGCGCGGGCTGTCCGCGCGCCCCCAGTCGCGTCACACGCCCTCGGGCGGGTGGGGAAGGTCGGTGTCCTCGCGTCGCGGGCCGCTCTGCGGGCGGTCGGCGGGCAGGTTGGGCCGCTGGCCGACTTCGGCCTGCGGGTCGAAGGGGCGGCCGGACTGACGTCCGGATTCCTCGACCTCTCCGGTGGCCACGTCAGCGGCCCCCTTGGCGTCGGCGAGCGCGTCGTCGATGTCGGGGAGCGCGGTCGAGGCCAGAGCCGAGGCGATGCCCCCGTCGCCGTCGAAGTCAACCTTCGGATTGTCGTCCCCCGGATCGGTCTCGCCGCCGAAGCCCCGCGAAATCGCGTTGAGGGCGGCCGTGAGCTCGGTCGGGACGATCCAGAGCTTCGACGAATTGGAGTTGGCGATCTGAGGGAGGGTCTTGATGTACTCGTAGGACAGCAGCTTCGGATCGGCATTGCCGCGATGGATGGCGTCGAAGACCTGGAGGATGGCCCGGGCCTCGCCCTGAGCCCGCAGAATCGCGGACTGCGCCTGGCCTTCCGCCCGCAGGATGGCCGACTGCTTCTCCCCCTCGGCGGTGAGGACCGCGGACTGTTTGACGCCCTCGGCGGTGAGGATCGCGGCGCGGCGATCGCGCTCGGCCTTCATCTGCTGCTCCATCGCGCCCTGGACGCTGCGCGGGGGCTCGATCGCCTTGAGTTCGACGCGAGCGACTCGGATTCCCCACTGGCCTGTCGCCTCGTCGAGGACGCCGCGGAGCTGACCGTTGATCTGATCCCGCCCCGTGAGAGCCTGCTCCATGTCCATCGTTCCGATGATGTTTCGCAGCGTAGTCGCAGCGAGCTGCTCGATGGCTTCAAGGGGATTGGATATTCCGTATGTAGCGCGAACGGGATCGGTCACTTGGTAATAGATGACCGTGTCGATCGACACGTTGATGTTATCGGAGGTAATGACCGGTTGCGGCGGAAAGGGCATGACCTGCTCGCGCATGTCGATCCTCTGGCGGACCGAGTCGAAGAAAGGCACCAAGAGGTGAAGGCCTGGCTGGAGTGTGCGCTGGTACTTTCCGAGCCGTTCGACGATGACAGTATAGCCTTGTTTGACCATCAAAAACGATTTGAATACCGCTATTATAACGATAAGGACTATAAGGCCCAGAATTATGAGACCGATGTGTGTGCTTGAATTCATTGTTGTCCTTTGATTCTTTCGTGTTCGATGGGGGAACTCTTCAGGCTAAATTCGCCTTTCGACGAGGGCGATGGCCCCGTCGATGCCTGTGACCGTGGCGTCGACGCCTTCCGGGATCGATCCGGCTACGGTGCGGGCCGACCACACATCCCCGCCGATCTTGACCCGGCCCGCGGACGTGTCGACCACCGTGAGCGTCCGCGCAGGCTGACCTATGCGCACCTCCACGCTGCCGACTTTGGACCCCTTGGAGTTGAAGCGCCTCTTCGCCCATGGACGGACCACCAGCAGGAAGAGGATCGAGGCGACCGCGAAACCTGCGACTTGAACGGCGAGGGAGTCGGATCCCGCCGCGATGCAGGCGCCGACCAAAGCCCCGCCGCCGATCATGAGGAAGGAGAAGTCAACGGTGAGGAACTCGATCATGAGGCAGACCAAGGCGGCGATCAACCAGAGTTCCCAGTCCACGACGTCCCAACCGAGGATGCGCCACCCCACGATGTCCTCCTAGCGATGCGAACAGTTCCCCCACATTGTATTCCACCCGTCCCGGGCGTCCTCACGGACGGGAGAGAGCTATCCACCGCCGCGCGTCAGGCCTTCCTCGCGGTGTAGCGTCCCCCCTCCTTGGAGACGCGAAGCGGAAGGCCGAAGAGGCTCGAGAGGCGGTCCGACGTCAGGACCCGTCCGATCCAGCCCGAGGAGAACACCCGGCCCTCTTTGAGCAGCAGTGCGTGGGTGAATCCGGCCGGTATCTCCTCGACGTGGTGGGTCACGAGGACCATGACCGGCGAACGGCGCTCGAAGGCCAGGCCGGTCAGAGTCGACAGAAGCGCCTCGCGCCCTCCCAGGTCCAGGCCCGAAGCGGGCTCGTCGAGAACCAGCACCTCGGGGTTGGGCATGAGCGCCCTGGCGATCCCCACGCGTTTGCGCTCGCCTGAGGAGATCGTGTCGAAACGGCGCTCGGCCAGATCAGCCACCCCGAGGTCCGCGAGCAGTCGCCTGGCGCGCCGGTCGTCGACCTCCTCGTAGGCCTCCCTCCACGTCGCCAAGCGCCCGTAGGCGGCGGTCCGCACGACGTCGACGACCCGCTCGCCGGGAGGGATCCTCGCGTCGATCGCGGAGGACGCCATCCCGACGAGGGGGCGGAGCTCGTTGACGTCCACCCGGCCGAGGGTCTGCCCGATCACCGTCACCGTCCCCGACGTCGGGTGCATGCGGCCGGAGACGAGCTGGACGACCGTCGTCTTGCCGGCGCCGTTGGGGCCGAGGATCACCCAGCGCTGGCCTTCGTCCACGCTCCAGGAGACCGAATCGAGAATGGTCCGTCCGCCGCGCCGGACGGTCGCATCGCGTATGTCGAGCACGTCACCCATGGATCAAGACTATCTCCCCCGACCGCGGGCGGCGCCACGACGATGCCGCCGGTTCCGCACCGATGCGGTGCGGAACCGGCGGCGATGTCACCCGTCACCGAGAGGCGAGGATGTCGCGGTAGTACTCAACGGTCTTGACGGCGATCGACTCCCAGGAGAAGTGGTCTTCGACGCGCTTGCGTCCGGCCTCGCCCATCCTCTTCGCCCGGGCGGGGTCGGAGCACATGTCCTCCAGGGCGGCGGCCAAGTCCGCCTCGAACTTCTCGGGATCCGTGGGCGTGCCGGTGCCGTCGTCGAGCTGGTCGATGGGAACGAGGGTTCCCGTGACGCCGTCGTCGATGCAGTCGGGGATGCCTCCCGTCGCCGTGCCGACGACGGGCAGCCCGACGGCCATCGCCTCGAGGTTGACGATTCCCAGGGGCTCGTAGATCGAGGGGGTGACGAAGGTCGTCGAGCACCACTCCAGATCCACGATCTGTTCGCGCGGCAGGTGCTTCTCGATCCACACGACGCCCGGGCGGTCGGCTTGGAGGCCGTCGACGAGGGTGCGCGTCTCAGCGGCGATCTCCGGGGTGTCGGGGGCGCCCGCGCACAGGATCACCTGGATCTCCTTGGGGAGCTTGGCGATGGCCCGCAGCAGGCCCGGAACGCCCTTCTGCCTCGTGATGCGACCGACGAAGACGATAGTGGGAAGGCTGGGATCCAGCCCGTAGGAGCGGAAAGTCCGCCGGGCGCGCTCCTGTTCGGCCTCGGTCTGCGGGGCGCGCCAGGAGTCGAGGTCGATGCCGTTGTGGATGACGCGTACGCGGTCGGGGTCGATCGCGGGGTAGCAGCGGAGGATGTCCTCGCGCATCGCCCGGGAGACCGCGACGATTCCGCTCGCCGACTCGTAGGCGGTGCGCTCGGCCCAGGAGGAGACCTCGTACCCGCCTCCGAGCTGCTCGCGCTTCCACGGGCGCAGGGGCTCCAGGGAGTGCGCGGAGACGACGTGGGGGATGCCGTACAGGAGCGAGCCTATGTGGCCGGCCATGTTCGCATACCACGTGTGCGAATGGACGATGTCGGCGTCCTTGAGGTCGGAGGCCATGGCCAGGTCGATGCCTAGCGTCTTGATGGAGGCGTTCGCCCCCTTCAGCTCCGGCAGGTAGTCGTATCCCGTGACGCGCACGCCGGCGGGCGCCTCCCCGGGGGCGCGGGGGCCGTCGAAGGCGCGGACGTCGACGTCCGCGTGGGCGGCCAGGACTTTCGACAATTCTTCTACGTGAACACCCGCCCCGCCGTAGACGTGCGGAGGGTATTCTCTGGTTAGCAGGGCAACTCGCATAATGGACCTTTCTTCGGTTGATCGACGTCGATGTTTCCACCGTATACGAATTGTCCTCCGAAAATGGGCGAAAAACATGCACTGCATCACTATATGGAATAAGAGGTAAGGCACATGGGAGCAAAACCACGGGTCCTCTCCATCATCCTCGCGGGCGGGGAGGGCAAGCGGCTCATGCCGCTGACACAGGATCGCGCGAAGCCGGCCGTTCCCTTCGGCGGCATCTACCGTCTCATCGACTTCTCGCTGAGCAACATCGTCAATTCGGGCTACCTCAAGGTGATCGTCCTGACGCAGTACAAGTCCCACTCGCTCGACCGGCACATCGCCCGGACATGGCGGATGTCCAATCTGCTGGGGAACTACGTCGCGCCCGTCCCCGCGCAGCAGCGGATGGGGAAGAACTGGTACCTCGGCTCGGCCGACGCCATCTATCAGTCGCTCAACATCTTCGACGACGAACGCCCCGACATCGTCCTCGTCACGGGCGCGGACAACATCTACCGCATGGACTTCTCCCAGATGGTCGCCCAGCACATCGACACCGGGTACGGCCTGACCGTCGCGGGGATCCGCCAGCCGCTCGAGCTGGCCCCCGCCTTCGGAGTGATCGACGCCAACAAGGAGGATCCGAAGAAGGTCAACGGCTTCGTCGAGAAGCCGCAGGACACCTCGGGCCTGGGCTTGGTCGACTCGCCGAACGAGTTCCTCGCCTCGATGGGCAACTACGTGTTCAACGCCGACGCCCTCTACGACATCCTCGTCCAGGACGCAGCCGACGAATCGTCCAAGCACGACATGGGTGGGTCGATCGTCCCCCAGTTCGCCAAAGAGGGCTCGTGCGGCGTGTACGACTTCACCTACAACGACGTGCCCGGGGCCTCGGAGCGCGACAAGAACTACTGGCGGGACGTGGGCACGATCGACTCCTACTTCGAGGCGAACATGGACCTCATCGCGATCAACCCCGTCTTCAACCTGTACAACGACAGGTGGCCGCTGATGACCGGCCACGACGCCAGCCTCGCCCCGGCCAAATTCGTCTACGGCCACCATCAGCGCCTGGGCCACGCCCTCGACTCGATCGTCTCCCCGGGCGTCATCGTCTCGGGAGGCGAGGTCATCGGCTCCGTCCTGTCCCCCGGCGTGCGCGTCAACTCGTGGTCGAGCGTGCGCGAGTCCGTCCTCCTCGACGGCGTGACCGTCGGCCGCAACGCGACCGTCGTCAAGTCGATCGTCGACAAGTACGTCGTCATCGAGGAGGGCGCACAGCTGGGCACCGACAAGGACCGCGACAGGGAGCGCGGCTTCTACGTCTCCGACGGCGGGGTCACCGTCGTCCCGAAGGGAGCCCGCGTCACATCGTGAGCGCCGCATCGAAGATCCGCGAGGGAGAGCCGCTGCGGTTCTCCCTCGCGTCCGTCCGACCGCTGCCCGACGCCCTCCTCGACCGCACCCGCCGAACCTTCGCCGGGGCGTGCTCCCAGGTCCGCGAATCCCACCCCGCTGCCGCCGGCCTCTTCACGCTCTCCCTCCACGGCTCGGCCGCGGGCGGGGGGGACGGAAGGGAGATCGCGGACGGACTCCGCTCTCCGGCGCTCGCCCTGGGCGTCGACTGCGCGCTGGCCCACGGTCGCCTCGCCGAGCGCGGACCGGGGCTGATCGTCTCGGACGTGGATTCGACGTTCATCCGCGGCGAGGTCATCGACATGCTCGCGCAGGCCGCCGGATCGGCGGATCTAGTCGCCGACGTCACCGCCCGCGCCATGGCCGGGGAGCTCGACTTCGCCGAATCCCTGGCCCTGCGCGTGGCCACCCTGGAGGGCCTGCCGACGTCCGCCCTGGACGACGTCGCCGCCCGGGTCGAGACCGCGCCCGGAGCGGAGGTCCTCGTGCGGACCGCTCACGCCCACGGCGCCGGGGTCGGTCTCGTCTCCGGAGGCTTCCACGAGGTGGTCGACGTCGTCGCCGCGCGGCTGGGCGTGGACCGCGTCCTGGCCAACCGGCTCGAGGCCCGCGGCGGACGGCTCACCGGGCGGACGTCGGGCCCGGTCGTGACCCGCCGGGCCAAAGCCGCGGCCCTGGCCGAATGGGCGGCGTGCGACGGCGTCGAGTTGGCGGGTACCGTCGCAATGGGCGACGGGGCGAACGATGTGGCGATGATGGAGGCGGCGGGGCTGTCCGTGGCGGTGTGCGCCAAACCGGTCGTCCTGGCCGCCGCCGACGCGGTCATCGCCTCACCGCGCCTGGACGCCCTGCCCGCCCTGCTGGGGTGGGACGCAGCCGACTGAAGGCCGATCCAGGGCGAGCGCCTCAGCCCGCGGCGAGGTCGCGTCGGTCGCTCAGCCGCCCGCCCACCAGGGCCAGGGCGAGGGCCGCGAAGGCGAAGGCGCCCACCGCCGCCCAGCGGGGGCTCTCGACCGGCGCGCGCCCCACGGCCTGAACGGGAGAGAGCCGCCGGGCCCATTCGGGCAGGCGCAAGACGTCGGCGAGCATGCCGACGACGCCCACCCACGCGCAGGGGATCCAGGCCACTCGCCCGAGCCCGGGCCGAGCGGCGACGAGGACGCCGGCACCGGCAATGACGACCAGGACGGCCACGACGTCGGCGGCGCCGGCCAGCAGGATCGACCCGGGACCGGTGCGATCCGAGACTCGCGTGAGGACCGCCGCGTAGACGACGGCGCCCGCGAGCATGACCCCCGAAGCCGCCAGGCACGACCACGCGAGCCACGTCCCCCACAGGCGCTTCCGGCTCACGGGGGCGGAGGCGACCAGGCCGAGGCGGCCGGCGGCCTCCTCGTCGCGATAGCGCGACCAGACCGCCATCCCGGCGGCCAGGGAGAAGAGCACGAGGAGGGTCATCGCCAACGCCGTGAGGAAGTCCGCGGGATCCTGCCCTCCCATCACTGCTACGAGGGAGGGGTTCGCCGCCACCTCGAGGCGTATCTCTTCGCCCATGGAAGCCATGACGGAGGCCAGAACGACGGCTCCGAGAGCCCATGCGAGGATCGGGGCCCTCGCCGTGCGCCACGTCCACGCCCAAGGCCCCGACAGCCACGCCGGGGCCCGGGCCGGGCCGGAGCGCATTCCCATGGCGGAGCCGCCGAGGTCCCTACGGGAGGCAAGGAGGAGGGCAGCGGCCATGAGGAGAGCGGCGGTGAGCGCGAACGCGAGGAAGGTCCACCACCGGATCGCTCCCCATGGACGGGTCTCGGCCAGCCAACCCATCGGGGTGGCCCAGGTCGCCGGCCAGTGCCTGCCGTCGACGAGGGCGCGCAGGAGGTAGCAGCCGAGGGTCGCCGAGACCGCCGTCGCCGCCGCCGTCCGCGCGTCCGGCGCGATCTGCGCGGCGAGGAAACCGAGCGCCGCGAAGACCATCGCGTAGCAGACGAGCGAACCGGCGTAGGCGAGCGAGCCTCCGGCGGGAAGCCCGAGCGCGACGAGCCCCACGGCTGTCGCCGCCCCGAAGGAGAGAAGGGACAGCGCGACGGCCGCCACAGCCGCCCGCATCGGGGCGGTGCGCCCGCGACTCGCCGAGGCGACGATGTCCCACCGTCCCTCGGCCTCCTCCCGGCGCGTGCGGCCGACGGCCATCAGGCAGGCCCCCAGGGAGAGCGCCAACAGTCCGAACATGCCCACCTCGACGGAGAGGATCCCGCCGGCTGTCCGCAGCTCGTAGCCCCGCCCGTTGAAGGCCTCCTGCATTCGCGACGCACCCAAGCTCGCCGCGTATCGCTCGCGCTCCTCTCCTCCCGGATACAGGGAGAGGGTGCTCGCCGCCACGGCGAGCACGAGGCACGTCCAGGCCAGCGCCCACCCGGCCAGGCCCTTCCATCCGGTCCGGAGCTGAAGGAGCAGGAGCGCTCTCATCCCTCTTCCTCCTCGTAGAATCCCAGGAAGATCCGCTCCATGGACCGGTCGACGCCGAAAACGCTCGCCCCCTGAGCGAGCAGCTCGGCGAGCGTCCGGTCCGCCTGGGAGTGGGGCACGTCGAATGCGCGCAGTGCCCCGTCCCCCTCGCGGATCCGGATGCGCGCGCTCGCCCGCTCGCGAAGGCCGGCGAGAGTCCCCGAATACGCCGTCCGCCCATCCTTGACGATCGTGACCGAGTCGCACAGGGCCTCGACTTCGCTCATGATGTGGGTGGACAGCAGCACGGTCGCCCCGCGGTCGCGTTCTTCGCGGACGGTGCGCAGGAACCGCTCCTCCATGACGGGGTCGAGGCCCGACGTCGGTTCGTCCAGAAGGAGGAGCTCGGCCCGGCAGGCGAAGGCCGCGATGAGGGCGACCTTCTGCCTGTTGCCCTTCGAGTAGCCGCGTATGCGCCGGGTCGGGTCCAGTTCGAAGCGTTCGACGAGCTCGTCGCGGCGGACGGCGTCCTGGGAGCCGCGGAGCCGGACGAGAAGGTCGATGCACTCGCCGCCGGTCAGGTTCGGCCAGAGCGCGGTGTCACCGGGGACGTAGGCGAGGCGGCGGTGCACGTCGGCGATGTCGCGCAGCGGATCGAGGCCGAAGACCCGGATTTCGCCTCCGTCCAGGCGCAGCTGCCCGAGGACGGCGCGGATCGCCGTGGTCTTACCCGCGCCATTGGGCCCGAGGAAGCCGTGGATCCGCCCCGGGGCGACGGCGAGGTCGAGGCCGTCGAGCGCCTGGACGCGGCCGAACGCCTTGCGGAGGCCACGGCACTCCAACACATTCTGAATCTTACTTTCTTTTGAAAGTAACTCTCCCATGCGGAAGAGACTATCAGGCTAGGCTGGTCGTCACAAGGAGGTGGCCATGTCCCAGCTTCCCCTGCGAGAGCGAAAAAAACTCGCGGCCATGCGGCGGATACAGGAAGCCGCCCTGACGCTGTTCTCCGAGCGCGGCTTCGCGGCCGTGACCATCGAACAGGTGGCCGAGGAAGCCGAGGTGTCCGCCTCGACGGTCTACCGGTACTTCGGCACGAAGGAGGGGATCGTCTTCCACGACGAGTACGACGACCGCCTCCTGGACGCGGCCGCGGAAGTGCTGGCCAGCCCCGGCCGCAGCCTGTTCGACGCCGCGCGGGCTGCGATCGACGAGGTGGCCGAGGATCACTTCGTCCGGGACCGCGAGATCACCCTGGCCCGCACGAGGCTTTGGCTGGAGGTCGATGCGATCAAGGCGGCCGGGCATTTCGCGATCGCGCAGTACGCCGAGGACATCGCAGGCCTGCTGGCGGACAGCGGCCGGTGCAGCCGGGCCGAAGCCCGGGTGGCGACGGCCGCTCTGGTCCACGCCCTCATAGCGTCGGTCGTCAACTGGTACGAGGACGGCGCCGCCAGCCCGTGGGCGGAGTACGGGCACCGCGCCCTGGACCTCGTGGAGAGCCGGCTGGGGAGCATCTAGGCCGACGGACGCAGCACGCGCTCGACGCGCAGGTCGCCGGCAGCGACCCCGCCCCACGCCGGAACGGTCCCGGCGACGGCCATCGCCGTAGAGAATCCGAAGCCGAAGTCCGTCCGCGCCGACAGGCCGCCGGAGGCGAGCATCCGCGCCGCGAGCGAGATGGTCGGCTCGTGGCCGAGGACGAGCGCGGTCTCCTCCCCTCTCGGGTGCTCGTTCAACAGGTCGATCAGGCCGCGCCAGTCGGCGACGTAGAGCTCGCGTTCCTCGAGCACGCGGCCGACCTCCAGCCCTCCCGACTTCAGACCCGCGAGGGTCTGCAGGGTGCGGGCGGCGTCGGAGACGATCGCCAGGTCGATCCGCCCCACGGCGTCCGAGACCGGGCCCGCCTGCGACGCGGCCTGCCGGCGGCCGCGCCCGTCGAGCGGGCGCCGGTGGTCGGGGACGCCGCGAGCGGCCTGCGCGTGCCGCATGAGAACGAGTTGTGGCATGCCCTCAGGCTAGCGCGATCAGCTCGAGGTAGTCATCGGACCAAAGATCCTCGTCCCCCTCGGGAAGGATCAGGACCCGCTCGGGCCGCAGGGCCTGGACCGCCCCCTCGTCGTGGGTGACGAGGACGACGGCGCCGGCGTATCCGGCGAGGGCGCGCAGGACCTCCTCCCGGGAGGCGGGGTCGAGGTTATTCGTCGGCTCGTCGAGCAGCAGCACGTTCGCGGACGAGACGACGAGCGTCGCCAGGGCCAAGCGCGTCTTCTCGCCGCCGGAGAGCACGCCGGCGGCTTTGTCCGCGTCGGAGCCGCTGAAGAGGAACGAGCCGAGCACGGATCTGACCTGCGTGTCGTCCAGGCCGGGGGCCGCGCGCCGCAGGTTGCCGACGACCGTCTCGTCCAGGTCGATCGTGTCGTGCTCCTGGGCGTAGTAGCCGATCTTCAGGCCGTGGCCGGGGACGACGCTTCCGGCGTCCGGGGCTTCCACGCCGGCCAGCAGACGCAGAAGCGTGGTCTTGCCCGCGCCGTTCAGGCCGAGGACGACGACGCGCGAGCCGCGGTCGACCGCCAGGTCCAACCCGGAGAAGACCTCCAAGGACCCGTAGCCCTTCGACAGCCCTCGGGCGGTCAGCGGCGTCCGCCCGCACGCCGCCGGCTCGGGGAAGCGCAGGTGGGCGACCCTGTCGGCGCGGCGCTCGCCTTCGACGCCGGCCAGTAGGCGTTCGGCGCGACGCGCCATGTTCTGGGCTGCCACGGCCTTGGTGGCCTTGGCGCGCATCTTGTCCGCCTGCCTCATCAGGGCGTCCGCCTTGTTGACCGCGTTGGCCCGTTCGCGCCGCCTGCGCCTCTCGTCGGTCTCGCGCTGGCTGAGGTAGTCGCGCCATCCCATGTTGTAGACGTCGAGCGCCGCCCGGTTGGCGTCGAGGTGCCATACCGCGTTGACCGTCTCGGCCAAGAGATCGACGGAATGGGAGATGACCACGAAGCCTCCCCTGTAGGCGCGCAGGTAGTCGCGCAGCCAGAGGACCGAGTCATGGTCGAGGTGGTTCGTCGGCTCGTCCAGGAGGAGGGTCTCGGCCTGGGAGAAGAGGATGCGGGCGAGCTCGACGCGACGGCGCTGCCCTCCCGAAAGGGTGCCCAGGGCTTGGTCGAGAACCCTCTCGGGCAGGCCGAGGGCCGCGGCCATCTGCGCGGCCTCGGCGCTGGCGGCCCATCCCCCGGCCGCCGTGAACTCCTGGTCGAGCCGGACGTAGCGCTCCATCGCCTTCGCCTGGCGCGCTCCCTCGGCCGCAGCCATGTCGCGCTCGGCTTTGCGTATCCGCCTGATGGTCTCGTCGATGCCCCGCACGGAGAGGATGCGTTCGCGCACGGTCTGGGAGGGGTCGCCTTCGTGGGTGTCCTGCGGAAGGTAGCCGACGGTTCCCCTCCGGTTGACCGCGCCGGTCGCCTCGACGACGCCGGACGTCGCGCCCCCGCCCGCCAAAAGGCGCGTCAAGGTGGTCTTGCCCGCGCCGTTGCGCCCCACGAGGCCGATGCGCATTCCCGCATCGACGCGGAAGGAGGCGTCGACGATGAGTTCGCGCGTGCCGATGCGCACCGTGAGGTCCTTGGCGTCAATCACCCCACTAGCCTACGCAAGCCGTTCGCGCGGACCCGTCGACCCCGGTGTGATCTTGCCCCTCCGCGGCGGCTCCGGGATCGCCGTCCGCCTGCGGGCCGCCGGGCGTTCAGCGGGTCCCGGCCGGTCATCGAAGGCCCTCGCGCGGGCCGCCGAGGCGGGAGCGTCCTCGGCTGCGACACGTGGCCGGTACGGCGCCGGCCGGCCCGGGCTCACACGTTGAAGCCGAGGGCCTGAAGCATCTCGCGGCCGTCGGCGGTGATGCGCTCGGGCCCCCACGGGGGCAGCCACACCCAGTTGATGCGCATGGAGGCCACCAGCCCCTCCAGTGCGCGGGCGGTCTGCTCCTCGATGATGTCTGTCAACGGGCAGGCGGCCGAGGTCAGCGTCATGTCGATGACCGCCGACGCGCCGTCGAGCGTCACGCCGTACAGCAGGCCCAAGTCGACGACGTTGATCCCCAGCTCGGGGTCGATCACGTCCTTGAGGGCCTCTTCGATGTCCTCGATCGTCGGCGAGCCGTCGGCCTCCCGTCCGTCGGCCGGGTAGACGGGGGCCTCCTCGAGTTCGTCAGACATTGACTCCTCCTTCAGATGCCGCAGGCGAGAGTGCGGCAACGGCTTTGTCCGTCGCGTCCCGCATGGCCATCCAGCCGAGCAGGGCGCATTTGATCCGCATGGGGAATTTGGCGACGCCCGCGAACGCGGTCGCATCCCCCAGCGCGTCTTCGATCTCCTCGTCGAGGGCGTGCCCGCGCGAATCCATCAGGGCGCGGAACACGTCGTAGAGGTCCGCGGCCTCTCGGACGGAGCGCCCCTCGAGCATGTCGATCATGATGCCGATGCTCGCGCGCGAGATCGAACACCCGTCGCCGGTCCAGCCGATCCTCTCGATCCTCTTCCCGTCCGACGACAATTCGACCTGGAGGTTCACCTCGTCTCCGCACGTCGTGTTGACCTGGAAGGATTCGCCCTGGAAGCGCTCGAGCCTCCCCTCCCCGTTGCGCGCCTTCGCCGCGTCGAGGATGATCTCCTGATACATCGCGTCCAGATCGTCCATCAGCCCTCCGCTCCGAAATAGGGACGCACATCCGTCAGGGCGTTGAGGAAGGCGTCGACGTCGTCTGCGGTATTGTACGGCCCGAGGGACGCCCTCGTGGACGAGCGCACGCCGAAGTGACGGTGGATGGGCTGGGCGCAGTGGTGTCCCGTGCGCACGGCGACCCCGGCCATGTCCAGAACCTGGCCCACGTCGTGGGGGTGCACGCCCTCCACGGCGAAGGCGACGGTTCCCGTGCGATCAACCGCCTCGTCCGGACCCAGGACGCGCACGCCCGGGATGTCGGCGATCCCGGCAAGCAGGCGTTCGGCCAGGCGGTGCTCGTGCTCGGCCACGCGCTCCATGCCGACGTCCGTCAGGTAGTCTGCTGCCGCGCCCATGCCGACCGCCTCGGCGACCGGCTGGGTGCCCGCTTCGAAGCGCTCCGGCGGAGGCATGTACGTGGTCCCCTCCATGGTCACGACTTCCACCATCGACCCCCCGAACTGGTAGGGCGGCATCGCCTCGAGCAGCTCGCGCCGCCCGTACAGGGCGCCGATCCCCGTCGGCCCGAGCATCTTGTGCCCGCTGAACGCGGCGAAGTCGACGCCGAGGCCGTGGAAGTCCACGGGCATGTGGGGAACGCTCTGGCAGGCGTCGAGCACGGTCAGAGCGCCGACGGACGCCGCGGCGCCGACGATCCGGTCGACGGGCGCGATCGCGCCCGTCACATTGGACACGTGGGCGAAGGCGACGAGCTTAGTCGTCTCGTCGACGGCCGACAGGGTCGCCGGATCGAGGCGGCCCCTCTCATCGCAGTCGATCCACCGCAGGCTCGCCCCGGTGCGGGCGCACAGCTCCTGCCACGGCACGAGGTTGGCATGGTGCTCGGCCCGCGTCGTGACGATCGAATCTCCCGGGCCGACCCGGAGACGCTCGGTGAGCGGCGTGCTCGCGACGCTCTCCCCCCGGCCGGCCGAGACGTTCGACATGACGTAGGCGAGGAGGTTGAGCGCCTGGGTGCTGCCGGAGGTCCACACGACCTCTCCGGGGTCGGCCCCGACGAAGGCCGCGACCCGGCCGCGGGCCTCCTCGAAGGCGAGGCTGGCCTCCTCGGCGAGCTGATGCGCTCCCCGCTTGACCGACCCGTTGCGCACGGTCAGCATGCCCTCGACCGCGTCGATCACGCTCGACGGCTTCTGGGACGTGGCGGCCGAATCGAGGTAGACGAGCGGCCGTCCGCCGCGAACCGTCCGCCTCAGCGCCGGGAAGTCGCCGCGAGGCGCGGGTGAGCTCGCGTCAGGCCCCGATGAACGCATCGTATCCGTTCGCTTCCAGCTCGTCGGCGAGTTCGGGGCCGCCCGTCTTGACGATCCTGCCCGCGGCGAAGACGTGGACGAAATCCGGCTTGATGTAGCGCAGGATGCGGGAGTAGTGGGTGATGAGGAGGATCGAGTTGCCGGTGCGCTCGTGCACCCTGACGACGCCTTCCGAGACGACGCGCAGGGCGTCGACGTCCAGGCCCGAGTCGGTCTCGTCGAGGATGGCGACTTTGGGCTCCAGGAGCTCCATCTGGAGGACCTCGGTGCGCTTCTTCTCGCCTCCCGAGAATCCGACGTTCAAGTCGCGCTTGACGAAGTCGGGCGAGACCTTCAGGGCGATGCTCGCCTCGCGCAGCCGCTTCGTCCAGTCCCGCAGCTTGGGGGCCTGGCCGTCGATGGCCGTCTTGGCGGTGCGCAGGAAGTTCGTCACCGACACCCCCGGGACCTCCACCGGATACTGCATCGCCAGGAAGAGCCCGGCTCGGGCCCGCTCGTCCGGCGTCATGTCGGTGATCTCCTCGCCGTTCAGGAACACCCGGCCCTCGGTCACGGTGTACTTGGGGTGGCCGGCCAGAGCGTAGGCCGTGGTCGACTTCCCCGACCCGTTCGGCCCCATGACGGCGTGGATCTCTCCGTCGCCGATCGACAGGTCGACCCCGTGGAGGATCGGCTTGGGCCCCTCGGCCGTCTCGACGGAGGCGTGAAGATCGCGGATTTCAAGGCTTGGCACTTTTGTCCTCTCTCCTACTGCATGGTTGCGTCAACGTCCACGAGGACGTCGTCGCCTGTTATTTCTATCGCGTACACGGGCACCGGCTCCGTGGCCGGAAGAGTGAGCGCGTCTCCGCTGGCGAGGTCGAACGTCGCCCCGTGCTTCCAACACTCGATCACGCCGTCCTCGACGTCGCCTTCGGACAGCGAATAGTCCTCGTGCGAACACGTGTCGCCCAGGGCGTGCCACGTTCCGTCCGAGTCGCGGACGATCGCCACCGGCCGCGGTGCGCCCGAGGTGTCGTCGAGTTCGACCTGGAGCGCCCCGGCCGGCTCGACGTCGCCCACCGAGCACGCGCGCGCGAAGGTCATCCGAATTCCCTCTGAGAGTCCTCGGCCAGATCGAGCTCCCTCTCGATCGCCGCCATCAGCTTGTCCTGGACCGAGGCGACGCCTATGGACTCGATGAGCTCGGCGAAGAAGCCGCGGACGACGAGCCTGCGGGCGACGTCCTCGGGGATGCCGCGGGCGCGCAGATAGAACAGCTGCTCCTCGTCGAAGCGCCCCGTGGCCGAGGCGTGGCCCGCTCCGGCGATCTCGCCCGTCTCGATCTCCAGATTCGGGACCGAGTCCGCGTACGCGCCCTTGGTCAGGACGAGGTTGCGATTGAGCTCGTAGGTGTCGGTCTGCGTGGCATCCTGCCGGATGAGGACGTCGCCGATCCACACCGCATGCGCGTCCCGGCCCTGGAGGGCGCCCTTGTAGGTCGCCCGCGACCTGCAGTTCGCCGGGTCGTGGTCGATGAAGAGCCGGTGTTCGTGGTGCTCGTCGGATTCGGTGATGTAGGCTCCCAGGAGCTCGAGGTCGCCTCCCTCGCCGCTGAACTCCGCGCTGGTCGTCACACGGACGACGTCCCCTCCGACCGTGACGACGATGTGGCGGAGCTTGGCGTCGCGCCCTACGCGGATCCTCTGGTTCGACAGGTGGCGCGCCGTGCGTTCGGCCTCCTGGACCGAGACGACCGTCACTTCGGCGCGGTCTCCCACGTCGATCTCGACCGTTTCGGTCAGATCGCCGACTCCGCCGTGCTCGAGGACGACGGTTCCCCGTGAGTCCTCCTCGGCGAGGACGACGATGTGCGCCACGTGCATGCCCTCGGGGACGTCGACGGCGAGCATCGCGTCGTCGGCACGCCCTCGCAGGGTGACGACGTGCGCCCGCTCGGTCGCCTCCCACGCGAGGGCGCCCGTCAGATCCTCGGGCCGTCCGACCGTCCCGACGCGGCCGTCGCCGCGATCGACCTCCTCGCAGCTTCCCGACTCCGCCCGCACCTCGATCCGGTCGGCGGTCAGCCCTCGGGCGAGGAAGGGGGCGATCCGCTTGACGGGGGTGAACCGCCACTCCTCCTCGTGGCCGGAGGGAACCGCGAAGTCCGCGGAGCGGAACGACGTCGGCCTGTCGGCGCGGGACGCCCCCGCGCCCGAGGAGATTCCCTCGCCTTCCAGCACGGCCTTAGAATGATCGGTCGTCATGTCCGCGGTCATCAGCCGACGCTCCCTTCCATCTGGAGCTCGATGAGCCGGTTGAGCTCGAGGGCGTATTCCATGGGAAGCTCGCGGGCGATGGGCTCGACGAAGCCGCGCACGACCATCGCCATGGCCTCCTCCTCCGACAGGCCGCGCTGCTGAAGGTAGAAGAGCTGGTCCTCCGACACCTTCGAGACGGTGGCCTCGTGCCCCATCTCCACGTCGTCGGTGCGCACGTCCACGTACGGGTAGGTGTCGGTGCGCGAGACGTCGTCGACGAGAAGCGCGTCGCACACGACCGAGGACTTCGAGCCGTGCGCGTCCTTGCCGATCTGGACGAGGCCGCGGTAGGAGGAGCGGCCTCCCCCGCGGGAGATCGACTTCGAGACGATCGAGGACGTCGTGTTCGCCGCCGCGTGGATCATCTTCGCGCCGGTGTCCTGGTGCTGCCCCGGGCCGGCGAAGGCGGCCGACAGCGCCTCCCCGTGAGAGTGCTCGCCCAGCAGGATGCACGAGGGGTACTTCATGTTCACCCGGGAGCCGATGTTGCCGTCGACCCATTCCATCGTCGCGCCCTCGGCCACCGTGGCCCGCTGCGTCACGAGGTTGAGGACGTTGTTCGACCAGTTCTGGATCGTCGTGTAGCGCACGTGGGCGTCCCTCTTGACGATGATCTCGACGATGGCCGCGTGCAGGGAGTCCGACTGGTAGATCGGCGCCGTGCAGCCCTCGACGTAGTGGACGTAGGAGCCCTCGTCGGCGATGATGAGGGTGCGCTCGAACTGCCCCATCGACTCCGTGTTGATGCGGAAATAGGCCTGGAGCGGGATGTCCACGCGCACGCCCTTGGGTACGTAGATGAAGGATCCGCCCGACCACACAGCGGTGTTGAGGGAGGCGAACTTGTTGTCCCCCGCGGGCACCACCGTGCCGAAGTGCTCGCGGACGAGCTCGGGATGCCGCTTGAGGGCGGAATCGGTGTCGAGGAAGACGACGCCCTGTTGCTCGAGGTCGTCGCGGATCTGGTTGTAGACGACCTCCGACTCGTACTGGGCGGCCACTCCCGCGACCAGCCGGGCCTTCTCGGCCTCGGGGATCCCCAGGCGGTCGTACGTGTTCTTGATGTCTTCAGGCAGGTCCTCCCAGGAAGACGCCGGTTTGTCCGTGGTGCGGACGAAGTACTTGTACTCATCGAAGTCGATGAACGAGAGGTCGGGCCCCCACGTGGGCATCGGCCGCCGCTCGAAGAGACGCAGCGCCTTGAGCCGCCTCTTGAGCATCCACTCGGGCTCCCCCTTCGCAGCCGATATGTGCCGGACCACGTCTTCGTCCAGGCCGCGCCGCGCCCTCCGCCCGGCCTCGTCCGAATCATGCCATCCGTAGTTGTACTTCTGACCGAGGGCTTCGATCGTCTCCTTCTGCTCGGAGATCGCCTCGGCAACCGCGGCTTCATGCCGGGTTTGTGTCATGAGCATCCTTCCTTGTGATCGTCTCGCGGATCCGCGAGACGAGGGGAATCGTCAGCGTGCAGACGTGCTCTCCACCCGCGAGGGTGGCGAGCCTCTGCACGTGCACGTTCAACAATCGATGAAAGGCCTGGGTCTCGGCCTCGCACATCACCGGATACGAGGACGCGACGTCGTGTATCGGACAGTGGCCCTGGCACAGTTGGAGAGTGAGCCCCCCGGGGCCTTGACGCACGGATGCAGCATACCCGTCGCGGGTCAGGGCGCTGGCCAGCGCCTCGGCCCGCGCCCTGGGGTCCTCGCCCGCCTCGTTGACCACGTCGGCGTAGCGGGCCTCGAGTTGGTCGATGCGCTGCGTGGCGAAAGCCTGGACTCCTTCCTCCCCCATCGCCTCCTGGAGGAAGTCCAATGCCTGATTCGCCACATCCGCGTAGGCGTCCCCGAATGAGGCCTGCCCGAGGGTGGTGGCGACGTACCTGCGCGACGGCCGCCCTCGGCGCGCCGGCCTGGACGCCGCACCCGTGTATTCGGCGATCTGCCCGTCGGCTTCCAGCTGCGTGAGGTGCCTCCTGACCGCGGCGGGCGTCAGGACGAGGATCGACGCGAGCTCGGCCGAGGTGATCGGACCGCGTTCGATGATGAGGCGAAGGATGTTGTCGTGGGTTCCCACGTCCGAATCGGGCATGCCCATGCCGCCTCCTCTCGTGACCGGTACATTATGTAACACGGTGCTTGCATAAATCCAGTTTAGAGCGGAGGGCGCGGCGGCGCATGCGCCGCCGGCGAAAAGCCTATGCGACGCTGCCCACTCCCAGGCGTCGGGCGGCCGCGAGGACGCCGACGACGAGCGTCGGGCTGCCTAGGTCCCCCCGGTCGACGGCCGCGAGCACGTCGGCCAGGGGAAACCACTGGGAGACGATCTCGGCCTCCTCGTCCTCGCGGACGAAATCCGGCGCTGCCTCGCTCAGCTCAGTGGCCATGTAGACGTAAAGCCGTTCGGTCGAGCATCCGGGCGACGTGAGGAAGGTCGCGAGGCGCTCGTAGGCCCCGGCCTGGAGCTCGGCCTCTTCGGCGAGTTCGCGGGCCGCGGCGGCGAGCGGGTCTTCGCCGTCCACGTCGAGCAGGCCGGCCGGCACCTCCCACAGCATGCTTCTGACCGGGTGCCTGTACTGCCGGATGAGCAGCACTTCGGGCGCCCCGTCCGCCGCCCGCCGGACGGGGACGACGGCGACGGCGTCGTCGTGGACGATGTACTCGCGCGACATGCGCGCGCCCGTCGAGGCGAGCACGAGGTCGTCGTCGACCACGTCGATGATCCGGCCCCGGTATTCGACCGCCGAATCGCGGACCGTCGCATGGTCGGGGACGAGGGAGTCCCGCAATTCTCGATTCACCGCTGCCCCCTCCTCTCCAGTGCGGCGCCGATGAGGCCCGCGAACAGCGGGTGGGCCTTCGTCGGCCGGCTCGTGAACTCGGGGTGCGCCTGCGTGGCGACGTAGTAGGGGTGGAGTGAGCGGTCGAGCTCGACGAACTCGACGAGCGACCCGTCGGGCGAGGTGCCCGAAACGCGCAGTCCGGCGGATTCGAGCCGGTCACAGTAGGCTGAGTTCACCTCGTAGCGGTGCCGGTGGCGCTCGCTGGCCCGGGCGGCCCCGTACGCTTGCGCGACGAGGGACCCTTCGGCGAGGGACGCCGGGTAGGCTCCCAGCCTCATCGTCCCGCCGAGGTCCCCTTCGCCGCCGACGTATGCGCGCTGTTCGGCCATGGTGGCGATGACGGGGTCGGCGGCGTCGGGGTCGAATTCGGTCGATGACGCCTCGGGAAGGCCCAGGAGGTGGCGGGCGGCCTCGATGACCATGCACTGCAGCCCGAGGCATATGCCCAGCGTGGGGATGAGGTTCTCCCGTGCGTGGCGCAGAGCGCCTATCTTCCCGTCGAGTCCGCGCACGCCGAACCCACCCGGGACGAGGACGGCGTCGACTCCCTCGAGCTGCTCGCGCGCGCCCTCGGGGCTCTCGCACGCGTCGGAGGCCACCCACTTGACGTTCACGTGCGCGCGATGGTGGAACCCTCCGGCGCTCAGGGCCTCCGCCACGGACAGGTAGGCGTCGTGCAGGTCGACGTACTTGCCCACGAGCGCCACGGTCACCTCGTGCCGGGGATGCCTGACCCGGTCCAGGAGCCAGTTCCACACGGTCCAGTCGACGTCGCGGAAGCTCATCCCCAGGCGGCGCACGGCGTAGGCGTCGAGCCCCTCGGCGTGGAGCGTCACGGGGATCTCGTAGATGGAATCGGCGTCTTTGCACTGGATGACGGCCTCGCGGTCGACGTCGCACATGAGCGCGACCTTCTGCTTGACGCCTTCGGGCAGGTCGCGGTCGCATCGCAGGACGATGGCGTCGGGCTGGATGCCGATCGATCGGAGCTGCGCCACCGAATGCTGTGTCGGCTTGGTCTTCAACTCGCCCCCTGCGGCCAGGTAGGGAACGAGGGAGACGTGGATGAAGAAGCAGTTGTCGCGGCCGATGAGCTGGCGGACTTGGCGCGCGGCCTCCAGGAAGGGCTGGGACTCGATGTCGCCGACGGTGCCGCCGATCTCGGTGATGATCACGTCGGGGACCTCGCCGCTGTCGTCGGGGTCGGCCTGGGCGCGCATGCGCCGCCCGATCTCGTCGGTGATGTGGGGGATCACCTGGACGCACTCCCCCAGGTAGTCGCCGGCGCGTTCCTTCGTCAGCACCGACTGGTAGACCTGGCCGGTCGTCGAGTTGGCCTTGCCGGAGAGTTCGACGTCCAGGAAGCGCTCGTAGTGGCCGATGTCCAGGTCGGTCTCCGCGCCGTCCCTGGTGACGAACACCTCGCCGTGCTGGAAGGGGTTCATCGTGCCGGGATCGACGTTGATGTAGGGATCGAGTTTCTGCATCACCACGCGAAGCCCCCGTGCGCGGAGCAGGTGCCCCAGGCTCGAAGCCGTCAACCCCTTGCCGAGGGAGGAGGCGACGCCGCCGGTGACGAATATCTGGCGTGTGATCGAGTCGCGGTTCCCAGGAAGCCGAGTCTGCATGTGTCCCATGGGTTTTCATCCTATCATCGGCGGCGGGCCTCCCCTCATGCGCAATGCGGAGCGGTCGGCGGCCAGGATGGCGGCCGCTCCCCCGGCCAGGACGATCCCGCCGGCGAGGACGAGCGCGACGAGCGCACCGGCCAGTCCCTCGCCCAGCAGACCGAGGACGCCCCTCGCGGCCAGCCAGGCCAAAGCGCCGCAGGCGAGCGTGGTCCCGCCGACGAAGGCGATGGAGCGCAGGACGCCCTCCGTCGCCCGGCCGCCCACCGCACGGCGTATGGCCAGCAGCTGGCCGGCGGCCCCGACCGTCATCCCGACCGAGACCGAGACCCCGACGGCGATGAGGGTCTCCCGCCGGCCTTCGACCCCCGACGCCGCGAAGACCCCCAGGCAGGCGCTCGCCGACAGCCACGCCAGCGTGTTGACCGCGACGACGGCGCGCGAGGCCTCCACCGCGTAGAGCACCCGAGACCCGTGGTAGATGAGGGCGTACCCCGCCAGTCCGGGGGCCATCGCCACCATGGCGGTGTCCATGCCGACGGCCGGCCGCAGGACGTCGAAGACGATCCGCGCCGGCACGGCCAAGACGGCGAGGAGCGCGATGCAGATCATCCCGATGTCCAGCACGAGACGAGTGGACCGCGCGGTCAGCTCGGTCAGCCCGGGCCGTCCGGGCAGCGCCGCCGCCTCGGACAGGCGCGGGAAGACGGCGGTGGCGATGGGCACCGCGAGGACCGCATAGGGAACCATGTAGACGGCGTTGGCGAAGGTGTAGACGGGGAACGCCCCCGTCCCCCCGCGCGCGTTGGCGACGACCATGACCACCACGATCTGCACCTGTTGGGCCGCCAGCCCACCCAGGCCGGCGCCGACCAGGCCGAGGGCGCGCCTGGCCACTCCCGGCGGGAAGGCGAATCTGGGGCGGAGTCTGACCAGTTTGAGGACGGGTATCAGCTGCGGGAGGGCGAAGGCCACGACTCCGAAGGTGGTGCCCCAGCCGAGCCAGAGGACGGACGCCGGGCTGAGACCGGCCGGATCGTTCTGACGCCCCGAGGCCAGGTGCCCGAAGACGGCGAAGCCGCCGATGACGGTGACCGAGGAGAGCATCGGCGCGACGGCCGGCAGGAGGAAGCGCTTGTGGGCCTGCAGGACGCCGGTCAGGACGACGGAGAGCCCGTAGAGGGGGACTTGCAGGGCGAACATGCGCAGGAGCGTCTCGGCCAGGGCCAGTTCGGCCGGGTCGGTGTCCGACCCCAGCAGGGCGCGGGTCACGGGCCCCGCCGTCACCACCACGATCCCGGCCAGAGGCAGGCCCACGGCGAGTATCCATGTGACGAGGGCCGAGGCCGTACGGTCGACGTCCTCGCGCATTCCCTTGGCGAGGAAGCCGGAGACGAGCGGTATGACCGCCCCGGCCAAGGCTCCCCCCGCGGCGACCTCGAACAGGACGTTGGGCACTGTGTTGGCCGTCGAATAGGCCTCGCCCGCGAGGGTGTCGCCGAGCGCGCCGTTCTGCGCCCACGTGCGCACGAACCCGACGAGCCGGGCCAACAGGGTGAGGATCGCTATGGTTCCGGCGGCCCCAGCCACCGAGCCGCCGAGCCTTCTCATGCGCGTCGGCTCTTCACGCCCGGCCGAGTCGGTCGATCCGGGCGAGCACGGGGTTGCCCTCTATCACCTTGGAGAACGAGACCCTCTCGCTGGCCAGCGTCAGGGCGACGATCCCCGCCAGCGCGGCCCAGCGTGCGGACTCGCAGCGCACGGACGCCGCGGCGAGCCCCGTGGCCGCCCCGAGGGCGTTCGCGCCGAGGTCTCCCAGCATGGTCGCCCCCGACAGGTCGCCGGGAAGGCAGGGAACCGAGGCGCCCAGGACGCCCGCCGCCAGGATCGACGGCGCGCCGCCGGCGCCGATCAGACCTGCCGCGGCCAGGCCGTTCGCCTTGAGCGCGCGGCCGGGGCGCAGGTCGAGGAGGTTGACGAAGTTGGCGGCTCCCGCCACGAGGGCCGTCTGCCCCGCCCATGCGACGCCGCGCCTGAAGAACCCTCCGCGACGGGGGAGGCCGAGGGCGCCCACGCCGGCTCCGGCCGAGATGAGGCCGATCTTGAGCACTCCCGAGGTCATGCGGCCTTCGCGCAGCGCGCCGAGGTGCCCGGCGAATCCCTTGCCCCTGGCCGGGAACCGGTCTTCGAAGTGGTCGTCGACGGCACCGGCGGCGCCGGCCGCGGCGACGGCGGCGAGGGCGCCGAGACGCGCCTTTCCTGGCAGGGCGCACAGGCCCAGCGCCACGCCGCCCGCGGCGGCGGCCCCCTCCGTCAGGCTCACATCGGCGCCGGAGTAGGACGTCCTCGTCCAGGAGCCTGCGGGAGGCCTGCGGTCAAGGAGGCGCTGCACGGCGGCGGCTCCCCCCGCCGCCAGAGCGGCCGCGCACAGAGCGCGGAGCTTCCCGTTCTTCATATTCGCCATGCCTGCCTATCCGTTTCCGTTCGCGGCGTTCGAGCCGGCCGCCCCCGGCACCGCCACGTCGACTCTGGTCCCGATGGGCGACTCGGCGCTCTGGCCCGTCCCCAGATGGACGTGCCCTCCCAGGATCTCCGAGGCGACGGCGATGGGAGTGTTGATGGACGCCTGGGTCCCGCCCGCGTGGTCGATCGTCGACCCGCTCTTGGTCCCTCGGAGTGAGACGATGAGGTCGTTCTTGCCGCCGTCGGCCCCGAGGGCGGCCGTGGGCCCCTTGGCCGAGAGGTCCTTGAACGCCTGCGTGTAGACCTTCGCCGCGGCGGCCTTCTTGGCCTTGGAGGCGTTCGCCAGCCGGAGCTCTTTGGGTGCGACGACCAGCACGGCGTCGGCCGGCTGCTTGAGGTCGGCTATCTTCACCAGGGCGTCGCCCTTGGCCGTCAGAGCCGCCACGAGGGGGGCGGAGGCGCCGTCGTTGACGCCCTTGCGCAGAATGTGGCTGATCGCCGCCGCGATGACGTCGTCGGGGCCGGCGTCCTGCGCCTGCCCGAGGGCCGGGCCCACCTGGCCCGCGACGGCCTTGCGGTGTGCGGCGCCGTCGGAGCTGGCGTACTTGGCGTTCAGATCCATGCGCCCGGTGATCGTCGCCCCCGCCAGTGTCAGGCTCTCCTGGGCGGCGGTGATCTCCCCGTCGGAGGCGCCCGGCATGACCACGAGCGCGACGCGCCGGCCCGTCAGGGTCTTGTCGACCAGCTGTTCGCCGGCCTTCTTGAGGGCGGCGTTCGAGGATTTGAGCTCGTCGTTGGCCGCGTCGAACTTCTCGCGCGCGTCGTCGCGCGATGCGCGCAGCGCCTCGACCCGGTTGGAGAGGGTGTCCCCGATCGCGTTCTGCAACGGGCCGGCGCCCAGGATGATGCCGACGGCCAGCGCTAGGAACACTGAGACGAGGGAAACGAGATGATATCTGAAATCGACCATGTTCCACCTTTTCACAAGAGGGATCCGAACCAGTGTGCGATGTCTGCGAACCACGCGGAGATGAGTCCGAAGGTCGCCCGGCCGGTCGCCGTCGAGGCCATGGCGGCCGCGATCGCGACGCACCCGGCCAGGATGAGCGAGAGGATCTGCCACGAGGAGATGCGCGAACGGTATAGCTGGGACACGCCCTTGGCGTCGATGAGCTTGCCGCCCACGGCCAGGCGCGTGAGGAACGTGGAGGCCATGCCCTTGCGGCCCTTGTCGAGGAATTCGATGAGCGTGTTGTGCGTGCCGAGGGCGACGATGATCTTCGCGTGCTTGTCGTCGGCCAGGAGCATCGCCACGTCCTCGGACGTTCCCGTGCACGGGAAGACGACGTGCGGGACGTTCAGGTCCTCGACGCGTTTCTGCCCGGGCGCCTTGCCGTCGCGATAGGCGTGGACGACGATCTCCGCCCCGGAGGTCAGGGCTCTGTCGGAGACCGAGTCCATGTCCCCGACGATCATGTCGAGCTTGTAGCCCTCCTCCAGGATGGCGTCCGCCCCGCCGTCCACCCCGATCATGATGGGGCGGTATTCGCGGATGTAGGGGCGCAGGGTCGCCAGGTCCTCCTTGTACCGGTAGCCGCGGACCACCACGAGCACGTGGCGTCCCTCGAACTTCGTCCTGACGTCGGGCACGCCGACCCCGTCGAAGATGAGGTCCTGTTCGCGTTCGACGTACTCCATCGTGTTGCTGGCGAAGGCCTTGAGCTGGATGTTCATCCCCTCGCGGGCCTCGTCCTGGTTGCGCGCGATGGTCTCGGCGGTCTGGATCGTCCCGTGGGCGACGGACTCCTCGCCCACGAAGACCTCTCCGGCTTCGGAGACGTGGACGCGCTGACCTTCGCGCACCTCCATGACGGCGCTGCCGCAGCCGTCGACGAGGGGGATCCCCGACCTGTTGAGGATGCCCGGCCCCAGATTCGGGTACCGCCCCGAGGTCGAGGGGGCTGCGTTGACGACGACGGAGGGCTTGCATTCGACGAGCGCTTCGGCGGAGACGCGGTCGATGTCGACGTGGTCGATGATCGCCACGTCTCCGGGGCGAAGTCTCTTCGTCAGGTTCTTTGTACGGGGGTCCACGCGGGCGACGCCGCTGCGCGCGTCGGCCTCGGGAGCCTCCTTCTTCCGGCGGAATCCAAGTACCACGGCTTTATCGTGCCACAATCGCGAGACGCAGAAGTTCGCTGGCGTGCGCACGGGCCGTCTCGCTGTCGTTTCCCGAGAGCATTCTGGCCAGTTCGGCCAGCCTGGCCTCCCCGTCGACGGCGACGACGTCCGTGCTGGCCCCCTGTTCGCCCTCTTGCCTGCGGACCACGGCCTGGGTGCCCGCGTAGGCCGCCACCTGCGGAAGGTGTGTGACGACGATCACTTGACGGTCGGCTGCCAGGCTCGCCAGACGCTTCCCCACGGCGAGGGCCGCCCGCCCGCCGACGCCCGCGTCCACCTCGTCGAACAGGAAGGTGTGCTCTTCGCGGCTGCCCTCGGCCAGGCAGACCTCCAGGGCGAGCATGATCCGGGAGAGTTCGCCTCCCGACGCGGCCTCTCCCAGGGGGAGGAGGGGAGCGCCTTTATGGGACGCGAGGAGGAAGGCGACCGCGTCCCGCCCGTGGGGGGCGGGCGGAGCGGGCTCGACTGAGATGTCGAACCGCGCCCCCGACAAGGCGAGTTCGGCGAGCTCCTCCTCGACCCGACGGCCGAGTGCGCGCGCCGCTTCGGCCCTGGACTCGTGGAGCGCACCGCCCGCGGCCTCCATCTCCCGTTCGGCTCGGTCGACGGCCTCGCGGAGGCGCTCCCGGGTCCCCTGCGGATCGCCGAGCCTCTCCAGGGTCGCGCGCGCCTCGTCCGCGGCCCGGATGGCCTCGTCCGCCCCCATTCCCAGGTCGCGTCTGAGTTCGGCCAGGGCCTGGCGGCGGGCGTAGACGTCGGAGAGCCTTTCGGGATCGGCCTCGGCCCGTCCCGCCATGTCGGCGAGGGTCGCCGCTATGTCGTTGACCTCCGCTTCGAGCCCGCGCAGACGCGAGGCGAGTTCGGCGGCGTCGCGGCCGTCGTCCAGGCCCTCCAAGGCTCTCACGGCCTCGGCGAGGCCGTCGATCGCCGCGGTCTCGACCGCGTCGGAGCCCGCCAGGTGCGCCGCGGCCTGCGACAGGGCCAGGAACCGCGACTCGACGTTCTCCAGCCGGTGCGCCTCTTCTCGCAAGGAGTCGTCCTCTCCCGGGAGCGGCTCAACCGCGTCGACCTTGCCCACGAGCGCTTGGAGGGCGAGACGCTGCCGGGCCTGGTCGCGGGACGTCTCGTCGAACTCCTCCAGGGCAGTGACCGCTTCGCCGTAGGCGCCGTAGGCGCTGCGCCAGGCCTCCAGGGCCCGCGCGACGGGCGCGCCGGCGAAGGCGTCGAGGGCGCGGCGCTGCTGCGAGCCCGTGGCGAGCCGGATCTGGTCGGACTGCCCGTGAAGGCTGACCAGATGCCGGGCGATGTCGCGCAGAACGGACGTGGGAACGCGGCGTCCCCCGAGGAAGGCCGCCGAGCGCCCCTTGCGTCCCTTGGCGGGGATGTGCCTGGAGACGACGATGACCGCCCTGTTGTCTTCGAGGTCGTAGGCTCCTCCGACGCCGTCGATGGTCGGCAGGAGGGGCGAGTCCCGGGCGACGGTGAAGACGCCCTCGACCCGAGCCATGGAGGCTCCCGCGCGCACTTTCGAGGGGTCGGCTTTGCCTCCGAGGATGAGTTCGAGGGACGTGATCGCCATGGTCTTGCCCGCACCGGTCTCCCCCGTCAGCGCGGTCAGCCCGGCTCCCGGATCCAGGGTCGCCTCGGCGATGACGCCGAGGTTCTCGATGTGCAGCGACTCGATCATCGTCTTCCCTATTCCCGCCAGCCGTGGACGGGGAGTTTGAACTTGTCGACCAGGCGGCCTGAGAAGGGCACGTCGTCGAGTCGGGCCAACAGGACGGGGTGGGATCCCTTGACCGCCGTGATGGAGGATCCGGCCGGGGCCATGAGCTCCCGACGTCCGTCGCACTTGGCCCGGGCGTCGCCGTCGACGACGTGCAGTTCGAGTCGAGAGGCCGGCCCAACGACGAGGGGGCGGGTGAAGAGGGCGTGCGCGGCGACCGGCGTGAGCACCATGGCCTCGACGTCCGGCCATACGATCGGCCCGCCGCCGGAGAAGTTGTAGGCCGTCGATCCGGTCGCCGTGGAGAAGAGGACCGTGTCGACCTTGAAGGAGGACAGCTCGCATCCGTCGACCCCGATGGACGCCTCGAAGGTGCGGGAGTCGACGTCCCGCTCCATGGCCACTTCGTTGAGCGCCCAGTCGTGCGCGACGCTTCCGTCGGGTCGGGAGACGGCGATGTCAATGGTCATGCGCGGATCGACGCCCCACCGGCGCTCGACGATCTGCGCGACGACGTCGGGCGCCTCATCGGGTTTGGCCTCAGAGAGGAAGCCGACGTGCCCGTAGTTGACGCCCAGGATGGGCACGCCCACGGCCCGGCTGAGCTCGGCCGCCCTGAGGATGGTCCCGTCGCCGCCCACCACGAGGATGAGCTCGCATCCGCCCACGCTGTCGCGGTCGGGATGAGGATCCACGCTCAGGCCGCTGTCCCGCAGGAGTCCGGTGATGGTGGAGACCGACCCGTCGTCGACTCCGCGTTCGGGATGGGCGACGATTGCGATCCTTCGATCCGTCACTTCCTGGCTTCCTTTCCCGCCGGGCCCGTTGCGATGGCGGATCGGACGGCGGATTCGAGGCCGCCGTCGGGCTCCTGCCCGCTCCCGGCGCGCATGTGCAGGAAATACTCTACATTCCCGGCCGGGCCGGGTAACGGGGAGGCGATCGCCGCGAGCACGTCGAGCCCGTGGGAGCGCGCGCATGCGGAGACTGCCATGACCGTCTCCGCATGCAGCCGCGTGTCCCTGACGACTCCCCCGGCCCCCAGGCGCTCCCGGCCCACCTCGAACTGCGGCTTGACCAGGAGGAGGAAGTCGGCCTCGGCCGCCGCAGCCCGTACGAGAGAGGGGATGACGAGGGTCAGCGAGATGAACGAGAGGTCGCCGACGACGAGGCCGGGGGCGGGGGCGACCGCGGCCGGGTCGAGCGTGCGCACGTTCGTGCGCTCCAAGACCGTCACACGCGGATCCTCGCGCAGCCGCCAGGCGATCTGTCCGTAGCCGACGTCGACCGCGACCACGTGCCCCGCCCCCCTGCGCAGGAGCACGTCGGTGAATCCCCCTGTCGAGGCGCCGGCGTCCAGGCACCTGCGGCCCGCGACGGCGGGCGCCGCCTCGCCGAGCGCGTCCAGGGCTCCCGCGAGTTTGCGGGCTCCGCGGGAGACGTACTCGTCGCGCTCGCCCTCCACGACGAGGAGGGGCTGAGCCGGATCCATCTGCCTGGCGCTTTTGCGGACCGTCTCCCCGCTCAGCCTGACGAGTCCCGATTCGACGAGCTCCTGGGCGTGGCGGCGGGAGGACGCCAGCCCCCGCCTGACCAGCTCGGCGTCGACGCGGATGAGGCGTGCCATCAGCGCTGCGTCACAGTCTCACCACTCGGAGTTCGCCGACGCTCCGGGAAACGTCGCTCCCGGCGTCGGCGGCGCGCCACGCCGCCAGGACGAGAGCCCTGTATGCGTCGAGCGCCAGGCTGGCCCCATTCGACACGTCGACGGCCTCGCCTGCGTCCGTCACGTCGAAGCCCTGGCCGGTCCACTCCGCGAAGGCCTCGCCCACGCGAGCTCGCGCGCCTTCGACGGCCGCCTCGGGATACGGCTCGTTGAGGCCGCGCATGTCGTCGCACAGGTAGGTCGGCCGGACGTCGGAGGGCGCCAGGCAGATGTCGCGGGCGCTCGCCAACCCAGTGAGCACGTGCATGCTGTCGATTCCGGCCGCCACGGCGCCCTTGATGTCGGTGTCGAGGTTGTCGCCGATGGCGAGCGGGCGTTCGGCCTCCATCAGGGCCGCGGCTGCGCGGAAGATCTCGGGCTCGGGTTTGCCCGCCGAGAGGGGCGTGGCGCCGGTGGACACGGCCACCGCCGTCACAAGGGATCCGTTGCCGACCATGAGGCCCCGTTCGCGGGGGATCGTCTTGTCGAGATTCGTCGCGATGTAGGTGGCGCCCGCGCGGATGGCCAGGGCGGCTTCGGACAGCTCCGGCCAGCCGACGTCCGGGGAGAAGCCCTGCAGGACGACGTCAGGCCTGTCGTCGGCGGATTCGACTGCCGTCAGCGAGGCGTTCCGCGCCGCCTTCCGCAATCCCGGGCCGCCGATGATCAATGCCGTGGCGTCCTCGCCGAACAGTCGCAGCGTCATGTCGACCGCGATCTCCGCAGACGTCAGGACTGTGGCCGCCGTCGCCGGGAACCCCATTCCTCTCAGCTGCTGCGCCACATCCTCGCGAGGGCGGGACGCGTTGTTCGTGACGTAGGCGTTCTTGAAATCTCCGGCGACGGCCCGATTGACCTCTTCGGGGGCGTGGGGGATCGAATCGTTTCCCAGGTAGCAGACCCCGTCGAGATCGAAGAGCCCGACATCGTAGCGGGATGACAGTGGAGCGCTCATTCGGCCTCCCCGTCGGCCGCGTCCTCAGTCTCGTTCGGTTCGCCGTCCGGGGCGGCTTCACCGGTTCGGTCGGCGCCGGGGGCCTCGTCAGCGTCCCCGTCAACGTCTCCTGCCGTGACGTCGCCTGTTTCGCCGCCGTCGAGCGGGGTCGTCTCGCCGCCGTCGTCTCCGATCCGGGCGGCGCCCTCTCCGGGATCTTCCCCGGAGTCTTCGCCGTCCTCGGTACCGGCGCCTCCCAGGCCTTCTTCGGGGACTTCCGGTGCGTCCTCCTCGGCTTCCGGTCCGGGCGCGGGCGCCTCGCCGTCGGCCTGGGCGGGGGCGTCGCCGTCGGGTTCGCCGACGACCTCGGCGTCCTCGTCGTCGGAGTCGTACACATCGACCCGGCCTTCCTGGGCGAAGACGGGCTCCCAGCGACTGCGCAGTTCGGCCGCCTCCTCGTCCCTGCCGAGTTCGTCGTAGCGGTCGGCGCGGATGAGCTCGATCCGCGCCCGCAGCATCTGCTCCAGATTCTCGACGTTGATCTTCTCGAGGACGGCCAGGCCCCCTTCCGAATCTCCTGCGTCGGCGCGGGCGCCGGATGTCACCAAGGCGAGTTCGATCCGCGATTCGGGGTCGAGTCGCTTGAGCGGAATCTCGGAGATGAAGGCGAGGGCCTTCTCAGGGCGGCCGAGCCCGCGCTCGGAGTCCGCCTCGATGGCCGCGTGCGCGTAGTCGTCGGTCATGCGCCTGAACGTTCGGAGCTCGCGAAGAGCCTCCGAGTAGCGTCCGGTGAGATACGCCGACAGTCCGAGCGCCTCCCGCACGATGTCTATGCGCGCAGCGCTTCTGCAGGCCGCCCGCGCGTGCTCGTAGGACAGTTCGGGATCGACGTCCATCATCGATCCGGCGTACACCAGATGGCGGGCAACGCGATCCGCGTTATCCTTGCTCAGGCTGGCGAGCCTGCGTCGGGATTCCGCGTCGAGGTCTCGGGCCGACACCGATTCGGGGACCACGGGGTCGCGTCTCTGAGAGCCGCCTCCCCCGTTCCTGTCGCCTCGGTATCCCTCATCACGATACCCACGGCCGCCGCGGTATCCCCTGTCGTCGCGGTATCCGCGGTCGTCGCGGTCGTTGCGGCGGTTGTCGTGGTCGCGACGGCCGCGATCCTCCCAGCGTCGGGCCTCGCGTCCGGACTCGCCACGATAGCCGCGCCGATCCCGGTCCTCCCAGCGACGCGAGTCCCGATCCCACCGCCGCTCGCCACGCTCGTCACGACGGCGATCCTCGTAGTCACGGCGCGGGCGACGCTCATCCCAACGACGAGACTCCCCACGACCCCCGTTCCTGTCGCCTCGGTATCCCTCATCACGATACCCACGGCCGCCGCGGTATCCCCTGTCGTCGCGGTATCCGCGGTCGTCGCGGTCGTTGCGGCGGTTGTCGTGGTCGCGACGGCCGCGATCCTCCCAGCGTCGGGCCTCGCGTCCGGACTCGCCACGATAGCCGCGCCGATCCCGGTCCTCCCAGCGACGCGAGTCCCGATCCCACCGCCGCTCGCCACGCTCGTCACGACGGCGATCCTCGTAGTCACGGCGCGGGCGACGCTCATCCCAACGACGAGACTCCCCACGACCCCCGTTCCTGTCGCCTCGGTATCCCTCATCACGATACCCACGGCGCGTGGCCGCGCGGCGTTCGGAAGCCGACTGCCACCCAGAGGATGGACGCTCATGGCGTTCGTCGTTATTCGGCACGTTGTTGTCTTCAGACATTCCCATCCTCAGTCCCATCCTCGGTGTTTCAATTGTCAGCAAAAGCCGAGCTCACAGCCGGCCGGGTCAAGCATACCCGCCTGCCAGTCCGATCACCCGATGGAAGGCCGCGCGCCGCGATTCGCCGGATCGGAAGCCGCCCCTGCACGTAAGAACGCGAAAAGCCGCCACAGCCTCCGGGTCTTCACCGAGCTCGCCCTGCGCGGCAGCCGTCATTCGCCGCGCGCGGCCTGCCGTGTCAAGAGGTCTGCCGCGTCAGAAAGAGCCCCAGCCGCCTCGAGAATTCCTCAGGCATCTGAGTGTTCCACAGATGCTTGGCTCCAGGGACGATCTGCAGTTCCGCTTCGGGGATTCCTGCGGCGATTTCACGTGCTGCGCGCAGATTCGGCCGGTCCTTGGCCCCGCAGAAGACGAGCGTCGGTGTGTCTATGCGTCTGATCGCACCGCGCGTGTCGATGTCTCGGATTTCGCGGACGATCGACAAAAGCCGCTGTTTGGACATGCCCGGCGGCGCGACGGCGCGCCATGCGACCTGCAGGAGTCCCAACTGAAGCTTGATGAGCCACGGGGCAGTGTGCATCTGGCTTCCCGACAGCACAAGACTGGAAACGCGTTCGGGGTGGTCGAGGACGAACTGCGTGGCGACCATCGCCCCCACGGACAGCCCGCACAGATCGACCCGGTCGAGGCCGGCGTCGTCGAGTTCGGAGAGGATCGCCGCGACAGCGCGGTCAACGCGGAAATCCACGCCGTGGGCGTCCCGCGTGCCCAGCAGCGGGAGCGCACGGCCCGTGAATCCCTCGGGAAGGGCATCGATCTGAGAAGTCCACGCTTCGGGGCCCTGAGGCACTGCATGAAGAAAGATAACGGTTCGCATCTCCCGCCCCTTCTTGTTTTATGCGGTCTTTTATGTGGTTGGGCCGCACGGAATCGGGGGGAGCCCCCCTTTTTCGCCGTGCGGCCTGATACGTTGGGTCATATCGGTTTGTGTGGTGGGCGGGAGCGTGTCTGCGTGTTCCCGCCCGGGGTGTGGGTGACGGCGGTGTCCTACTCTCCCACACCCTGGCGGGTGCAGTACCATCGGCGCTGGCGGGCTTAGCTACCGGGTTCGGAATGGGACCGGGCGTTTCCCCGCCGCTATGACCACCGTCAAGCCTGTCGGATACCCTGCCTGTCGCTGCCGCGGGCGGGGCGTGGGAGCCGGGAATCGTATAGTCGACGCGAGACCACCCCGTCAGGGGCGTGATGGTGTAGGCGGTCGGTCCATTAGTACCGGTCAGCTCCACCCCTTACGAGGCGTCCACGTCCGGCCTATCAACCCCGTCGTCTGCGGGGGACCTCACCCAGCACACAGGCTGGATGGAGAACTTATCTTGAAGCAGGCTTCCCGCTTAGATGCTTTCAGCGGTTATCCCTCCCGAACGTAGCCAACCAGCCATGCTCCTGGCGGAACAACTGGCACACCAGAGGTTCGTCCGTCCCGGTCCTCTCGTACTAGGGACAGCCCTTCTCAATTCTCCTACGCGCGCAGCGGATAGGGACCGAACTGTCTCACGACGTTCTGAACCCAGCTCGCGTACCGCTTTAATGGGCGAACAGCCCAACCCTTGGGACCTACTCCAGCCCCAGGATGCGACGAGCCGACATCGAGGTGCCAAACCATGCCGTCGATATGGACTCTTGGGCAGGATCAGCCTGTTATCCCCGGGGTACCTTTTATCCGTTGAGCGACGGCGCTTCCACAAGCCACCGCCGGATCACTAGTTCCTACTTTCGTACCTGCTCGACCCGTCAGTCTCACAGTCAAGCCCCCTTGTGCACTTACACTCGCCACCTGGTTGCCGACCAGGCTGAGGGAACCTTTGAGCGCCTCCGTTACCCTTTAGGAGGCAACCGCCCCAGTTAAACTACCCACCAGGCACTGTCCCTGGCCCGGATCACGGACCGAGGTTAGATGGTCAGCACGGCCAGAGTGGTATTTCACCAACGACTCCCCGCCCACTAGCGTGACCGGTTCACAGTCTCCCACCTATCCTACACAAGCCGTACCGAACACCAATACCAAGCTATAGTAAAGGTCCCGGGGTCTTTCCGTCCTGCTGCGCGAAACGAGCATCTTTACTCGTACTGCAATTTCACCGAGCTCGTGGTCGAGACAGCGGAGAAGTCGTTACGCCATTCGTGCAGGTCGGAACTTACCCGACAAGGAATTTCGCTACCTTAGGATGGTTATAGTTACCACCGCCGTTTACTGGGGCTTAACTTCCCAGCTTCACCCCGAAGGGCTGACCAGTCCGCTTAACCTTCCAGCACCGGGCAGGCGTCAGTCCGTATACATCGCCTTGCGGCTTAGCACGGACCTGTGTTTTTGATAAACAGTCGCTTCTCCCTGGACTCTGCGGCCCCGACCCCTCCGCCCCGCACGGGGACGTCAAGACCGGGGCCCCCCTTCTCCCGAAGTTACGGGGGCATTTTGCCGAGTTCCTTAACCACGATTGACTCGCACGCCTCGGTATACTCTACCTGACCACCTGTGTCGGTTTCGGGTACGGGCGGCGCTTGCCCTGACGTCGATGCTTTTCTCGGCAGCACAGGATCATCCACTTCCCGTCAAACGGTCCCCATCAGGCCTGACCCGAACGCCCCCCGGATTTACCTGGGAGACGGGCTGCACCCTTAGCCGTGCTCAGCCATACGACACGGTTGGACTACCACTCTGCGTCACACCTGTTACCACGCTTGCCCACCCAGGCTCGGACCCCACGCCCTCCCCCACACGCCTCCCGAAAGAGACACACAGGATCGGGGATGGTTAGCATCACCCCGGCGAACATTGAACGGTCAAGCGCCGGTACGGGAATATCAACCCGTTGTCCATCGACTACGCCCGTCGGCCTCGCCTTAGGACCCGACTAACCCAGGGCGGATCAACCTGGCCCTGGAACCCTTAGTCAATCGGCGGACGGGTTTCTCACCCGCCTCTCGCTACTCATGCCTGCATTCTCACTCCCACGCCGTCCACCCCGGGTCACCCCGAGACTTCACCCAACGCGGGACGCTCCCCTACCCAGCCCACCCCCTGAACCCGCCCAACGGACAGGCTAGGACCACGATGGACTGCCGCGGCGTCGGCGGTGTGCTTAAGCCCCGCTACATTGTCGGCGCGGAACCACTTGACCAGTGAGCTATTACGCACTCTTTCAAGGATGGCTGCTTCTAAGCCAACCTCCTGGTTGTCCCAGCAACTCCACATCCTTTCCCACTTAGCACACGCTTAGGGGCCTTAACCGGCGATCTGGGCTGTTTCCCTCTCGACGACGAAGCTTATCCCCCGCCGTCTCACTGCCACGCTCCACCCTCCCGGCATTCGGAGTTTAGCTGACGTCAGTAACCCGGTCAGGCCCATCAGCCAACCAGTCGCTCTACCTCCGGAAGGAACCACGCAACGCTGCACCTATATGCATTTCGGGGAGAACCAGCTATCACGGAGTTTGATTGGCCTTTCACCCCTACCCACAACTCATCCCCCAGGTTTTCAACCCTGGTGGGTTCGGGCCTCCACACGCTCTTACACGAGCTTCACCCTGGCCATGGGTAGATCACCCCGCTTCGGGTCTAGAACACGCGACTCACGCCCTCTTCGGACTCGCTTTCGCTACGACTCCCCCACACGGGTTAACCTCGCCACATGCCACTAACTCGCAGGCTCATTCTTCAAAAGGCACGCCATCACCCCCACCACGGAGGCTCTGACGGATTGTAGGCGCCCGGTTTCAGGCACTCTTTCACTCCCCTCCCGGGGTACTTTTCACCCTTCCCTCACGGTACTCTCCACTATCGGTCACCAGGAGTATTTAGCCTTGACAAGTGGTCTTGCCAGATTCACACGGGATTCCACGGGCCCCATGCTACTCGGGAACACAATCACACAGCCACGAGAATTTCAGCTACGGGGCTCTCACCCTCTCCGGCAGGCCTTCCCAGACCCTTCGCCTATCCCCACGGTTTATCACTGCGCGACCACGCGTCGGCATGATCACGATCATCTCCCACAACACCGCACACGCAACACCCGACGGCTCTCACACGCCCACGGTTTAGGCTCCTCCGCTTTCGCTCACCACTACTCACGGAATATCTCTTCCTACGGGTACTAAGATGTTTCACTTCCCCGCGTCACCACCCGCACCCTATGAATTCAGGCACGAGCGACCGGGCACAACCCCGGCCAGGTTCCCCCATTCGGACACCCTCGGATCAAAGCCCGCTTGCCGGCTCCCCGAGGCATATCGCAGGCTGCAACGTCCTTCTTCGGCTCCCGGTACCCAGGCATCCACCGAACGCCCTACAACACCTACAACAACACGCACCCACACACAACGTGCAGGCACAGATGCTCGCGTCCACTATACGATTCCCAACCACCACGCCACCACCACACACCCCCACCAACGAGGGCCCACGGGCAGCACGGGCACAGTACCCAGACGCCTGACAGCATGCCGGTCAACGCGCTTCCACAACCACAGCCCACGCGCACGACCCACGCCGCACGCCGACTGCTCCCTAGAAAGGAGGTGATCCAGCCGCACCTTCCGGTACGGCTACCTTGTTACGA